>Ga0207684_10005706_pt1 | contig 11432 bp, 6 predicted proteins | sample KBSK5501metaG_FD_184342 | JGI IMG/M metagenome (GOLD analysis project Ga0207684, IMG submission 184342) | Corn, switchgrass and miscanthus rhizosphere microbial communities from Kellogg Biological Station, Michigan, USA - KBS K5-50-1 metaG... | ecosystem: Host-associated > Plants > Roots >... | reverse complement strand
TGCGAGCACACGCGGGATGCTCACTCCGGCGGTTAGCATGGAGACAATTTCATTCGCGCGCGACATCCGGCCGAGCGAAAAAAGAAGCGCCAGCAACAGCGAGACCGGCAACAAGATAATGAAAACCTCCGGCACTTGCGTCGCGTAATAGCGAACCGTCAGGGCGAAACCGAAATGTTCGTCGATAAAAGTCGAAATGTTGTCGCTGACGTCGTAGATCAGCCAGATGGAGAGAAACCCGGCAATGCAGTAAAAGTACGTCTGCAAAAAATTGCGAATGACGTAGCGGTCGAGCAGTCTCACGGGGTAGATTAAATCAAATTTCGATGATCGCGCTGAAAGATTCTCTGGGCACCGAATTTGTCGAACGGGTCCGGACGATCTTTTCGGAAAACGGGCTTCTTTCGAAAGCCAAAAATTTCGAGTTCCGCCCGCAGCAACAGGAAATGGCAGTGGCGGTGGCGCGGTCACTGGAAGAAGATCGACATCTGGTGGTCGAGGCCGGCACCGGCGTCGGCAAATCGCTCGCTTATCTCGTCCCGGCGATCCTTTTCGCGCTCGAGCAGCACAAAAAAGCGGTCATTTCGACGCACACGATCAATCTTCAGGAGCAGCTCCTCTACAAAGACATTCCGATTTTGAAAAAAGTGCTGCCGGTCGAGTTTGACGCGGCGCTGATGAAGGGCCGGCAAAATTATCTTTGCCCGCGCCGGCTCGAGCGCGCATTGCAAAGTTCAAAGGAACTTTTCACCGGACCCGAGGATAACGAGCTGAATCGAATCGCCGAATGGGCGAGCAGGACACGCGACGGTTCGCTCAGCGATTTATCGATTGAACCTGATCCGAAAGTGTGGGCGCAAGTTTGCAGCGAAGCGCACATCTGCACCCAAAAAACTTGCGGCCAGAATCCGCGCTGTTTTTATCAACAGGCGCGCAAGAAATTGCTCGCGGCGGACGTGATCGTGCTCAATCACACGCTGCTCTTCGTGCTCCTTGGCGATCCCAAGGAGCAGGAAGAACGTGAGAGCGGTTTTTTGTTTCCGAACGACTTCATTATTTTCGATGAAGCGCACACGGTCGAGCAAGTCGCATCCAAGCAGATCGGGGTTGGCGTTTCGCAATACGGGTTAAGATCGACAATTCAACGGCTCTACAATGCGCGGACGCGAAAAGGACTCTTTACCGTCATGCGCGATGCCGCCGGCGTGCGCCTCGCGGCTGAGTTGATCGATGATCTCGAGAAATTCTTCGACGCGGTGGAGTCGAAATCCGATTTTCGGAAGGGCCGCGAGTTTCGGGTGCGCGATGTCGATCTTGTTCCGGACACGATCACCGGTCGATTGGTCGCGCTCCAGGCGCGTATTGCCGAAGTGGTGAAACGCGCCGATGACGAAATTCTAAAAGCCGAACTCCAGGAATTCGGGCGCCGGATTCGCGACGCGCGTGACGGTATTAGCATTTTTCTGGAGCAAAGCGCGCCGCAGCATGTCTACTGGGTCGAGCGCACTGGAAAGACCGCGCAGTTTCTCTCGCTCAACGCCGCGCCGATCGATCTCGCGCCGGTTCTTCGGCGGATGATTTTTCGGGATAATTGCTGCTGTGTGATGACGAGCGCGACGCTGGCGGTTGGACGCGTGGATCTGGCTTATTTCCGCGAACGGATCGGCGCGACCGAAGCCGAGCCGTTGCAGCTCGGCAGTCCGTTCGATTTCCAGAAGCAGATGAAAATGTTCGTCGTGAAAAAAATGCCCGACCCGCGCGACGCGACTTATCAGAAAGAGCTGGAACGTTGGATCGCGCATTTCGTCGAGAAAACCGGCGGCTGCGCTTTTGTGCTGTTCACGAGTTATCGCGATATGCAGCAAGTGGCCGGTGAAATGCAAAAGTTTTTTGTTGAGAAGAAAATGAATCTGCTCGTGCAAGGCGGTGGCGCGCCACGCAGGAAATTGCTCGAACAATTCAAATCCGAGCCGCGGAGCGTGCTTTTTGGGACGGATAGTTTTTGGGGCGGTGTCGATGTGCCGGGCGAAGCGCTTTCAAACGTAATTATCACCCGCCTGCCCTTCGCGGTGCCGGACACTCCTCTGATCGAAGCGAAACTAGAACTGATTCAGGAACGCGGCGGCGATGCTTTCACCGAATTTTCTCTGCCCGAAGCAATTCTAAAACTTCGACAAGGGGTCGGTCGTTTGATCCGGACCAAAAGCGATCACGGAATCATTGTCATTCTCGATAATCGGATCGTGACCAAACCTTACGGCCGCGCCTTTATGCAGGCACTGCCGAAGTGTCCGGTCGAAATTGTTTAGTTTTGACCGGCAAGATTGCACGAAGAGCGGCGTCGGCCGCCGATATAATTGCGTAATTTCCGATCGATGAAGGTCCGGTTTGCAATTTGGAAATGCCTGCCGGGGGCGCATTGGGAAATGCTCGCCCTCACCGTCGTCTTGTTCGTACTGGTGGCGGTATTTGTCGATCTTAAGCCGGTGGTGGATGAGAATTTTTTCTTTTCCACGAGCGATCCCGGGTTCGGGCAATCCAAGAAGATCGAGCAGCGTTTCCCGTCGCAGCCGGAAGTTATCCTGGCGGTGTCGTCCCGCGATTTTTCTTCACCGCGTTACCTGGGTCGAATCCAAAAACTCACGCAGCAGATCAACGCGATTGACGAGGTGAGCGCGGTCAAGAGCTTGGCTGAAGGACCGAAAAGTTTTCAGGACGCGCTCGCGAGCCCGTTTTGGAGCCGGCTGCTGATCGCCGAGGACCGCAAATCGAGCAACGTCCTGGTGTTTCTTGAAAACAAGGACCCAGAGAAGCCGATCAAACGCATCGAGCGAATCATCCACGAGTTCGATGAAACAGATTTTAGAATTCACATCGCCGGTCCGCCTTACGTCGTCGAGATGATCCGGCGCAGTCTGGCCCACGATTTCTGGTACTTCAGTCTTACCGCGGTTGTCTTGTTCGGCCTGACCATGGCCGCCATGTTCCGGTCAAGCCGCGTGTTCTTGGGAATGCTCGCCACCTGCACGAGCGCAGTTTTGTTGACCCTGCTCGTGCAGCAGATGTTCGGCAAAAAAATCGGGATCCTCACCGTCAACCTCGGCACCATCGTGTTCATCGTGGCGTTGTCGCACTTGGTTTACATGACGTTCAATTGGCAAACGCTGGCCGACCGGATGCACCGTTTGGAGAAAAAATCGCCCGATCTCGGAACAGATGCGGTGCGGATGACATTTCCGCCGTCGTTTTGGTCGATGGTCTGCGCTTCGCTCGGATTTGCCAGCTTGTTGGTTGTCGAGGCCAAGCCGTTGCGCGAACTCGGATTCGGCGGGGTGCTCGGCTCAATCGTGGCTTTTGGCTGCGCTTACGTGATGTATCCGCCGTTTTTGCGCTGGGCGATACCGCGGGAAAGCAAAATCGTGGAAGCCGAACCGCCTCATTGGTTTTGGTCGCGTCGCTTTCCAATTCTGTCCGCGGCCGTGATCCTCGTCAGCGTCGGCCTGGGTTTCGGTCTGAGGAAACTAAATACCGATCCGAGTCTGCTCGATTACTTTAAACCGCACCAGGAATTGCGCGACGGACTTGAATACGTGGACCGCAGCGGCGGGTGCAACCCGCTGACCTTGGTCGTGTCCGCCGCTGACGGCAGCAAATTAAACACCGACGCCGCTTACCAAAAGATGTGGAAGTTGCACGGAGCGCTGGAGAACTACAAAGACGTCGGAACGGTTGTCTCGCTTCCGACTCTTCTGGCCGAAGGCGACCGGACGCCGTTCTCGTTTCTAATCGGCTACGAAAAGATGATGGAGATCATGGAGCAGCCGAAGTACGCGCGCGTCGCCAAAAGTTTTGTCACCGAAAATCGCAGCCAGACCATGTTTCTCCTGCGCATGGTCGAAGCGCGTCGGGATAAATTGCGCCTGGAGGTGGTGGACGACCTGCGCTCGATCACGCGCAAGAATGGTTTCACGCCCGCGCTGGTCGGCGGCATTTATTATTTGCAAGGGCGCCTCGCCAAGTTGGTCGCTTCCAGTCTGGTCACCGGTCTATTCTGGCTGAACGGTCTGTTCATTGTCATCGCCTGGATCGTTGCCCGCTCAATCCGCGGAGCAATCGCGATGATTGCGACCCTGACCCTGGTGCCGTTATGCATGCTTGGCGGGATCGGCTGGTTGCATGTGCCGATGGATGTTATCTCCGCGCCGGCCACGAATGTTTGCATCGGGATCGCGATCGATTCGATGATCCACCTGGTTTTTGGTGTTCGCCGCGCTCAACGCGACGGAAAGAAAGGATGGCCGGCGTGGATCGCTGCGCGCGAGGAACAATGGCGCGGGATCGTTTACTCCGACGTGATTTTTGCGGCCGGTTTTGCGATTTTCGTGTTGTCGAATTTTCCGCCGACGCAGCGTTTCGGGCTGGTGGTGCTCGCCGGCTTGATTGTCGATATTCTGGCGAATCTATTCGTCTTGCCGCTGCTCGGTGGCGCTCAATTCAAGAAGAAATAGGTGCGGCTGATTTCCGCAAAAGCAATGGGTTTGTGTAGTGGCGGCTGCCTCAGCCGCGATCCGCTGCTGGCAGCCTGCGGGTTAGTTCGTCCGCAAAACTCGCCGCAGCGGTCCGATTTTCGACGCCGAGCTTGGGATAAATTCCTTCGAGATGTTTGCAATTTGCAGACTCGCAGGCTTAGCATTGGCGCTTAGTTCTGGGGGGAACTAACGCCGCCTCTCATGCTTTCAGTGTGGGGCTTATAAGCGGTAGCGGGCGCATGCGAGGTTACGTCCTACACGTTACTGGTGCCTGTCTTCGTTAAACTGTTCACTTGAACATATACTCTGGTTTGCTGTAAATTGGCGGAATGGCGGCGAGGTCGGAGCCCGACAGGCGGTTAACAGAGGAGATCCTCGGGCTTCTGCACAAATGGGGGGTCCATACCCTCGGGCAGTTGGCCGCTCTAGATAAAGAGGAACTTCGAAACCGGCTCGGCGCCGACGCCGTCCGGTTTTGGGAGCGCGCGAATGGGACCGCCACGCGCTTGCTCAAATTTGTTCAGCCGCCGGAAACGTTCGATGAAAGTTTCGAGTTCGATCACGAGATCGAAACCGCCGAGCCGCTGCTCTTCATGCTTCGACGATTCCTAGAGCAACTCGCCTTGCGATTGAGCAGCATCTATCTGGTCGCGAAAGAACTGACGTTGCGGATCAGTTTTTCGAATCAACAAATTTATGAACGCGTTTTTAAAATCCCGCAGCCGACCAATGACGTTGATCTTCTCTTTCGAATGCTCCAGACGCACCTGGAGAATTTTAAATCGGAACATCCGATCGTTGCCGTCGCGCTGACCGCACAGCCGATCCGCCCCGCGTCGCAGCAATTCGGATTATTTGAAACGGCCTTGCGTAATCCGCAGCAACTTTACGAAACACTGGCGCGATTGAGTGCGTTGCTCGGGAGCGATCGCGTCGGCACCCCGATAAAAGAAGAGACGCATCGGCCGGACGCGTTCCGGATGGAGCCGTTCACGTGGACTCTCGCGGCCGACACGGCCGCCTCTACATCAAGGAACCCCTCATCCTCACCTTCTCCCCAATTCGGGGAGAAGGGAAACGCGGCTGACACAGCCACCACTACACCACAGAAATCGCGTGTCGCGCTACGGAGATTTCGGCCGCCGGCACGAACGTCAATCTTTGTTTCTGAACATAAACACCCCGAAGGCGAGAAAATTCGCGGCCGGGTGGTCGATCAAGCCGGGCCGTTTTTGCTTTCGGGAAATTGGTGGGACGAAAAATCGTGGGCCCGCGCTGAGTGGGACATGCAGCTCGAGAACGGCGAGCTCGTGCGTGCGCATGAATCAGACGGCGCTTGGAAACTGGACGGCGTCTATGACTGATCCAATCGCTAAATCATTAAATCGTTAATTCGCCAAATGAATTACGTCGAACTTCATGCGTGCAGCGCGTTCAGTTTTTTGCGCGGCGGATCTTTCCTGGAGCAATTAGCCGAAACCGCGGCCGAACTCGCGATGCCGGCGATGGCGTTGCTCGATCGCAACGGCGTTTATGGCGCGCAACGGTTTTCGGTTGCGGCGCGCGAGCACAATGTCCGGCCGATTATCGGCGCCGAATTATCGATGGAAGATTTTTCTATTTTGCCGGTGCTGGTTGAAAATCGGATCGGCTACAAAAATTTGTGTGAGCTTTTAACCCAAGCGCATCTCCGGAGCGAGAAAGGCAAATGCGCCGTGCAATGGGAGGAGCTACCGCAATTCGCGGAAGGTTTGGTGGCCATTGTAGGGGAAGCAGTTTGCTTCCCTCGCGACGCTAACAGCGTCGCCTACAGAGGAAAACCCGCGGCCGACACGGCCGCCTCTACATCAAGGAACCCCTCATCCTCACCTTCTCCCCACAACGGGGAGAAGGGATCACGGGCGAGTCCGAGCCGGACTGGCATTTCTGCCACCACATTGATCGATGCATTCGGGCGGGAAAATGTTTTCGTTGAACTCCAACGACATTTCGTTCGCGGCGAAGAACAGATCAATCGCCAGCTGGTCGATCTTGCCCGCGCCAACAGATTGGCGTTGATCGCGACGAACGGCGTGCAGTACGCGAAGCCTTACGGACGCGAAGTGCTCGATGTTTTCACCTGCATCCGCGAACACACCCATCTCGATGCCGCCGGCAAGCTTTTAACTCAAAACGCCGAGCGCCATCTGAAAAGCGATCGCGAAATGCGCGCAATTTTCGCGGATCTGCCGGAAGGGATCGACAACACCTCCCGATTGGCCGAGCGGCTGACTTTTTCGTTGGAAAATCTCGGCTACGAATTTCCCGAGTTCCCCGTGCCCGCTGGTCACAACATGGATTCGTTTTTGCGGACGATCGTCTGGTTTGGCGCGCAACAGCGTTACGCCGCGGTCAGCGCAAAAGTGAAACGTCAGCTCGAAGAAGAACTCGCGCTCATTTCAAAGCTCGGGTTCCCCGGTTATTTTTTAATTGTCTGGGACATCGTGAATTTCTGCCGCGAGCACAACATCATGGTGCAGGGTCGCGGCAGCGCCGCCAACAGCGCGGTTTGTTATTGTCTCGGAATTACGCCGGTCGATCCGGTCAGTAACAATTTGGTTTTCGAACGGTTCCTGAACGAAAGCCGCAAAGGCTGGCCCGATATCGATCTCGATCTTCCCAGCGGCGATCGTCGCGAAGCGGTCATCCAGGAAATTTATCGGCGCTACGGAAAACACGGTGCGGCCATGACCGCGAACGTGATTACATACCGCGGGCGCAGCGCCGCACGCGAGATCGGCAAAGCGCTGAATTTTTCGCCAAGCATTCTCGATCGCTTTTCGCATTTGTTCGCGAACGGCGATTTCCCGCACACGCTCGATCTGCAATCACAAATCGAGCAGGCCGGTTTGCCGAAATCGCATCCGCGAATGCCGGCGTTCATTCGTTTGTATCAAGCGATTTACGGATTGCCCCGGCATCTCGGTCAACACTCGGGCGGGATGATTATTTGTCAGAACAAACTCAGTTTGTTCGTGCCGCTGGAAAATGCATCGATGCCCGGCCGCGTCGTCGCCCAATGGGACAAGGACGATTGTGAGGACCTCGGCATCGTGAAGGTCGACTTGTTAGGCCTGGGGATGATGTCGGTGATGCAGGACGCGCTCGAGCTTTGTCGCGAACGCGGGCGGCCGCTCGATCTCGCTCACATTCCAAAAGACGACGCAGCGACATTCGAGATCATGCAGCACGCCGACACGATCGGCGTTTTTCAAATCGAGAGCCGCGCGCAGATGGCAACGTTGCCGCGGATGAAGCCGAAATGTTTTTACGACGTCGTGATTGAAGTCGCGATCATTCGCCCAGGGCCGATCCAAGGCGACATGGTCCATCCGTATCTCAATCGGCGCGCTGGGAAAGAAAAGGTCACCTATTTCGATGAACGATTAAAGCCGGTGCTCGAACGCACACTCGGCGTTCCATTGTTTCAGGAACAGATGCTCAAGATCGCGATGATCATGGCCGATTTCTCCGGCAATGAAGCGGAGGAACTGCGGCGGGCGCTGAGTTTTCATCGTTCGGAGGAGCGAATGAACAAAGTAACCGTAAAATTGCGCGCGGCGATGGAGCGCAAAGGCGTGGCGCCAGACAAGATCGACAAGATCATTCAGTCGATCAGTTCATTTGCGCTTTACGGATTTCCGGAATCGCACGCGATTAGTTTTGCAATTCTGGCTTATGGCAGCGCGTATTTGAAAGTGCATCGCGCGCCGGAGTTTTACGCAAGTCTGCTCAACAATCAGCCGATGGGTTTTTACACGCCGGCAACGATCGTCAAAGACGCGCAACGGCACAGCGTGAAAGTGAAACCGGTCTGTGTCATGAAATCCGATTGGCGCTGCATGGTTGTGAACGACAACACGTTCCGGCTTGGCTTTTGCGTGGTGAACGGATTGCGTCAGGAACACGGCGAGCAAATCGAACGCGCGCGAAAAGATCGACAATTTGATTCACTGGACGACTTCAAACGGCGGGTTTCGCTTTCAAAGGAAGAACTGCGAACGCTTGCGGAATTGGGTGCGCTCAATTGTTTCGCCAAACATCGCCGCGCGGCGATGTGGAAAGTGGAAGAAACGATTCACGACGATTTGGTCCGAGGTGCGAGCCGCACTGGCGTTGGACTGGCAGTAGAGGACGCTAACTCTGCTGCTTCACCTTTGCTTCCAATGACGATGCCCGAGCGTGTGTGCGCAGATTACGAAACGATGAATTTAACAGCCGGGCCGCATCCGATGAAACTTTTGCGCGACAAATTGCCGAACATCTGGCGCGCGATTGATCTCAAGCACGCGCGACACGGTTCGACCGTGCAAATTGCCGGCAATGTGATTTGTCGTCAGCGTCCTGGCACCGCGAAAGGATTTGTTTTCGTCAGCCTGGAAGACGAGACCGGCGTCTCGAACGCGATTGTCGAACCTGATTTGTTCGAGCGCTTCCGGCTTTCGATCACCGAAGAAGATTTTCTTTTGATCGAAGGCGAAGTCCAGAACTCGGACAACGTCGTGTTAATCAAAACGCGCGAAATCAGACCGCTCGCGCACGACCAGTTGGTCGGGAGCGAGTCGCACGACTTTAGGTGACGCCTTACGCCGGACAACTCAAACTGCGGCCGACTCCGAGGCCGGAGTGGCGGTTCGCCGCCTCTACAAAAGAATGGCCTATTCCCCGGCGTGACGCGGCGCTGATTCCTTCGGCTCAGCAGTTTTTTGCGACGGCTTATGGTCGGATTCGATCCATTCGGTGTGAAAAACGCCGGGTTTGTCCACTCGTTCGTAAGTGTGTGCGCCGAAGAAATCACGTTGCGCTTGCAATAAATTCGATGGCAAACGGGCCGAGCGATAGCTGTCGAAATAAGCGAGCGACGCTGAAAACGCCGGGACGGCGACACCTTGTTCGACTGCGGCGGCCACAGCGATGCGCCAGTTATCCTGCGCATTCTTGATGATGTCGGTGAAATAGGGATCGAGCAGGAGATTGTGGAGCGCCGGGTCGCGTTTGTAAGCATCGACAATGCAATTCAAGAATTTTGCGCGGATGATGCAACCGCCCCGCCAAATGGTGGCAATGTCGCCGAAGTTCAGGTTCCAGTTGTATTGTTTGCTAGCCGCGCCAAGTAATTCCATTCCCTGCGCGTAGGAAACGATCTTGGACGCGTAAAGAGCGTTGCGCACGGCATCGACTAATTTTTTCCGGTCGCCCGTAAATTTTTTCGGCTGCGGCTGTGGAAGAATTTTCGACGCCGCAACGCGTTCCTCTTTTCGGGAAGAGGTAACACGCGCTTCGACGGCAGCGTTAATCGTCGAGATAACGACCGATTGCGCGATGGCGGATTGCAGCGTCCACATGCCGGTCCCCTTTTGGCCGGCCTTATCGAGAATCACATCGACCAGCGGTCTGCCAGTCTCGGGATCAATCTTACGAAAAATCTGGGATGTGATGTCGATCAGGTAACTGTCCAGTTCGCCTTTGTTCCATTCAGTGAAAATTTCGGCGAGTTCGGGCGTTTCCATGCCGAGCACGTTTTTCATAATGGCGTAGGCTTCGCAGATGAGCTGCATGTCACCGTATTCGATTCCGTTATGCACCATTTTGACGTAGTGACCGGCGCCGTCCGGGCCCATGTAACGGCAACACGGTTCGCCATCCACCTGAGCGGCGATTTTGCGGAAAATCGGCGCGATGATTTCCCACGACTCGCGCGGCCCGCCCGGCATCAATGATGGACCTTTGAGGGCGCCTTCTTCGCCGCCGGAGACACCGCAGCCAACAAAGTGAATTCCTTTTCCTTCGAGATCCTTGCAGCGGCGCTGCGTGTCGGTGAAAAGTGAATTCCCGCCGTCGACGATCACGTCGCCTTTGTCGAGAAGCGGCGCCAGTTGACCGATAACGGCGTCGACCGGCCCGCCGGCTTTGACCATGATCATCGCTTTCCGCGGTTTCTTGAGCGCGCCGACAAATTCCTCCATTGTGCGGGTCGGCTGAATATTTTTTCCTTTGGCGCGGCCACCGGCGAATTTCTCAGTGACTTCGGTGGTGCGATTGAAAACGGCGACCGAGAAACCTTTTGACTCCATGTTGAGAACAAGGTTCTCGCCCATCACAGCCAGGCCGATGAGGCCAATATCACATTGATTCGCAGTCATTTTGGGTCTCCTTTGTTGTTTCGGCGCAAGAATAACATTGTAACGGTCGACTCAAAGGCATGGCAAACTCCGTTTCTCAAGTTTTGTTGACTGAAGCGCCTTTGGAGGCGCCGAAAGAAGCGGTCGATCCTTCGACTTCGCTCAGGACAAGCCTTGCGGCCGGAGCGGTGGTCGATTTTTTGGGAATAGTTCGACAACTGGAAGACGGTCATGAAATCGAAGGAATTGATTATGAAGCTCATAAAGCCATGGCCGGGCATCAGATGAAAGTCATTGCCGATGCCGCGTCTGAGACTTTTCGATTGAACCAAGTTCTGCTTCATCATCGGATCGGATTTGTGCCTGCGGGGGAAGCATCGCTGTTTCTGCGAGTAAGGGCGCAACATCGCGCGGCGGCATTCGAGGCCAGCAAATGGATCGTGGACGAATTGAAGAAGAAGGTGCCGATTTGGAAAAAGCCCGAATTCAGAATGGCGACTCAGCGACACGCTTCGCGGAGCGAAGCGGCTACAGCAAAATGAATTGGGCGAATCGACTAACGCTAAGCCGATTGCTGCTGACAGTTATCTTTGTCGCTGCGCTCAACTCCTCGTGGCAATACGGGCGCACTTGCGCGCTGGTGATTTTTATCGTGGCCGGGTTGACCGATTTCGTCGATGGCGAGATCGCGCGACGCTACGGGTTTGTTACGAATTTCGGCAAATTGATGGACCCCCTGGTG
>Ga0207684_10005705_pt1 | contig 11432 bp, 13 predicted proteins | sample KBSK5501metaG_FD_184342 | JGI IMG/M metagenome (GOLD analysis project Ga0207684, IMG submission 184342) | Corn, switchgrass and miscanthus rhizosphere microbial communities from Kellogg Biological Station, Michigan, USA - KBS K5-50-1 metaG... | ecosystem: Host-associated > Plants > Roots >... | reverse complement strand
TCAAAGTCGAATTCGGTATACCGCGCCAAGGACATAGAGGTCACCCGGGTTAGTGCGGCCGTCATTTTGGCGCAGGTAATAAAGGTCCAGCGTAAAGTGGCGGTTGAACCGTCGACTGGCACCCAGCGCGAATCTGTTGCGCACCCAGTCATTAACGCTCCAGTCGTAAAAGACTTCTTCGGAAACGAAGAGTTGCAGCTTCAATCCACCCAGCTTGACCGGATGCTCGATCTGGAGACGGTTGCGATACCGGGTGGCATCAACCTGCGGGTGACGAATGCGCCGCTCAAATTGGTTGCGGTCAGACAACGTAAACTTGCCAATGGTAAATCGGACGGTTGCGGGAATCGTCAACCGGTGCTCATAACCGTTGTGGCCTGGCGCTGGCTGCGTACTTAAGTACAGGTAGGTCGGTGCTAGAGTAAGATACTTGTCCACCCTTAGAGTCAAACCAGCACCAGCGCGTTCATCCACCGGACGGGTCACGTGCTGGCCAAGGCGCAACGTCCCCAACAGATTCAGATCAACACGATCGCTGACCGGTAGGGCGATCTGCAGGTCATTCCAAATCTGCGTGTCCCTGCGAGGCACGGACGCCGCGCTCTGGGCTCTAAGATTACTGACGAGGCTAACGAGCAGGACACCTACTAACACCAATTCTGCTATTTGCCTTATGTTATCCATCGAGCACACCTCACCTGCGGCGTGGGCCCAGTTGACCTACACCGATTCCAAAAAAGTTGTTTAGATCTCTTTAGGCCGAGGACGAGACGCGCGGGTTAGAGCACGTCGTGGTCCTGGCATCGTAATTCGTCGTTCAAGCGCACCATCTCCCTGCCATAATGCGACTACGGGGCCCGAACAGGTCTTCGAGTCGATAGTCGATCGTCGCAGGGACAAAAGATGTTGGAGGCGGCGGCAGGAATCGAACCTGCGAGTAAAGGTTTTGCAGACCTTCGCCTTACCACTTGGCTACGCCGCCTCAGGCGCATCAATCAGCTGGATTGCAGGTGGCGATGATACGGATGCTTTGTTTGTCCGTAACAGTCTCTGCCGCTCCAACTCCTGAATAATTTTGATCGTGCTCTGCTCAATTGTTTCGCGATCAGTCTCAACAATCACTTCCGGACTATCCGGCTCTTCATAAGGATCAGAGACGCCCGTGAACTCCTTGATTTCCCCCGCGAGAGCCTTCTTGTAGAGACCCTTGACGTCACGTTCGGCGAGCACGTCAATCGGGCATTTGGCGAAGACCTCAATGAAGGCTGCACCCTCCGCCTCGATGGCCCGGCGGACCTCGTCGCGCACTTCACGGTAAGGCGAGATGGCCGCTGCAATCACGCCAGCCCCGTTGCGCGCAAGCAGACGAGACACATAGCCGATGCGCCGGATGTTCGTATCGCGATCCTCCTTGGAAAATCCCAAACCCTTCGAAAGATTGGTGCGCACTTCGTCACCATCGAGTATTTCAACCCTTACGCCGCGCAGGTCTAACTCTGTGGCCAACGCCGTTGCCAGCGTCGTCTTGCCGGCGCCCGAAAGGCCGGTAAACCATACGGTGAACCCTCTATGATTAGTCATCGATATCTCCTTATATATATATAGCTATGAAATTGGCCCAACTTCTGGGGCCCAAAAACCCATGCGTTAAGCCAGTACAACTTCAGGGCCCTGATAGGCTTCGAAGAGCACCCTGGCGACTTCCGGCCTAGAAAACTCAACCGGGGGCAGTTCACCTGCTCCTAACATCTCTCGCACTCGCGTGCCGGAGAGCGTCACGTGCTGGCTGTTCTCGTGCGGGCAGGTTTTCGTTGAGGCCATCCCTGCGCAAGCGCGGCAGTAGAAAGTGTGATCGAAGAACAATGGCGTAATGCCCAGCTCATGGGGCTCGAAGTCATCAAAGATATGATGGGCGTCATACGTGCCATAGTAGTTCCCGACCCCGGCATGATCGCGACCCACGATGAAGTGCGAGCAGCCGTAGTTCTTGCGGATCAGCGCGTGGAACACTGCTTCACGTGGCCCGGCATAGCGCATTGCGGCCGGCAGAACCGAAAGCAGCGTGCGGACGGCCGGGTAATAGTGACCCAGAATTGCTTCGTAAGAGCGCATGCGCACGTCGGCCGGCACATCGTCTGACTTCGTTTCACCCACGATTGGGTGCAGCAGCAGTCCATCAGCAATCTCCAGCGCGCACTTCTGGATATATTCATGCGCTCGATGAACGGGATTGCGGGTTTGAAAGGCAACGACCCGCCTCCAGCCACGCTCCTGAAAAAGAGCGCGAGTCTCCGCCGGGTCCTTCCGGTACTCAGTGAAAGTAAGATTGCGTGGACGGTTAACCAAACTAATGCGACCACCAAGCAACCAATCACCCTGATCGTACAGCACTTTCACACCGGGATGAGCTTCATCGGTGGTGGATAGACCAACTCCGCTTCTCGCTTCTTGTCGTAAGTGAACTTCTCGGCCAGATGAAGCACCGCGAGAAGATGATCACCCTCGTATAGCGCGACATCGGTGCCTTCACGCAATCGCTTGGCTTCTGCGGCGGAAACTGCGAGCGTGATCGGTATTGTCCATGGAGCGCCGCTTGCCAGGCACATGCTACGTACCACCGTCTGGTAATTTGAATAGTTCAAAAAACCATCGAGCGGTGAAAACGCGCCGATGGCGATCAATTCCAGGTCAGAGATTGCTCGCGCACTAAGTTCAATTCGCGACATTTCCGCGGACTCCTCAATGAGTCGTTCGCGCTCACGACCTGTTACTTCGCAGTTAACCAGTGTTCCCCCATGGGGGTTTATCAGTTTCATAACGTTTCCGTTTCCTCGATTGAAGTTAATAGAGATGTGATTGCTATCGGTGGAGCCCGCATTCGGTTTTACACGAGCCGCGCCAACGCCCGGCCCGTGGGTCTTCACCGATTTGCACCGGGGTAGTACACGGAGTGCAGCCGATTGAGGTATAGCCGTCTTTGTAGAGCGGGTTGTGCGGGACATCGTACTTCTCGATGTAGTCCCAGACTTCTGAAGACGACCAGGTTGCCAGTGGATTGATCTTGATGAGGCCGAACTTCAGGTCGCGCTCGACGATACCAGCGTTTGCTCGCGCTGAAGTTTGATCGCGGCGGATTGCCGTGATCCACGCTCGCAGTCCGATGAGCATTTCTTGCAACGGCTCGACCTTGCGCAAGCGGCAGCACAAGTCCGGCTGGCGCTCCCATAAACGGTCGCCGAACTCCAGCGCTTGCGCCTCCAGGGAAAGGCTCGACGAACGGCGTTCGAGACGTATGCCGTAGCGAGCTTCAAGCTGACTGCACAGCGCGTAAGTTTCCGGAAAGAGCAGATCTGTATCCAAATAAAAAATGCGGGCGCCATTGGTGATGCGCGCGACCATGTCGATGAGCACGCAGCCTTCGGCGCCAAACCCGGTTGCCAGGGCCACGTCAGGACCAAACTCCGCAATCGCCCAGCGCAAGACTTCTTCCGGAGGCGCATTCTCAAACTCGTTTGAGATTATTCCGAGTTCCTGATCCGTAACTTCGACATCAATTGCTAACGCAGCAACAGTCATTCTTCATTCCTCTTTCATTGAACGGCGGCTAAGACTTCTTGCAGCTCGCGGCTTACCGCCAACTCTTTCTCAAACCACTTGAGACGTTCGCGCAAACGCGCCACTTCTCCGATGATGATCACTCCTGGAGGGCGCATGCCAGAGCTTTCCGCCTCGTCGGCAATCGATCTCAAGGTGCCGTTAACAGTTTGTTGAGTCTCATAGGTGCCCCAACGAATAACCGCGGCGGGCGTTTCTGGATCTCGCCCGCAGGCGATGAGGTCGTCCGCAATCATCCGCAGGTTAGCCACACCCATCAGAATCACGATAGTGTCGGCTCTTGAGAGATCGGCGAGCTTAGCGGAAACGTCGTCGAAATCACGCGAACTCGCGCCGGTGAGTATTGCGACTGATGAAGACACATCTCGGTGCGTTAGCGGGATTCCGGCATAGGCGGGGACTGCCAGAGCCGAGCTGATACCGGGAACGACTTCAAACGGAATTCCCGCTTCGTACAGCGCCTCGGCTTCTTCGCCACCGCGTCCGAAGAGAAAGGGATCGCCACCTTTGAGACGCACCACGCGTTTTCCAGCTCGCGCGTGATAAATCAGGAGCCGATTGACGTCCGCTTGAGAAGTGCTTCGCCCGCCGCCGACTTTACCTACATAGATTCGTTCAGCTTGTGAACGCGCAAAGCTCAGCACATCAGGATCGACCAGATAGTCATATACGAGCGTATCGCATGACGCCAAGAGGTCACGTGCGCGCAGGGTGAGCAGCAGCGGATCACCTGGCCCAGCACCGACGAGATAGACTTTTCCAGGTCGAGCTGCATAAACGTGGCCCACATCGGACGCGGAGCTCTCAGTTTCGCGAATGCGGGCGATCGAGGCTTCGATGACGAGCGGATGTGCCGACAATGGTTCGGTGATTTGATACCTCACGCCGGGGTAGCGCTCTGCCACCTGCCCCACTTTGCGTGGCAGATCACCTCGTGTGTGCCGCCCCGGCGAGAGGAAGTAGGGGTGCACCGTGACCAGGCTCCCCCCACGCTCAACCAAACGCTTGAAGCCTTCGGCGACATCCGGCTGTTCAATCTCCAGAAAAGCCGCTTCGACTAAAGGAAAGCCTCCGCGCTCGCCGATCATCCGGGTGGCCTCGCGTACGTCATCGTTGGCTTCCTGGCGACGGCTGCCATGGCCGACCACCAGCACTCCGGATCTATTTTCGTCGCTCATGCTACGGCTACCACCTCTCCACCAATCCGCTGCGCGCAAAAACTGACGAAGCTACGCGCTTCCTCAAGGATCGCGCGCGCGCCGGCTTCATTTGGGTTGTTGTTCTTCAGTTTTCCAAAGCGATTCGAAACCTCTTCCCAGTCCCCACGCGTTTCGCCCGATAGCACAAACAAATTCTCGAACTCCCACAGCGCCTCTTCCGCGTTGAAGGGATCTACAAGCCGTTGGTAAAGCGGAACGCGCGCTGCCGCCGCTGCTGCTTCATAAGCTGTAAGCGCCGCCTGTTCGTATTCCTTGTGATAGATCAATGCTTCCGCCTGGGCCAGCGATTCCCGCGCCGCATCGATTGTCGGCAGAGTTTCTGCCACTGTTGAGCCGGCGCACTCGCCCTTTATCCCACGGCGTACGGCAAAGCGCTCATGTTCATGGCCGAAGTCTTCGTAGAACGACGGGTCCGATTCAAAAGAAGGGACTTGCCGTAACGGCTCGAGGATCTCCCGCAGGCGTTCAACGCCGGTTCGCCTGACGAAGACATTGAATTCTTCCGTCGGCAGTCGCTCCTTTTCGTAAAGCTCTAGCAGTATTTCGGTCACCTTCACGCAGTTCTTCGCTGGGAACTTGCCGACGAGTGATCCGAACTGTGCGTTATCCCGTTGTGCCTGCCCACCCACAGTGACAAAGTGAGCCGGCACGCTGCGGTCGTCATGCGTAAGAGCCGCCGCATAGAATCCAATGTTGGCTATGGAGTGGTGGGCGCACCCATTTGGGCAGCCGGAGATCTTTACTCGCAGTGGCCGCGCCAACTCCGAATACTTTCCGAGCGATCCACTGAACGCGTCGCTCAGCGCGCTGCCCAGGCCTTTCGCCGACGCAATACCCAGCCTGCAGGTATCCGATCCTGGGCACGTAGTCACGTCAGCAACAGTCCCCGCGCCACGATCGGCAAGTGACAGCTCACCTAGCGCGACATAGAGATCCCAAAGTTCCTCTTCGCGCACCCAGGGCAGATAGATGTTTTGCTCAATCGAAATCCTCAATTGGCTGGCGGAGAATCCCCGTACAACCTCGGCCAGATTCCGTGCGCGTTCCGCTGTCAGATCGCCCAGCTTGATGCGCACGTGGACCCCGCGAAAGCCCAGGATCCGGTGTTCGATTACAGAGTCACGCACCCAGGACTGGAATTGAGCATCGGCGGTCAGAGGGTTCAATACCCGCAAACTGTGCGGCGGCAGCGTAGTCTCAGGACTGAACTCGTCAGTTTCTTGTAAGTAATCGGTTAGCGATATTGGTCCAACTCTTTTCCGCTCTTCGTCGAGGGCGGCGCGAAACGCTTCCCAACCCATCGACTGGATCAAGAATTTCATGCGCGCTTTCATGCGCGCTTTGCGCTCACCGTACCGGTCGAAGAGTCGCAAGGCAGCTGCAGCGAGATTGAATAGCTCCTCAACCGGAAGAAAGTCAGTGTAGAGATGTGCGAGATGAGGCGCGGCGCCCAGGCCCCCGCCTAGATAAACTCGGAAGCCGCGCCTCAGTTTGCCGTTCCAAGCTTGGGTGACAGCCCCTAAACCGATATCGTGAATCCGCAGGCCCGAATGATCCTCACTGCAACCTTCGAAGGTGATCTTAAATTTTCGACCGAGGTTCTGGTTGTACTTGTTTCGCACCAGGTAACGGAACAACGCGTCGGCATAAGGCCCAACATCGAAAGCCTCGGTCGCCGACGTGCCGGCGCGGTAGCAGGCAGTGATGTTGCGTACTGTGTTACCGCAGGCTTCGCGAGAAGTGATGCTGCCTTTAGCCAGGAACCGCAAAAGGTCAGGAGCTTCCTCGAGTTTAACGTAGTAGATTTGGGCGTCTTCTCGCGTGGTGAAATGAATGAAGCCACTGCCAAACCTGTCGGCCGCATCAGCTAGGCGCACCAGTTGATCCGCAGTCAAGAACCCACCGGGAATCTTGATGCGCTGCATCTGCACGCCTTCTTGCCGTTGGGCGTAGGTGCCAAAGTGCAGGCGCAGCTTTTGCATCTTGGTCTCGTCGACTTCACCGGCGCGGTACTTCTGAATCTGCTGCTCATAATGAGCCAGTTCTTCAAGGACATACGGAGGAACGCTTGGGCTCTGTGGTTCTATGAGTGCGATGGTCATACTCGCAGGTCTCCCTCTCTACGGGATTCTTCATAGTGCTCTCCAGAAAAAGGAAAACGCCCTCGAAAACCGCCGAGGGCGTCACTAACGGAGACTTCAAGATTATCGAGCGTGTTGTGCTCGCGTTCTATTTGCTCAACTCTGTTCTCCTCTTTCATAACCTTCATCAATCGAACCTTCCGTCTGCTGCTGTTTCAAATCGCTCCAAACCACACCGCTCGCCTTACACTGACAACAGCAGCAGCAACAGCAGCCAAACATTTGCGCGTTCTTTCTCAAGTTTCTCGAATCCTCAACCAAATTTAATGCGACATTTAATGCGGTCGTCCAATTGCCGCCGATTTCAAGCACCGCACTGTAGCCCCGGGCCTAAAGAGGGTCAAGTCAATAATATTTACGCTGAGTTAAATACTTTTGCCCCTGCGGCACGCGATAAATGATTGACAGGAGTCGCGGGCCCTTCCTATAGTCACGCGCGTTGGATTATCGGATTATCTGGAGATTATCTGGAAAGAGAAAAGAAATGAATCAGGCTTGCTACGATCACAACCGTTTCGCTTGTTGTTGCTGTATAGCGACACGCGATCGCAGCACCTGTGGAGGCGGCCGAGAGTTTTTGACCTAGAAGCCATACACTGCAGGGTTTCGAGAGCCGGTCGCGATTAACGAGAATGGAATCGCGGACCGGCTCTTACTTTAGAACAGGCCCCGTTCAATAGCGCTACACCGAGGAATTGATTTTCCATAAATGACCACCAGTGTTCCAGAACAGAAAGAGGGTGACATTTCGCGCGACACGATCGAAACGCACATCGGCCGTACGCCTTTGGTCCGTCTGCGTCGTGTGGCGCGCGCTTTACCCGCAGGTGTCGAAGTGTTTGCCAAAGCAGAGCATTTGAATCCCGGGGGCTCCGTGAAGGATCGGCCGGCCCTGGCGATGATTCTTGATGCCGAGCGACGTGGTCTCCTCTATCAAGGAAAAGCGATTCTGGATGCTACCAGCGGAAACACCGGCATAGCATTCGCCATGATAGGTGCTGCCTTGGGTTACAGGGTCACGATTTGCATGCCTGCTAATGCGAGCGCCGAGCGCAAACACATCTTGCATCGCTACTGTGCTGAGGTAATCGAAACCGACCCGACCGAGAGCACCGATGGGGCGCAAGCAGAAGCGCGTCGAATGAATGAAACTAGTCCGGAAAAATATTTCTATGCGGATCAGTACAACAACGAGGCCAACTGGCGGGCCCACTACGAGAGCACCGGCCCGGAAATCTGGCAGCAGACCGAAGGCCGCGTCACGCATTTTGTCGCCGGATTGGGGACGACCGGTACTTTTGTAGGCACCAACCGCAGACTCAAAGAATACAATACGCAAATTGGCGCCATCTCTGTGCAACCCGACACGCCGCTTCACGGCATTGAAGGACTTAAGCATCTCCCGACAGCCGCGGTGCCTGGCATCTACGATCCCACTCTTGCTGATGAACAAGTCCAAGTCACAACAGAAGAAGCCCAGGAGATGACCGCGAGACTGGCGTGCGAAGAAGGTCTGCTGGTGGGAACAAGTTCAGGCGCAAATGTCTTTGCCGCAGTGCGCCTGGCGCGCACACTGCGACATGATTCAGTCGTAGTGACGATTCTGTGCGATACCGGTGAACGTTACTTGAGCGATCAGGTTCGGGGGGGGTGAGTAGTGATCGAATGGTTGCCCGAACACGACAAAGTAATCCGCGAACACGGCGAGCGCGACTATCCACATGAATGTTGTGGACTCCTAATCGGCAGATTCGGTGATGGACTAAAAGTCGTTTCGGAAGTATTCCCAATTTCCAACGCGCGCGAAGAGGAGCACAAGCGCAATCGTTTCCTAATTCACCCGGAAGAATTGCAGCGCGGCGAGCAACATGCGCGTCAGCGGGACCTGGATGTAGTGGGCTTCTATCATTCGCACCCGGACGTGGAGGCACGGCCTTCCACTTATGACCTGGAACACGCCTGGCCCACCTACTCTTACGTCATCGTCTCGGTATGCAAAGCCAACGCTCGTGAGGTGCGTTCGTGGGAGCTGAAACCGGATCGGTCGCAGTTCGAGGGAGAAGCTATTATCAAGGGAGACTAATCATGCCGGTGACAATCAAGATACCCATGGCACTACGCCAATTCACAGACGGCCATTCTGAGTCGCAGCTTGAGGCTAGCTCGGTCGCGCAGGCACTGGCGCAGTTAACCAGCACCTATCCAGAACTCCGCCCACACCTCTATCGAGATGGGAACGAGCTGCGCAATTTCATTAACGTCTACCTCAATGATGAAGACATTCGTCATCAGCGGCGATTAGATACTCCCGTAAAGGATGGGGATGTCCTGACGATCGTGCCTTCAATCGCTGGCGGCGCGACCACCTTCGAGGAGATTGGAACCGGTTCCGCGCCCACGGCAACAATGAGTTGTCATCGCTTAATAATGAAGAGATCTCACGCTATAGCCGCCACTTGATCATGCCGGAGGTCGGACGTTCGGCGCAATCAGTGAATCCCTGTTATTGCCGTAAGTTACAGTCAAGACCAACGTTTCACGTTTGAGCTCTCGCGCGGACGGTGCGGATAACGAGGGTGAAACGGAACATGATGGACTCGGTTGGGACTCGAATGCGGCCCGCCCGGCATGGACTTTTGGAGACTCCCCCAATAAACTCAGGTGTGAGGTTGGACCCCTCCGCGTCGGTGTTCTATGCTACGCAACGTGCAGCGTCTCCACGAGCTGGCGAGACTTATCGGTTTCTATCGGGACTAAGCCTTGGACGGAATAACAACAAGAGTCTTCACGCCTCAGGAGCTTGGGGAGGTGTTTCTGCACTCGCCTCTGCGTGAGGTTGCCTTTGAGTTGAGATTTCCCCCGCGACTCCGAGTTCCGGCGGAAATTTGGCGTCTTCAAGATCAGTTGGTCCAAGCCTATCCAGAAGTGGGTAAGGAAGCAACGATGCAAGCCACCGGCGCAGTCAGTGATGTCGCTGTGTTCCAGAACTCTGAGGAACGGAGAGTAATCAAAGTTTCGCATTCGAATTTCGTTATTGCGTTTACACGCTATGTTCGCTTCGACGATTTTAAGTCTGAGGTTCTGCGTCAAACAGAGCAATTTTGCGGACTTTTCGGGATTGAAGAATTTTCTAGGATAGGACTTCGCTACGTGAATGAAATCGCCCTTCCAAACGCCGAACCTCTATCGAAGTATCTGAGTCCTTCGTTAAGTTTTACGAGCTTTCCTGAAGAACTGGTGGACCAATTCGCGGTCGAAGTTTTTGCTAAGTATCGCGAGCACCCTATGACCGTCCGGTCGGCACTTTTGCCGGGTCTGGTACGCACGTATGTTCTAGATATCGATTGCCACACGAGCGCGCGTAGTTCGGCAGCCGAGCATCCAATCTTGCTCGATCGGTTCCATGAGAGCGCGCAACGCGTTTTTCTAGACCACGTTACCGAGGAGTACAAACAGGTAATGAGAGGCAGAAAATGAGACTAAATACTGAAGCGACGACCCTACAGTCCGGCAGTTCAATTCCCCTATTTGGGGATGTTGACTTTATGAGTGAGATCGAGGCGGATACCGCGTTGCCTGGGTTCATTAACCAAGGAGGAGCGGTACTCGTGAATGTTAGCGTTATCAAGGCCTACCAGCAGATCATTCGTCGCTTGGAGGTCCAGGTGCTCCATTACAGGGCCCTCTTGAATCAACTAAGGCCCAGGCCTGAAGCGAATGAAGATGTAGACCGTCTATCCACCCCATTAAACGAGGTCTCTGTGCAAACCCTGAACTCTATTCTTCAAGCTCGTCCGAGCGAAAACGTTCTCCGGGCCTTTGACGAAGAGGAGATCTAAAGCGTGTTTGTGGAAGACACGAACATGGAGTTGGACTGCCTGCGACAGGGTGACATTCTCAAAAGAATTCCGTTTCCGCTACTTGCGATGGGAAGCCTGCAGGTTTTGGGAAGAATCAGCTCCGCTGCTACCGAACTTAGTTATCCCAACATCGATGCGATCCTCAGCACGCATCGTAACGATCCAAACTATTTCACAGGACAAGTCCTCATGCGCCTTTCATTCGGGGCCGTCATTTCACAGTGCTGCGAACTGGAACCACGGAATGGAAAGTTGATCGGCTCATCGTTTTCGATTGCGCGCCTAATTCAAGTTAAAGACAACATTCTTGCCGACAGCGAAAAACTGGCAAGCCTTAAAGCAAACAGAGACCCAAGAAGCTCCGCACCTGGCTTTTTCGATTACTTCTACGTAGAGCCACACGAGCGCCTCGACGGTAAGGAGTGGATGGTGGACTACAGTCAGATAGTCTCGCTTCCCAAAAGCGAATTCCCAGGTATTCTCGCGCACAAGATTTTGCAGATGGACGATCGGAGCCGCGTAAGATTCAAGATGAAGCTCGCCGCCTACCTCGGCCGCCTTACAGAAGAAGAAACGCGGGACAAGCTTGAAGAGCC
>Ga0207684_10005703_pt1 | contig 11434 bp, 5 predicted proteins | sample KBSK5501metaG_FD_184342 | JGI IMG/M metagenome (GOLD analysis project Ga0207684, IMG submission 184342) | Corn, switchgrass and miscanthus rhizosphere microbial communities from Kellogg Biological Station, Michigan, USA - KBS K5-50-1 metaG... | ecosystem: Host-associated > Plants > Roots >... | reverse complement strand
TATCGAGGTCCATGTCCGCTGGATCGATCCGGGCGCGGCTGAGGAGCGCTCGGATCCCGGGGCGCGGCGACTGGCGCATCCGTTCGAGCCCCAGCCGGGCGATCGCCCGGTTCTCGCCCACGATCGGCGCCACGTCCGCGACCGTCCCGATCGTGGCCAGATCCGCAAGCTCGAGTGCCGCGGCCGGGCCACCCGGCTCATCCGCCAGCACGAGCTGCGCGACCTTGAACGCGACCCCGCTCCCGGCCAGGCGCGCGTCCGGGTAGCGCGAGTCCGCGCGGTGCGGGTTCACGACAGCGACCGCGGGCGGCAGCGCCGACGGCAGGCGGTGATGGTCCGTGACGATGACATCGATGCCGCGACCGGCCGCCACGGCGATCTCGGCCGCGGAACTCGACCCGGTATCGACCGTGATGATCAGGGTCGTCCCGTCGCGCTCGGCCGCGTCGACGGCGGCCAGCGACAGCCCGTGTCCCTCGTCGAGCCGGCTCGGCACGTACGGCTCGACCGTCAGGCCATACCGGCGCAGCGCGATGACGAGGATCGCGAGGCCGTCGAGGCCGTCCGCGTCGAAGTCTCCGAAGACCATCACCCGTTCGGACCGATCGCGCGCGCGGGCGACCCGCTCCAGCAAGCGGTCGGCGTCGGGCAGGAGACGCGGATCGTGCAGCCCGTCGAGCGGCTCGGCGAACCACGCCTCAAGGCCGGCCGCGTCCGTGACGCCGCGCCGTGCCAGCAGGCCGGTCATCCGCTCCCCGATCCCGCGGCCGACCGCCGCGCTGGCCATCCCGGGGTCGATGAGGAGGGTTTCGGGGAAGGTCCAGCGGAAGCGGGGTTCCAGCACGACTTCAGGATGACACGAGGCGCTCACCTGCGCCTCTACCGATCATCCGGTGCCCCTCGACCGCGGTCAGGAGGAGGCGCGGCGCGGCCGCGGTGCCCGGGCGCTGACGAGTCGACCGTGCTTGCGGTCCTCCCGGGCCTGCCAGTCCACCAGCAGCGGGCTGGCCACGAAGATGGACGAGTAGGTGCCGATGATGATGCCGATCAGCAGCGCCAGGATGAAGTTGCTGATCGCCGACCCGCCGAACAGGAACAAGGCCAGGAGCGTGATCACGACCGTCAGGCTGGTCGTCACCGACCGGCCGAACGTCTGCAGGATCGAGTGGTTCACGATCTGGTCGAACGGCTCGCCGAGATGGCGGGCCTTGTTCTCACGGATCCGGTTGAACACGACGATCGTGTCGTGGACCGAGAAGCCGATCACGGTGAGCATCGCGGTCACGAACAGTGCGTCGATCTCGACGTGGAAGAACGTGCCGAGGATCGCGAACGAGCCGACCACCACGACGACGTCGTGGAGGAGCGACACGAGCGCCGTGACCCCGAACTTCACGTCGCGGAAGCGGTACGTGATCCAGGCCACGATCCCGAGCGAGCCGACGACGATGAGGATCAGCGCCTGGCGAAGCAGGTCCGAGCTGACGACCGCGCCGATGGTCGTGAGGCTCGCCTGCGACGCGATCGGCCCGAGCTGTTTCTCCAGGGCGACGACCATCTCGCCCAGCTTGCCGTCCGTCGGCAGCTCCGTGTTACCGACCGGACCCGCCGAGGGCGAAGCCGACGGGGAGGTACCGGGCGACGCGGACGGGGCCGGTGAGGAGGACGGTGCCGCCGAAGGAGCGGCTGATGGAGGGGCGGAGGCGCCCGGCGACGAGGAGGCCGAGGCCGACCCGGCCGGCGAGGCCGCCGCGGATGCTCCGGCCGAGCCGCTGGGCGCGACCGAACCCGACGGAGCGGCCGAACCCGACGGAGCGGCCGATGGCGCCGCGGACGGCGCCGCCTGCAGCCCGATCGGCTTGGTCTTGATCTCGATGTAGCCGGAGCCCGTGCGGATCGCCGTCGCCTCGAGCCCGTTGGCGGCGAAGACCTGCTCGACCTGGTCGGGGGTCACGGCCGGGTTCTCGAACTTGATCTCCCAGCGCGTCCCGCCGGTGTAATCGATCGTGAGCTGCAACCCTGCGTCGGAGATCGGCGAGAGGAGGATGAAGAAGAGTCCCGGGATGGTCAGGAGGAGGGAGAGCGCATAGAACCAGCGACGTTTGCCGATGACGTCAAACATCGGCACGCACGGGGCGGCGCGATGGACGGACCGAGGTGACCGCCACGAACTCGTCGTCGCGCAGCCCGAACAGGCGGGCCTTGCGGGCCCAGTCCTGGCGGACCACGACGCGCATGATCGAGCGGGTGACGACGATCGCGCTGAACATCGATACGAGCACGCCGATGATCAGGACGAGGGCGAACCCGCGGATGACCGACGAACCGAAGGCGTACAGGATCGTGGCTGTGATCAGGCTCGACACGTTCGAGTCGAGGATGGAGTTCCAGGCACGGTTGAAGCCGGCCTCGACGGCCGCCGGCAGCGACTTGCCGACACGCAGTTCTTCCTTCATCCGCTCGAAGATCAGGATGTTGGCGTCGACCGCCATGCCCACCGAGAGCACGAAGCCCGCGATCCCGGCCAGCGTCAGCGTCACCGGGACGAGCCGGAAGATGGCCAACACGACCAGCGTGTAATAGATGAGGGCGAAGGCCGCCACCACGCCGGGCAGCCGGTAATAGATGAGCATGAACGTGATCACGAGCGCGATGCCGAGGAACCCGGCGAGCAGGCTCTGATTGAGGAATTGCTCGCCGAGGGTCGCGGAGATCTGCTCACTCGACAGCTCGGCGATCGGGAACGGCAGCGAGCCGAACTTGAGGACAGTGACGAGCTCGTTCGCCTCAGCGGCCGGGAACCCGCCGAGGCCACCGCCGGTGATCTGGCCCTGGCCGTTCGGGATGGCGCCTTGGATCACGGGCGCCGAGATCACCTTCTCGTCGAGCGTGATGGCGAAGTATTCGCCGATGTGCGCCGCCGTGTACTTGGCGAAGAGCTGGCCGCCGGATTCGGGCCCCTCGTTCTTGAGCTGGAAGTTCACCGCGAGGCGGTTGTTCTGGTCCTGCCCGACCGACGCCGAGGTGATCTGGTCGCCGCTGAACAGCGGCGGATACTGGGTGCGTTTGAGCTCCTGGCCGGCGGTGGCGGTCTGGGTCCCGAGCGGCACGAAGTCCAGCTGCCCCGTCTGGCCGACCAGGTGCCGCACGGAGTCCACGTTCGACACGCCCGGCAGCTCGATCACGACCCGATCCGCGCCCTGCACGACGACGACGGGCTCCGACACGCCCGTGGTGTTCACGCGGCGCTCGATGATGTCCTTGATGACGCCCATGCTCTCCGCCGTCGGCGAGACGCCGTCCTTCGGGAGCGCCTGGTACTCGACCCGCAGGCCGCCCTCTAGGTCGAGACCGAGCTTGGTCTCGACGAGCCGCCACTGGCCGTCCGTCGCGGAGGCATCCGGCAACCGGAGGTTCGGGAAGAAGTCGATGAACAGCGCGAACACGCCGATGAGGATGATGAGGATGGGGCCGGCTCTTCGCATACCGGCGGGATGGTACACGGTACGTACCCGACCCGCCGTAGGGCCTGCCTACGCCTCGAGCGTGGTCTTGATCCGCTCCGCCAGGGCGCGACTGATACCCGGCACCGCCGCGATCTGCTCCACCGGCGCCTCGCGCACGCGCTTGATCGACCCGAACACCTTGAGCAGCTCACGCTTGCGCTTCGGCCCGACGCCGGGCAGGTCGTCGAACGCCGAGCGGACCGTCCTCCGGTCGCGGAGTGTGCGGTGGTACGTGATCGCGAACCGGTGCGCCTCGTCGCGCAGGCGCTGGGCGAGGTAGAGCGCCGACGAGGTCGGGGGCAGGACGATGGGGTCGGGCCGGTCGGGGAGGAACAGCTCCTCGCGCTCCTTGGCCAACCCGGCGAGCGGCAGATCGTGGAGGCCGAGCTCGTCGAGCACGGCCTTGGCCGCGCTGACCTGGCCCTTGCCGCCATCGACGATCACCAGGTCGGGCATGGCCCAGCGGCGCTCCTCCTCGCTGCCTTCGTCGCCCGACCGGGTGACCCGGAAGCGCCGGCGCAGGACCTCCTGGTGGCTGGCGAAGTCATTGGGCCCCTGCACGGTCTTGATGCGAAACCGGCGGTACTCGCCGCTGCGCGGCTTGCCGTCCTCGAACACGACCATGCTGCCGACCGATTCGCTGCCCTGGAAGTTGGAGATGTCGTAGCACTCGATCCGCAGGGGCGGTCCCGGAAGACCGAGTGCGTCGGCCAGCTCCTCGAGCGCGGCCAGCGTCTTGCCCTGGTCGGCCAGCCAGCGGGCCTGCTCGCGGGCCAGGGTATCCGCCGCGTTCCGGGTCGCCAGCTCCATCAGCGATCGCTTCTCGCCCCGCTGGGGGACCCGCAGGTGGACCGGGCCGCCGCGCTTCTCGGTCAGGAACGCCTGGATCGTCGACCCCTCCCCCACGCCGGCCTGGACGTAGACCTCGCGCGGGATCGAGGTGGCCCGGGCGTAGTACTGCTCCAGGAAGCTGGCGAGGACCTCGTCGTCGGACGCCTCCCGAACCGCCTCGAGCAGGTAGACGTCGCGCCCGATCATCTTGCCGTCGCGGATCACGAACAGGGTCATCGCGGCCTGGTTGTCCTGGCGCGCCATGCCGACGAGATCGAGCTCGGTGCGCGCGAAGGCGGCCATCTTCTGGCTCTCCATCGTTCGCTCGATGGCCCGGATCTTGTCGCGGTGCTGGGCGGCCCGTTCGTAGTCCTGGGTGCGCGACGCCGCCTTCATCTCGCGCTGGAGCGCCTTGACCAGGGTCTCCTGGCGCCCCTCGAGGAACAGCTCGACCTGTTCGATGTCCGCTCGATAGTCAGCCTTCGAGATGGCCTCGATGCACGGGCCCTGGCAGCGCTTGATGTGGTACAGCAGACAGGGTCGCTGGAGCGCCCGCTCGCCGTCCTTGATGTCGATGGTGCAGGTGCGGAACGGGAACAGGCGGCGGACGAGGTTCATCGACTCGTCGACGCTCGTCGCCGACGCGTACGGGCCGAAATAGCGGCTGCCGTCGTTGACGAGCTTGCGCGTGCGTTCCACGCGCGGGAAGTCGTCGCCGAGCGTGACCTTGATGTATGGGTAGCTCTTGTCGTCCTTGAGCCGGACGTTGAAGCGCGGCTTGAACCGCTTGATCAGGTTCGCCTCGAGGAGGAGGGCTTCCGACACGCTGTCGGTCTCGGTGACTTCGACGTCGGAGACCCGATCGATGACCGAGCGGATCCGGTGGATCTCGCCGCCGACCGCCTGCTTCTGCCAGTAGCTCCGGACGCGATTGCGCAGGCTCTGCGCCTTGCCGACATACAGGACATCGCCCCGGGTGTCCTTCATGAGGTACACGCCGGGGCGGTCCGGTAGTCGCTTGAGGGTCGCCTCGAGTTCGGGGGTCACGCCCCCGATGCTAGGACAAGTCGGGTCGAAGCGCGCCTACGGCTTGGTCTTGTCCGGCTTCGGCTGAGCCGTGGTCGTGGTCGTCTGACCGTTGGCCTTGAGCGGCTCGGTGCCGCGCAGCTCGAGCTGGAACGCGCCGGCCTGGAGGCCGTTGATCGAGGCGGCGACGGTGTGGCACGAGCCGAGCAGCGCTGTCGTATCCAGGGAGGCATTCCAGCGGCCGCCGCTGAAGGACAGGGCCATTGTCACCGCGTCGCCACCGCCGCACGGCGTCACCGTCAGGCCCGCGTCGCCCGAGGTGCGGACCGATCCGTCGATGGACAGTTCGACCTTGACCGGGACCGTCCGGCCGCGATTGGCGGAGAACACCGTCCCGAGGCCGGCGACCGGTTCGCCCCAGACCGCGCTTGCAGCATGCGGCGCGACGTAGGTGACCGAGACGTCGAAGGAGGCGCTGGCCGTGTTCCCGCTGGCGTCGGTGGCCGCGCAGGTGACCTTGGTCGTGCCCGTACCGAAGTGGGAACCGCTGGCCGGCAGGCATCCGACCGTCGGATCGGCATCGGCGATGTCCGTCGCGCCGGGGGTCGTGTACGTGACGGTCGCGCCAGCCGGATCGTCCGTGGTGACGTTGCGGTCGCCGGGCATGCCGGTCAGCGTCGGGGGCGTGGTGTCCTGCACGGTCACGTCGAACGTTCCGCTAGCCGACAGGCCGCCGCCATCGGTGACGGAACAGGTGACCGTATGCGTCGCGACCGACAGCACCGTGCCCGCGACCGGATCGCAGCCAGGCGTGGGGGCGGGCACGTCCTGGGCGTCCGAGGCGGCGAGACCGGTCCAATCGGCGGTCCAGCCGCCGGTCGTGTTGGCCTCGACGGGTGCACCACCGGCGACGTCGGGAAGCGTCAGGGTCGGCGGTGTGTTGACGACGACATCGAGGTAGAGGTCGATGACCGTCGCCTGGCGGATGGCGGTTGCGTCGTTCAGGCCGAACGGATCGAAGGCCCGGTGGTACATCAGCGTGTATTTGTAGTCGGTCCCTGTTTGCGTCGGCGCCTGGAGCGTCACGACGCTCGGCGTCCCGTCGGAGAAGGTCGGCGCCGGCGTTGGGCAGTTCGTGAACTCGGCCGGCCAATTCAGCGGGACCGGCCCGACCGTGGCATCGGTCACGGAGATGACCTGGCCACCGCTGTCGGTGAACGCGCTGTCGATGCCGACCGTGATGGTCTGGCCCGGATCCATGTGCGACGTGCTCGAGCAGGTCAGCACGAAGCCGATGTCGACGGTGCGGATCTCGCCCGGCGCGAACGGTCCGAGTTTCATATCGATCGCCGTCGTTGTGAGGTCGCCATCGGGGGCCTTGAGCGTGTCGGCGGCCGCACCACCGGCGAAGGCCAGCAGGGCGCCCAGCGACAGGGCCATCGCGCTCCTGAGCGGTCGGTGGTTCATGACGACGTCTCCCGAAGCGTCCGGCCCGATCGACGCGCCGTCGGGCTGGACGTGCACGAATAGTCATGCCATGCGTCGGGTACCCCAATAGACACTTCGGGTGGTTCGTTGCCTCGTCGCGCCCTCCATCGGTACCGGTTCGGTGCACCACGTCACCGAACGCGCTGAGAGGTCACTCCACCGGGCGACGGGGTCGGGTCCGGGCAACGAGGAGCGCGAGGGCGATGACCGCCCCGGCGAGACTCACGAACGGCACAAGGTCGGGCTGCTCGCCGGTCGGGCTGACGATCGCGGGTCGTGTCACCTCGGGTGGGCGCGACGCCCGCCAGCCCGACGGCAAGGCGACCAATAGCGGGTCGTCCTCGTCGCGTGGCCCCTGGCCACCGCCCTCCTCGCCGAGGGGCGTTCCGGCCACGTCGATGGTGGTGGACGCGATGGCACGACCGTCCGCTTCGGCGAGCAGCATCCATCGGCCGGTCGGGAGATCCGTCGGGACCTGTATGAAGAGCGCGAAATGGCCCTGGTCCGTTTGCTCGACGACGCCGACTTCGCGGCGAGTGCCGTCGGTCCCGGCCAGCAGCAACCGCACTGGCCCGGACGTGGGCAGGTCTGCGCGGACGCCGACGCCGCCCCCGGGCGGAACGAGGGTCGGCTCGGCGATGAGGTAGCTCTCGCCCCCGTGCGCGAACACCGAGGCACAGAACACGAGCGCCGCCGCGACTGCGGCGGCGCTCGAGATGATCGTCCGAACTGACCGGATCCTCATCCGGTCACGGCGAGGGCGTGAGGACCGGGCAATTCGGGGCCGTCGCGCCGTTCGAGTCGGCGCAGTTGATCCGTCCGTTCGTCGGCCCGAGGACGAACGGGCTGAGCGGGCTGTTGGCTGTGACGTAGTCCGCGAGAACCTGGTCCATGATGTCCTGGGTCGCGTACCCGGGCTTGGACGTCACCACCGGGTAGCTGTCGCCACCGGACGCCATGAAGTCATTGATGGCGATCTTGTACGAGCTCACGGACGTGAGGTCGACCGGAGTGGCTGAGCAGGTCCCATCCGGATCGGCCACGACGGCGCCCGTAACGCGGCTGCCGGCGGCGGCCGCGATGTCATACGTGAAGCACAGGCCGGACACCTGCGGGAAACGACCGTTGGCGCCCGGCATCTGCGACACGCCGTTCTCCAGGAATGCCTTGAGCTCGGCACCGTTGATCGTGACCGTGGCGACAACGTTCCCGAAGGGCAACACCGAAAGCACTTGGCCGCGGGTGATGAGGTACGGGGGTTGGGCTGCGACCGGGCAGAACCCATTGCCGCCTCCTGCGGCAGGACAGGTCAACCGGTCACGCAACCCGCCCGAGTTGGTGATCGCGAATTGGACGCCGATCGGTGCATAGCGGTCGCGCATCGCGTCGGTGGCCACGTCTCCGACGAGCGACTCGCAGAGTCGACCGTCCGCACGTCCGCACTGGTCCGATCGCAGGATCTCCTTGGTCGATTGACCGATGACGGTCCCGAGGATGGGCTGGAGTTGCGTATTAAGGACGTTGATCTCCGCCTGGATGGCGGGGTCCGGGGTGATGCCGATCGTCCACGGCTTGTGGAAGTCGGCCGTCGCGTAGACCAGCGTGCCCGTGGCCGGGTTGACGACCAGGCTCACGCGCGTGAAGCGCAGGCCTTTGCTCCGATTCTCCGTGAGGAGCGTTCCATTCGGGCGACGGGTCAGGACCTGCTGGTCCGTGTGGTCGCCGATGACGACATCGACCTTGGAAACGTGGTCGGCGAGATCGACGGCGGGTCCGGTCGGCGCCGTCAGCGTGCCCGCCGTCGCGCCGAGATGGCCCATCGCGATGATGACGTCGAGCTTCTGCTTCTCGAGCTGGTCGGCCCGCTTGTTCACGGCGTCGGTCGCGTTCGTGACCACGAACGGGTCGAACGAGCCCGGGAAGACGAGCGTCGGTGCGTCCTCGTTCGTGAAGCCGATGATCGCGAACTTCATGCCGTCCAGCGTGAAGATCCGACTGGGCGACCACTCGGCCGGCGTCTTGCCCGTTGCCGGGTCGGTGACGTTCGCGGAGACGTAGGGGAAGTCAGCCCGCGGGATGAGCGTCTCGCGGAAGTACTGCTGGCCCTTGTCGAAGTTGTGGTTGCCCAGGCCATCGAGATCGATGCCCATGAGATTCATGATGTCGATCGTCGGGGTGTCGCCGAAGAAGGCGCTGATGGGTGGGGTCGCACCGACCGAGTCGCCGGCGGCGACCGTGATCGTCCGCGTGGGCTCGAGCGCCTGGAAGCGATCGAACCACGGCTTGAGGAAGGCCGAGCCACCGATCGGGTAGGCCGAGTTGATGGGAGCCGGGGATCCGCCGGCGAGATTGTCGGCCGTATCGGTCAGCGGGACGAGCTGACCATGGTAATCGCTGATGTCGAGGATCTGGATGGTCTTGAAGCCGGGCTGCGTCGTGATCTCGTGCAGGATCCGCCCGCTCGAGTTCTGCGGGCGGTCGATGCCGAGCAGGTACGCGAGGGTCGGCGCGAGGTCGACCGCCGTGATGCCCGGCACGTCGGCCGTGTGCCGGATCCCCGGTCCGGCCGCGACGAACGTCGCGTGCATGTTGATGTTGTGGGCGAGGTCGACCTGGTCGGGCAGATACCCGTGCTGCCCGAAGAAGTTGCTCAGGGCGATCCTCTGTCCCGGTGTCGCGGCATCGAACTGGTACGGCGGTGTCGCGACGACGACGATGTCGCCGCTGCGGCTCGGGTGGAGCGAGTCGCTGCCGTCGACGTTGCGAAGCTCCTCCTTCTTGAAGACCTTCTGGATGACCGTCTTGCCCGGGTTGGCGGGGTCGGTCAGGTTCTGGAAGGCCGCGATGATCTGGTTGCGGACCGTCTCGTAGTCGCCCGAGGCGACGGTGCCGCCTGGATCGCGGCCGGCGAGGTTGACGTAGATCTGGGCGGTGCCGCCGGCCCAGCAGGCCTTGGCCTTGTTGGTCGTGGCGGCGGCTCGACAGTTCGATGGCTGCTCCGGCGTCTGCAGGCCGGCGTCGGTCAGGATCTTGGGCGCGTTGATGGCATACCACTGCGGCGCGAAGCCGTGATCGGAGCCGGCGAACGTCGTCGGGTTGCCGCCCATCAGCCCGCGCGCGATGCCTAGCTTGGTATCCGCGCCCTGGTACGCACTCCGGATGTAGGCCTCACGGGCGGCCACGCGACCGTCCGGGACGCCGTTGTAGTCGGTGTCGTCGTAGGTCGGGTTCGGGTCGCCGTCGGGATCCGTCGGGGTGATGAGGGCCATGAACTGATGGCTGAACTCATCGGTGACGGGATAGCCCACGAGGGCGACATCGGTATTCGGCTGCAGGGTCCCGAGGATGTATTCGAGGACCGCGTCGCCGTAGGCGGCCTCAAGATCGTGGCCCTGTTGGACGTACGTGTCCTCGTCGATGACGCGCGCCTCGAGCGGCGCGAAGTCGGCGGCGATCGCGGTCGGCAGGTTCTCGGCGATGTACTTCTCGAGCTTGTTCTCACCCGCTACGCCCGCGGGCAGGGCGTTGCAGGCCGCGGTCGAACAGGTGGCGATGACGCGCTCGACCGAGGTGAAGTAGAGCTTGAACGACGACAGGTCGGGCGCGAGGGTGATCAGCTTTGTGTAGAAACCGGCCGTCTGGCCAGCGCGTGCACCGATGAGGCCATCGGCGCCGCTGAGCTTGATCTCGTTGAAGTCGCCCACGCCGAGGCTCGTGGCCGCCTGATTGCCGTCCTTGGCAGCGCCCGACCGAACGAGCACTGCGGTGTCGTAGGCCGCCGTGCCGTCGATGACGCTGTCGTAGACGTAGATGTCGTAGAGGCGCGTCGGGTTCTGCGCCGCGAACGTCGTCCCAACCGAAAGGGCTGTCTGTTGGGCCGGCGCCGCAGGGTCGCCCGGGGAGACGTTGGTCCACCCCGCGGCGGGGGCGAAGCCTGCCACCTGGTAGCTGATCCCGAAGGCGGCCGCTCCAGCCTGCTCCGCGGCGTTCAGCGGCGCGGCCAGGACACCACGTGTCGAGAAGAAGTTCGTGAAGTCGACCGTCGGTCCGGCGATGCCCGCCTGGGCGCCACCGACCCATTCGATCTGGGCGACCTTCTTGCCGGCGCGTTCAGCAGCGGCGGCGATGGTGTCGGCCTGGAGGGTCCCGCCCAACGAGAAGCTCGTTCGATTATTGAAGTTCGACTCACCCGTTCGGTGATAGGTGTTGTTCGTCGAGCCGTGCTCGCCCGGATAGGTCCCGGTCGCCATCGTGTACCAGCCGACACCCGTGTTCGGAGGGAAGGCCTGGCGCATGCCGTTGGCGCCCTTGACGCCCGCCGCCATGAGCGACGCGTAGGTCGGCATCGCCCCAGCGGCGGCGTACTGCGCCATCAGGTCCGGGCGCATCCCATCGGATGAGAACAGGAGGGCCTTGTCGGTGCTCGGCTTGGGGGCCGGCGGCGGCGGTGGCGGCTTGGCCCCGGACGCTGTCGGTACAAGTGCGGTAAGGAGCGCTATGGCGCTGGCCAGCGCCAGCACGCGCGTTCGAGACTGAATCACCGGATCCTCCTCCCAGACGATGGGCACGATCGGGGGCGGGAA
>Ga0207684_10005698_pt1 | contig 11439 bp, 10 predicted proteins | sample KBSK5501metaG_FD_184342 | JGI IMG/M metagenome (GOLD analysis project Ga0207684, IMG submission 184342) | Corn, switchgrass and miscanthus rhizosphere microbial communities from Kellogg Biological Station, Michigan, USA - KBS K5-50-1 metaG... | ecosystem: Host-associated > Plants > Roots >... | reverse complement strand
GAGCACGATATGGCCTTCGTGATGGAGCTCTGCGACAAGATCGTGGTAATGGACCACGGCGAGAAGATCGCCGAGGGCCCGCCTGACGCGATCCGGCGCGACGCGCGGGTGATCGACGCGCTGCTGGGTCAGCGTCGCGCGGCGGCTGGCGCCTGATGCTGGAGGTCGCCGGGCTCCGCTCGGGCTACGGCCGGCTCGAGATCCTCCGAGGGGCCTCGCTCCGGCTTCCCGCCGGCTCCATCGTCGGCTTGATCGGGCCCAACGGGGCCGGCAAGTCCACCCTGCTCAAGACCATTTTTGGCTACCTGCGGCCCTTCGCAGGCGCGATCACCCTGGAAGGCCGGAGCCTGGTCGGCCTGCGGCCCGACCAGATCATGCAGCTGGGGGTGGGGTTCGTGGCGCAAGCCGGCGGCCTCTTCGCCGACATGACGGTGCACGAGAACCTCCTCGTCGGCGGCTACAGCCTGGGCTCGCGCGGCGAGCTCCGGGCGGCGCTGGAAGACGTGTATGCCCGGTTTCCGCTCTTTCGCGAGCGACGGCAGCAGCCGGCAGCCAGCCTCTCCGGGGGCGAGCAGCGCGCTCTGGCCCTGGCGCGGGCGCTCGTGATTCGGCCGCGCGTCCTCCTGCTCGACGAGCCCTCGGCCGCGCTCGCGCCCCGCTTCATCGAGGAAGTGTACGAGACGATCCGCGCGCTGAACCGGAGCGGGATCGCGCTGCTGATCGTGGAGCAGAACGTGGAGATGATCCTGAGCGTCGCCCACCGGGTCTTCGTGCTGGACCTGGGCCGCAACGCCTTCGACGGCACCCCCGCGGAGCTGCGTGGGTCCGACCGCATCCGCCGGCTCTACCTCGGCGAGGGCTCCCGCGCTGGAATCCCTGCTTGAGTTTCTGATCCAAGGCGTGGTCCTCGGCGGGCTGTACGCCCTGTTCGCCGTCGGGCTCACCCTGATCTTCGGGGTGCTCGACGTGATCAACGTCGCGCACGGGGAGTTCTTCGCCGTGGGCGGCTACCTGGTGTTCGCCGCCCTCGTGCTGCTTCACCTTCCGCCGGCGGCCGGCGTGGCGGTGGCCGGCCTAGGGGCCTTCCTCCTGGGGCTCGCCGTCTACCCACTGCTGATCGGGCCGCTCAAGCGCCGGCTCGGGCGCCGCCCCGCGGGCTCGCTCTATCTCGTGCTGACCCTGGGCCTGTCCACGTTCCTCCAGTCGAGCCTCCTGGCGGTGGCCGGAGGCGAGTACGTGCGGGTGCCGCCGCTCGTGAGTGGGATCCTCGAGATCGGCTCCACCGGGGTGAGCCACCAGCGGTTGCTCGTCGTGACGGTGGCGGCGCTCCTCCTGGCCGGGCTCTTCGCCTTCCTCCGGTGGCATCGGGAGGGGCTCGCCGTGCGCGCGGTGGCGCAGAACCCCGAGGCCGCCCAGGCGATGGGGATCAGCCTCACGCGCATCTTTGTCCTCACCCTGGGGCTCGGCGCAGGGCTCGCCGGCGTCGGGGGCGCGCTGATGGCGCCGCTCTTCAACGTCTACCCGGCCGTCGGCTTCCCGCTGACGATCAAGGCCTTCGCTATCACGATCCTGGGCGGCATGGGCAATCTGGTCGGCGCGCTCCTGGCCAGCCTCATCATCGGCGTGGCCGAGTCGCTCGTGGTCATGGCCATCCCCTCCCAGTGGCAGAACGGGGTCGCCTTCGTGGTGATGATCATCGTGCTCCTGCTCCGTCCTCAGGGGCTCCTCGGGCGAGCGACATCGCGATGAGCGGCGCGCGCTTCCGGTCGCTGCGCCGCCTCGTCCTCTGTGCGGGCGGCGTGGTCGTCGCGCTCCTGCCGGCGCTCGCGCCCCACCCGTTCGTGCTGAGCCTCGCCACCCAGGCGGTGATTTGGGCGCTCCTGGCCTCCAGCTGGGATCTACTGAGCGGCTACACGGGGCAGATCTCGTTCGGGCACGCCGGCTTCTTCGCCCTGGGTGCGTATACGGCAGCCGGCATGGCGAAGCACCTCGGGCTCTCGCCGTGGCTCGGGCTCCTGTTGGGGACGGGGGGCGCCGCGCTGGTGGGTGTGGGCGTGGGTTTCCCCGCGCTGCGCCTGCGCGGCCACTACCTGGCCCTGGTCACGCTGGCCCTCGCCGAGCTGATCCGGCTGAGCGCGCAGAACTGGCTATCGGTCACGGGCGGTCCCTTCGGGATGTACGACTTCGGGACCTTCCCGGGGCTGCCGGCGGGCGCGGTCGCGCGGGCGCAGGCGACCTACCTCCTGGTCGTCGCCGTCGTGGCGGGCGCGGTGGCCGTCATGCTCTACGTCTGCCGTCGGACACGGGCGGGGCAGGCCTTCCGCGCGATCCGCGAGGACGAGGTGCTGGCGGAGAGCCTCGGGATCAACACCACCGTCTACAAGCTCCTCGCCTTCGCCCTGAGCTCAGGCTTCGCGGGATTGGCCGGGGGGCTTTACGCGTTCTACATCCAGCTCGTGAGCCCGACGGTGGCCTCAGCGGCCACGACCTCGCTCGTCATCGGCATGGCGGTATTCGGAGGGCTCGGGACCATCTGGGGCCCGGCGCTCGGCGCGCTGCTCCTCTTCGCGGTCAATGAGGCGCTCCGCTTCGTCGGGGTGGTCTACAATCTCGTCGCCGTCGGGCTCACCATCATGGTCTTCGTCATCTTCCTGCCGCGCGGGCTCGCTGGGCTCGCGCTCCGCCGCCAGCGCCTGACGGTGAGACGCGATGCGCTGCGGGCCGAGGAAGACGCGGAGCCGGGGCAGCCCGAGCAAGTGACCGGGGCCACACCGTCGGCCGAGGATCCGAGGAGCACCGCATGACCGCTTCAGTGCGCGCAGGCAGATACCGGCTGGGCGTAGACGTCGGCGGGACCTTCACCGACCTCGTCCTGGTGGCGCCGGACGGGCGGGCGCTGACACGCAAGGTGCTCTCGACCACCCCCAACTACGGCGAGGCCATCATCGAGGGGGTGCGCGAGCTCCTGGCGAGCGCAGGGCTCGAGCCCGGGGCCGTGGGCGAGGTAATCCACGGCACCACCGTGGCGACCAACGCAATCCTCGAGCGGCGCGGGGCGCGAACCGGCCTGATCACGACCGCAGGGTTTCGCGACCTGCTGGAGATCGGACGTCTCCGGCTGGCGCGTCTGTACGACCTGGACTACGAGCGGCCCTCGCCGCTGGTACCCCGCCGCTGGCGGCTCGAGGTGACCGAGCGCATGAGCCACGCGGGCCAGACGCTCGCCCCGCTCGACCTCGGGAGCGCGGCTGCCGCCATCGACCGGCTCCGCGCCGAGGGGGTCGAGTCCATCGCCGTGTGCCTGCTCCACGCCTACGCGAATCCGGCCCACGAGGAGGCGATCGGCGCCCTCGTTCGGGAGCGCGCGCCGGGAGTGCTGCTCACCCTCTCGTCGGAGATCCTGCCGGAGATGCGCGAGTTCGAGCGGACCAGCACCACCGTCACCAACGCTTACGTCATGCCCGTGATGAACCGCTACTTGGGCTCCCTCGAGCGCGAGCTGGGCGCGCTGGGCGTGGGCGCGCCGCTCCTGATCATGCAGTCCAACGGCGGCGTGATGACCGCGGAGAGCGGCCGGCGCCGTCCCGCGCACGTCATCGAGTCGGGCCCCGCGGCGGGGGTCATCGCTGCCGCCGCCGTCGCCCGCCGTATCGGCCAGTCCAACGTGATCAGCATCGACATGGGGGGCACGACGGCCAAGGCCTCGGTCATCGAAGGCTACGAGATCAAACGGACGGGGGAGATCGAGATCGGCGGCACTATGTCCCAGGGGAGCCGCCTCTACAAGGGCACGGGCTACCTCCTGCGCGTCCCGGCCATCGACATCGCCGAGGTGGGCGCGGGCGGCGGGAGCATCGTCGCGGTGGACCGGGCGGGGGCGCTCCACGTCGGGCCGCGCAGCGCCGGTGCCGTGCCCGGCCCGGTCTGCTACGACCTGGGCGGCACGGAGGTGACGCTCACCGATGCCAACGTCTGCCTGGGGTACCTGCATCCCGAGCGGCTGCCGAGCGGTCTCCGGCTCGATGCCGAGAAGGCCCGCCGCGCCCTCGCCGAGCAGGTGGCAGGGCCCCTCAGACTGCCGCCGCTGGAAGCCGCCCACGGCATCTATCTCCTCGGCTGCGCCGGCATGGCCCGGGCGGTGCGCGCCGTGACGATCGAGCGCGGCCGCGATCCGCAGGAATTCACTTTGGTTGCCTTCGGCGGTAACGGTCCGCTCTTCGCCGCGGAGATGGCGCGCTCGCTCGAGATCGGCACCGTGCTGGTGCCGCCGGCGCCCGGGGTCTTCAGCGCCCTGGGGCTCCTCGAGGCGGACGTCGAGCACCATCTGGTCCGCACCTTCCTCCGCCCGCTCGCGAGCCTGGTCCCGGGCGAGCTCCAAGCCGCGGTGGAGGGGCTGGAGCGCGAGGCCGAGCGGCTGCTGCGCGCCCAGGGCCAGGTCGAGGGAGTGGAGATTGAGCGGGCCGCCGATCTCAAGTACCAGGGTCAGTCCTTCGAGCTCACCGTGCCCCTGCCGCCGCTCTGGACGAGTGACGAGGGGGCGCAGCAGCTCGCTCAAGCTTTCGCCAAGGAGCATGAGCGGACCTACGGCCACCGGGCGGAGGGCGACCCGGTCCAGCTCGTGAACCTCCGGCTGACGGCCCGCGTCCGGCGCCCGGCAGAGCGCGCCGACATCCACCTCGCCGCGGCCCGGCGGGGCGCCCGCGCAGAGCGCCCGGCGTACTTTGGGCCGGTCCAGAGAGTCGTGCGAACGCCGGTGATCGGACGCGGGGATCTGACCGACCGTCCCTCGCCAGGTCCACTGCTGATCGATGAGTACGACGCGACGACGATGGTCCCGCCGGGCTCGACGGCGCGCCTGGACGCGCACGGAAACATTGTCATCACCACCGGAGCCTGAGGATGGCCACGCGCGATCTGAGCGACCCGATCCTGCTGGAGTTGATCAAGCACGCCCTCGACGCGATCGTGGACGAGATGGCGATCGCGCTCGTGCGTACGGCCTACTCGAACAATCTCAAGAACGCCATGGACATGTCGTGCGCCCTCTGCGACGTCGAGGGGCGCCTCATCGCCCAGGGGCTCACCCTGCCGCTCCACCTGGGCTCCATCCCCGACGCGATGGCGCAGGTGCGCCGGAAGTTTGGGGCGAGGGCGCAGCCGGGTGACGTCTTCATCCTCAACGACCCCTTCGAGGGCGGCACCCACCTGCCGGACTTCTACATCTTCAAGCCGATCTTCCTCGACGGGGAGCTCGTCGGCTGGGCCGCCAGCATCGGCCACCAGCTCGACGTGGGCGGCAAGACCCCCGGCGGCAACGGCTGCGACGCCACCGAGATCTTCCAGGAGGGCCTACGCATCCCGCCCGTCAGGCTCTACGCGGCCGGCCAGCCGGTGGAGCCCGTGTTCGAGCTGATCGAGCGAAACGTCCGCGTCCCGCGCCAGGTGCTTGGTGATGTGCGCGCTCAGGTCGCCGCCTGCTTCACCGGCGAGCGCGGCTACCTCAAGCTCCTCGCCCGCCACGGCCGCGAGCGGTTCTCCGCCTGCACCACGGCCCTCCTGGACCAGGCCGAGCGGCTGGCCCGCAGCGCGATCGCGGCGATGCCGGACGGCAGTTACGAGTTCACCGACTACCTCGACGACGACGGCATCGACCCCGACCCGATCCCCCTCAAGGTCCGGCTCACGGTGGTCGGCGACCGGCTCATCGCTGATTTCACGGGCTCGGCGCCCCAAGTGCGCGGGGGCATCAACTCGCCGCTGCCCTTCACCAAGTCGGCCGTGTACGCGACCGTCCGGCACCTCATCGGTGGGGACCCCCCGAACAACGAGGGCTACTTCCGTCCCATCGAGGTTATCGCCCCGCCGGCCACCATCGTGAACCCCGTCCTGCCGGCGGCCGTCGCGGCCCGGGGGCTGACCGGCTTCCGCCTGGCGAACGCGCTCTTCGGTGCCCTGGCGCAGATCGCCCCGGACCGCGTCTTCGCCTGCGAGGTGGGCGGGGACACCGGGGTGAGCTTCGGCGGCTACGACGCCGAGCGACGGCCGTTCGTGTTCCTGGAGTTCCTGTTCGGCTCCTGGGGCGGCCGCCCGAGCAAGGACGGCGTGGACGCCTGCAGCTCGAGCGTGGTCAACTTCTCCAACAACCCTATCGAGGTGATCGAATCCGAATACCCGCTTCGCATCGAGCGCTACGGCTTTGTGCCCGATTCCGGTGGCTCGGGCAAGTTTCGCGGTGGCCTGGCCCTGGTCCGCCAGTACCGCTTCCTCGAAGCCGCGGGTACTCTCCAGCTCCGCACCGACCGGCGCCGCTTCCTGCCCTATGGCCTGAGGGGCGGCCGTCCCGGGACGCCGTCCATGAACACCCTCAACCCGGACACCGAGGCCCGGGAGCTCCCTGGCAAGTGTACCCTCGAGGTGCGCCGCGGCGACGTTTTCCGCCACGTCCTCGCCGGCGCCGGTGGGTGGGGCGATCCGCTCGATCGCGACCCGGAGCTCGTCCTGCGCGACGTGCGCGAGGAGAAGCTCACGCTCGAGTACGCTCGGCGCGAGTACGGCGTTGTGATCGACCCGGGCGCCGGGCAGGTGCTCGTCGAGGAGACGCAGCGGTGCCGGACCGCGCTACGGGCTGAGCCGCAGGCCCGGTGACGGCGCGAGCCCCTCGACCCTGAACGCCCACGGCGTTGAGCTAACATGGCGGCTGCTACAACACCGTGGGGGCAGGTTGATCCCTTCAACCGGAGGAGGAGACATATCATGCGCGTAACGAGGCTCAGCACCATGTGGATGGCTGCAATGGCGGCGCTGGCGCTCCTCGCCCTGGTGGCGGTCGGGCCCGGCAGCGCCGCCGATCCCCAATACAAGTTCCGCATCGGGACAGTGACGACCAAGCAGAATCCGGTGGGCCAGGGTGCGGTTCGGCTGGCCGAGGCGGCGGAGCAGCAGTCCAAGGGACGCATCAAGGTTGACGTGTTCGATGCCGGCCAGTTCGGCGGTGAGCTCGACATGGTATCCCAGATCCGGCTGGGGAGCCTGGACATGGCGATCATCGGGTCAGGGATCGTGGCCTCGGTGGAGCCCACCTTCAGCATCACGGAGCTTCCCTTCATCTGGAAAAGTGACGACGCCGCGCGGAAGGTGCTCGATGGCCCCATCGGACGCAAGATCCTCGGCCTGCTGGAAGTCAAGGGGATCAAGGCGCTGGCCTGGGGGGAGTGGGGCTTCCGGGGCATCCTCACCACCAAGAAGCCCATCGAAGGGCCGGACGACCTCAAGGGGCTGAAGATCCGGGTCATCGAAAACCCGCTGTACGTCACTACCCTGCGCGCATTCGGCGCCAATGCCGTCCCCATGGCCTGGCCCGAGGTATACACCGGCCTCGAGCAAGGGACGATCGACGGCGTGGACACGAACTACGCGGGGATGTTCGACGCCAAACTCTACGAGGTCACCAGAAACCTGGCGGTCACGGACCATATCTACACGGCCGTCGTGGTCCTGATGAACATGAAGAAGTTCCAGTCGCTCCCGAAGGACCTCCAGGACCTGATGCTGCAGGCGGGCAAGGCCGGCGGCACCCGCACGCGCGAAACCGCGCGCAAGGCCAACAACGACGCCATCGAGTTCATGGCCTCGAAGGGGCTCAAGGTGACCCGCCCGGACCGCAAGCCCTTCGAGGATCGGGTCCCCGACGTCTACAAGCGATTCATCGCGCAGGTGGGGCAGGACCTCATCGATCAGGTGAAGGCAGCGCAGTAGGCGCCTCGAGGCCGATGCGCCTCCTCCGCTTCCTCCTGGTGGACCTCGTGGAGTTCGTCCTCGTCTGCCTGATGCTGGCCCTCTGCGCGGATATCTTCGTCGGGGTCTTCTCCCGCTACGTCGTGGGCCGCACGATGCCGTGGTACGACGAGCTCGCGCGGTATCTCTTTATCTGGATGTGCTTCCTCGCGGCGGCTGTGGCCGTGCGCCGCCGGGCGCATTTCGGCGTCAACGTCCTGGTCGCGCGCCTGGCCGCCGGGGGACAGCGCGCGGCGCACCTCTTCTGCTGGATCCTCGTGATGGCCTACGCCGTCTTCATCACCGCTCAGGGCATCCGGGTCATGGAGGGGGTCTCCGTCCAGGAGTCGCCCGCGCTCGGGCTGACCTTGTCTTGGGTCTTCCTTGCGGTCCCGGTCCACGGGACGCTCACCTTGCTCTACGCCGCCGGCCACTTCTGGCGCGCGGTCCGCCAGTAAGCCGTGATCTCGACGATCCTCAGCGTCTTCGTCGTCCTGACCCTCTTGGACCTACCCATCGTCTTCGGCTTGGCCGTGGCCATCGCGCTGGGGCTTGCGACGGCGAGCGACATTCCCCTCTTCGTGGTCGCCCACAAGATGACCACGGGCATCGACTCGTTCGTCCTCCTCGCCATCCCGCTCTATATCCTGGCAGGCTCGCTGATGGAGACTGGCGGGATCTCCGTCCGCCTCGTGGCCCTGGCCCGGGTCCTGGTCGGGTGGATCCGCGGCGGCCTCGCGATGGTCGTCGTGGTCGTGGAGTACCTCTTCTCGGGGCTGTCCGGCTCGACCGCTGCCGATGTCTCCGCCGTCGGGTCGATGCTCATTCCGTCGATGTCCCGGGCTGGATACACGCGCGAGTACGCCGTGAGCGTGGTCTCAGCCTCCTCCGCCATGGGGATGCTCGTGCCCCCGTGCATCAACATGGTCGTCGCGGGCGCGATTGCCAACGTCTCTGTCGGGGCGCTGTTCATCGGTGGATTCATTCCCGCTATGGTCCTGGCGCTGTTGATCCTGGCGCTGATCTACTGGCAGGCCCGGCGGCACGGCTGGACGGCCGAGGAGCGAGTCACCCTCGGGAAGTTCGTCCAGGCGTGGGCCGGGGCGCTGGTACCCCTCGGGATGCCCATCATCATCTTCGGCGGCATCCTCGGGGGGATCGTGACGCCCACCGAGGCCGGGATGCTGGCGGTGATCTACGCCGTGGTCGTCGGGGTCGGAATCTACCGGGAGATCCGGCTGCGCGAGCTCTATCGCATCCTTCTGGAAGCGGCGGTCACCAGCGGGGTCGTCTGCATCCTCGTCGGCATCGCGTCGGTGTTCGCGTGGCTGATGGCCGCCGAAATGATCCCCGACGCGATCCTCCGGGGGATGCTCGCCCTGTCCACCTCGCCGATCGTGTTCCTCGCCCTCAGCGCCCTGATCTTCATGGTCGTCGGAGCGTTCCTCGAGGGCCTGCCGGCGATCGTGGTCCTGCTGCCCACCATGTACCCGATCGCCGCCAAGCTGGGGATTCACCCGATCCACTACATCAACGTCATCATCGCGGCCGTCGGGATCGGCCTCTTTCTGCCCCCCATCGGCCTCGGGCTCTTCATCGCGTGCTCTATCGCCAAGATCAGCGTCACGGCAGCCGCGCGGTCGCTGAGCCCGTTCCTGGTCGTGCTGGCCATCGGCCTATTGGTCCTGATCCTCGTCCCGTCGCTCACCCTCTTTTTGCCACGCGTCACGGGACTGATCCGCTGAGGAAGGCGCCGAGGAGGAAGCAGATGCCGCGCATCATCGACCTGACGATCACGCTTGCCCCGGGAATCGGCCACCCCATGTTCCGTAAGTTCCATATCGCGCCGTTTCACGTCCACGAGATCCACCGACGCTCCAACGCCGACCTCTACATGGCGATTCACACGGCGACGCACATCGACGCGCCCTACCATTTTGTAGTCGATGGCATCCCCATTGACCGTGTCCCGCTCGAGCAACTCGTAGGGGACGGGGTGCTGTTCCGCGTGGAGGCCGTGGCCCAGCCGCGTCACCGTCTGACGGTGGGGGACCTCGAGGAGGCCCTGGAGAGGAAGGGAAGCCGGCTCGATGGGAAGATCGCGGTGGTGGCAACGGGATGGTCGAACCGCGCCTTCGCCGATGCGGCTCGCTACTTCGGCGAGGGCCCGACGCTGAGCCCCGAGGCCGCTCGGTGGCTGGCCGAGGCCGGCGTGAAGGCGGTAGTTCTCGATTGTGCCACCGATGCCCCCGAGCCCGTTCCAGTGGCGGACCAGGCCTGCCCGGTCCACCATATCCTCCTCGGCGCCGGCATCCCGATCGTGGAGAACTGCACCGACCTCGTGCGGATCCCCGAGGGCCGGCTGACGCTCTACGCCGTCCCGCTCAAGATCCGGGGGGAGTCGGGCGCGCCCGCGCGCGTCTTTGCGACGGTCGACGATACACCCCTGACTTGATGGCGAGCGGGTGCACGAGCGCGATTGTGCGTGTATGGACAAACGCGTGGCGGACAGAAAACACGGGTTCAGGTCATGACCTCGAAGCGAAACTCCAGAGCCCTGTTTGCCGACGAGTAATTGGGGCCCGTGCAGCGGCGACATACGGCTGAAAGGACAAGGAAGGCCTCTGGAAGCACCCGCAGTGAGCCCGCATCGCGGCGGAGGAACCCGAGGGCGAGTCGGTCTACAATGCGGGGCATCGCGTGGAGGCGCCCATGATCCACTCTTCGACCGACCCGTCCCGCGCTGGCGATGCGGGCTGATCGGCTGCACCTCCTGGCCGTCCTCGCCCTGGCCGGGGTAGTCCTGGCCCTGGCTCCGACCTGTGCCAAGCCGCCCCAGTGGCGCGCCGAGCTCGAGCGCGTGGGGATCCGGTTCGTCTCGGCCAGGGAGCTCAAGGCGATGATGGACCGCGGGGACGATTTCGTCCTGGTGGACGCGCGGGACGAGGTGCACTACGACCGCGGTCACATCCGGGGCGCCATCTCCATCCCCGCCGAGGACAAGCCGTTGCGGGATGTCGACGTCCGCCGGCCCAAGCGGCTCCTATATCCGGAGCGGCTGCCGGCTGACCGCGACCGGCCGCTGGTCTTCTACTGCGGCGGCACGACCTGAGCCCAGAGCCTCGACGCCGCGGTCGCGGCTTACCACATGGGGTTCCGCCGGATCATGGTGATGCACGGCGGGGACAAGGAGTGGTACGCGGAAGGGTACCGCTTCGAGTAGCCGTGTCGGGGTGTCGTGTTTTCAGCTCAGTTGCCCAGTACGTCCACCGCCTTTCCCTCGTAGAAGGCGACCGCCTGCTTGAGCTGCGCCGGGCGAATCCGCGCGTAGGTCTGTGTGGTGTCGATGCGCGTGCCAGTCGAGCGGCGCACTGGATCGACATGTATCCTCCCAGACATGGACTCCCTCGTCGCCTCGGCCGCGCGCGCGCTGGCGGCGGGTGATCCCCTTGGCGCCCTCAAGCGCGTCGCGCTGCGCGACGACCCGCCGGCCCTCGCCCTGCGCGGCATCGCCATGGCCCAGCTCGGCGACTACGACCGGGCGCGCAAGCTCCTCCGGCGCGCCGCCCGCCGCTTCGGCCCTCGCGAGCGCCTCGCCCAGGCGCGCTGCCAGGTCGCCGAGGCGGAGGTCGCCCTCGCCGCGCGTGACCTGAGCGGGCCGGTGCG
>Ga0207684_10005697_pt1 | contig 11440 bp, 7 predicted proteins | sample KBSK5501metaG_FD_184342 | JGI IMG/M metagenome (GOLD analysis project Ga0207684, IMG submission 184342) | Corn, switchgrass and miscanthus rhizosphere microbial communities from Kellogg Biological Station, Michigan, USA - KBS K5-50-1 metaG... | ecosystem: Host-associated > Plants > Roots >... | reverse complement strand
TCTTGCAGACGCTGGCGTGCATAGTCGAGCAGCGATTCTTTACGCCGCCGATGTATGAGCCATAGTTCTTCGCCGGTGATGTTGTTGATGTGCTCCCACACCTCAGGCTCATCGACAAGCTCTTTCCATTCCATGTCCAGGAAGCGCTTGAAGAGAACATCAATCTCAGGAGCAATCCAGCTAGGCACATGCACCCCATTGGTGATGGAATCTACCGGTACCTCGTCGACCTCCAGGTCGGGCCACAAGAACTGCCACATCTTGCGGGCGACGGCGCCATGCAGCTTGCTCACTCCGTTGTGCTGCCCGGTTAACCGCAGTGCGAGCACGGTCATACCATAACTGGGACCCGAGCCATGATCCTCGCGTGCCAGTTCCATAAATTGCTCGCGTGTCAGGCCCAGTTGCCCCCAGTAAGACCGGAAATATTTGTCAATTAGATCGTAGCTAAAGGTATCGTTGCCTGCTGCTACGGGTGTATGCGTTGTGAAGAGCGAGTTAGCTGCAACGACCTCGCGCGCCTCTTCAAAGGTCAGTCCATCGGCGACCAGTTCGCGGCAGCGCTCCAGGTTCAGAAAGGCAGCATGGCCCTCGTTGAGATGCCAGGCGGCGGGGGCGATGCCCAGGGCACGCAGCGCGCGTACCCCGCCGATACCGAGCAGGATCTCTTGCGAGATGCGTGTCTCTTGATCTCCACCATACAAACGTGCTGTTAGTTTGCGGTCACCGGCGTTATTATGTGGGATGTCGGTGTCCATCAGGTACAGTGGAATACGTCCCACCTGGATCTTCCATATCCTGGCATACACACGCTTGCCCGGCAGATCGACATCGATCAGCACCTCTGCACCTTGCTCGTTATAAACGGGAAGAACAGGAGCCTGGGACATATGTAACGTATCGTAGTATGCCTCTTGTTTGCCCTCATGCATGATGCGCTGGTGAAAATAGCCTTCCTCGTACAGAAAACCGACGCCGACGAAGGGCAAGCCCAGGTCGCTGGCCTCTTTGGCGTGATCGCCGGAAAGAATTCCCAGGCCGCCAGAGTAAATAGGCAATGACTCATGCAATCCGAACTCGGCAGAGAAATAGGCAATGGTGTGGTCGGTCAGGTCGGGGTAGGTGCGCGCGAACCAGGTGTCGCCGGGACGAGGGTGAAGATACGCGTCAAACTTGCTGAAAACGCTATCGTAGCGTTGCAGATAGCCAGCGTCTTTGGCCGCGTTCTCGAAGACCTGCGGTTGTGCCTTGATGAGAAAGCGCACAGGGTTATGCCCGGCCTGCTCCCACAGGTCGGGGTCAAGGCTGCTGTAGAGCGCACAGGCCTCGGGATGCCAACTCCACCAGACATTATACGCCAGTTCGTGGAGCCGGTTGATGCGAGAAGGCAGGGTGTGGAAGACTGTCATGAGGCCAAATACTTTCACAGGCATGGACCCCTTTCTAGTTTCTTTGTTTCTTGGTAGTATTACTCTCTGATATTCTACCATAATGCGGCATGAGGGCCTCTGCCTTCAAGCATGGGGATGAAATGCCGCCGCAGGCACACATCCTTCTTGACAATTCTATAGACATCATATAGCATAGCTCCATGCGAACGTTTGAATATCGCCTCTATCCGAATAAAGCGCAACGTGCCTTGCTCATGGCATGCCTGGCAGAGTCTCGTCAGCTCTATAATGAGATGCTTGCCACCGCCAAGCAGCTCTATGAGGAGAAAGCAACCTTCCCTAGTAAGTATAATCTGCAAAAGCAGTTCAAAGGCTGCGGCGGTGAGCATGTGCCAGCCACTACGGTTCAGATGCTTACCGATCGGTTGGATAAGGCGTTCAAACGCTTCTTTGCCCTCAAAGAACTTGGTGAGAAAGGGGGCTTCCCTCGTTTTAAGAAGCCCAACCGCTGGCATTCCATCCAACTCAGACAGTACGGGAAAGATGCATACCTGCATGAGGATAAGAAATACCTCATTGTGCCCAAGAAACTGGGACACTTCCTCAAAATTAAACTCCATCGCCCGATTGAGGGTACTCCTAAGACCGTCCATCTCGTCCACCGTGCGGATGGGCATTGGTATGCCCTGATCGTGTGTGAGACGGACCCCGAGCCTGAGCATCTGCCTTGCGCATGTGAGCATCCTGCTATCGGCATCGATGTAGGACTCAAGTCCTTCCTGCCCGATAGCGAGGGGAACGCCGTTGAGAACCCGCGCTTCTATCGCACGTCGCAGAAAACCTTGAGACGCAAACAACGCCAGTTGTGCAGACGCAAGAAAGGCAGTTACCGTCGCCGCAAGGCTGCGTGTCTTGTAGCCAAGACGCACTTAAAGATCAAGCGGCAACGCCGCGATCATCATTTCAAGGTTGCCAAACGGTATGCCGAGTCCTATCATCATATCGCTGTTGAGGACCTGACTATCACTACTATGGTGAAAAACCACCACCTTGCAAAAAGCATCATGGACGCTAGTTGGGGCGCATTTCTCGCTATCCTTGAAGCCAAAGCTGAAAACGCTGGACATCAGGTGATCCGGGTGAATCCGCGCTTCACGACACAGGCATGTAGTCACTGTGGGACGCTGATACAGAAGTCCTTGAGTGTTCGCACGCACATGTGCACCTCCTGTGGATTCGTCGCTGACCGTGATGTCAACGCTGCTAAAAACATTTTGTCTTGGGCCGGGGCACGGCCATCAGGCGCTAAGCATCCCGATGGGGATGTTAGCCTGAGAAGCCCCCAGCTTTAGCTGTGGGGAGTTGTCACGTCATTTCTATTTTACGTCATTTCACGTTAGTACGTAACTAACGCGGGCTCATTACTGATATCTTTATATGCAAGCAAACGGCATCAAGGGCAATGTGGACGATATAACGAGGTGGAAATGCGCCGCTGCGGGGTGATAGAATATAGGAAATACTATATAGTTTGAAAGGTTTCAGATGATGAGCAGTGAGACTACAGAGAAAAAGAATGGACAGGGTCCCCGGGTCCCTGGTACACGCCGCAAACCGGTACCAATTACTATGGCCAGGGGACCTTACGAATATACTCCGGGACAACAGGAGGATCCAATAATACTCACCAATCTTGCCGACATGGTGCGCTGGGCACAGAACTGGTCACGCTCGCGGTCGATCTGGCCGTTTAGCTACGGCCTGGCCTGCTGCGCTATTGAGATGATCGCGGCAGCTTCCGCGGGACAATATGACATCTCACGTTTTGGCTCGGAGGTGTTCCGTTCGAGTCCACGTCAATCTGACCTGATGATTGTCGCCGGCACCGTGTCGATTAAGATGGGACCTCGCCTGCGCCTGCTTTATGAACAAATGCCGGAGCCGAAGTGGGTGCTCAGTATGGGTCAGTGCGCGAACTCCGGTGGCGAATTCTATGATAGTTACTACACTGTGCAGGGGGTCGATACGATTGTGCCTGTGGATGTGTATGTTCCTGGCTGCCCCCCTCGCCCCGAAGCGCTGATCGAGGGTATTCTCAAGCTGCGCGAGAAGATCGAAAAAGAGGGGCTGAAGCTGCGCGGCGAGTAGAACGACTTCTAGATGCTGGTAATGGCAGCGGCGGGTTTCCTGATGAGGAAGCCCGTCGCTGCCGTTAGCGGATCAGTCTCTTTAAACCCACTAGGAATTACCCGCCGCCTCAATCGCAGCCAGCAACGTCTCCAGGTCATATGAGTCATCGTGACGTATGCCGTTAATGAAGAAGGTGGGCGTGCCGTTGACACCACTACGTACACCGCTGAGGAAGTCCTCGCGCACGCGATTAGCAAACGTATGTGCGGTCAAATCATGCTTGAACCTGGCCTGGTCAAGGTTGAGAGCAGCGGCATACTCCAGGAGATGGGCATCGTCGAGCGCCCGCTGGTGCTCGAAGAGATAATCATGCATCTCCCAGAACCTGTCTTGCGCGCCTGCAGCCTCCGCGGCCTCAGCAGCATGCTCAGCGTGGGGATGCGACTGGGTGAGGGGGAAGTTACGAAAGACGAAGCGCAACTGGTCACCAAGCCGTCGCTGAATCTCCTTGACAATCGGGTAGGCCTGGCCGCAAAAAGGGCACTCGTAGTCTCCATATTCCACCAATGTCACGGCAGCGGTCCCTGGTCCTTGAATATGATCTCGCTCACTCACCGGTGGCGCGAGTTTTGCAGTTCCTGAATCACCTGTCATTTTGTTGTCTCCCTGGTTTACAACGCTTCGAGAGCATTGAGAATGCCATCGGCACCAGGATTGATACCAACGGGAGATACGTAGCTCCAACGAACGATGCCATCGGCATCGATGACGAATAATGCTCGCTCAGTGGTGCCGTCGTGCTGGCGATAAACGCCATACGTGCGAGCCACTGCTCCTTTGGGCTCGAAGTCAGCCAGCAGTGGGAAGTGCAAATTCCTATCCCGGGCAAAAGCTGCGTGAGACCAGACGCCATCAACTGAGATACCCATGAGTTCGGCATTGAAGCGGTGAAACTCGGGTAGTACCTCGTTATAGAGCGACATCTGGTCACCACATACTGGACTCCAATCGGCAGGATAGAAGGCAAGGATCACAGGTTGACCGCGAAATTCGCTCAACGAGACCTCCTGGTCAGGTGTGCTGTGTAAGGTAAAGTCGGGTGCTGGGATACCCGGCGGCAAAGCATGCGCTGGCTCAGTGGTTACACGCTGGTTTTGTATATTATCTTTATTGCTCATGTTGTTTTCGACCTTTCTAGCTTGTATTAAACATACAACATTCTACCCCAATCTCCAAATAGGGGTGGTGAACATGAGCACTCGCCCGGCATAGCGCACTTGCGGTGTACTTAGTGCAAAATCAATTGACCTATGCAGTAATCCGGTGTATAGTGTATCCTGCGAAGGGGCGTGTGGAGTTGTGTGGAGCTGGCTGGCCCATCTCCTCTTTCTCGATCCGCTTTGAGGATACTGCAATTGAGGATACTGCACTGGCAATGCGAAACGGAAGTGGCTTAATTCAGCTCCTCGTCAACTCAGGCTTACCTTCGCAGGTTGATCGCCAGGGGTACCCGCGGCCTTATCGCGGAAATGCGGCATGACTTCTTTTGCCATGAGTTCCTGCGTCTTCAAGACAAGGTAGTCGGGAATCTCGCCGACGTGACCACCTGTGACCAGCATGCTGGCGTGAAGCACGTCGGTGTAGTACGAGAGCTTTTCGATGACTGTATCCACACTGCCCACGATGATTTCGCCTATATCGATTAGTTCTTTAAAGGTGCGCTTCAGGCCAAATGAGCCGCTGTCGAGCATGCCCCTGAGGCTTCTTTCACTCATGTAGCCGGGTGGGACGAAGAACTGGGGGCGCACTTTTAAGCCTTTGTTGAAGAGCCACAAGATATAGTGCTCGGCCTCTTTCATGGCGATATCATCGGTTTCTGCTACATAACAAGGGACGCAGAAAGCCAGTTGCTCCGGTTGGGCTTCGTAGCCGTACTTTTCCTCGGCAAGACGGCGGTACAGGTCGTAGGCACGCTTGCGCTGTTCCATGGGCATGAAGACCGTCATATAGGGGTATTTGTGCTTTGCGGCAAAATCAATAGTCTCCGTGCTGGCGGTGCCTGGCAGCCAGATGGGAGGCGGCTGCTGGATGGGGCGCGGCCAGATATTGACATAGCGGTAATTGTAGTGCTCACCCTCGAACGCAAACGGGCCAGGACGTGTCCAGGCCTGAATGATCAGGTCGTGGGCTTCGTCCATACGCTCGCGGCTGAGGGTAGGATCGATGTTATAGCTGAAGTACTCCATACCTGTGCCGCGTACGAAGCCGGAGATGATGCGCCCGCCGCTGAGTACGTCGAGCATAGCAATCTCTTCAGCGACGCGTAAGGGATCATCGTGCAATGGCAGAGCATTGCCTACAATGCCGATTTTAGCTCGCTTGACACGTTGGGTCAGGGCAGCGGCCATGATGTTTGGCGAAGGCATGGTGCCGTAGGCGTTCTGGTGGTGCTCGTTGACGATGACGCTGTCCCAGCCAAGTTTGTCGGCGCGCTCGATCTCGTCCAAGTAGCGGTTGTATTGCGCATACCCTTTGACGGGGTCATAGATGGAATTGGGCAGTGTTACCCATGCCGAGTCGTATTTTTCATCGAAGTCGGCAGGCAAATAGGGCCAGGGCATCAGGTGGAAGTAGTGGAATGTCAGTTTGTTCATTTATACTCCGGTCTGTGTAATCGACGAATAACAGTAGCTTCACCACGCCAAAGCACCACCCCAGGGCGGGGGCAAGCCCGACCCCTACTATACACGGGCTAAGAGTCCTGCTCTAGCAGGAACTCGCGAATGACCCTGGTCCACTCAGCAGGTTTCTCGAACATGGGCATATGGCCTGTGCCTTCGAGCTTTACCAGTTCGGAGTTGGCTATGAGCCGGTGGAAGGCATCGCCATAGACGGCTGGAACGAGGCGATCATTCTGACCCCAGATGATCAGTGTTGGGCAGGTTATACGTTCCAGGCGGCGCTCCAACTTGGGATCATAACCTGGATTCCAGGCCAGGGAAGCAAGGGTCGTAAGCTGGCGATATTGCGAGAGCAGGTAGTCTGTATTGAACGCGGCCGGCATGAGAGGCATAGCCGCTGAGAAATCATCGAAGCAGGTTGCCAGCACCTCTTGAGGGTTCATGGCAAAGATGTCGGCAACCGGCGAACCCTTGACGCGGATACCGATGGCGTTGGATAGCACCAGCTTCTCTAGCCGCTCGGGATACCATACCGCGAGTTCTGCGGCCATCCAGCCGCCCAGGGAGTGACCAACGACCAGTGCTTTGTCCAGGTCTAGTTGATCAAGCAAATCGCGGAAATAGAGTATGTAATCGCTCATGTCGCGCATCCAGTTTGGCCGTTCGGTCAAGCCATAACCGGGGATATCGGGCGTGAATACGTGAAAACTCTGAGCGAGGCTTTGATGATACTCGAGCCATACATTACCCAGGCCGTGATCATGCAGGTAGAGTAAAGGTTTTGCCGCTGGTGGCCCTGCCTCAAACATGTGGGTTACGATGCCGCGCACATTCACCGTGCGTTCGACTTTTTCGATGGGGGCTGCTATGCCGGAAACTTCGTCTGACGTCATTGTTCATCCTTCTTGTGTATAACGGGGTGACAACGGTCCGAAAAGCAAAAGAGATTGGCCGAGCTTTTCTATTATGATAACATATTGTGCTCACATGTCTATCGGGCACGCTCTCAGGCGAACAGCGCCTGTCTCGATGTGCTTTTTTGGCGCGGAAGTAGCTGAAAGCTGAGGTTAGGATTGAAAGCCACTCATCTCGCCTAAGAGGCGCTGGCAATCATTGAATACACCGACCAGGTCGTACTTGTGAGCTTCTTCCAAGGCTCTTTCGGCCTCTTTGCGGGCTATTTCTCTTTCACCCATCAATAAGGACACTTCGGCAAGCGCCAGTTGGCCTTTGACCCTGGTCTCAACCTCCAGGCCTTCGAGGGCGAGGGCATGCTGCAAACTCTTACCGGCTCGCGCCAGGCTCTTCTCCTTTTGCGCTTCGGTCCCGGCCTGCGCGATACGTAGATTCCCCAGGGCAACCAGGGCCGGGCCGATACAAGGAGCACTGCGCATGGCACGACCGGTGGTGAGGGCGCGACATACACATGCTTCGGCCTCCGCGAGTTTGCCTTGCGCCAGCAGAACGCCTGCCAGGTCAGCGTTCCACTGGCTGACGTACTCGCGGTCTTCTACCTGTTCGGCCAGCACGAGGCTCCTTTTGTATAAAGTCTGCGCTTCCTGTAAATCGCCCGACGAAGCGGCCAGTTCGCCGAGGTTGTGGAAGACCACGGACATCAGTGGAATATCGCCGATGCGTTCGGCGAGGCTGAAGGAGCGACGTAAGAAAGTTTGAGCAAGGTGGTACTCGGCTTTCTTTAAAAGGAGAAAGCCAATGTTGCAAGAGACATGGGCGATTTCGCGCTGGTTGTCGTAACGTTCGTAGATGGCCAGCGCCCTATTGTGGTGCTCTAATGCTTCGTTACGCTGCCCGGTGGCATTGGCGAGAGAGCCCAGCAGTTTATGAGTGCGCCCAAGATCGACCGGGTCTCCTAGCAGGGTAAGCCTGGTGCGGGTCAAGATGGAAGCGCCTGGTATGCCTGCTTTTGCTACGGCATCGTGCTGAGCAAGGCTCTCTTCAAACAAACTAAGTGCTTCTTGAGCTGCACGACGCGCCTCCTCGTAGTTACCCTGCTGCCAGTAGATGCTGCTGCGCTGGTAGCGCAGTTTGGCCCACGCGGGACCGGTAACGATGCCAGCATCGCGCAACACCTGCTCGCCTCGTTCGCAGCACTGCTGGGTACGCACGTTGTCGCCTGTGAAACGCCAGGTCCAGCCGATCTCGCTCCATAAGAGCGCCTGTATTTGCGCCTCCTGCTGGGCATTGTGAGGATCGGCAGTCGCATCAAAGGTACGCGCGGCCTTGCGCACTTCCAGGACATGTTCGAAGAGACTGCGGGCTTCTTTGAAATTCCCTTGAATCCTGGTACATTCTGCCTGGCGTTCCAGCAGGAAAGCCAGGTGCAAGCGCTCCTGCTGCTGCGTTGAATCTTTTACTTTCCCTACAAGAGGTGTGTCCAGGCGTTCCAGCGCGACGCGGTAGTAACGCTCGGCCTCGGGATAGGCCGATAGGCTATAGGCATAATTCCCGGCCAGCACCGCGTAATGGGCAATTTGCGCAGGCTCAGCGCCACCTTCGACGAGATGCTGCGTGATGGTGGCAGCTTGCTCGTTCACTCTCGTCGCGTACAGTTGCTGTAGCACCTCTGCTGCACGGCGATGAAGCCTGGCACGGCGGGCCGCGGACAGTTGATTGTACAGATGGCTGGCTAAGAGGGGATGCCAGAAGTGATAGGTGATGCGCATACCGGTGCCTTCTTCGGTCAAAACGCCGGACTGCAGCGCTTCATCCAGCAGGTCGAGCAGCATATCCTCGTCAGTGCCAGCGGAGACAGCGCCGTTTCCCTCCATCGCGGCAATCAGGTGGAAGCCGAAAGAGCCACCCAGCACTGCCGCTTTGCCCAGGAGTTGCTGGCATGCGCCGCTGAGCTTATTGAGGCGTTTGTTGAGAGCAGCGGTGATGGTTCCAGGTAAGGCCGGGTTCCTGCTGCGGAGCGTTTCTCCACGGGGTGAGACCAGGGCAGCTTCAGTTGTGTTGAAAGAGTGCGCGAGTTCTTCAGCGAAGAACGGATTGCCCGCGGCGTGCGTTTGAATTTGCTGTACTGTGGTTGGGGGGAGATAGGCGACGAGGGCACCAACCTGGTCATCGGTAAGCGGCTGGAGGTGCAGCACCTCGCTAGCATGCTCGCGCTGCATATGAGCCAGCAGCGAGCGCAAGGGATGCCGGGGGGTCAGCTCGTTTTCGCGGCACGTCATCAGCAGTACAATCGGGTGGCCGTGCAGACGGCGAGCAAGGTAGCCGAGCAGTTCACAACTGCTTGCATCCGTCCACTGCACATCATCCAGCACGATCAGTAAGGGCATCCTGGCGCTAATGGTCGTCAGCAGTTCATACACAGCCTCCCACAGCCGCACCTGCTCAGGGTACTGGTAGGGGCCGGATTGATCGGGTCTCTCATGACCGCTCTCCCGCTCTCTAGCACTCTCTACTACTTCATCCTGCCCCTCATGTACGAATAAATCGCGCATTTCTGGCAAGAGCGCTTCTAGCGGCTCGGAAATATGCGGATGTTGGGCCAGGTCTCGCTCCTGCCACAGTCCCTGAATGATGATCCTGCGCAACGCCTCTGTCCAGAGACGGTAGGGAATGCCGCTTTCCTGCGCATAGACGTAGCTCCAAACGACACCCCAACCACGCCCTTGGGCCTCGCGGGCCGTTTCCTCTGCGAGGCGTGTCTTGCCGATGCCCGCCTCGCCCATCAGCGCAATGCACTGTGGATGCTGCGACTCAAGGGTGGCGGTACCAGCCGCTTTTTTGGAGCCTGCTGCGCGAAGGTGCCCGAATGCTTCAGTAGTGATCAGCAGTTGGCGTAAAATATGCAATTCGTGCTCGCGTCCCACCAGCGGGGTTTGATTACTGCGCCCAATCTGCACCTCTTGTTGTGCTCGTGACGCCTCCTCCCCATCGAGTAGAGGCGGCGGTGATGGTGTGGAGGTTGGATGGGGACGCTTGCGCCGCCCATCATCTGCCATCGATACCTCCTCTCCCTGTTGCACCGCCTCATAAACCGCCCGCGTCTCGGCCGAAGGCTCCCTTTTGTTATCTCGCAAGGCCGTTGCCAGGCGCTGGTAGGCACGCACCGCTTCCCCACGGCGTTTCGATTGCAAGAGGGCTATCATCAGCCTGCGCACCGCTTCTTCATTGGTGGGATCAGCCGCCAGCAGTCGATCCAATTCGTCGATTTCACTGGATCGGGATTTGCGTGCGGCGCGCATCTCCGCTAAGCGCAATGCAGCAAGGTCTGTTGGTATGGGAGATTTTTGTGAGTCAGGAACCTGTACACCAGGGGGAAGGGTTTTGCCGATGTAAGTACGAATGGTGCGCCCATCAACAACCTGGTAGGAGTACCAGTAAGGACCATGGCCTATGCCCTCCCGGCACTTGCGACAACGAGGTTTGCCGCAGAAGCTGATCTGCTGGTGATAGGTGACCTTATCGTCCATTACACCGACTCCTTTGTGTACGTCCTTCAGCACCAGGGGAGGAAGTACTAGCATTAAATGGGGTTGAACGGATGTGTCAGATAGTGTCATTATATCGTCTCTGTCAATGGTGGAAAAAGAGCAGGGGTAGCCTGGGATCAAAGATTGCGCGTATCATAGCACAGATTTAAGCAGTACACATCGTCCAAACGTCCGGTGTTTTTTTGGCTCCCTTTCTTGTACGCTTGTGTTGGGAAAAGATCCATGATGTGAGAAAATGTGATGGGATCACAGATCGCCTCTTTCCCTTCAGGAAGGATGAATGAATGACACTGATCAGCGCAACTCCACAGCGACTCTACCTTCTGCAGTTATCGACCTCGACCGTACCCGGAGCAGGCCGAACGCTAGAAATGGTCTCAGGTTGCTATCTCGTTCAGACCAGCGATGGGAAGCATATCCTGATCGATAGCGGGCTACCAGCGGATTATCAGCCTCCGCCGGGGATGCCGCCAGCCGAGCAGGAAAAAAATGTGATTGAGCAGCTCGCCGATCTTGGTCTGCGTCCTGATGATATCGATCTCCTGATCTGTACCCATTTCGACGTGGACCATGCGGGATACCACGATGCCTTTACGAAGGCGGAACTTATCGTCCAGCGTGAACACTATGCACTGGCGCGCAGCGGACATGCGCGCTTTGCTGCCGCACGCGCTCACTGGGATCATCCGGCACTGCGATACCGGCTGGTTGATGGAGACACCGAGCTCCTGCCCGGCCTGACGCTGCTTGAGACCAGTGGACATGCCCCTGGACA
>Ga0207684_10005696_pt1 | contig 11443 bp, 7 predicted proteins | sample KBSK5501metaG_FD_184342 | JGI IMG/M metagenome (GOLD analysis project Ga0207684, IMG submission 184342) | Corn, switchgrass and miscanthus rhizosphere microbial communities from Kellogg Biological Station, Michigan, USA - KBS K5-50-1 metaG... | ecosystem: Host-associated > Plants > Roots >... | reverse complement strand
AACAGCAGCAGTTCAGAATTTGGCTGCACGATCAAGGTGCGGCTGCCTGAAGGCGTGTCAACAGTATGCGAGGGTTCTGCTTCGGTTGCCAGGACAGCAGCTGCAAGGTCGGTCAGCATGAAAGCAGCCGGGTTGATAGGCCTGTCCTTCTGCGTCAGATCGGCCTGTTGATACCCCAGCGCCACAATCCCTAACTCGCGCAGGGTGGATGAGAGCATCCCGATAATAATCTCCCCATCACATTTGTACCAGTTTGCAAGCATTGTCCTGGCGTTGCGCAACCCCGGCAAACCCATATCAGCCTGCCTTGGACGTAACATATATGGGTCCTGCGCCTTCATCGTGTGCAACAAGGAATCTACCGTGTACCAGCGGCCTGGAGTACATTTACTTAATTGTGTAAGCACAGCTTTGCGCCCTGCCAGGATATCCAGGTAATAGCTAGTACTTCCGTCGAAATTAACTCCTGCTACATCAGCCCACTGGTGATTCTTGAGCCAGTCCTCGAGCAGGTCGTGGGTCTGGTCAACCGCATCCATTTGTGACCACTGCTCAAGTAGTGGTCCCTGTTCATAGCGCGGTTTGATACCATCTGCTGACCGCTCGGAGAGCCTCACGAGCCCTAGCTTCTGCGCTATAACAAATAGCATATCGATAGTTAAATCTTCATTGTAATAAACCTGGATGCGCGGCTTTCCTTGCAGCATTGGTAGAAGCTTGCCGGCAATACGCTTAGGCACTTTACCTGCCTGTGTCGGCTCAATGTTTTGCTGGAACATCGTTCCGAGGATGATTGCCAGGTCATACAGCATAAGTGTGTCACCCTGGACTATTGATTGTGGAGGTGAATCGAGAGTTACCAGGCCCACTGGCTTTTCCTCTTGCAGAGCCTCGGGCTGAGCAACAGCTTTTTTCAGATTTTTGAGCAATTCACGCGGTACAAATAGTTTCCGTTCTGGGCCAGCAAATGTATCAAAGGCGATGCCATAACGTTCAAGTGTATGAATAGCGCTGGACAGCGTAGGATTGTCAAAGCCTGTATACTCACGTGCTGCCCCCATGGTGACCACTCCCCCTTGATCGCACAGCCACTTGCAGAGCTTGCGTGTACTGGCGTCGAAGTGCTCCCAGGCATAGAGAGGCACTTCTGGCTGTACCAGTTGTCCGGTTAAGCGCATACTAGGAAGAGTGCGCGAATAGAAATCATTCAGCATGAAACCATAAAGGCGACCAGTCTCGTAAAGCCTGTCCATATTGAGCAGAGACAGGATTTTCTCGAGTTTCATCTCTGAGCGGTCATATTGAGGTGTGTAGATCTCACGACCAATGATGAGCAAGGAATCGAGTAGCTCCCTGGGGATAAAGAACCTCGAAGCTATTTCACTCGGCGGTTTCTTTTGCTTCGAGGAGGATGAACTCGTCACTGCCCGGCTCGTTTTTATCGCAACCTTCTCTTCCAGCAGTAGCAGGTGTTGCTTGAGGGTAACCAGCGCCTTCTCGAAGTCGGCCTCCGGCAAGCGTGTTATTGTGCGGAGTACTTCGTATAAGGTCCCGGTGGAAGCCGAAAAATTAAGCAAGTTATGCAAAACTTTGCGTTCATCTACTGTGAGTTGTTCCCAGGCAAAACGAGCAGCAACGAGATCTTGCATAGACTGCACGAGTTGTCCATTATTTTGTCGCCATCCCCCATCGGGTCTATCGCCAATCCCCCACCACTGCGCAAGTTGTCCAAGCTGTTCTTCGCTATATTCTCCCAGCACCTGCCGCAATGTTTTCATACTATCAGTACGCACTTTCTCCGGGCGATTCGTGTGGAGTTACCTACACTTCCGGCTGATACGCTTCGAGGAAGCGGATGACCTCTCGCGTCAACTGGCTGGGGGTTGAGGCTCCCGCGGTGACTGCGACCCGCTTTTTCCCTTGCAGCCATTCTGTGTTCAGTTGAGATAGGTCCTCCACGCGTACCGCAGGCACACCTGCCAGTTCTTCCGATACCTGTACGAGGCGATTCGTGTTATTGCTGCGTGGATCTCCAACGACTACTGTCAGATCTGCTCCTTTAGCCTGCGCTACTACCGCTTCCTGGCGACTCTGCGTCGCGGCGCAGATGTCGATGTGTACCTCTGCATGGGGATACTTTGCTTTAATATACTCGATGACACGCCGCGTGTCCCACTGTGAGAGCGTAGTCTGGGTCGAGATGGCCAACTTTTGTTCCTGCTCCGCTGTCAACCTCAGCGCATCGACATCAGCTTCATTCTCTACCAGGCTGATATGGCCTGGAACCTCACCGAGCACGCCTTCGGGTTCGGGGTGCCCTTTCTTGCCAATATAGAGGATATAGTAACCCGCCGCCACTAAATCTCGCACGAGGTCATGCGTGACGGCCACATCGGGGCAGGTGGCATCTATACAATTCAAGCCGCGTTCCCGCGCCCCGCGTTTTACAAGAGGAGAAACGCCATGGGCGGTGAAAATGACCGTCCCCTCGGTGACTTGCTCCAGGATACTTGCTCGATCCGGGCCATCGAGTGTGATTACCCCCAGGCTGCTGAGTTCTTCAATCGCGTGGCGATTATGAACGATCTGTCCAATAATATAGATAGGGCGTGGATGTGTAGGATCTTTTGCTACCTGACGAACCACCTGCAGGGCATCAACTACGCCATAACAATAGCCACGAGGAGATATTTTAATGACTTCCATTTATTCCTCATTATTAGACCATACATGAGTAATTACTTTATACTCTATTGTATCATTGTCCTAAGAAATTTGCATCTGACTCCTGCACAAAATATGCCGGAGGTCATCGGGGGTATAGAGGCAGACGGCGGGTAATAACCCGGCCAGTTCCTCAATCGAGGGGGACTCAGCGAGGTCAAAGATGAACAGCGGTGAGCGCCGGCCAGCACAGCCTTGCGCTATAGATGAAGCCGTAATCAGTGGAGCCATTTGTGAAGATGCAGAGGGAGCAGGCAGATTCATGAATAACTGCACCTGCGGTAATATAGTCGATAAATGGCTCTGTGTTTCTTCCTGGTAGATGCGTTTCATACCTGCCTGTTGCAACAGCAATTTGTAGGGCTGGCGTCGCTCCTCTGGTCCGATCAAGAGCGCCGAGCGACCATGCAGGCCTCCAAGGCAGGCATCCGCGATTGACACGACCTCTGGTACAAAGCGCTGCATCAATTGTTCTCTTTTCTCTACTGCTGTGCTATTTTGTTTCATGGCGTTATAGAATACTATAGCAAATTTCATTCGTTAGAAGGCATCGGGTAATTACCCTATTTTTTGTCAGGGCAACGCTGACCAGCAAGATGGAGACTTCTTACGCTATCTGTGCAGCAAGTCAAGCTCACTTTTCTCCGGCGAATAATTGTTCTGGTAAGGTTTCAGGCTCACCCAAATCCTCGAAATTGCGTGTGTACAAGCGGGCATAAAGCCCATTGAGTTCCAGTAATTCTTGATGCGTCCCGCGTTCTACAATCCGCCCGTCATTCAGCACCAGGATCAGGTCAGCTTGCTCGACCGTCGTCAACCGGTGGGCTACCACGATAGTTGTGCGTGCCTGCATTAAGCGATTCAACGCCTCCTGGACCAGGGCTTCAGATTCGTTGTCCAGCGATGCCGTCGCTTCATCTAATAGCAGAATACGAGGATTGTGCAGCAGGGCACGTGCAATGGCAATACGCTGGCGCTGGCCCGCCGAAAGTTTGACACCGCGCTCACCAACGAGCGAATTGATTCCTTCCGGTAGTTGCTCAATGAAGGAGAGCGCATTGGCTGCTTCTGCTGCCGCGCGCACTTCTTCACCGGTCGCATCCAGCCTCCCATAGCGAATATTTTCCGCAATCGAATCGCCGAAGAGCGTGGGCTCTTGAGGAACGATAGCAACCTGTGCGCGTAACGACTGCGTCTTAACAGTGCGAATATCGATGCCATCAATGCAAATTGAGCCGCTGTCAATCTCATACAAGCGCATGAGCAGGTTCAATGTCGTGGTCTTGCCCGCACCGCTTGGTCCCACCAGCGCCACGACCTGCCCTGGCTGTCCCTCAAACGTCACATCACGCAAGACGGCCCGAACTGATTGTGCGTTCTCCGGCATTTCACCCGTATTAGTCAAAGGGGTTCGATAGGAGAACGACACATGCTCGAAGGCGATATGCCCTGTGATAGGCGGAAGATCCGGGAGGGAAGTATCATTGCCGGCCACATCCACAGGTACATCCAGCACCTCAAAAACGCGCTCTGCCGCAGCCAGGGCCGCCTGAATTTGCGCATAGAGGTTGCTGAGCGCTACCAGTGGCCCAACCAGCATGAATAGATAGAACAGAAAGGCGATCAGATCTCCTACCGTCAGCCGCCCTGCCAGCACTTCGCGTCCGCCAAACCAGAGCACAATCACGACAGCAGTGAAGCCGATCAGCTCATTCACGGGTCCCAGCAACGATTGCGTATAGGCCCGCTTTAATGCCTCTCGCAGGGATTTGCCCATGCGCGTATTGAAGCGCTCATGCTCATAGTCCTCACGAGCGAAAGCCTTGACTACCCGCTGTGCTGATAGCGTCTCTTCCAGGACGACGCCGGCTTCGCCCAGCCCCTCCTGCACGCCTCGCGTTCTACTGCGGATGCGCTGCCCCAGGCGCGACGAAATAATACCGGCCAGTGGTCCGACGACAATGATAACCAGTGTGATGCGCCAGTTGATCAGGATAGCGATGACAACGCTACCAATCAGCATCACTACTTGCGAGACGATGGGCAAAACGTTGTTGGTCAGCGACGTCTGCAACACGGTCACATCATTCGAGACGCGGCTAATCAGTTCTCCCGTACGGCGAGAATCAAAGAAACTTAATGGCAGGCGCTGCAAATGGCGGTAAAGCGTCGTGCGCAAATCAAACGAGAGCCGCTCGCCAAGGGACGTGACCAGGTACCCTTGCAGTGCGCCAAGTACAGCTTGCAAGATAAAAACCGCCAGTAGCACCACTACTACCATATTCAGCAAGCGCTCATTATGTTGCCCTAGAATCGTATTCAGCAACGTGCGGATCACAAGTGGGAAGAGCAACCCCAGCCCGTTGGTCAGCACGAGCAGCACTGCTGCAACAACTAATCGCCAGCGATAGGGACGCAAGAGCGCCAAAACCCGCGTCGGCGAGATCTTTGCCCTGTCACGACGCGGAGTGGCTTTTTCTTCCACGACAGTAGTAGGGGATGCCTGCTGAGCTCCCTTCACTTCGGCCATCGCTGAACCTTTCTATTTGGTTCCTTTATTGAGTAATCTCTCAACGCGTAAGAGTTACACTTTTTTGTACGCCTGCTGACACGCTATTAGCATATACGGTTGAGGTGGATAAAGGTTTATACCTCCTGGTTGTCACATGATAGAGTATACTCATACCAAGTGAGAAAGATTGCTGAAGAATCTGATTTGAGGTGTTATATGAAAGGGTTCAGGACGAAATTAGGAGAAGACGGAGAGTTAGTAATCCCAGCAGAATGCCTTCAAGCCTTGGGGATAAAAGCTGGAGATACCCTGATTTTACGCCTGGAAGATGGAGAGATGCACATCCTTACGCCAAAACATGCTATAAGAAAGGCTCAGGAGTTGGTAAGCCACTATCTACCAAACGAACGCTCTCTAAGCGATGAGTTGATAGCAGAACGCCGTTTAGAGGATTGAAGATTCCACTTCTATCCTTCGTCAATAAGCGCCGGAGAGTGGCAAAACATAAATCTCAAGCCACCCGCTGCCACTAACTCACCAGCGGTACCAAGATTGATTATATCGCAACAGTTTATAACAGTGCATTACCGCATCCTCTCTATGTTATAATGTTCTCTGAACACTCGTTCTTATCATAGAATAGAGAAGGTATTAACCCGTCTATCCGTTTGGAGTACCAACATCATGCCAATACGTCAACTCGAGCCCGATGTCGCTGCCAAGATTGCCGCGGGAGAAGTCGTCGAACGGCCCGCCTCTGTCGTTAAAGAACTTATCGAGAATAGTATCGATGCCGGAGCAACGCAGATTCGCGTCGATCTCACGAACGGTGGACTCCAGCTTATCCGCGTCACCGATAATGGCTCGGGCATCCCGGCAGATGAACTCCAATTGGCACTCTCCAGGCATGCCACCAGCAAGGTAGCCAGAATCGATGACCTGGAACATATTCGTTCGCTCGGCTTTCGCGGTGAGGCCCTGGCAAGTATGGCCGCCGTGGCCGAGGTTACGCTGCTCAGCCGCCATCGCAGCGCTTCTCAAGGGGCGCAGGTGAGCGCCTCTAGCGGGCAAATCTCTGAAGTTACTACAGCCGCTTCTCCCGAAGGCAGCACGGTGACTGTGCGCAACCTCTTCAGCGCGGTTCCTGCGCGACTGAAGTTCTTGAAGAGCCGCAACACCGAGATCAGCCATTGTCATCACCTGCTCGAACAGTATGCGCTGGCCTATCCTGAAATTCGCTTCAGTGTTTTCAGTGAAGGGCGGCAGATCTTCGTGACACCAGGGGATGGTCAACTTTCTAGCGTGTTGATCGAAATCTACGGTTTGCAGGTCGCCGAGCAGATGGTTCCTCTAAGCAGTCTTGATGGCAAGGATGATGATCCTGAGCGCCCTGTCGTCAGTGGCTATATCAGTCTTCCTACCTCTTATAAAAGCACGCGGCAGCACATGTCCTTCTTTGTAAATCGCCGCTGGGTGCTCAGTCGCATGCTCAGCTATGCCGTTGAGGAGGCGTATCACTCTTTGTTGCTTACAGGACGTCATCCCATTGCGGTCGTCAATATCACAGTTGACCCCACACAGATCGATGTGAATGTTCACCCTGCCAAGACCGAGATTCGCTTCCTCAAAGAGAGACGAGTGTACGCCGCGGTCCTGCGAGCTGTGCGCCAGGCTGTATTGGAAGAAGCAGGAATACCCAAATGGGGAAACGATAGTAGGGCCAATCAGCAGGATGCGATGAATCGCGTCCCTCCATCCAATGTAGCATCACTACCCGAAGAATCCTTTGAGTTAGACACAGGGGAAGAGGAGGAGGACCTTGCAGGGACGCGATTTATCGCGTCCTCCAATGACGAAGAAGCTCCCGCATTCCCACAAGATAATCCCTGGCTGACTGTAACCGAAGAGGAGACAGGCACGAAACAGCCGCTGTCATCAAGACTCTGGCAGAGCCATGTGCGCGGACACGATAGCCTGGAAACTGACGCTGCAAGCCAGGCGCCAGCCCAGGATGGGGCACCAGCCCAGGACCTGGCACCTGCAAGCCTGGCACCAACCGAGGGCCTGTCACCCGCAAGGGGCGCCACTACGTTTCCCAGTGGTGCAGAAAGTAGAGATCTAGTGGGCATGCCGTCTCTCCCGGAGACTGTGCCCCTTGCTAGTGCCGGGTCTCAACAAAGCCTGCCGGATATTCCCAACGAGCTGACAGCACAGGCAAAGGTAAGCCGTCTCCCAACGTTGCGTGTTGTGGGCCAACTTTCCCAGAGCTATATCGTTACCGAGGGACCAGATGGCATGTACCTGATCGACCAGCATGCAGCGCACGAGCGTATTCTTTTAGAGCGCATGGTGGCAGCATTGCAGGCGCGTACTCCTCTTTCGCAATTGCTTCTGACACCAATAAAACTTGAACTGGCACCGGCCGAGCTGGGCGCAATTGAAGACCACTTGCAGCAGTTAGAGCATATCGGCTTTACGCTCGAGGTACTCGAAGACAATACTTTACAGGTGCGAGCTGTCCCCAACGTGCTTATCAAGTATATGAATGCGCGTTCATTGCATGAACTGCTGGCCGAGTTAACCGCGCCGGAGAATCTTGGGCACTCCGAAACATGGGAAGAACATGCGCTGGCGAATGTAGCCTGCAAGGCTGCCATTAAAGCCAACTATTTCCTGACAGTCAGCGAGATGCGCGAGATGATTGAGCAGTTGGGCAGAACCAACGCCCCTTATAGCTGCTGTCACGGTCGACCAACCATGATCCATTTTAGTTTGTCTGCCCTGGAACGCGAATTTGGGAGGCGCTAGTGCCAGTGCTTGCTGATGTGCTGACCTCCGCCAACGCCTGGAATAGCGAGCAACCTTTGCTTACTTACCTGGTTCCACCTGAACTACAGGTGGACCTATGCGCAGGGCAACTGGTTGCCGTTCCCTATGGAGATCGACTCGTCGAGGGCATTGTGTGGCTTATGAGTACCGAGCCAACAAGCGATAGCTACCGTCCCATCTCTACCATCCTTGATCTTGAACCGGCGTTACTGCCCCATCAACGTGCGCTGGCAGAGTGGATGGCCGAATACTATGTGACACCCCTTGCGCAAGTCGCCTTGATGATGTTACCTCCCGGGCTGATGCAGCGCTCCAAAGTCATGTTACATCTGATTAAAAGCGAGGATCTAGCCACTAACGGGACACAAGACCAATCTGAATTTACACGCCTGCGCGCGCTTATTGGCTTGCTGCTGGCCGATGGAGATCTAGACATTGAACGCCTGAAAGAGATGCTTGGGCCGAAGCTGGCGAGGGAGGTAATACAGGAGGCACTGGCGAGCAGCATTATCGAACGTGAGGCTACCCTGCATACTCCGGCTACTCGCGCACGTCATAAACGAGTCGTGCGACTCGTTGCAGAAGGCGCCATGTTGGAAGCATGGCGCCAGCAAGCCCAGGTACAATTGCAGCAAAGCCTGCCCGAACCCACGAGCATACCAATGGCTGCCGATAATGTGAGACGACGTCCTCAAAAAACCGTACCCGATCCCTGGGCCATCCCTGGCTCCTCAGATGCCTTCACGCTCACACCCCAGAATCGCCTGGGATTGATAGCCCAGCGGCGACTGGCCGCTATCGACCTGTTACAGCATGATAGAGGTAAGTCCAGCACCGATTCGCACTGGACTCCAGGAACGCTTTGTAAGGCCAGCGGGTTATCCCCTGCACAGTTACAGGTGTTGGTACGCGACAAAATTATTGTTATCGAAGAGATTGAGGTACAGCGTGATCCCCTGCTTGGTCGCGTCATTCTACCAAGCACACCACTTCAATTGACACAGGATCAGCAGAAAGCATTGGAAGCAATTTTGCAGGGTCTCTCAGGGCGACCACAAGGGATCGCCCCTACTATGCGTGATGAGGGCGAAAACGTCCATAGGGGAATGTCATACCAGCCTACCCAGTCCTCATCCATCCCCCCCATCCTCCTCCATGGTGTCACGGGTAGTGGTAAAACTGAGGTCTATCTCCAGGCACTGGCGGTAATCATTGCGCAGGGCAAACGCGGCATCGTGCTTGTACCGGAGATTGCTCTTACCGCGCAGGCTATCCAGCGTTTCGCAGGCCGCTTCCCAGGTCGAGTTGCCATTATCCACAGCGCGCTCACAGCGGGAGAACGCTATGATGAGTGGCGGCGTATTCGCGCTGGCAAGGTCGATGTAGTGATCGGGTCGCGTTCCGCGCTCTTCTCGCCTCTACCAGACCTGGGCATCATTATCCTTGATGAAGAGCATGAGCCGGCTTATAAGCAAGGCGAGCGCAGGCCAACCTACCACGCACGGCATGCAGCCATCATCCTGGGGCAGCTATTACAAATACCTGTTGTCCTGGGCAGCGCTACTCCCTCGGTAGAGACATTCTTTCATGCCGAACGAGGCGAGTATCGCCTGGTTGAGCTGCATAATCGTATCGGAGCAACTCTTCCGCCGGTCGAAGTAATTGACCTGCGCAACGAACTCCACACGGGTAACACCAGCATTATCAGCCGTCGCCTGCAGAGTGAGCTTGAGCACGTCTTAAGCAGTGGTCAGCAGGCTATTCTTTATCTCAATCGACGCGGGGCAGCAAGCTGCGTACTGTGTCGTGAATGCGGCTTCGTCGCAATGTGCGACCGTTGCGACGTGCCATTAACATATCATTCAACTGAACGCATCCTGCTCTGTCACTACTGTAACAGGCAGAGTAAGGTGTTGCATGCCTGCCCACAGTGTAATAGCCCAAGCATACGCTATTTCGGCCTGGGGACGGAGAAGGTGGAAGATACCATTTCACGCCACTTTCCCTCAGCACGCCTGCTGCGCTGGGATCGCGATACGGCCAAACACAGGCGCGCTCACGAGCAATTGCTAGACCGTTTCGCTAATCGAGAGGCCGATATACTGGTAGGCACACAGATGATTGCGAAGGGGCTCGATCTGCCAGGAGTAACGCTGGTTGGCGTCATCTCGGCTGATATCGCTCTGATGCTGCCCGATTTTTCGGCCTCTGAACGAGCGTTTACCCTGCTTACCCAGGTGGCAGGCCGTGCCGGGCGCGGCGAGGAGGCCGGAAAGGTGATTATCCAGACATTCAATCCACAGCATTTCTGTATTGACGCGGCTTCACGCCACGATTACCACGAATTTTACGCTGCTGAGATTGAGGCCCGTCGTCGCTACGGCTACCCTCCATTCCGCCAGTTCGTCAAGTTTACTTACAGTCATGAGAACCGCCGCCGTGCCCAAAACGAGGCACTGCTGCTCCGCGAGAAGCTGGATGCGTGGATCGATCGCCTGGGTTTGGAGCAAACCGATATTGTCGGTCCCGCGCCGGCAGTGATGGAGCGCATGTGCGGCAAGTATCGCTGGCAAATGATAGCGCGTGGACCCGATTTGCACCTGCTGTTAAGGGTCATCGAGACTCCCGGCTGGGAAGTTGATATTGACCCGGTGAGTACGTTGTAATCAACCCGCTATTAGCCCTGTATCTTCAATTCTTTCAAATTCAGGACTAGATTGCAAATTACTCCACACGAATAAACCTGGTGGGCGTGATGCGAATAGGCTGTGAGTAATCTGCGGCCATTGTCGCTGCGTCCCAGCCCATACTCCTTAGCAGAGAGTCATACTTCGTGGCATACGCAGCCATTGTCGTAGTCACTGTTGTTTCATTCAGTAGTTCCGCCTTCCCTTCAAACATCACAACATCATCCCCACTCTTGGTATCATCCAATGCAAGCATGACATTGGGGTTATGGCGCACGTTGCGTATCTTCTGGGAATGAGGCTGACTAAAAATGAGGATCGATTTACCATCCCACAGAAACCAGACAGGCACAATATGTGGTCGTCCATCCGGTCGCACAGAACTGATCCAGGTGATCAGGTCATTACGCAGGCGCTCTTCAATGTGAGCATTCTTCGGATCGGTCGGGTCAAGCATGAAATGCCTCCAGATTAATGGTTATAGCCTCCTCTGTAGAAGAGGCTGTACATTCAGTCATGGTTCTATGCCCGTCAGGGCATCTAGTTTGTATTACAAGTTAGATATCACTATCTATTCCTCATTAGTGGTGCATTCGCTAAATCTATGTTAGAATAGAGAAAGGAGAAACAAGCAGAGGAAGGAGGCTGCTATGAGGGGTCCATTACGCTTACGACCCTTGAGTGAAGAGGA
>Ga0207684_10005694_pt1 | contig 11448 bp, 7 predicted proteins | sample KBSK5501metaG_FD_184342 | JGI IMG/M metagenome (GOLD analysis project Ga0207684, IMG submission 184342) | Corn, switchgrass and miscanthus rhizosphere microbial communities from Kellogg Biological Station, Michigan, USA - KBS K5-50-1 metaG... | ecosystem: Host-associated > Plants > Roots >... | reverse complement strand
ACCGAAACCGCGTGGCCCAGGAACAGCACCTATCATCGAAACGCCTGAGCGCGTGCCGCTGCATTTCGCGCTGGCGTCTATCGGCAATCGCTTCATCGCCTGCGCAATCGATCACACCATTCAGATTCTCGCTCTGATGGTGCTCGTAATTATTTTCGCGATCATTTCTGACGTGGCGGATCTGGGCAGCCGTCTGTCCAGCGCCCCGAAGTGGGTAATAGCGTTGCTGATTATTCTGGTCTTTGTGCTGATGTCGGGCTACTTCGCGTTCTTCGAATGGTTATGGAACGGCCAGACGCCCGGCAAACGCTGGTTGAAGCTGCGCGTGATTCGCGAAGACGGCCGGCCGATTAGCTTCTTTGAAGCAATGGTGCGAAACCTGTTGCGTGAATTCGACATCATGCCGTTTCCGTTCTACTCGATCGGTTTGATCTCGGTCTTTGCAACGTCGAAAGATCAGCGCGTCGGCGACCTGGTAGCGGGCACGGTCGTCGTGCGCGAGCGCGAAGCAGAGGCACCTGCATTTGCTGAAGTGTTTGCGTCGTCCGTATCCGATCCGGCCTTGCGACGATCATTCAAGCCGGTTCCTTTTACCGCCGATATAAACATGCTGACCGAACAGGAGATTTCCGTGGTGGAAAGTTTTCTACGCCGTCGCTGGGATTTGAAAGACTATCCGCGGCAATGGATGGCCTGGCGTGTAGCGATGCCCATTCTTTTCAAGCTGCGACCCGAATATGATCTGCCGACTTTTACTTACGAAGGGTTTCTGGAGGAACTGCTGCATCGTTACCGCGAACGACATCGCTTCATTGACTAAATACAAAATTGACCTCGCCCCGGGCGTTTGTTAGCCTTCTTCGTTTACCGCAACTGCGAAATTTTCAACTGTAGAAAGGCAAACCCAAAACTAATGTCGCAGAATGTTTTCATTCTCGGTGGCAAGCGGACGCCGATGGGTGAGTATGTCGGCGCGCTGAAAGATATTTCCGCAATCGAACTCGGCGCGATCGCCTCGCGGGCAGCGCTGGAAACCACCGGCGTTGCCGCCGAGGAAATCGACCACACGATCTTTGTAACGCGCTACAAACTTCCGGGGACGCCATCTATGGCGCGCGGCATGATGCTTTGAAAGCCGGAGTGCCTTTCGACCGACCGGCTTTAACGGTCAATCGTTTATGCGGCAGCGGCATTCAATCGATCATTTCAGGCGCGCAGATGATTCAACTTGGCGAAGCGCAAGCCTGTCTGGTCGGCGGCATGGAATCGATGTCGCAGGCGCCCCATGTAATTCGCGGTGCACGCTCAGGCTTCGCGTTAGGCCAGGGAACGCTCGAAGATAGTCTGATGGTGGCGCTGCTCGATACTTACTGCGACACGCCGATGGCCGGCACCGCCGAAAATCTGGCGCGCAAATTTGAGATTCCGCGCGATGACCAGGACAAGTACGCACTGCGATCGCAACAGGCGGCCAAGCGCGCGCGTGATTCAGGCTTCTTCGCGCAAGAGATCGTGCCTGTTGAAGTGAAAACAAGAAAAGGCACGGTAGTGTTCGATCAGGACGACCACATGCGGCCCGAAACGACGCTCGCAGGACTGGCGAAACTAAGGCCAGCGTTCAGCAAAGATGGTTTCGTCACCGCGGGAAACGCATCGGGCATAGTAGACGGCGCCGCCGCCCTGGTCATTGCCGGCGAAGATTACACCAGAGCGAGGAATATGAAGCCTATCGGCCGTATCGTCAGTTGGGCGTACGCCGGAGTCGAACCTGAGATCATGGGAATCGGACCTGTCCCAGCGACGCGCCAGGCGCTCGAGAAAGCCGGTCTGAAACTTTCGGACGTTGATCTAATTGAAGTAAACGAAGCCTTCGCCGCGCAATACCTCGCGGTGGAGCAGGAGCTTGGGCTCGATCGCGAAAAGACAAACGTCAACGGCGGTGCGATAGCGCTCGGCCATCCGCTCGGCGCAACTGGAACGAGACTAGTTCTGACTTTGCTACACGAGCTACAGCACCGAAGTGGTAGATACGGATTGGCCACCGCCTGCATTGGCGGGGGACAAGGCATCGCGATTATCTGCGAGCAAATTTGAGAACACTGACAAGTGACGAGTGACAAGATAAAGCCTTGGGTTTCGCGTCTTAGGCTACGCTGTGCGTGCCCCTTTTCATGACTAATGGCCGCTTTCTTTCTTGTCACTGTCACCTTGTCACCGCCTTTAGATTTTCATAGAAAATCCAAATTCTCGTGCGCCCTCCCTTTGTACGTTGCAGGCTGCGAACAATAAATGTCGGCAAACAGAGCCTGTTTCGGCATTCGCCGTTAGGGCTACCGGTCGGGCACAATGTTTGCGAAAAATGTGGCGCAAGCTCGACTCGCTCCAAGCCTGGTTAAGGAACTTTTCACACAGGAATTGCGGGTTTAGGCTTGCGCTTTTACGACTCATCATGATAGAAAGCCGCCTTCTGCAATTGTTCACAGCGTTCCTTCGGTACAAGCAGCTCAAAGCGTTGTCAGCAGTCTCAGTTAACTCTGCGCCCGATGGTTCGCGCGCCGAAAGGTCTCAACGTTACTAATTTCTTCAAGGAGTTCTCCTGATATGTGTAAATCTCTACGGTTTTGTTTTGCCTCCATTCTGGTCCTCGCCGTTTGCGCGCTGAGCGCAACGGCGCAGTCGACCACGACGGGCGCGATAAACGGCACGGTCACCAATCCCAACAAAGAAGTCGTGGCTGGCGCCACCGTCACCGCCAAGAACAACGGGACGAATAAAGAAGCTACGGCGACGACCGATGACAACGGCGGCTTCAAAGTCGTCAATCTTGATCCTGGCATCTACACCGTGACGGTAAGTTCGTCAGGATTCGCGCCATTCACGAACGAGAATGTCGTAGTTGAAGTGGGACGTTCAACCCCGCTCGAAATTGGGCTGTCACTTCAGGGTGTAACCGGAACGGTTCAGGTTACTGCCGAAGCGCCGGTTATCAATAACACGTCGCAGGATTTTTCCAGCAATATTAATCAGACGACCATCAACGAGGCGCCAATCAACGGCCGCCGCTGGTCGAACTTTGCCATTCTTACGCCCGGCGCGGTTCCCGACGGCACCTTTGGTCTGATAAGTTTCCGCGGCATCTCTGGGCTGCTGAATAACAATACGGTCGATGGCGGCGACAACAACCAGGCGTTTTTCGCCGAAGAGCGCGGCCGCACACGCATTCCTTACGTTATCAGCCAGGCGTCCATTCGCGAGTTCCAGGTGAACACTTCAAGCTACTCAGCCGAATACGGAAGATCGGCCGGCGGCGTTACCAACGCCGTCACAAAGTCAGGCACGAATGAGCTGCACGGCGGAGCGTTCTTTTACGACCGCAACAACAAGTGGGGCGCGCGCAATCCGCTGGCGTTCAACTCCGTATTGGTCAACGGCGTATTCACGCCGGTCGGCATCAAGCCGGTGGACGTGCGGTATCAGTTTGGCGGTACCATCGGCGGACCGATTGTCAAAGACAAAGCATTCTTCTTTTTCAGCTACGACCAGCAAAGACGCAATTTCCCTGGTCTGGCCAGATTTACCGACGCCAACGTCTTGAACACCGCCAACCGGACGGCGCTTCTTGCCAGGGGTCTGACGAGTGCACAAGTTGACTCGACGCTGAGCTTTCTCAATAGTCTTTCCGGCACTCTTCCACGCCGCGGTGACAATCTAATATTCTTACCGAAGGTTGACTGGCACATAAATTCTCAGAATGTCTTCACGGCAACGTACAATCAACTGAAGTGGGATTCACCAGCCGGCATTCAGACTCAGGCGACCAACACACGCGCCAGAGACAATTTTGGTGATGACTTCGTGCGCGCAAAGTTTCTTAACTTGCGTCTGGCTTCAACAATCACCAGCAAGCTCGTGAACGAATTACGAGGCCAGGTTGGACGCGATTGGGAGTATGAATTCAGCCAGCCGCCACTGCCGGGCGAACCAACTAATTCAGTGGGTGGCAGGTCACCGCAAACGTTCATAAACAATGCCTTTAGTTTTGGAATTCCGGAGTTCCTCGAGCGACCGAAGTTCCCCGACGAAAGACGCTTTCAAGTCGCAGACACGGTCACCTATACTACCGGCAATCACGCCATCAAGTGGGGAGCTGACCTCAACCGCGTCACCGATATCATTAATAATCTTCGCTTTAGCGGAGGCGAGTTTAACTACACCGGAGCAAACGGACTGAACGATTTCATCGTTGACTATGTCAACTTCACGACTAGCGGCGCTATTCGCGCCTTAACCGGCGGAACTAACGGGCGGTGCGTTGGCTCTACGCGGCGCGCGGGACAATGCTACGGCGGCAACTTCAATCAGGGTCTGGGCGTGCTCGGGCTGACGATGCACACTACGGACTATAACGTGTTCGTTCAGGACGACTGGCGAGTCATGCCGCGGCTGACACTGAACCTCGGCTTGCGGTACGAGTACCAAAAGAATCCGTTTGCGAGAAATATCAATGCGGCCATTCCACAGACAGCCATCAGAGTTGATGACCGGAATAACTTTGGACCGCGCGTTGGCTTTGCCCTTGACGTGAACGGCGACGGCAAGACTTCGATTCGCGGAGGCTGGGGCATTTATTACGGCCGTGTGATCAATTCGACCGTTTACAACGCGCTCATCAACACCGGCGTCGGCATTGATGTCGCTCAGCGGCAGGTCACGCTGCAGGCCAGCAGCACAGGTGCGCCGATCTATCCGAACCTGCTGAGCGCTGGGAGCTTGGTGCCAGGCGCCGTGCAGTACTTTGTGCCTGGTTTCCAACTGCCATTGATCCATCAGGTTGATGCAGTGATCGAGCGCGAAATCGCGCGCAACACCATAGTGTCAGCTTCGTACCTGTTTAGCTATGGATCGCATCTCCCCAACTTCGTGGATACAAATTTACCGGTGCCGGGTGGTCCTAATACGGGATTTGTGAACATAACGGTCTCTGGCGGACCTGCGAATGGTCAGTTCTTAAGGCAACCGATTTTCCTCGGCGCCACTCAACCGACGGCCTTCACGACGCCCAGACCGAATCCAAACTTCGCTCAAATCACCCAGATTCGCAGCGACGTCTTCTCGAAGTACAATGCGCTTGTGCTGCAGTTCAATCGTCGTATGACGAACGGTCTTCAGATCCAAAGCAGCTACACGCTTTCGCGGGCCTACGACAACGGACAGAGCTCAGTTACCTTTACGTCGAACAACCTTCCCTTCAATGCTTTCGATCAGCAGGGCGAGAACGGGCTGTCAGCTTTCGATCGGCGGCATAAGTTCGTGGCCAGTCTGGTTTACAATACCCACTACAAGAACAAGGACAATGCGGCCGCCAGAGCACTCCTTAATGGGTGGACCATTGCTCCGATCTTAAACTGGTTCTCCGGACAGCGTTACACCGGCAATGTTTCGGGGACTATAAGCCCGTCGGCTTTTGGTTTCACCACCTGCACCAGCGGAGGCGTGACGGCTTCTTGCACAACGCCAGGTGGCGGCGTTAACGGTTCAGGCGGCGCGACGCGATTTGCGCTTTTTCCGCGCAACTTCTTCAAGCAGCCTTCAATCCAGTACCTCGACTTGAGGCTGTCACGACGATTCAGTATCGGCGAGAAAGCGAAGATTGAAGTGCTGGCCGAGGCCTTTAACTTCTTCAACCGCACACAGGTCACCAGCGTGAACACCACTCTTTATAGTCTCTCCGGGACGACACTGACTTTTAACGCTCCGTTTGGGCAAACGACGGCTGCTGACAGCACGCTCTTCCGCGAGCGACAAGTGCAGCTCGCCGTGCGCTTCGAGTTCTAAGATAAGGAACCAACAAACTGATAACTAAACGGCCGCGTCTTCACAGGCGCGCTCGATTTTTCTTTGGTCGGATACAGAACCGCTCGCGGTAGCGAGCGGGTAACGGGTTACTTTCCAAAAGAAAGATCTTCTGAGACGCTTTGTTATACTAAGCCATCAAATGCAAGCGAGAGTCCAACCAAAATCCGGGCAGGAGCGCCACGAGGATGGCGCTGAGATGCCGGCGCAAATCAAAACTCAGGCACTTGGGCTCGGCTTTCACAAAGTTGGCATCGTGCGAGCCGATGCTCTGTCGGCAGAGGGCGTCCGCCTGGAAGAATGGTTGTGGCGCGGATATCACGGCGAGATGGGCTGGATGGCGCGCGATTCGAAACAGCGCACGGATCCACACAAGATTTTTCCTGAAGCGCGCTCGATTGTAGTTGTCGCGTTGAATTACTACTCGGCGCATCAACATTCAGCTGATCACTCGACCGGCAAAGTTTCGCGTTACGCCTGGGGGGATGATTATCACGAAGTTGTCAGCGAGAAGCTGCGCCAATTATTGTTATGGATTAAAGAAAAATGGCCGGAGGCAGAAGGCAAAGTCTGCCTGGACATTCAGCCGACGATGGACAAAGCCTGGGCTGTACGTGCTGGCCTTGGCTGGATCGGTAAGCACACGAACCTTATCACACAAGAGTACGGATCGTGGGTCTTCATTGGCGAGCTGTTACTGAACGTCGAACTCGAATGCGATCGAGAAGAGATTGCTGATCAATGCGGTTCGTGCACGCTCTGCATTGATACCTGTCCGACGGGCGCAATCGTCGATCCTTACGTGCTTGATTCAAACCTCTGCATCTCACACGCAACCATCGAGTCGCGCGCGCCCGAGTTGCGCGAGGAGGTGGCGTCGCACCTTGAGGGTTGGGTCTATGGTTGCGACATTTGTCAGGACGTTTGTCCGTGGAATCAAATGACGCCGGCAACCAATGAACCGCGCTTCGAGCCGCGCGAGGGAAACGTCAACGCCTCGCTTTCAGACATTTTAGAGTTAACGCCAGAAACCTATGCCGCGCGCTTTCGTCACAGCGCCATGAAGCGCGCGAAGCTTTCTGGTTTGCAACGCAACGCCAGAGCCCTAGAGAACAGCCCTCCGGTACCGAACCGCTCGCGATAGCAAGTCGGTTGCTCCTTCCTCTGCGTTCCTTTGCGGGTTCCTCTGATGCGTCCTCTGCGTTGGAGTCAGCCTTGTTACCAACCTCAATCTGCTTTATTGTCATGCGTCGCTACCAACCTTCAAGCGAGGCTAACCAAATGAAACGGTTATTCACCATTATCTCTGTATTCATGATGATTCCAGGGTCCGCGAATATCGCTCGAGCCCAAACAAACGCCTCACCCGCCGCGCTTCGTCACCTCGCCGGCGATTACTACAACTGGCGTAACCAGAAGTATCCAGTCGCTTCGAGCGATGCCGGCTTACATAGGTGGGACAGCAAGCTCACGGATTACTCATCGGCGTCGATTGCAGCGCGCCGCGCGCACGTAGTCAGTTTGCTCGCGCAGGTCAACGCGATGCAGACGGCAAAGTGGAAGAAGGACGATCGCATCGACTGGCTGCTGTTTCGCGCGCAACTTGAGGGCATCGCCTTCTTTGATCGCGTGATGGATTTCGAGCACAGCGATCCGCAGACCTATGTCAACGAATGTTCGAACAGCATCTTCTCGCTTCTTAAGAAGGAATACGACACGCCGCGCAATCGCGCGCTTTCCGCGACCTCGCGACTGAAAGCAATGCCCGCGATGATTGAGCAAGGCAAACGAAATCTCACGAAACCGGTCAAGCTTTACGCGCAGCTTGCCATTGATTCCGCGCGCTCAATCGACAGTCTTTTCAAGGACAGCATGATGTCCGCTCTGGCAAAAAATCTATCGACTGCAGAAATGGACGACTTGGTGACCGCGCGCGACGCGGGGATCAAATCGCTTCACGCTTATGCCGACTGGCTGGAAAAGCGTCAGCCTTCGATGCCACCGTTCGCCCCGATGGGTGAAGCGAATTACAACTATCTGCTCAAGCTCGTGTACCTTCTGCCGCTCGACGCCAAGCAGGTCGAGATGCTGGGTCAGGCCGAGCTGGCGCGTTATCGGGCGCTCGAATCAATGTTGCCTGATCCTTCGCTCGCCGATCCAAGTCCGGCGCGCGCGAAAGTGATCCCGAAAGATCAGGACGACTTTCTGAAAGCTTACGAGAGCCGCGAAACTGAGATGATCGGCTTCTTGAAGGAGAACAACCTGGTCACGTTGCCTTCGTACCTCGGCCGATTTGAAATTCGACAACTGCCGGAAGCGTTCAAGCCGACCAGCCCCGGCGGCTTCATGAACCCGCCCGGGGTTTACGACAAAGACCCGAGCGGCTTCTATTTCATTCCCACTTACAATCCGCAGAGCCGAAACTTCTACATTCGCGCGGCCATCGAAGACCCGCGGCCAATCCTCGGTCATGAAGGCATTCCGGGCCACTTCCTGCAACTCTCGATTGCGAACCACTTGAAGGACGAGATTCGTCGCCAGCACAGCGACGGCATCTTCATCGAAGGCTGGGCGCTCTACGGCGAAGAGATGCTGATGCGCACCGGTCTCTATCCGATCAATTCGGCATCGCAGGGACAGGTTCTGCGCCTGGCACGCTATCGGTCGGCGCGCATCGGAGTGGATGTGAACCTGCACACCGGTCGCTGGACGTTCGAGCAGGCGGTGAAATATTTCATGGAAGCCGGCGGATTGGATCGCGAAGCCGCGGAAGGCGAAGCCGCCGGCGCCGCCGCCAGCCCGACGCAAAAGATTTATTACATTACCGGCAAGTGGCAGATCATGCGCCTGCTCGGCAAGTATCGCGATCAAAAAGGCAAAGACTTTCGTCTGGGCCAGTTTCACGACGACTTGATCAAGAATGGCAGCCTGCCGCTATCGGTGATCGAATGGATCCTGCTCGATGATTCGTCGTCGTTGGATCAAGCGCTGAAGTGAGTTGTGCAGCCTTTCACTCTCAGGTATCTAAGCTCAACCAGATGGCCTCAAGGTTGGGAAGGGGGCTTGCCCCCGCATAACTTGAAAAGAGGACTTCCACATGGCCCGCAAATGGTCAACCCTCAATCTCCCGGGTGCGCTACATTTTGTTACCGGCAACTTTCTGAATCGCGGGAGAGTCTTCACTGAGCCGTGTTGTTGCATTGCATTCCTTGATGAGCTCCGCTCCATTAATCAGAAGTGGCCAAGCAAACTAATCGCGTATGTGCTCATGCCTGATCACTTTCACCTGGTTAGCAATCCGCGAGACGGCCGCGTCAAAGAATTTGTTGGTGAGCTCAAAAGTCTTTCGGCTAAAAACATTGTCAAAGCAAGCAGAAGATTTCGCTTTCACGGCGACGCGGACGGTCATCAAGTCTGGCAAGAGAGCTTCAAGGCCATGCCTTTGTGGAGCGGCTGGATGATTTGGCAGAAGATCAATTACATTCATGCCAACCCGGTGAAGGCTGGTCTTGTCAGATCTGCCCGTGACTATCGCTGGACGAGTTTTCGCTCGTTTTATTCACAGGGCGGTGAGCCGCTGGCAGTGGATCATGACTGGTGGTGGTCAGATGATGCCGAGAAGCTTTCTCAGGCTGTTAGGGAGTTGGGCTGGCATAGATGATGAATTGACACTGATTACGAGCAAGAAACTTGAGAATGAAGGATTCACTAGGTAACCTCATGGTTAGGAAGGGGGGTGCCCCCGCAGCCTCCTGCGCTAAACTCTTAGAGAAACTTTTGAAGTAGTTGGTGGCAAGTACCTTCTTTCATTTTCGAACTCTCTCAGTCGCGGGTCATTATCTTTGCCATCCGTCAGCCTGCGATTACAATGAGCTTCGCTCTAATCCCTTTTCAGGAGCCACCATGCCAATACCCACCTATGATAAGTTCATCGAGCCAATGTTGCGCTACCTTGCTCAGCACCCGGAAGGTGCTCCTGCTTCGGTCGTTTACGAAGCTGTAGGCAGCGCACTTGGAATCGACGAAAGCGACAAGCTTACCCTCTTACCGAGCCGAACGCAGCCGGTTTACAAGAATCGAGCAGGCTGGGCTCACGATAGGTTAAAACGAGCGGGCCTTTCGAGTTCGCCTCGCCGTGGTTATTGGAAGCTTACCGAGAAAGGTGTGGCTTACGCCCAGACTCGTCAAAATCTTCTCACGGAGGATGAGGTTAGAAAGTTAGCCGTCGTCGATCCTGCCGTACGTTTGCGTCCACGTTCGATGAACGGAGACCAAGGGACTCATCAACTAGAACAACCAGTCGCGGAAGCTTCCGTTGCGACTCCCGATGATCGTTTGGAAAGCGCACTTACTGAATTGAAAGAATCAACGGCTGACGATCTTCTTGAAACAATTGGTCGTGCCTCGCCAAAATTCTTCGAAACACTCGTGCTCGACCTACTCCATGCGATGGGCTATGGCGCGAGCCGCGCAGACCTTCAGCATGTGGGGCGATCCGGTGATGGCGGCATCGACGGCATCATCTCTCTTGATCGTTTGGGATTGGAAAAGGTTTTTGTGCAAGCTAAGAGGTGGCAGAATTCTGTGGGCCGCGAAGTCGTCCAAGCTTTCTATGGAGCTCTTGCTGGTCAGCGCGCAAACAAGGGTGTGCTCATCACCACTTCAAGCTTTACACCACACGCCATAGAGTTCGCTAATTCAATTGAGCGGATTGTTTTGATCGACGGCGAGCGCTTAACCGACCTCATGATGGAGTATGCCGTGGGAGTTTCGCATCGAACGATCAAGATCCCGAAGATGGATAGCGACTATTTCGAGGAGTGATGCGACCTAAGTGATGCGATCTAAAAGAGAAATTCTTCTGAGAAGGAGCGGGGGCAAGCCCCCCCTTCCTGACTGTGAGGCTTTCGACTTGTGTTATTAAGCCTCATTTTATGCCCTGAATAGAGGAATAATAATCGAGTGGTATAAGGCCCGCCGGTGGCGACTCTAACCCCTACAGAAGTGCGCGTGCTCGGATCGCTGATCGAGAAGCAGGTGACGACTCCGGAATACTATCCGCTGACACTCAACTCTCTGACGCTGGCGTGTAATCAGAAAAACAACCGCAATCCAGTCACCGCACTGGCTGAGACCGAAGTCGAGCAGGGGCTCGACAGTCTCCGAGAGAAAAATCTCGCCTACGTCTTTCACGGCAGCAGCAGTCGCGTGCCGAAATACAAGCACGTAATGCCGGAAATCTTTCATCTGAATCCGCCGGAGTTGGCGGTGATGTGCGTGCTCATGCTGAGCGGCGCACAGACAATCGGCGAGATTCGCTCGCGCGCATCGCGACTGCATAACTTCTCAAGCCTGGAAGAAGTCGAACAGATACTCCATTCACTGAGCACGAAAGATCCCGAAGCTCTGGTGACGAGATTGCCGCGGCAGGCAGGTCAGAAGGAGACTCGGTTTGCGCATTTGCTCTCCGGTGACGTGCACATCGATCAAACTCCCGACGAACCAACGAGCAACAGAGCCTCGCGCCGCCATCCTGAATCCGAAAGACTCGAACAGCGAATCGAGACGCTTGCCGCAGAGATCGAAGGCCTGCGT
>Ga0207684_10005690_pt1 | contig 11451 bp, 17 predicted proteins | sample KBSK5501metaG_FD_184342 | JGI IMG/M metagenome (GOLD analysis project Ga0207684, IMG submission 184342) | Corn, switchgrass and miscanthus rhizosphere microbial communities from Kellogg Biological Station, Michigan, USA - KBS K5-50-1 metaG... | ecosystem: Host-associated > Plants > Roots >... | reverse complement strand
GGCTATCCCTCGCAGACAAGCGTCAGGCCGGCGGCCTCGTCAATCGGGCAAACATAGGCTAGGCGGTGGCCGCGGCTCAGTGGCTGTTGCCGCCGAGCCGGACCTTGCACTTGAGGCCGGACGGGATGCGGTTGTCGGGGTTGGGGACCTCCAGACGGATCCTGAACGTGCTGCTGGTCGCGTCGACCACCTTGTCGACCACCGTCACCGAGGCTTTGAGCGGGCGATTCATCGGCACCTCAGGGATCACGACGGCGCGCTGGCCGACTGCCACCTTTCCCAGCAGCGCGATCGGAGCGAATACCTCGACGCGAAGCGGGTTGAGCTGGGCGATCTTGACGATGGGATTGTCTTTGGCAGCGAGTTCCCCCGTGTAGCGGAGGCGTTCCACCACCACGCCCGAGAGCGGGCTCCTGATCGTCTTTAGATCAAGCGCGGCCTTGGCCCGCTCGTACTCCAGGTCGGCCAGCCGTTTGTTTTCTTTGGCCCCGACCAACTCGTACTCGGCGATGAGTTTCGCCGTCTGCGCCTCGTCAAACTCCTTCAGTGGAATCAGGTTCTGCTTGTACAGCACATCTGTGCGCTCAAAGCGCCGCGCGCCGAACTCCATTCGCACTTGGTTCGAGTTGATGGCGTAGTCCTGCTCGGCGCGGGCCCGCGCGATGGCCACGGCATGGCCCTCGAGGCTTGACTCCAATACGGCGAGCACGGTCCCCTTCTCCACGAGATCGCCGCGGTCGACCCTGACCTGGTCCACAATGCCATCGACCGGCGGGCTCACGGAGACGGTCTCGCGCGGCCGGATCAGGCAGTCGAGCTCCGCCGCGTGCGCCACCCGCCCCGGCGCCAATCCGGGGCCCACGACTAGCAACAGCCCCGATGCGACAACGCGCTTGACAGTCATCGGGTCACACCCCTTCCCACAGGGTTTCACTCGAGACTCTCCTTTCCGGCCGGATGCTTGACCGCTACGTCAGCGGGAACTGCTCCCGCCCGGCGAGTCGGCCGGCGGTTCCTGGATCGTGATGGTGTGCCCGGTGCCCGACGCACTCAGCTTGGGATGGAGCTTCGCCATGCTCTCCGCGGCCCACCGTGACCAGGCCTCCCGGGTCCAGCTGCACGAGCACGTCACCAGCCACCCGGGCTGATCAGACATGCTCAATCCCTAGGACAAAGGCTACGGAGCTCGTGGTGAGGGCGACGGCGCCGCCGCGGGGATCCAGACCCACTGCCACGGATCGGTGATCCCGTCGCCGTGGAGCACGTACTTCCCCGTCGGATAGAGCACCTCCCGCTGGATCGGCTCCTGCGCCACCGGCGGCACAGGCTCGACGACGGCCGGTGCCGGGTACATGTAGGGGTAGTCGTAGGGATACGGATAGTAATACGGATAGTAGTAGGGGTAATCGTACGGGTACCACCAGGGCCAGGGGGCAAACACGCCCACGCCGACGAAGGAGTGGAATCCGTGGTGCCTGAAGCCGCTGTGGTGGCCGTGGAATCCGCTCCCGCTATGGCCGCCGCCATGTCCCCCCGCGTGTGCCGGTGCGGCTACGGCCGCCAAGAGCGCCCCCGCGAGCAGCACGGCGCGAAGCATGGCACGCCCGACGCTACTCTCTCCAGGTGGACGGTTCAACCCGCCGTAGCGCGCTGCGCCCGCGTACCCGTTGCTGCCGCTGTAGACTTGAAGGAGTGTCCCCGCCACCGCTGGCCCAACGTCTCATCGTTATGCAGCCCACCGAGGTCGCCACTCCGTTCCACCGGCCAGGCTGGATCTACGAAGAGAAGGTAGACGGCTACCGGATGGTGGCTTACAAGGACGGCGCCGCAGTCAGGCTCATCAGCCGCCAGGGCAAGGAGTTCACACAGCGTTTCCCTGAGCTGGCGAAGGCCGTAGCTGCCATCGGAGCCGAGTCTGTCATCCTCGATGCCGAGTTGTCGGTGTTTGATCAGCAGTTCGTCCCGTTCATCGCCGCATGGGGAGCGATCCCGGGCGCGACCTCAGGAGCCCATATCCATGTGGGGCAGCCCTCGCCGAGATTCACCGCGCGCGGATGTTGTCCCTAACGTGCCGCGCATGAGTGCGGTCCGAGCCGGAATAGCCTTGGCGCTGCTAAGCGGCTTGGGCGTATTTCAGGCGTGCTCGACCGCAGCGCCTTCGGGTGTCGCATCCGTGCCGATCCAGACGATCAATCGGAAATTTCTCGTGCCGGTCGTGCTGAACGAGGGTCAGACGGCAACATTCCTGCTGGATACGGGCGCCAGCACTAGCGTGATCACCCCGGATCTAGCGCGCCGGTTGGGCCTCGACACGTCCTCCCGCTCCACACTGGGGCGAGCTCGGATCGCGAGTGGACAGGAGGTCGAGGTATCGATGGTTCGAATGACGTCGATCCGGGTGGGCTCGGCCAGGATCGACAATCTCAACGTGGCGGTTTACGAGCTCCCCGTCATTGTCAACACGAACCCTCCCATCACCGTGGATGGCTTCCTGGGCGTCGACTTCATCGGACGCTTCACGATGACCGTCGATCCGGGGGCCGGGACGTTGACCCTGCAGCCGCATGATCTGCGAAGGAGATGAATGGCCTGGAGGCGTGGCAGGAAGTGATTCGCGCCGGGTGGGAGGGCCTGGTGGCGAAGGATCCTGAGTCACCCTACGTGCCGGGGCGCACGTTGAAGTGGCTCAAGGTGAAGCAGAAGGACTACCGAGTGAAGGAACGAGGGTTCTACGATCCTCAGCGGACCTACTAGCCTCTATGGCTTGGGATCGATATGGCCGTCTACCCTCGCAGCCTCGCCTGGAGTAAGCAGGTCGTTCAGTACGGTCGGGACGGGGCCCGACAGGATGTAGAGCCCCTCCTTTGAGAACGCATGTGCCACGCCCTGGCCGATCAGATAGTCGCAGTGTTTTCCGATCACGATTCGGTGATCGGTTGGGGGCAAGTCGAGCGCGAGCATGGGGCCCTCGACGCTTCGGAGCCACATCCTCAAATGCCCGGATGTGACGGGTGGCACCTTGGCAGATGGCATAGCCGAGCCTCTTTCGGGCGGCCCATCTGCCTTCGCCTCAGTGGGCGTGACGCGTGGGGAGTATAGGTGAGCTGCCTGGGACAGGCAAGAGACCGGCTGGCAGAGAGTTACAGGAAAGAAGCGCGGGGGTTTTACCGGGAGTGAAGGAGGATGAGGGCCGGCCGAGGTGCCCTGCTCACTCTCATTGTTCCGTCCGGCTCAGTTGTAGCCGAGCATAGTTGACCGCATTGCAGGTGCCCCCCCGGTATATTGCTTGGCCCGGCCTTTCGCGGGATGTTCGGGCCTTGTGGGGGCGCGTTCCCGGTTGCGCCTGGGTTGCGTCCCCTGGTTCTGCCGCGACGTGCACCTCTTGAGCGGGAAGTGGTTGGTAGTTAGAAGGCTATGGCGCCCAAGAAGGCCGCTCCCGCCACACCCACCGGGCACCCGGCCGGATTAGACAGTGTCCGCGAACTATCCAGACCTGTCTAATTCTAGTTAGTCCTCATGGCGGTTGCGCCACCCATGCAGCATGAAAATTGGCTCGACGCCAGGCTAGACCGAGTTGACATGATTTCACGCACTTACCGATCTATTTTCTGAGCAGGCGGTGAAGTAGTGACCGAGAACCTCAGGATCCGCTCCGCCAATCCCGCGGACGCGGATGAGCTCCTTGCGATACGACGAGACGCTATTCTAGCTCTCGCCGAGGAGTACGGCCGCGTGGCGGCCGAACGATGGGCAACCGCAGCACATCCTGACCGTGTGGCCAAGGCGATTGCTACCAACCGTGTTTGGGTCACAGAGTGTGGTTCGAAGGTCGTTGGCTGGGTCGAGGTCAGCGGCGCGACGATCGAAAGCTTGTATGTCAGCCCCGCTGCCGCGCGCCTAGGAGTCGGCTCGTCGCTCTTGACCCACGCCGAGCGACAGATCCGCGATGCCGGAGCTTCTATCGCCTACTTGGACGCAAGCCCAAACGCCGAGACATTCTATGCGCGTCGCGGTTACGGACGGGTCGGAGAGGTCAAGGCGAACAATTCAATTCCCATGAGCAAAGGGCTCGATCTGAGCGCCGTCTAACTCTAGTTGGGCGGCAGACAAGCGAGGAGGTAGTGACAGTGGACGTGTTGCTGGTGGTCGACATGCAAGAGGGCCTGCTCCGAGGCGCGCCGAAGCACGACCTTCTTGCCGTTGTTGAGCGTATCAATCGTCTGGCCGTGCGGGTGCGACGGAGCGGCGGAGCGGTCTTTTTTGTTCAGCACGCGGGCCCAGCTGGTGACGACTTTGAGCCGCTCATGCCTGGGTGGCACCTTTTGGCAACCATCAAGACCGAGCCGGGCGACCGTATCGTCAGCAAGACGCTCAACGACGCGTTCTTCAAAACCTCCCTTCAGTCAGATCTCGCGGATCTAGGCGCGAATCGCCTTCTGGTGGCAGGTTGGGCCACTGACCTTTGCGTCGATGCGACTATCCGTTCGGCCGCTGCGCTGGGCTTCAAAGTGGTCGCGGTCGCCGACTGCCACACGGTCAGCGATCGACCGCATCTCCGTGCGGGAAGGGTCATTGACCATCATCACTGGGTGTGGGCCAACCTCCTCGCACCACACGCCGTGAGCATTCTTTCCGAGACGGACATTTAGGTTATCGATGCCGAGCGAAAGTCCTGCTCTCCCACCCAACAAGCCGTTTCAGCGTTATGCCGATTGACTGCGAAGCGATGTCGGTAGCGTCTGGCAAGGGCGGGCTTTGGCCGCCGCATGTCGAGGAATTAGTGGCTCGGATTCGCGATGTCATTCGTGAGGCCGCCGGTTCTGCGCTGGCGGGACTCTACCTGTTCGGGTCGCTGGTGGTCGGCGACTTTGATGTGGACGCGAGCGACATCGATCTGATTGCGGTGCTCACAGCCGATCCGAGCGATGAACTGCTCGCGCAGCTTGGCCGGATGCACGACGCACTCGCGTCCGAGAATCCGGGGTGGGCTGGTCGGATCGAGGTCATCTACGTTTCGGCTGCCGCGCTCAGCCGATGGTGGGAAGGGATTGCGCGCATGGCGGTGATCAGTCCGGGTGAGCCGTTTCACGTGGTGGAGGGCGGTCCGGACTGGGTCTTGAACTGGTATCCAGCCAGGGAGAGCGCCATGACGCTCTTCGGCCCGTCCGTGGAGACGTTCGTTCTGCCGATCTCGAGGGAGACGTTTGAGTCAGCGGTTCGCCAGCATATGCGGCGGTTCCCAAGCCGGGTCCGCGATGGTGACTCTCTGCCGGTGCAGGCGTACGCGATCCTCACCATGTGTCGTGGGTGGTACACACTGTGCGTGGGTGATCAGCCGTCGAAGGTGGTGGCTGCGGTCTGGGCGCAACGCGAGTTCCCGGAATGGGCGTCACTCGTCCGGTCGGCATTAGCTTGGCGGAAGGGTGGGGTGTCGGCTGGGGACAGTGGCGCAAGCGAGGTTCAGCGTTTCGTGGCGGAGATCGCGCGTCGCACGGATGCTTGATGGCACGCGGGTTATGCGGCGCGGCGTGGGAGTTCGAGCGCAACGCGCGCAAGCAGGAGTGGAGCCCGAAGGGGCAGGCTCAAGAGGGCGCCTCATCCCCTTCGGGCGAGTGCCGGGCGTGCCAGCTACCGTTCGGCTACTGGTTTATGTCCGGGTAATCCTTCTTGATCTTCTTGATAATGGCCCGAAAGGTTGCAGTCGCCTCGAACTGAGGAACATACAGACTAGCGTGGTGCCACTTCTCCCCGTTCGGCTTGGTTACCCTGACCTCAAGCACAGCTTTTTCTTCTACTGATCCCGTCTCCATTGATGGTCCTCCTGCACGCCACCGTATCCGAACCTTGTCTGGCCCGTCTAGTCCTTGTCACTTCCCCTTCGGCCCACGCGGGTCGTCGGTGTCGGGCAGGCACTGCCCGCGAATGTCCTGGTCAGCACCGGTTGCGAGGAACGACCCAGCGGCCGCGTCTTCGGTGACCTTGAGCCCCAGCTTTTCGACTGCCTGAGCTTGCTGGTGCAGCGCCTCCATGCACAGGTCCCGCGTGGGGAAGGTACAAACGGAATCCCAGGGTGACGAGGCGCAGCGACCGCGATGAATCGGGAGCGGTTCGTCATTGGCGGTCTCTCTGGTACACGCTAGAATCACCTATTCGATCACCTGATCCGCCCGCTGCAGGAGCGACGGAGGGATCGTCCGGCCGAGGGCCTTGGCGGTCTTCGTGTTGATGACCAGCTCGAGGTTCGCGGGCTGCCGCTGCGGACCCCGCTCAATGCGGGCCTCGACACGCTTGAACCGGGAGAGCACGCCGGCGGAGTAGATCACGAGGCCGCCCACGAACAGCACCAGAATGGCGAGCAGGGCGACCGCAACAATGGTCCGGCGGCGCATGCCCCGTCCCCGGCTCCCGCCCTCAGGCATCATCCATCGCATGAGGGTCTAGGACCCGGCGCCCCTCCGCAACGTCACCATCACGAGCCTCGCAACCTCCGGATCCGCCGAGAGCTCAACGACGACGAAGTCGCCTTCGCGGATGTCGGCCAGGCTGATGGAGCTCTCCCGGAACGCGTCCTTGAGATCCCGAGCCGACTGGTTACGCTTCGAGACCAGCACGAGCGCGTCGCGCGGCACCTGCACCCGGAGGGCGCGCCGCTCGGCGTTGGCGCCGAACTCGTCGACGGTCAGGGTACGCTCCTGTGGATCCACCGCCAGCACGGTGCCCGCGCGCGTACGCTCCTGTGGATCCACCGCCAGCACGGTGCCCGCGCGCCGTGCGCCCGCCTGCGGTCGGGTCGGCTCCGACCGCCCTCGCCCGGCCAGGGGGTCGGGGAGCTCGGGCAGGTGGCCGGGCAGGGTACCGACACGCTCCGTGGGGCGGGTTGCATCCCGCGGGCGCGCGGTTGTCTTCGCCGGCGTCGCGCTTCGGGCTGCAGCGGACGCGGGGATCCGCTTTAAATGGCGGTCCACAAACAGGCTGGTTGCGTTTGCATCGGTCATGTGGCGTGGGTCGGTCCAGACCAACGGCTGCCATACATCAGGGTTAGCCTTCAGTCTTTTCAGGGCGTCCGGTATGGGTTCCTCAGGATGAAACACCTGGATGGTCGGTCGCCTCTGCTCCAGTTGGCCCGGTTGAATTCCCGTTGCAGACGCCGTCGCCGTCCATAACGCGATAGCCCCCGCATTTGCCCGCCCAGCCTCGCAGGCACCGCACGTGTCTTCCACCCTGAACCAGCCTAAGTCAGGGACAAATACCAGATCGCCTGAACGAAGGTAACCACTGCGGGTGATCGGGCACGCTCGTCGTCCCTGCAGGCATTGCGCCGCCACGGCGAGCGTCGTTGGATGCTCAAAGCTCCCGTCGCTAGAAATATTGGCTCTGAACCTCTGTGCTTGCCCTTTGGTTGAAATACAGTCTCCGGGCATGGCGTTTCCTGACCCGCAGCTATTCTCCAGCCATCCGTAGGGGGTAGTTCTAACCTGGTTCAACTCGAAGGACGCCGAGACCCCGGCACTCACAAGGATCACAACCGCCGCAGAACAAGCGCTCAAGACTGCTGTTGTTCGTGCCAGCATAATGCCCCTCCTGTCCGTGTGTCGTCGAGCCCGCGCCCCAAGCTGAATCAGACGCAGCGTGAGGGGAGCGCTCTAGGCAATCACGTTGGCTGATGCTCCCGCAGGCAGACTCTGACGCCCCTGCCCTCCGTGGTGAAATTCAACTTCTCTTCACGTGCCAACCAGCCGCCGATGCCCGCGAACAGCAACTGATCCGACAGCTTCGTTCCCTGCTTCAGCTTGCTGAGTGTCAGCTCGCCGTGCTCATTCAGATGTCGCCAGATGGCGCCCGCTGCACTATCGATCTCTGCCTGCATCTCCTACCTCGCTTCGAGCCTCGGTTCGATTGCCGAGCAGTTCATGACAGTTCCCTCAGCTCTGCCTCGGCCTTCTCCAACCAAAACAGCATCCCCATCTCGCGATACATCGTCGTCGCGATGGCGAGGTGCTCCTGTGCCTCCTGCCGCTTGCCCGTGCGCCGATAGAGCTTGCCGAGGCCGAAATGACAGTGGGCGACGAGCGGGCGCATGCCGAGTTCTTCGGCCAGGGCCATGGCTTGATGGTATGAGGCGTCGGCCTGCTCTGCGTCCGGAGGATCTCGGCGAGAGGCGATTTCGCCGCAGAGCCATACGGCGTGTGCCTCGCATCCGCGGCCCTTGTGCTCGCGGGCGAGATCAAGTGCTCGTCGCGCGAACTTGGTCGCCTCATCAGCTCGGCCGCCCAGGAGATACCCCTCGCCGAGCCAGGCCACGTAGAACATCATCATTCCCTCGGCAGCGGCCTGCTCCATCGCCTCGTCCAGAAGAGGAAGCGCTTCGGACACGCGCCCCCGCAAGGCATAGGTATGGCCCAGGAGTGAGGCAGCGATTGGATGGAGCATCGGGAGGTTCCCGTCTCGACACAGGCCAACGAGTGGTTCCAGCGCAGCGATCGCCTTGTCCAACTCCCCTTTTCGACAATGGAGATAGCCGACCCCCCAGTACGCCATGGCAAGGGCCCATGGTTGATCGACCATCTCGGCAATCCGGGTTCCTTCGTCCGCGCGGGCAATCGCCTCACTAAACTCACCGAGTTCCGACAGGCAGAACACCAGCCACGCGCGGGAGAGAATCGAGGGCGGCGCCGCTAGCCCGTAGCGCTCGCGCATCAGATCGCCTTGGAGGGCGACCACGTTCCTCTGGAACACCGTGATCGCCGCACGATAGTCTCCCAGACCCCAGTGAGGGTAGGCGAGATAGTTGTTGGCCGGAACCTCGAGGGACAAGTCGCCCAAGGAGATGGCGATGGTCAGGGCCCGGCGGGCGGACTCGAGCGCTCCTTCGAAGTCGCCCCGCGCGAACAGGGCGAAGGCCATCAAGGACGAGAGCACGCTGCGCCGGCGTGGATTGTCCACCTTGGCGGCGAGGACTTCGGCTTCCCGGACAGCGTCGAACATCCGTTCGACTTCGCCAAGCGGCATGAATGAATTGCGAAGGTCGATCCGAAGATCGATCGCCTGCTCGATCGTCTCGCGAGCCTCGGGGAGGTGGGTGAGGGCGAGCAACGCCTGCTCGAACCATACGACCGCCTCTCGGTTGGCCGAGCGCCCGGCAGCCTTCGCTCCCGCCTGACGGAGATAGGTCACGGCCTTGTCCCACAGCTCGCCGCGGAGCGCGTGGTGGCTGAGCCGGTCGACGTGCTCGCTCAGCCGGTCCTGGTAGAGCCGCTCCATCGCCTCGACGATCCGCGCATGGAGCTGGCGCCGGCGTTCTCCAAGCAAGCCGCCGTAGGTCACCTCGTGGGTCAGCGCGTGCTTGAACGTGTACTCGAGGTCTGGGAAGAGCCGCGTCTCGTAGAGGAACTCGGCCTCCTGCAATTGCGCGAGCTCGCGCCGCAGGGCCTCCTCCGGCTGCTCGGCGATGGCCTGGAGGATCGCGTACGGGACGTCCTTGCCGATCACCGACGCCGCCTGCAGAAGCCGCTTTCCCTCGGGCGGCAGTCGGTCGATCCGCGCCGCCAGGACGACTTGCACCGTGGCCGGAACCTGAAGGGCCTCGACCGGGCGGGCGAGCCGGTAGCCCCCGCGCTCCCCCACCAGCGGCCCCGTCTCCACCAGCGTCCGGATGCTCTCCTCGATGAAGAAGGGGTTCCCACGCTTGACCAGTATCCGCTTCAGGGGCTCCAGCGCCGGGTCGTCGCCCAGGAGGGCGCTCAGGAGCTCGCCTGCACTCTCGGGCGGAAGCGCATCGAGCCGCAGCTGGCTGTAGTAGGTCTTGCGCCCCCAGCCATGCTGGTACTCCGGCCGGTAGTTGACGAGCAGGAGGACCCGGGCCTTGGGCAGACTCTCCACCAGACCGTCGAGCAGGGCCTGCGTCTCGGCATCGATCCAGTGCAGGTCCTCGAAGACCACGAGGACGGGTTGCCCCTGGCTCTCCCGGAGGAGAAGGTGCTTGACGGCATCGAGGGTGCGCTGCCGGCGCTGGGAGGGATCGAGCGCCTGCCAGTGCGCGTCCTCGACGGGCACGTCAAGGAGGGCCAGCAAGGCGGGCCGGATCGGCTCGAGGGTCCGATCCAACGTGAGGAGCTTGCCGGTCACCTTCTCCCGGATCTCGCGGTGGGTCTCGCGATCGTGGACCTTGAAGTAGGCCTTCAGGAGGTCAATGACCGGCAGGTAGCTGGTCGCCTTGCCGTAGGACACGGAGCCCGCTTCTAGGATGAGCCAGTCCTGGGTGCGGTGGGAGTGTGTGAACTCGTACATGAGGCGGGACTTCCCCACGCCGGGTTCCCCCATGGCGGCGACCAACTGGCCGCGGCCCTCGTGCGCGAGGGCGAGCGCCCGCCGGAGCAGCTCGATCTCGGCGTCTCGTCCGACAAACCGCGTCAGTCCCCGAGGCGCGGCCGCGTGGAGCCGGGTCCGCTGCGCGCTCGCTCCCGTGAGCGCATAGATCTCGACGGGCTCCGGCAAGCCCTTGACCGCCACCGGGCCCCGGGCCGCGACCTGCACATAGCCTTCGGCGAACTGCAGGGTCGTGGGCGCGAGCAGGATCGTGCCCGGCGTCGCCATCTGTTCCATGCGGGCGGCCAGGTGGGTCGTCTGACCGACCGCCGTGTAATCCATGTGCAGATCCGACCCGATGGCGCGGACGACCACCTCGCCGGAGTTGAGCCCCACGCGGATCTGGAGGGGCACCCCGTGCGAGCGGAACACACTCTCCGCGTACTGCGTGACTGACTCCTGCATCCGAAGCGCCGCATAGCAGGCCCGCACAGCGTGGTCCTCGTGGGCGAGTGGCGCGCCAAAGAGCGCCATGATCCCGTCACCCATGACCTGGTTCACGGTGCCCTCGTAGCGGTGGACGGCCTCCATCATGTGCTCGAGGACCGGGTCGAGAAGCTTCCGGGCCTCCTCCGGATCCCGGTCGGCCAGCAGCTCCATCGAACCCTTGAGGTCCGCGAAGAGCACCGTGACCTGTTTTCGCTCGCCCTCGAGCGCAGCCTTCGAGTTGATGATCTTCTCGACAAGGTGCTTGGGGGTGTAGCTATCCGGCGCGGCAAAGCGGGGCTGCGGAGGCGCCGTAACGGCCTCGGGATGCGCGCACTCGGGACAGAACTTCGCTGCGGGGGAGAGCTGGGTACCGCAGTTCGAGCAGATCCGAGACAGTGGAGCGGCACACTCCTCGCAGAACTTGGCCTTCGGCGGGTTCTCATGCTGGCAGCGAGGACACTGCATGCCGGGGACCTCCCAGCGAGCCGGGACAGGTCAGACAGATGGCGCGAGATTAGTCCGGCGGCAGGGAGGGGTCAAGCAGCCCGACCAGGACGACTTCGGGACGCTTCCTCGAGGACGCTGGCTTGCCCGGGGCGTCACCCCGAGGTCGCTTTAGAAGGGCACTGCTCGCCGCTCTTGGCCGAGCCATCTCAG
>Ga0207684_10005689_pt1 | contig 11451 bp, 11 predicted proteins | sample KBSK5501metaG_FD_184342 | JGI IMG/M metagenome (GOLD analysis project Ga0207684, IMG submission 184342) | Corn, switchgrass and miscanthus rhizosphere microbial communities from Kellogg Biological Station, Michigan, USA - KBS K5-50-1 metaG... | ecosystem: Host-associated > Plants > Roots >... | reverse complement strand
GATCCGATCCCGGACCGCCGTGGAGTTCGCGACCCATCGATCGACCCGCTCGGCAAACCGCTTATCGGTCTCACGGAGCCGGCCGAGCAGATCGCGCATGAAAGGGTGGAGCGGCGCGGGCACTTCCTCCTGCAGGTACCGCTCGCTCCAGTCGTACAGGTACCTCGTAGGCGAATGGCAGTACGCGATCTCGACCGTCCGGTCCGCGAGACCGATGCCTTTGATGAAGGCGCTCGTGGAGACGACCGCCGCGTCGGTGTCCGGCGGGACACGCAGCGCCCGCGCGGCGTTCGGGTAGAGCGGAAGAAGGACCCGATGACTCTCGCCGAGGAGCAGGCGCTGCAGATAGCTCGTCCGGAGGTTCCATCCGTCGAGGGGGCCGTAGCGGCGGCGATCGTGGAAGAACGTGTAGACCGGTGCCTCCGGCCACATCCGATGGAGCGTCTCGACGACTCGCTCGGCGCCACCGTGGGCGACGAAATACTCGTGGGCGAGCGCGAGCTTCACCGGCCGAAGACGCGCTGCCGCACGACGAGCGCGGCGAAGAGCGGCAGCACCCGCTGGCGGCGCCAGCGGCGCGGCTCAAAGGCGAGCCGCCAGAGCCACTCGAGGCCCACCGCGTGGACCATGGCGGGCGGCAACCGCACGCGGCCCGCGAGCTGATCGAACACACCGCCCACGCCGATCGCGACGCGCACCGACGGAAGCCGCGGAAGGTTCCGCGCGATCCAACGCTCCTGCGCGGGCATGCCGTACGCGACGAGGAGGACACGCGGGTCGGCCGCCCGGATGCGCTCACGGATCGCGTCATCCTCGGCCGGCGCCGGCGTGCCGGCATACGCGCCGGCGACGCGGATCGCGGGGATGCGCCGCGAGAGCTCCTCCGCGGCGCGCTCCGCGACTCCCGGTGCGGCGCCGAGCAGAAACACTGGAGCGCCAGCGCCCGCCATCCGGCCGAGGATGGCGGGCACGAGGAGCCGGCCCGGAACGCGCGCGGGGAGCGGATCGCCAAGGAGCCGCGACGCGACGAGGACGCCGGTGCCGTCGGCTACAACGAGGTCCGCCGATCGCGCGAGCGAACCCAGCTCGCGGTCGCGGCGCGCAAGCATCACGAACTCCGGGTTCGCGGTGATGACGAAGGTGCGCTCACCCCGAGCATGCCGGTCGACGACGTAGTCGGCGGCGTCAGCGAGGTCGAGCCGGTCAAAGCCGATCCCAAGGACGTTGACGCGCGCGGACAAGAGCTAACGGACGGCGACGAGGCTTCTGCGGAAGAAGTCGAGGTGCTCGAGCGCGAGACCCGTGCCCTTCGCGACGCAGTAGAGGGGGTTCTCAGCCACGTAGCAGGCGACCCCGGTGACCTGGGTCAGCAGCTTGTCCATGTTGCGGAGGAGGGCGCCGCCGCCCGAAAGGACCATGCCCTTGTCGATGACATCCGACGCGAGCTCCGGGGGAGTCTCCTCGAGCACGCCCTTCACCGCGCCGATGATCTGTTGAAGGACCGGATCCATCGCCTCGGTGATCTCGTTCGACCCGATCGTGATGGTCCGTGGAAGACCCGCGATCAGGTCGCGGCCGCGCACCTCCATGGTGAGCTCGGGGTCCATCGGCAGGGCAGAGCCGATCTGGATCTTGACGTCTTCCGCGGTACGCTCGCCGATCATCAGGTTGTAGCGCTTGCGCACGAAGTTCGCGATCGCCTCGTCGAGCTTGTTGCCAGCGGCGCGCACGCTCCGTGACACGACGATGCCCCCAAGCGAGATCACCGCGATCTCCGCGGTGCCTCCGCCGATGTCGATGATGAGGTTGCCCGAGGGCCCCGAGATCGGGATGTTCGCGCCGATCGCGGCCGCGAGCGGCTCCTCGATGAGGTGCGCTTCCCGCGCGCCGGCGCGGATCGCCGCATCCTTCACCGCGCGCCGCTCGACGCTCGTCACGCCGGAGGGGACGCAGATCATCAGCAGCGGGTGGAAGAACGAGACGCGGCCGCAGACCTTCTGGATGAAGTACCTGAGCATGTACTCGGTGATCACGTAATCGGCGATGACGCCGTCGCGCATCGGACGGAGCGCGGTGATCGTTCCCGGCGTACGGCCGAGCATCAGTCGCGCTTCCTCGCCGACGGCGACGATCCGCGGTCGCGTCTGCCCGTCCTCGTTCGCGAGGGCCACGACCGAAGGCTCGGTGAGGACGATGCCCTTCCCGCGGACGTAGACGATCACGTTTGCCGTGCCGAGGTCGATGCCGATCTCCCGTACGAACACCGCGATGAACGATAACGGGCTAGCGACGAGAAAGGTGTGTTATCTCGTCAAGCCCCGACCGCGGTGAGGATCATGTCGGTGGCGAAACCGAGGATAAGTCCGAGAAGGATGCCCCACGTCGTGAACTCCTTGTGTCCGAGCTTTCGCGCCACCGCGAGGAGCTCGATGACCACGTAGAGGATCGATCCCGCCGCGAGCGCGAGGAAGGCCGCGAACACCGTCTCGTTCTGAAACGACTGACCGATGACCGTGCCGATGAAGGTCGGACCACCGGCGATGAGCCCAAGCACTCCGAGGAAACGCCAGCTTGGGAGATCCGCATCGCCGCTCATTGGACCGACGATCCCGAAGCCCTCGGTCGCGTTGTGCAGTGCGAACCCGATCACCAGGACCAAGGCGAGCCGGAGCTCTCCGGCCGCCGCGGATTGCCCTATCGCCAGGCCCTCCGAGAGGTTGTGAAAGCCGATGCCCAGGGCGATGAAGAACGCCAGCCTGTGCGCCGGGATCAGTCGCGCGATCGGTCCCGCTCGGAGCTCACTGATATCCACCGCGCCGGGCCCGAGGCGTGCCCTGGCACGGCGCGCGAGCCAAAGGTCGTAATACACGAGGCTCATCAGCCCGACCGTCAGCGAGCCGGCGAACACCGCGGCCAGCCAGGAGAAATGCACCCAGGACCCGGCGCCGCTCGTCGCTTCAGCGAGCGCGGCGTGGACCGGCCCGATCACTTCGGAGAGCACGTCCCAGAACAGGAAAAGAAGGATCCCGGTGGCGCTGGCGTTGAGGAAGGAGCGCATGCGCGGCGAGGCATTCCGCACGCGACCCATCGGCAAACCCAAGAAAACGGTGAAGCCCGCGATCGCCCCCAGCGCCAGGATCTCGACCGTCGTCATCAGCTTCCCTCCTGCGGTGCGATACTCGCCCCGGGACTCCGCGTCTTAGGCTCGCCTAACTCCCTAAAGCGAGCCTAACGATTTCCGACCTGGGAGGTCAACAATCATCACCAGCTCGCGGGCGATCGAGGAATACCTCCAGGCCATCTACACCCTTTCCGATGAGGGAACGAATGTGATCGGCGCGCGTCTCGCGGCCTTCATCGGCGTCTCGGCCGCGGCGGTCTCGGAGATGCTCCACCGCCTCGAGCGCGAGGGCCTGGTCAGGCTCGACGGGCATAAAGAAGTGCATCTTACCAAGGCAGGCCGGGCGCTGGCGGATCACGTCGTCCGGCGGCACCGCCTTGCGGAGCGGATGCTCGTGGACCTGCTGGGCTACGAATGGTGGAAGACCCATGAGGAGGCCGAGCGCATCGAGCACGCGATGTCGCCCGAGATGGAGGAGCGTCTGATCCGCGTGCTCGGTGATCCGCAGACCTGTCCCCACGGCAATCCGATGCCCGGGGCGAATCCCCGGCCCACGAAGCCGCTGGAGAAGGTCGAGCGCGGCGCGACCGCGACGATCGAGCGGATCCCCGACCAGTTCGAGCACGAGCCGGGTTTCCTCGAGTACCTCGACACGCAGGGGCTGCGACCCGGCGTCGCCGTGCGCGTGCTGGATCCGCGTAAGGGCGAGCCGCTCCGCCTGGAGGTAGACGGTCGGGAGCGATCCATCCGTGCCGACTGCGCTCAGAAGGTCTGGGTCAGAGCGTGAGGCGAGCGAGGAGCGTGCTCAGGGGCAGGGGCCCAGGGGGCAGGGGCCCCCGGACGCGCAGCGGACAGCGAGCGAAGCGAGCGTGCGCGACGAGTAAGTCGACCAGCCTTGAGCGCGTCTCCCCGGCGGAGCCGGGAGATTGGTCGAGAGCTTGAGCGAGCGGCCGGCGATCTACGTCGTGAAGAGCGAGGAGTCGTACTGGCTCGCCCACGTGCCGGTGCTGCGCGGCTGCATCGCCTCGGGCACCACGCGAGATGAAGCGGTCGCGAACGCACGCCGCGCGTTCCGCGCGTATCTCGAGCTCCTCGACGCGCGCGGCGTCTCGATCGAACACTGGAAGGACCTCGATCCGAACACCTTCGAGGTGCGAGACATGGCGGCGGACCGCATCGTTCCCGAGGACGTGGGCCCGCTCGAGGAGCACGAGCTTCGTGATTTCCTCCATCAGTTCGAAGCTTCGCGCTCCGCGCTGCTCGCGCTCCTGCGCGAGTTCTCGCCGGACGAGCTCGAGCGAAAGCCGACCGAGACGATGTGGAGCATTCGCGAAGCGCTCGAACACGTGATGACCACCGAGGTCGACCTCTTGTCGCGGCTCGAGAAGTGGCCAGACGATCCCTTCAACACGCTGCAGGCCGTCCACCGCATGGCCTTCCAGCGCTTCATTGTGATGGAGCCCGCCGATACGGCGCTCGACCACACCGTGATGGGTCGCCGCTGGACGACACGCAAAGTGATGCGCCGGATCCTCGAGCACGAGTTCGAGCACCTCGGCCACATCAAGGAGATCATCGCGGCGCTCGGAGCAGACCGGCCGCCCGAATGAGCTAACGAAGCGCGTCGCGAAAGAACGCCAGAACGCGCGAGCGATATTCGTCGTGGAACGCGTTGATCGCGCCGACGTGGCCGCCGCGTGGGGCGATCCAGAGCTGCTTCGGCTCGCCGGCGGCGTCGAAGAGGCGGCGCGCGCCGTCGACCGTCGTGGTCGCGTTGTCGTCGTCCGCCGAGTGGATCAGGAACACCGGGCGCGGTGCGACCCGCGCGATGACGTCGATCGGGCGCGCTTTGGTCACGTCCGCCCCCACCATCACGTTCACCGCCGCGACCCCCAACGGCGGAAGCGGGATGCGCACCGGGCCGATCGGTAGAAACGAAAGGCGCGAGAGCTGCAGGTCCTGATCGGTCCAGGCGCTGTCTGCGACGACCGCTCTGATGTCGGGATCGTTTGCCGCGGCGAGGATCGCCGCACCCGCGCTCAGCGAGATGCCGAGCACCCCCACGCGGCCGGTGGCGAAGGCATCCTTCGCGGACCCGACGGCGAGCTCGATGTTCTGCGCCTCGATCGCCCCGAGGCCGACCGTGCCTCCCCCGCTCTTTCCGCAGGCGCGCGTGTCGAAGAGCAGCACGTTGTACCCGGCGTCGTGGAGAAACCGAGCCCACGGCAGCATCTCATCGCGCGAGCTCTTGAACCCGTGCGCGAGGACCACGGCCGGGGCGCCCTTCGTCGCGCGCGCGAGCCAGCCCGACAGCGGGGCATCGGCATTCCCGAAGAGCACATCTTCGACCGCCAGATCGGCCGGTGGTCTGACCTCGCTCGGGTGCCCGGCGACGAGCTGGTAGGCGCGGGCGACCGGTGCGGCGAGCCAGGCGAAAAGGATCGCGAAGAGCACCGCGACGATGACGCCTCTCACGCTCGCTGTCGCGCCCACTCCACCGCGCGCGAGGCGTGGCGCTCGATCATCCCGCGCTGATCGGCGCGCATATCCGGAAGATCGGCCGGATCGAACGCGCGGAGCTCGATGACCTCGCCGGTCAGCCGCTGCGCCCCGCCCGACGGCCGGTACGCGTAGACGAGCTCGACGCGCTGCCAGCGGTACCCGGGGATGGCTTCGAGGATGGGGCCGACCTCGATCTCGAGGCCAGTCTCCTCGCGGATCTCGCGCGCGAGCGCCTCCTCGATCCGTTCGCGGGCGTCGAGGAATCCGCCAAGAAAACGCCACTGGGGCGCCCCGAAGCTGTGCCGCGCGAGGAGCACGCGGCCGTCCGTGTCCACGCCGAGTCCGGCGACGCCGACGAGGAAGCGGTGCTGAGTGCGGTCAAGCAAGCGTCGCTGCCAACGAATGGGGAGCGCGTTGTAGATCCTCGCGAGCAGGCGAAAGAGCACTGCCCGACTCTAGGGCGCTGTGATCGGCACCGCTCCTATGCCATGCGCCTTGGGCACGGCCACTTTCTGAACGACCGCGCGCGTCTTCACATCGATGACGTTGACCATGCCATCGACGTTCGTCGTTGTCAGGAGGCGATCGCCTTCCGGGTCATACGTCGTGTGGAAGGGCTGCTGACCGAGCTTGGTCTCGCCGACGACGCGCCGCTCGCGCCAGTCGACCCACATCAGACCCGGACCGACATGGTCTGAGAGGACCATCACCGACTTGTCGGCCATGAAGAACACGCCGTCCTGGTCCAGCTTCTCGGTGTGGAACGGGTAATAGCCGGGGAAGTGGATCTCCGCCTTCACCGTCTTCGTCCCCGGGTCGTACACGACCATCCGGTCTGACGGCTTGTTGAGGAAGCCCGATGAGCTCGACCACACCTCGCTCTCGTCGGGGGTGAAATACGCGTCGTGCACATCCGAAACCTTGATGTTCGTGACCTTGTTCGTGTCGAGGTCGTACACGCGAAGGACGTCGCCCTGCGAGGTGTTGGTCAGCGTGAACCAGAGCTCGTTCGGCCGGCTCGGCGCGATCGTGAGCACGTGTTGCGGCACGCCGACCATCAACGGCGCGAGCGGCCTCCAAGTGCCTGTCTCGAACCGGGCGATGTACATGTCGCGCTCGTGGCCGACGAAGAGCGTCTTGCCGTCCGGCGCCCACGCGATGCCGTGGGGCTGCTTCCCGACCATGAGCCGCACGACTTCCTTCATCGACACGGGGTCGATGATCGAGGTCGTATTCCCCATACGGTTGTTCACCGCGACCCACCTGCCATCGGGCGAGACCGCGAGCTGATGCGGGAGCTTGCCGACGGTGATCTTGCCGACGAGCTCGTATGGCTCACTTGGCTTCCCGTCAAGGACCCAGACCTGGTCGGTGCTTTCGGAGGCGACGAAGATGCGGAGCTTCGCGTAGAGCGGCGGGATAGGCGACGGCGCGGGAACGGGTGTCGGGGTGCCAGCCGGTCTCGGGAGCTCGTCCGGTGGCGGTCGGTGCTGCAGGATCTCGCGAGCGGGACCAGCCAGGCCTCCGGATGCACAAGCAGCGGCAACGATGGTCGCGATGAACGTAAGCGCGAGCGTCCTCGCTACCTTCAGCGCCACTCCACCCCACAGCCCCCTAGCTGATAGGCACAGCCTAGCGGTTTAGCGAGCGGCCGCAATCACCGCCGGCGCCGTCGGCTTTCGCTGACCCGCAGCCGCACGAGGGCGCGCTGGAGCTCAGCCCGCGCCCGCTGCTCGTCGGCGGCCGACGCCGGGCCCGCGGCGAGGACCTGCTGAGCGCGCTCTCGGGCTTCCTGGGCCCGTCCGGCGTCGATCTCCTCGGCGTGCTCCGCGGCGTCGGTGAGCACGACCACGCGGTCGGCGCGGACGTCCATGAAGCCACCGAAGACCGCCAGGACCTCCTCGACACCGCCTTTTTTCACGCGAAACACGCCCGGACCGAGGGTGGTGAAGAGTGCCGCGTGGTGCGGGAGTATCCCGAGGTACCCCTCGCTGCCGGGGGCGATGACCATGTCGACGTCGTCCTCGTAAACCTGCCGTTCAGGCGTGATGACCTCGAGGTGCAGCGGCACTAGCTGGCCAGACCCTTCGCCTTCTCGCGCGCATCCTCAACGGTCCCGACCATGTGGAACGCCTGCTCGGGCATGTCGTCGTGCCTGCCGAAGAGCACCTCGCGGAAGCTGCGGACCGTGTCTTTGATGGTCACGTACTTCGGCGTGATCCCGGTCTGCTTCTCGGCGACGAACATCGGCTGAGAGAGGAGCTTCTGAATCTTGCGTGCCCGCGCGACCAGCAGCTTGTCCTCGTCCGAGAGCTCGTCGACGCCGAGGATCGCGATGATGTCCTGCAGGTCCTTGTAGCGCTGCAGTACGCGCTGCACCTCCCGCGTCGTCTCGTAGTGCTCCTGCCCGACGATCGACGGATCGATCGCACGGCTCGTCGACGTCAGGGGGTCGACAGCCGGGTAGATGCCGATCTCGGTGAGGTAGCGCTCGAGCCTGATCGTGGAGTCGAGATGCGCGAACGTGGTCGCGGGCGCGGGATCGGTGTAGTCGTCCGCGGGAACGAACACCGCCTGCATCGACGTGATGGAGCCCTTCCTCGTCGAGGTGATGCGCTCCTGCAGCTCGCCCATCTCCGTCGCGAGGGTTGGCTGGTAGCCCACGGCGGAGGGCATCCGCCCGAGCAGCGCGGAGACCTCCGAGCCGGCCTGCGAGAAGCGGAAGATGTTGTCGATGAAGACCAGGAGGTCCTTCCCCTCGTCGTCGCGGAAGTATTCCGCGATGGTGAGACCGGTCAGTGCGACCCGCAGGCGCACGCCAGGCGGCTCGTTCATCTGGCCGAAGACCATCGCCACCTTGTCGATGACTCCGAACTCGTGCATCTCGCCGAGGAGCTGTGTGCCCTCGCGGCTGCGCTCGCCAACGCCACAGAACACCGAGTACCCCGAGTGCTCGTACCCGATGTTCCGGATGAGCTCCATGATCACGTAGGTCTTCCCGACCCCTGCGCCGCCGAAGATCGCGGCCTTGCCGCCTTTGAGGAAGGGACAGACGAGGTCGATGACCTTGATGCCCGTCTCGAGGATCTCCGCGGATGTCGACTGGTCCACGAACGCCGGTGGCGCGCGGTGGATCGGGTCGCGCCGTACGCCCTTCACCGGCCCCTTTCCGTCGATGGGGTCGCCGGTAACGTTGAAAAGCCGACCGAGGGTTTCGTTGCCCACAGGTACCGTGATCGGTCCGCCGGTGGCCTCGACCTTCATTCCGCGACGGAGGCCGTCGGTCGAGTCCATCGCGACGGCGCGAACCCAGTTGTTCCCGAGGTGCTGCTGCACCTCCGCGACGAGCGAACTCTTGTCGTCGCGCGTCACCCGAAGCGCTTCGTAGATCCGGGGGAGCTCGCCTTCCTGGAACGCGACATCGAGGACCGGCCCGACGATCTGCGCGATCTGGCCGACGTGCTCGCCCTTCCCCTTCTTCGTTTCTCTTGTCGCTACCGCCATCTGTTCACCCCTTCGACAGCGCCTCTGCGCCAGAAGCGATCTCGAGCATTTCCTTCGTGATCCGGCCCTGCCTGGCCTTGTTCGCGGCGAGCGTGTAGTCCTGGATGAGCTCAGTCGCGTTATCGGTCGCGTTGCGCATCGCAACCATCCGTGCCGACTGCTCGGAGGCGGCGTTATCGAGGACGGCCTGGTAGACGGTGAGCTCGACCAGACGCGGCAGCACCGCCTCGAGAACGGTCTCGGCGTCGGGCTCGAAGATGTACTGCAGCGGCGGAAGCGTATCGAGGTCCTCATCCTCGGGAACAAGCGGCAGGATCCGCCGCACAGTCGGGACCTGCCGCAGCGTGTTGATGAAGCGGGTGTAGACGAGATAGACCTCGTCCACTTTCATCGCGATGAATTCTTCGGCCCCGACGCGCGCGACGATGCTGGTGTCGCGCGTGGTGGGCCGCTCGCTGAAGCCCGAGAATTCCGCGCTGACCGGCTGGTGGAACCGCCGCAGCTGGCCGATCGCTCTACGGCCGACGGCAACGTAGCTCGCTCCCGGAAGCGTCTCCGCGAAGCGCAGAGCCGTCCGGACGATGTTGGTGTTGAGCCCGCCGACGAGTCCGCGGTCTGTACTGATGAGGATGATCGCGGCGCGTCTCACCTCACGGCGGGCAAGGAGTGGATGCGCCTCGGGGTCGGCGTGAGGGGCGAGGTCGTTGAGGATGCTTCGAAGCCGCTCCTCGTACGGGCGTGAGGCGAGCACGGCCTGCTGCGCGCGCCTCATCCGTGACGCCGCGACGGTCTGCATCGCCTTCGTCACCTGCTGGATGTTCCGGACGCTCCGGATGCGGCGCCGGATCTCGCGCTCGCTCGGCACGGCTCAGGCCTTCGCCGCCGCGGGCTGCTTCGCCGCCTCGTCCGGGGGCCGGGGGGCAGAGCCCCCCGATCGCTTCTCGGGCTCCTTCGCCGGAGGCGCCGGCTGTTCGCTGTAGGGATGGCTCTTCTTGAACTCTTCGATCATCGCGCGGACGTCTTTTTCGATCTCGGGCGTCCACTTCTTCTCTTTGAGGATGCGATCGGCGACCTTCTTTCCGACCGAGTCCATGTAACGGTAGAGGTCACGCTCGAAGTCCCTGACCTTCTCCTTCGGCACGTCGTCGAGATAGCCGGCCGTGCCGCAGAAGATGATCACGATCTCCTTCTCGACCGGCACCGGCTGGTACTGCGGCTGCTTCAGCATCTCGACGAGGCGCTCGCCACGCCGGAGCTGTTGCTGTGTTGCCTTGTCGAGGTCGGAGCCGAACTGGGCGAACGCGGCGAGCTCCCGGTACTGGCCAAGGTCGATGCGCAGGCTTCCCGTGACCTTGCTCATCGCTTTGATCTGCGCGTCACCCCCTACGCGGGACACGGAGAGGCCGGAGTTGATAGCCGGCCGGATCCCGGCATTGAACAAGTCCGTCTCGAGGTAGATCTGCCCGTCGGTGATGGAGATGACGTTGGTCGGGATGTACGCCGAGATGTCGTTCGCCTGCGTCTCGATGATCGGCAGCGCGGTGAGCGAACCCCCACCGTTCTCTTCATTCATGCGTGCAGCCCGCTCGAGCAACCGCGAGTGCAGATAAAAGACGTCGCCGGGATAGGCCTCGCGGCCCGGCGGCCGGCGCACGAGCAGCGAGACCTGCCGGTATGCCCAGGCGTGCTTGGTCAGGTCGTCGTAGACGATGAGCGCGTCCTTCCCCGCGTCGCGGAAGTATTCGCCCATCGAGCATCCTGAGAAAGGTGCGATGTACTGGAGCGTTGCCGGATCGGCGGCCCCGGCGATGACGACGATGGTGTGGTCCATCGCCTCGTGCTCTTCCAGCGTCGCGACGATCTTCGCGACCGAGGACTCCTTCTGTCCGATCGCGACGTAGATGCAGGTGAGGTCCTTGCCCTTCTGATTGATGATGGTGTCGATCGCGATGGCGGTCTTGCCGGTCTGTCGGTCGCCGATGATGAGCTCGCGCTGGCCGCGCCCGATCGGGGTCATCGAATCGATGGCCTTGATGCCGGTCTGGACCGGCGTATCGACGTTCTTTCGCGTGATGACGCGCGGTGCCACGACGTCGATGCGGCGCGTGTCCTTCGTGGCGATCGCGCCCTTGCCATCGAGTGCTCGCCCCAGTGGATCCACGACGCGGCCCACGAGCGCCTCGCCGACCGGCACCGACGCGATCCGTCCGGTGGTGCGAACCTCGTCGCCCTCTTTGATCTCTTGGTATTCGCCGAGGATGATCGCGCTCACCGTGTCTTCTTCGAGGTTGAAGGCCAGGCCGAACACGTCGTGACCGAAGTCG
>Ga0207684_10005688_pt1 | contig 11451 bp, 11 predicted proteins | sample KBSK5501metaG_FD_184342 | JGI IMG/M metagenome (GOLD analysis project Ga0207684, IMG submission 184342) | Corn, switchgrass and miscanthus rhizosphere microbial communities from Kellogg Biological Station, Michigan, USA - KBS K5-50-1 metaG... | ecosystem: Host-associated > Plants > Roots >... | reverse complement strand
GTGCGGCCGGACAGGATCTTGCCGCCGATCACAAGGAGCGCGGCCGTAACAGCTTCTTTGGAAGCAGACGAGTTGGCTGTTGGCATGATCACCGACGAGTGTTCAAGGCGCATACACTCCTGGAGTTCGGCCGCGTGATCAACGCTTGGCATCGGCCCTTTTTTCGGCGCTTCAAAACGCACCAGAGGGCGCCCTTGGCCAGTCGGGGAAGCCTTCCAGGGCCGGGGGGGATGGAACCAAAGCCGAGCGCGGGGGCGGCCGAGTTGTGCTGAAAATGAGTATATGTATAGTGGTTGAGGCGCCGAATGCCCCAAAGGGCTATTGGAATAGTGGCCGGCCAAACTGGCACTAATCGCCGCGACAACAAGGCCCAAATCGCCCGGAATCCGGAGGAAATCCCTTTGGAACTGGCCGCATTTCCTGGGAAACCACTGCTGAAGCCGCCGGGGCACCTCAAGGCGGCCGGCCGCAGGCTGTGGACCGACATTGTCACCCAGTACCGCATCGCCGATGGCGCCGGTTTGGCGCTGGTGACGACGGCGGCGGAGGCGCAGGATCGCATCCGCGAGGCGCAGCGGGCTATTCGCCAGTACGGCGCCCTGGTTCCCGACCGCTACGGCGCCCTGCAGCAGAACCCGGCCTGTTTTCTGGAGCGCGACGCGCGTGCCGGCATGCTCAGCGCCTTGCGCGCCCTCAACCTCGACCTCGAACCGTTGCGTGACCGCGGCCGCTCGACGGTGTTTGACCGGAAGTGACGCAATGCCGACCAAGCGCACATGGCGGGAGCGGCAGAGCGTCGAATTTCCGTCCGCCTATCAGGCCGCGGAGCTGTTGACCGGCGAAATCTGCTACCCGGTCATCCAATACACCGGCTATGGCGATGGCATCGGGAAGGATCTTAGCGCTTTCATCAGTGACCTGATGCGCTCCGATTGGGTGACCCATCGCGACGCGCTGCTCGCGTTCTGGATCAGCGGCAAATATTCCTCTGAGTTGCCGAACACCAAGCCTTGGCTATTCTATCGCGGCGCGCCAGGGACGCGACCGTGGGCTTGGTGGTGGCTTGAGGAGCATCCGCCCATCGGCGACGACGAATCCGAGGACGAATACCTGACTCGCACCAAGCAGTGGCTGCCAGGCGAGCGTGCACTGTTTGAGGTGGCCAATCTCAAACCGGACGACGCGGCGTGACCATGCCGTTCGCTCTACCGACCGCCAGCTCGAACTTGTGATGGTGGTGGTGGCGCTACTGGACCCGTCATCACGACGTCAATCATGTCATTAAGGTAGCTATGGCCGGACTACTGCGGGGCTCAGCGGCCTAGGGAGCGTCGTGCCGAGCGCGTAGGGGGCTGGACATGGCATAGCGATCCGGATTGTTGATCGGCACCTCGGTGGAGTCAGCCTAGCGAGCTCGCGACCGGTCCGCTTCTCAAGGCATCCGACGCAGAGAATTTCTGCGCCCGGGACCTTGCGATGTCACGGCGCGCGCCGTCCTTCCCACACCTGCTCCCAATACGGACCATAAACCATTCGTCAGCCGCGAATGTGTCGAGACCGCAATCGACGCATTGGTAAACGGGGGGACGCCTCGGCTTACGCATTGAAAAGCTTGCTTCCCTTGTTCCCTTGTTCGCTTGCTTCCCTTGTTCGCTTGCTTCCCTTGTTCGCTTGCTTCCCTTGTTCGCTTGCTTCTTCCTTGCTTTCTTTCTTCTTCTTATTATGAGGCCTGACAGGTGGACGTATGAGGCGTCCACCCCCCTCATGGAAACCAGTGCAAGGTCACCTTCAACGCCTGCCCGTTTTGCTTTTCGATCGTGACGGCCCCGGCTTCTTCTAGCCGGGCAAGAAGCCGGTATTTTATTTTGCGGCCGATGCCCCTCGCTGCGAGCTCGCCATTCGGCAGAGCAACAGTTTGAGAGCGGCGCATGAGGCACCGCCGATAAAGCAATTGAAGAACGATGAGCTGGTCGACGCTGTGAACCAGTGGCCGGATCCGATCCAGCCACGCCAGTGGGCACGTGATGTAGCCCGGGGCAGGCCGAGGCGGGGCTCTGGCTATCAGTTCAGCCTGCCTCCATAGTGGATGTTCATCCCCGATAGGGAGGTAGAGATCATCGTCGCCGTCGCTGCCATTCATGCCCGGCGCACCTCTTGTTGTGCCAACAGGCGGCTGACCGTTTCCCACATCTCGCGGCCGCGCTCGTCGTAGTAGCGCTGCCCGGGGAGGATGGGACCATCGAGATCGGCGGTATCGGTGGGCAATTCGTAGCCGCGTAGGATGACCGCGGAAGCGTCCCGCATGATCCGATCGAGCGCGATCGAAAGCTCTTCCGCCTGGTCAACCGGCCCCTCGGCCATCAATGCGTCGTGCACCGGTGCGATGATCTCGATCCCGCGCCGCTCGGCCAGGATGCAGGCAACATGCAAAATCTCGCTGGCGGTGCTTTGAACCGGAAAATTCCGAACTGTGCGCCGGTTGATGGTGGGCGGGCACTGCATGTACCAACCGAGCGGCGTGCCGATTTCCAAGTCCAATCCGGCGTGATCCAGTACGCTAGCGGCCCACGCCTCGAACACCCGAAATCGCGCCTTTAGTCGCGCGATAATCTCGTAGGCTTCAGACAATGAGATGCCAGTTCGAATCGCCAGCGACCAGGCGCCGAGGCCGTACAGGATTCCCAGCACAACAGTCTTGAATAAGACGCGCACGGTCTTGGGTTCAATCGGTGCCATGCTCTCGCGAACGAAGCCGAGCTGCTGCGCGACCCCAAGATACACGTCGCCGGATTCGCAGGCCTCCAACAGGGCGGTGTCACCGCTCAAGATCGCGGCTATGCGGGGCTCTTGCTGTTTGAAGTCGCGGTGGACGAGCGCGCGTCCGGGTGATGGAGTGATTAGGAACCGGAGCCATTTCGCCGGACCAAAAACGTATTGCGTATTTGACGGCGCGTTGCGGGCGGTCTTCGTTCCATAAGCCCACAGCGGCGTGCGATTCCTGAAATCGCAACCGACGGCAAGATCGTTCAGCCGCAACTTCGACATCGAGTATCGCAATTCGCGCAGCGTCTCGACCTCGGGATAGAGACCGGCCATTTCACGAAAAGTCTGGTCGCGTTGATTGAGCGATCCGTCGGCGTATGTCGGCCAGTTCGGCCAGCGGCGGCGGGCAACATCAGCAAAACGCTGCTCGCGCCAATGCGGTACGCCGTCCTCGATCTCATAGATGCCAAACACGTCGCGCTCGCGAACGAGATCGGCACGCATTCCATCCCAATTGGCGCGGAGCCGTTCGAGCAACGGATCGATCGGAATACCGCGCCGCTCGTGTAGAGCGCTGACCCATTGGAAATTTGCACGCGCCATCGCATGCGGGAGGGATCGGATTGTGGGGACAAGGTGCTCAACTACGCGAGCAAGTTTTTGACCGTCCTCCCCGCAGTAGTTTACTATCGCGGCGGTTTCGTTGGTGCCGAATGGTGGACCTTGCAGGATCCGATCGCGCATCTCGTCTTTATGCGCGGTGCCGATTCCGTCTTCGTGGAAATACTGAAGCGCGCCGTCGATGCTGTAGAACCCCTTCGCGCGTTGTCCGCTTTTGATGCTGCCGTCATTGGTGAGGTGGCGAAACTCTACGTAGGCGTCGATCGCGCAAGCCGGTTGTCCCCAACCGCGCGCAAGGTGCACACCGTACTCTGCAGCATTGTTGTACCCGATGAACAGCGCGCCGGCGTCGAGCCGATAAGGTGGGAAAGGGCCGAATTCGCTGGGATGGCAGATGCGAATTGTCCGGCCGGACCGCATCTCAAAAGCGGCGAGGCAGTGCGGGGTAATCAGATCACCCTGCCTGCCTCCATTGGCGAATCCCTTTCCAGGATAGAATTCCGTGTCGACACACCAAATCTCCTGGAAAGGGAGTTCGCACCAGCTGTTAAACCGCGGCGCCATCGTCGGCAGCGTCGGTGCCGTCGGTGAGATCGGCGGCGCTGTCTTCGGCGGTTATTGGTGCGCCGATGTACTCGCAGTAGATGGAGTGGGTTTCGTTGCGCATGATGCCATGCACACCGAAGCCTCGCTTCACGAGCTCGTCCCAAGATGGGAGCTTTTCCCAATCAGGGGCCGGCGCGTAACCTTCTTGCGCCGGACGCACATCATAAGCCCGCCCATTCCACTCGATACGCACCCATTGCTTGATGGCGATCTTGGCGGCGAATCGCGCGCTCGCCCAGGCCTCGCTGTCGTTTTCGCCTTCACGAGGGAAGGAGATCGGCCAGAGGCGCGGAGAGCCATCCCGATAGACGCAACAGACCAGGACGCACGGCCGCGCCTTGATCAGGCCCCGCATCGGCTTGGCGACGATATAATACTGCGGCTTGATCGCGCCTTCCGGCTTATGGGTGTAAATCTCCGTGTGCCGCCGGTACTTGATGTTCGGGTGCACGCGGAAAAAGTTTCTAGGCTTGTCGACCGGCACCGTGAGAAGGGTCGGGGTAGTGATGCCGTCGCCGAGGCCGGTATCGATCCAGAGATCATCGAGATCGCCGGCGTCGGGGACGGGTTTTAACGGTGTGACTTTGTCGGCCATAGTGGCCTCCTCTTTTGGACTTTCTCCGTCGCGCTAATTCCAGTTGCGAGCCGCTTTGCGATGGGGCGTGTTTGTTTGTTCAGGCGCTGGACTGATCCTCCCTGTGATGGGCGATGTCGCAGCCGAGGAACACGCGGCCGAGCGCCATCGGGGCGCACAGCACAACGAAACCACCGGCGGCCGGATCGACGACCAAGTCGCCGGGCTTCGTGACGGCGCCGTTCGCGCTACGATTGGCCTGCATTGTGAACCTTCTCCGTTTGCTCGAAGGGGGAACGACGGGGCACCCCCTCAGGAGCCCCTTTCGTTTCAGGCGGCGGCTTCGCGCGCCTTGCGCCATTCGGCGGCGGCCTCCTGCGAGATCAGCCGGCGCGAGCCGACTGCCATCTCGCGCGGGCCGAGGCCCATACTGCGTAGCTTGAAGTACATGGACTGGCTGAGGTTGTGCGCCTCGCAGAACGCGCGGATTGAATAGGCCGCTGGCGGGCCACGAATACGCGGTAGCTCGCTAGCGCCGCTTGAATGAGCGCCTGATTTGCGGCCGGTGACTTCGGGGCGGGCCATTGTCGTCTCCATGAAAGCTCATGGGGGACGATAGCGCTCAAAACTGCGCACGCTGCGCGCTTTGCGCGGCGCGCAAAGCGCGCAAAACGCACAGAGGGGATCAACTCTTGCGTCGGCCTAGCGCGCGCAACCACACATCGCGGTTGGGAAACGGGACGACTGTTTGCTTGAATTCTTTGTTGTGCTCGGCGGCGTGCATGATGACGGTGGTTCCGATCAAGTCATACCCGTGCGGATACTTTCTGGCGACAAACTGCCTACACGCTTCTTGCGGGCGTGACTTGCTGGCGGGCGGCTGCTTTGGCGCTGGCGGCGGCGCCTCTGGCGGCTTCGGCTTCTCGGCCTCTGGCGGCTTCACCTTCTCGGCCTCTGGCGGCTTCGGCTTTCTCCGGCGCCTTCTCCGTGCCCGCTTCACGTTCTTCTTCGGTTCCGGCTCTGGCGCTTCTGGTGGCAGCAACGCTTTCACTTCGTCGGTCTCGAATTCGAAACGGTAGAATTCGGGCTCGTGCTCCCACGCTTCGCGCCCCACCACCCTCGCAATCCAGCGCGTGTCACCTTCCGCTCGGACCTCTACGAGCAACGAACGGCGGACATAGTTGGGATTGACCTCAGTGCCGTTGCAGCGCAGGCGGAGGCGCTTCGTTTGCAGCCCTTGCAGCCCCGCGTTCAGGCGCGCGCCTGCGTCCTGCGGCTCATGGGCGGCGAGCAATATCTCCAACGCCTCGGTGGGCGTAACCCATCTCTCCGTCATGGGCGCCGCCCCGGCAGCGCCAGGACGTTGTCCGCCGCAGGCAGCGCGATGTCGAGCAGCGCCCGGCGTGCGATCGCGTCGGTATGTTCAGCGATGTGCCGCGAATAGGAGCGCTCGATCATCTTAACCGAGGTGTCATGCAACGTCGCCACAATCCGGATCGGCACATTGGCGAGCAGTTGCCGCACGATCGAGGAGTGACGCAGCGCGTAGAGCGTCACTTCGTCTGGATCGAGCTCGGCTGCCTCGACCACCGTGCGGAAGTCATTGCGATGATGGCGGCGGCGGCCATGTCCCCAGCGCTCGCCATTGGCGCGCAAGAGCAGCGGCGCATCTGGCGCGCGGCCTTGTGCTTCCTCCTTGAGCACCGCCGCCAGGGCGGGCGTGATCGGCACGGGGCGGCGCTCGTGCCGTTTGTTGCGTGCCCGGCCCTTGGCGGACAGCGGCATGAGCAAGCGCGGCTCCGGCCCATCGGATTGCAGGTCGGCTACTTCGAGGCGCGCCAATTGTGAGAGCCGCGCGCCGGTCGTCGCTGCGACCTCGGTCATAACCCCAAGTGCCCGATCGTAATTGTAGGCAGCCGCGACGATGCGGCGCACAGTGGCATCATCGAGGATGACATTGCGCGCGCGGTGCGCGTCCGGCAGAGCGGCGAGGCCCACTTTCCAGGCCCGCTGGTTTGTGATGCGCGGGTCGTGCGCCGCCACCAGTTCCAGTGCCGCCCGCAGGCCAGTCTTTGTCCTGTTGACGGTGCCGGGTGCGAGCCCCTTGTCCAAGAGGCTGTCGCGCCATCGGCGAAACTCGGTAGCGCCCAACAAGCTAACCGGCTTGTTCAGGATCACGGCGGGGAGATGGATGCGTGGGTGCTCGGCATTGTACGGATTCCCGCCACGCGCGACCAAATCTTTCTCGTACAGCGTGAGCGCTTCGGCGACGGTCAGCGGTCGGCTCTCGTCGACGGCGTCTCCGGGCTGACGACGCGCCAGCGAACGGGCCAGGTCAATCGCCTGCCAATAGGAAAGGACGTGTGGCGGGCTCGCGGGCTCGAGATCGTCGGCGACCGCGATGCGCTTGACCCACTCGGCACCGGTGTCGGCGACGCGCACGGACCACGTGCCGCTGCCCGCGTTGCGCCGGTAGCCGAGATGGATGCCGGGGCTGATGGTCGTCCAGTAAGGTTTCTTCCGCACCGCGAGCTTGCGACGGGCGGTGGCGCTTTCGAGTTTCGCGTTGCGCGGCTTGGGCAAGAAGTGGAGGCTCCGGTGTCCGGCAAGTGTCCAAAATATAGGAGTGGGCACCATGGAGCGCAATAGAGCGCTATCGCGTTAAATATCGATAGCGCCATGCGTTGTACGCATCCAATGGAGTAGCGTGGAGCGACATGGAGTTGGAATTTGCCATGACGCGGGACGCTCGCCTCTCGGCGCTCCACCGTGGCGGTTTTAGGCTCCCGGGGCCGCGCTTCTCTCACCGGCATTTGCGCCGGATCGGTTACAGCGAGCTCCTCGCACCCAGGTCGTAGTGCCTGGAGGGCGGGGTCCCGAGCCTCCCGAGGCGCGCGGTTACGGAGCCGCCCGCCGCAGGACGCCACGCCTCGCTCCGCATTCAGGATCGTCTCTAGAACACGCCCTCAATGAGCGAGGCTGGGAATGCTTCTAGCATCGCTTCGAATTGTAGTCAGGTAAAAAATTCGTTTTGTAGACATCAGCCGAGCGCTTTTTCTCCCTCTCCCCGCCATAGCGCGTCCCTAAGGGCGTTGATGCCCGTCTTCGACGGGCTATGGACGCGCGTAAACGCGCTTATGGTGGGGCGAGGGTCGGCCGGCACCGCCAGGTAACTCCCCCTTAAACCGCACACTCTAGCCTCAGCGGCGGGACCCGCGGGAGGCGACGATGGGGCTGCGAAGGGGCAATGCGCGCCGCGCGCCCGCGCGCGATGCCGGCCCGGCGGCGCCGGCGACCGAGCGTCCGCGCAGCAAGCGATGGAAATGGGGCGGGCGCAAAGGCGCCGCGCGTTCACCCCTGCGACGCCTCGTCTATTGGTCGTTGGTGCTCGGCCTGTGGGCGCTGATCGCGGCGCTTGGGTCGATCGCATTCGTCGTCTCGACGCTGCCGCCGATTCAATCGCTCGAAGTTCCCAAGCGCCCGCCGACGATCGAAATCGTCGGCCTCGACGGCCGGCCGCTCACCATGCGCGGCGAGATGAGCGGCACCGACGTGGCGATCAAGGAGCTTCCGCCCTATCTGCCGCGCGCGTTCGTCGCCATCGAGGACCGGCGCTTTTATAGCCATTTCGGCGTCGATCCCATCGGGCTCGTGCGCGCCGTTGCCGCCAACGTGCTTCACCGCGGCGTCTCGCAAGGCGGCTCGACCCTCACCCAGCAGCTCGCCAAGAACCTGTTTCTGACCCAGGAGCGCACGCTCTGGCGCAAGATGCAGGAGCTCGTGCTTGCGCTTTGGCTCGAGCGCAAGTTCAGCAAGAGAGAGATTCTCGAGCTTTATCTCAACCGCGTCTATTTCGGCTCCGGCGCCTACGGGGTGGAGGCGGCGGCGCAGAAGTATTTCGGCAAACCCGCGCGGGCGGTGAAGGTCGCCGAGGCGGCGATGCTGGCGGGCCTGGTGAAATCGCCTTCGCGGCTGGCGCCGAGCCGCAATCCCGACGGCGCCGAGCGCCGCGCGCAGGCCGTGCTGACCGCCATGACCGAGCTCGGCTTCGTGACCGAGACCATGGCCAAGACCGCGCTCGCGCAACCCGCCCGCGCGGTGAGGCCGGCCGGCGCCGGCTCCGTCAACTACGTCGCCGACTGGATCATGGACGTGCTCGACGATCTCGTGGGCCGCGTCGAGCAGGATCTCGTGGTCGAGACCTCGATCGATCCGGCGCTGCAGGCGGCGGCCGAGAAGGCGCTGGTCGACGAGCTCGCCCTCAAGGGCCAAAAGTTCGACGTCGCGCAGGGCGCGCTCGTCGCGATGACGCCCGACGGCGCGGTGCGCGCATTGGTCGGCGGCAAGAACTACGCCGAAAGTCAATTCAACCGCGCCGTTGCCGCCAAGCGCCAGCCCGGCTCGGCCTTCAAACCCTTCGTCTATCTGACCGCGTTGGAGCGCGGCCTCACGCCCGAGAGCGTGCGCGAGGACAAGGCGATCGCGCTCAAGGGATGGAAACCCGAGAACTACAGCCACGACTATCACGGGCCGGTGACGCTGACGCAGGCGCTGGCGCTGTCGCTCAACACCGTCTCCGTGCGGCTCACGCTCGAAGTCGGGCCGCGGGCGGTCGCCAAGACCGCCTATCGCCTCGGCATTTCCTCCAAGCTCGACGCCAATCCGTCGTTGGCGCTGGGCACCTCCGAAGTCTCGCTCATCGAGCTCACCAGCGCCTACGCGCCGTTCGCGAATGGCGGCGACGCCATTACCCTGCACGTGGTGGAGCGCGTGCGCACGCGCGCCGGCAAGGTTTTGTTCGCGCGCGCGGCGGCGAACCTCGGGCGCATCGTCGAGCCGCGCCATGTGGCCATGATGAATGCGATGATGCGCGAGACGCTCGTTTCCGGCACCGCGCAGAAGGCGCAACTTCCGCTCTGGCAGGCCGCCGGCAAGACCGGCACCAGCCAGGATTTCCGCGACGCCTGGTTCATCGGCTATACCGGCCACCTCGTCGCCGGCGTCTGGCTCGGCAACGACGACTCCTCCCCGACCAAGAAGGCGACCGGCGGCGGCCTGCCGGTCGACATCTGGTCGCGCTTCATGAAGGTCGCCCATCAGGGCGTGGCGGTCGCAGCGCTGCCGGGACTTTCGGCCGCGCCGTCGTTCGCCTCGGCGCTGCCGAGCATTGCACCGCCGGGCGCGCCTGCCGACGGGCAATTCGGCAATCAGCCCGGCAGCCCATCCGGCGCGCAAGCGATCCGACCGCAGCCCATCGATCGCGGCCTCGACGGCTGGTTTCTCGATCGCCTGTTCGGACGGCGCTGATGTCTTACGCCAATTAAGCAGTGTGTCCCGGGCGCAGCGCAGCGCGAGCGCAGCGAGCGGTGCGCTGCAGACACCGATCTCGGGTTTACCCGAGATCGGCGCTTAATGTGCGCAAGTCGGGCAAGCCCGACTTGCGTGGATCGTTACAGTCCGTGGCGGCCCGGATCAGGGGTGCACCGCCATCAGCGCGGTTACGCGCGTCTTTGACGCGCTATGGCGCTGCACCGCGTCCGGGACACGGGACATGCGCGGTCTGTGTGCTACCCTCGACTGAGACCCGGAGTACGGCATGCGGCTCAAGGACAAGGTCGCGATCGTCACCGGCGCCGCGCACGGCATTGGGCTCGCGATCGCCCGGCGCTATGTCGCCGAAGGCGCGCGCGTCACCCTCGCCGACGTCGACACCGCCGCTGGCGAGGCCGCCGCCCGCAGTCTCGAGCACGCCCGCTTCATCGCCACCGACGTCGGCGATGCGGACAACGCCGAGAACGTGGTCGCCGAAACCTGCCGCGCGTTCGGCGATCTCGACATTCTGGTCAACAATGCCGGCATCATCCACGGCGCCGATTTCCTCGACTTGACGGAAGCCGATTTCGACCGCGTGCTGCGGGTCAACCTCAAGGGCGCATTCCTCGTCGGCCAAGCCGCCGCGCGGCGCATGGTGGCGCAGGTCAAGGCCGGCAAGGGCGCCGGCACCATCATCAACATGAGCTCGATCAACGCCGTGGTCGCGATCGCCAATCACACGCCTTATTGCGTGTCGAAGGGCGGTATCGACCAGCTGACCAAGGTGATGGCGCTCGCGCTTGCGCCCCACGGCATCCGCGTCAACGCCATCGGTCCCGGCTCGATCATGACCGACATCCTCAAAGCGGTGGCGACCGACAGGGACGCCAAGCGCAGGATATTGGCCCGCACGCCGCTCGGGCGGATCGGCGACCCCGACGAGATCGCGTCGATTGCCGCCTTCCTCGCTTCGCCGGAGGCAAGCTATATCACCGGGGAAACGATCTACGCCGACGGCGGCCGGCTCGCGCTCAACTACACGGTGCCGGTCGAGGATAAGGCGTTGGAGTGATGCTTGAGAGTCCGCTGTTTGCAGACATCGTGCCCGCGAAAGCGCATCGCCCTCAGTTGACGTGTCCCGGGCGCAGCGCAGCACGAAGTGGTGCGCTGCAGACCCGGGACCGTTACGCCTCCGTGGCGGTCCCGGATCAGCGGCGCACCGCTCCACTTCGTTTCGCGCTGCGCCGCATCCGGGACACGCGGCCGCTTCCGCGGGAACGACATCTTCAGCGAATGGCATAAGGTGTTCATGGCCGCCAAGCGCCCGCCGGCATTGGACCGCATCGACGTCAAGATTCTCGCGGCGCTCCAGCGCGACGGACGCTCGACCATCCAGAAACTGGCGCACACGGTGGGACTCTCGCCGCGGGCGTCGCTCGAACGGGTGCGGCGCCTGGAAGCCTCAGGCGTCATCGCCGGATATCAGGCCGTGGTCGAGCTCGGCCGGCTGGCGCGGCCGGTCAACGTCTTCGCCGAAATCATCCTCGAGCGGCAGGCCAATCGCGGCCGGTTCG
>Ga0207684_10005686_pt1 | contig 11454 bp, 10 predicted proteins | sample KBSK5501metaG_FD_184342 | JGI IMG/M metagenome (GOLD analysis project Ga0207684, IMG submission 184342) | Corn, switchgrass and miscanthus rhizosphere microbial communities from Kellogg Biological Station, Michigan, USA - KBS K5-50-1 metaG... | ecosystem: Host-associated > Plants > Roots >... | reverse complement strand
CGCTGACTGAGACCGAGCAGTTCCGCCAAACGCAACTCGTAGGAGTCACACATCGGGCTTTCACCGTTAGGCTGGACCCATTCCGGATGTTGAGCGCGCAAATCTTTGCGAATCTGCCGCTGCAGTTCACTGTAGGAGTGAATCTCGTTTGCCATGTTTCAAAGTAACGTGAGCACATAAGCGCCAGCCACTGCGCAGGAGTATGATTTTCAGTCGCCTCGGCCGAGGTGACTGGAACTCCCCCATTTGAGGGAGACCTCCTTGTCGTCATTCAGGCGTTCGTTGTCGATCTTGCCTGCTCCTCAACCATCCGTTTGAAATTGTGCAGATATCTATCGACTCGATTTGAAACAGCGCCGCCGAAGCTCGAGGTCAGCTTCAGGGTCACGCCTGTGCTTTGATCGGAAAGCGGCGTGAAAGCAACAACGCCCGCGGCGAAATGATCGAGAGCGCGGTGATCGGCCAGCGTCCGCCACGCGAGTCTCCGCTCTGGAACGCGCAATATCACCTCGAGCGTCGTGTCATACTGCTTTCCGTTGAATCCGAGCGACGCCACAAAATGGTTCGCGTCCAATTTTCGGACCCGTTTGATCACGGTGATAAATTTTGGGTAATCCTCGAACGCCAACCAGCGCTTATAGACTGCGGCAATTGGCATGTTGACCGTGATTGATCCTTCCGCGGCGTCCATCACCCGCGGTCGCGCTCGTTTAGGTGGCATTGGCGAGTTAGGCATAGGACCGCGCGTATTCGTGTTTCGAAAACGTGCGGCTCCAACCGTCTGTGAAATTAAAGATCGACATATTAAAGACGAGTAAGGGGTCGTGCCTGGGTGCGCGTCGTCGAAAAAGGTCGCGCACTCTGCTCCTGAAATTGTTTCCACGTTGTTTGGCTTTCATTGTGATTTTCGTATCTGCCATACGTTAACGGGCCGGCGGCCTGTCACCACGTTGCAGTGGCGGGATTTTAGAGTGCCTCTTTCGAGGGAGGACGTTAGTGTGGCAGAGAGCGCAGACCCCTGTTAGATTACTCGGTTGATTTAAGTCAGACGCGGCAAAACAACGACAGCCTGTCATGAAATCCAGTTCGAGAGCGCTTGCTTCCGGCTCGACTAGGTCAGTCTATTTGTCGGCCAGGGGCTGTTCCTCGTGGCAACCAGACGGAGGCGCATGGCTACCGCGCATTTAATTTGCTCTCACAATTACGCGCTCGTGGCGCTTTCGGTGTTGATCGCCATGTTTGCGTCGTACGCTGCTCTGAATCTTGCAGGCCGCGTAACGGCCGCGGGCGGTTGGACTCGGGCGGTTTGGCTGCTCGGCGGGGCCGGTGCGATGGGGACTGGCATTTGGTCCATGCACTACATTGGAATGCTGGCGTGCATCCTGCCGATTCCCGTGGCCTACCATTGGCCGACCGTTCTGCTGTCACTGTTTGCGGCCATTCTCGCTTCGGTCATTGCACTGTACGTGGTGAGCCGACAGAAAATGAGTGCGTTCCGAGCGTTCGCCGGAAGTATCCTGATGGGTGCGGGTATTGCGAGCATGCATTACATCGGCATGGCCGCCATGCGTATGTCGGCTATATCCCATTATGATTCCGTTCTCGTCGTCCTGTCCGTCGTGTTCGCGGTTCTGATTTCCCTCGCCGCGCTATGGATTACCTTTCACTTGCGAGATGAAAAAGCGGCAACCGGTTGGCGAAAAATAGCCGGCGCCGTCGTGATGGGCGCGGCGATCCCCATCATGCATTACACTGGCATGGCCGCCGCCCATTTTACGTCCTCCGGCATGCCAGCGGACCTGTCTCGTGCCATAAGCATCTCCGCACTCGGCACCGCTGGAATTGTCGCGGCCACGTTGATCGTCCTCGGGTTGGCTCTGCTGACGTCCTGGGTGGATAAGCGATTCGTTGCCCAAGCCTTGGAACTTAAGGAAAAGAAGCTGCACCAAAGCGAGGCCTATCTGTCCGAAGCACAGCGATTAAGCCACACCGGCAGCTTCGGCTGGAGGATTTCCTCCGGCGAAATCATTTGGTCAGAGGAAACCTTTCGAATCTTCCAATACGACCGAACGACAAAACCGACCGTGGAACTAATTCTCAAACGGGTTCATCCGGACGACGCCGCTCTCGTGAAACAGACAATCGAGCGCGCATCGCAGGACGGGAAGGATTTTGATTTTGAACATCGATTACTGATGCGTGATGGCACAGTCAAACATCTCCGCGTTGTCGCTCATGCCGAAAGAGATAAATCGGGCGAACTCGAGTTTGTTGGAGCGTTGATGGACGTCACCATAGCAAAGGAGGCGAGAGAGAAGCTGCGGAATAGTGAGGAGAAGTATCGGGATCTCATCAACGCTTCGCCAGACGCCATCTGCGTTATCGATGCGGATGGCATCTGTGTTTTGGCGAACCCGGCAGGTGTCGATCTTGCAGGTCGTCCAGAACACGAATTGATCGGCTCTTCCATTACGGACACCTACCTCCCGGAAGAACTCCATCTGTTTCGGGAGCGGATCGACAAATTAAAAGCGGAAGGCTCATTGCGTTTCGAGCGAGAATTCGTGCGGGCAAATGGTGATGTGATTCCGGTGGAGGTTTCTTTATCGGCACTGCGCGGCCGACATTACCAGTCGATCATTAGAGACATTAGCCAGCGGAAGCGGCGCGAAGCGCTCCTGGCCGGAGAGAACCGGCTTCTCGAGATGGTGGCGAAAGGCGATTCGCTTGCCGACATACTCGATAACTTATGTCGGCTTGTCGAACAGCTGTCCTCCGGTGTCCTTGCCTCGATCCTATTGATGGATCCAAATGGCAAGCAGTTGCGGCATGGCGCGGCGCCAAATCTTCCGAAAGCTTACACGGAAGCGATCGACGGAGCTTACATCGGGCCTTCGGTGGGCTCATGCGGAACGGCCGCTTACCGGGCCGAACAGGTCATTGTATCCGACATCGCGATCGATCCGCTGTGGACTGACTTTCGCGATCTAGCTTTAGCGCATTCGCTGCGAGCTTGTTGGTCCACGCCGATTTTCTCCTCGGAAGGAAAAGTGATCGGAACGTTTGCGATGTACTATCGCGAGCCACGCAGCCCGAGTCCGCTGGAGCAAGAGACGATTAAACACATTACTCATCTCGTCGGCATCGCCATCCAGCGGAAACTGGCGGAAGTGGCCCGGCGGGAGAGCGAAGCGTATCTCGCGGAAGCGCAGCGGCTCAGCCATACCGGGAGTTGGGCGTGGGCGCCCGCCACCGGCGAAATCAGGTATTGGTCGGCGGAAACTTATCGCGTGCTTGGTTTCGATCCAGATGCTGGTCCGCCGCGATTCGAGGCATTCTTTCAACGCCTTTGTCCGGAGGACCAAGTCAGAGTCAGGGAACTTTTCGAAAAGGCGATTCGCGATAAAGTGGACTTCGAAACGGACTATCGAATTGTTCATTCGAGTCGTGCGATCAGGAATATTCATGCGGTCGGTCATCCGGTTTGCGATGAGACGGGTAATCTGGTCGAGTTCGTGGGTACTGTTATCGATATAACTGAAAGCAAACGCTCGGAAGAAGCGTTGCGCGCGTCCGAGCAAGTGGCGCGCGGACAAGTGGAGGCGCTGGCGCAAAGTTTGGACGTTTTGGCGACTGCGCCTGACCCGGAAAAGTTTATTAGTCAAATGCTCAGCACGATTGGCCGTCTCCTGAATGCGCAAAGCGTGATCTTGTGGTTATTCGATGAAGCAACCGATTCACTCGTTTTGCGTTCCTCGACGTCGGATGGTGGGAAATCAGTCGCGCCCGATCCGGAACATCCGTTCATTAAGAATCCCTTATTCTGGAAAGAGAACGCAGTCGTTCAGGAATTGCTTTTCACGACCGGTCCGGTGGTTTGCGATGATGTCGAAACCGACCCGCGCGTGACCGGCGAGTGGGCTGAGCATTTGAAACGAAACGGCACAAAGCGATTTCTCGGCGTGCCGCTGTTGGTGGGTGGGCAAGTGCGCGGTTTTGTTAGCATTCGCCACGTCGACCGTGCGTCTTATCGACCAGAAGAAATCGAGCTGACTCAGGCACTCGCTCACCAAGTCATGCTTGCGCTTCAACTCAATGAGTTTGCCGAGCAAGGTCAGCGGGCGGCGGTCTTCGAAGAACGTAATCGAATGGCCCGCGACATTCACGACACACTCGCGCAAGGTTTTACCGGTGTGATTGTGCAATTGGAAGCAGCGGAGGATGCAATCGCGTGCGGCTCCCGCAAGGACGCGGACAAGCATTTGCACCGGGCCGGCGAATTAGCCCGGAGCAGCCTGAGCGAAGCGCGCCGCTCCGTGCACGCGTTGCGTCCCCGAGCTTTGCAAGAACACAATTTTTGGGACGCGCTTAAAGGCACTATTAAGAACACAACCGCCGGGACGGCGCTTCACACAACGTTTGAGGCGCAAGGCAAACTACCGGAGCTTCCTCAGCCCTGGCAGGAGAACCTTCTGCATATCGGACAGGAAGCTTTGACCAATGCACTCAAGTACGCTCACGCTCGCAACTTCAAAACGCGAGTAACCTACAAGGCGAAAGAACTTCGCTTGGAACTCCGCGACGATGGCGACGGATTCAAAGTCAAAGAGCGACATGATGGTGTGGGTCTTAGTGGAATGCGCGAGCGGGTCGAACAAATGGGCGGCGAATTGGAAATCACAAGCTCACGCGGCAGGGGCACGAAGATCACCGTGCTTCTGCCCTGTAATGGAGAATCGGTCTCATGAAATCCAAAAAGAAAACAGCGGCGAGGTCTAAGAAGTCTGCAAAGAAACCAAAGTCTACTCCGAAGAAAGCGCCCAAGGTTGGAGCTGCAAAAGGGTCTCGGATAACTGTTCTCATTGCCGATGATCACAGCGTTGTTCGTGAAGGCTTGGTTTCACTCATCACTCGAAAAACAGATATGAGCGTCGTCGGTGAGGCGGGGAATGGGCGGGAAGCCGTGGATCTTTGGAAGCAACATCATCCCAACGTGACACTGCTCGATCTGCGAATGCCTGAGCTGGACGGCGTTGGTGCGCTTAAGGAAATTCGTTCCAACGACGAGAAAGCCCGAATCATTGTCCTCACGACGTTTGACGGCGACGAAGATATTTACCGCGCAATTCAAGCCGGCGCGAAAGGCTACCTGCTCAAAGACGCGCCGCGCGAAGCGCTGATGGATTGCATTCGTAGAGTGAACGCCGGCGAAACCTGCGTGCCGGTCCACCTCGCGGCCAAACTCGCACAACGCGTCAGCGGCGAAACATTGAGCGAGCGCGAGATCGATGTGCTCAAGTTGATGGCACAAGGCAAAAGCAATAAGGAGATCGGCTCGGCGCTCTTTATTAGTGAGGGCACGGTGAAGTCGCATGTGAAAGCCATCTTCGCGAAAATGAATGTCATTAGTCGAACCGAAGCTGTCGCTAGCGCAACACGTCGCGGCTTGATTCAACTATAGACGGCGAGTTTCAGCCGGCATCGTCCTTACGAGGCCTATCTCGAAAGGGGCAGCACCAATCACTTCGGTGGTGGCACCACAAAATCCCACGCCTGCGCCGTCGCGATACTATTCACTGGCCGGTAACTTTCCCGGTGCAAATTTCGCGAAACCTTGTGTCATGCGCATGTCGCTGGATGGTGACCATCGGTTTGCCGGTGGCGACCGCAGGTGGGCAAGGCCAAATACTTCCCGAGCTGCCGCAAGCAAAAACGGCGGTTACGCTCATAGCGGCGTCGGATCCAGTCTCCGGTAAATCCGAATTTCGCTTTCAAGGCAACAACACGCCACCGGTCATTCGCCTCCAGCCGGGAAGTACTTTGAACGTGGAATACAAAAACGGGCTCGCGGCGCAATCGAAAGAAGATTGCTTCGGTCATCCCTGCATGCAGATGACCAATCTTCACTTTCACGGTTTGCATGTCTCTCCAAATGCGCCGCAGGACGATGTGCTCGACATGATGGCCTCACCTGGGGAGACATTGCATTACTCGGTCCAAGTGCCACCGCAGCAACCGCCGGGATTGTATTGGTATCACACGCATTCGCACGGCGAGAGCTATGTGCAGGACCTTGATGGAATGTCGGGAGCGATCGTCGTCGAGGGCATCGAGCGTTACGTGCCCGAAGTGCGTGACATGCGCGAGCGGATTTTGGTGTTGCGGAATCTTGTTCTGCCCACTGATGCCGCCAAGCGCAAAAGCGTAATGGAGTCGGTCGAGATGCAAACCACCCAATGCGGCGCTGCCGCTGAAAAGCCAGAGGCGGCTTTCACCGTTAACGGAAGTCTCCGGCCAAAGATCGACATCGCGCCGGGCGAGCGCCAGTTCTGGCGAATCGTCAACGCGAGTCCAGATTTGTATGCAGATTTGGAGTTGGATTCGGGATCATTCGAGATCGTGGCTCTTGACGGCATGCCCCTGGCCTACCACGACCCGTCGATCCGGACGCGATCGATGAGCCACGTTTTAGTTCCACCGGCTGGAAGAGTGGAAGCAATTGTCACCGGACCGTCAGCGGATTCGCAGGTGGCGCTCCGCACGTGCTGTTTCGATACCGGGCCAGACGGAGATTCCAATCCTGCGATGGTTTTGGCCGATATCGTTTCGGCGAAGCCATCAAGTCTCCAAGCACGACCTGCTCTTGGCGGATCACCAGTTTACGCAACCCTTTCACCGACTACCCTCAAACGCGTCGAAGCCAGCGAGCCGCAATTCGTTGTTAACTTCACTGAAGACAAACAGGGCTTCTATATAAATGGCCAGAAATTCGAAATGAATTCTGGTCCCATGCTGACAGTGGACGTCGGTTCCCTTCAGCGCTGGCGCGTTGTGAATTCAACCAAAGAAGTGCATCCGTTTCACATCCATCAAGTTCACTTCCTAGCGTATGCCGCCGATGGGAAGCCCGTGAAAGATCCCGTATGGGTCGATACGGTGAATGTCCCCTATGGCAGCTCGGTCGATCTGGTTATGGATTTTACCGATCCGATCATTCGCGGCATGTCTCTCTTTCATTGCCATCTGCTAAAGCACGAAGACAAGGGCATGATGGCAAAGATCCTGTTCCGATAGATTAAGAGGGCGACATGGAGGGGTTACTGAGCATACGGAGCAGGTTCGGACCAAAGGAGACGATGGACCGACTGGAAGCAGAGATTCGCGCGCGGGGGATAAAGGTCTTCGCCCGAATCGATCATGCCACCGGCGCGGCAGAGGCAGGTCTCGAGTTACGACCGACTGAGCTCATCATCTTCGGCAACGCCCGCGGCGGCACGCCGTTGATGCAATCGGTGCAAACAGTTGGAATCGATCTGTCATTGAAGGCGCTCGTCTGGGAAGATGCGTCCGGCACAACATGGCTTTCGTATAACGAACCGAGTTGGATCGCGCAGCAACACAACATCCCCAACGCAGAACCGACCGTGAGTAAAATGACCGCCGCCCTCAGCGCAATGTCGCGAAAAGCAACGGAGAACGTTCGATAATCCCTATCTCGAAAGAGGGAGTGGGCGCTGTCTCTTGAGGAGTACCACAAAATCCGTCGGAGGCGATCGCTGTCCTGCGTCGCGCGGTGGAGTTGGGGTCCGGTGCAGTTGTAACAGATCGATCCTTTCTCTCCAAAGAGGTAGCGGCCACCAACTCATAGGTGGCACCGCAAAATCCCACGCTTGTGCGGTAGCGGCGGATTCTCTCCAGAGAATACGTTTCGGTCATGAATGAAAGCGATACCGGACTGAACAGATACCTGCGAGAGATCGGGCGAATTCCTCTTTTGACGCCCCAACAAGAGATCGAGCTCGCAGGCAAAATAAAAAAGGGCGATGACGCAGCGCGTGAGCGCATGATCAACGCGAATTTGCGACTCGTCGTCACGATCGCGCGGGATTACGCCAATCTCGGTCTGCCTCTGCTCGATTTGATCTCAGAAGGAAACATTGGCCTAACCAAAGCGGTTGAGCGATTCGACCCGGCAAAAGGCGCGAAGCTTAGCACGTATGCAATGTGGTGGATCAAGCAATCGATCAAGCGCGCTCTGGCCAATCAGAGCAAAACGATCCGGCTTCCAGTGCATCTCGTCGATAAGGTCGCAAAGGTGCGTCGCGTTTCGCTGCAGATAAGCGACGAGCTCGGCCGCGAACCGACCGACGACGAACTTGGCGAGGAGCTCGGGATCACCGCTCGCAAAGTTGCGCGATTAAAAAGTCTCGGTGTCCGGCCGGCTTCGCTGGACGCGCCAATTGGGGACGATGATTCGACTGAGTTTGGCGAAAGCGTTGGAGACGAAAACGCGCAAACGCCGTTTGAATTGTTGCGCGACAAGAACCTGCGCGGCGCAGTGGATGGCCTGATCGCGCTGCTCGCTAGCCGCGAGAAGAAGATCATCTCGCAGCGTTTCGGCCTCGATGGTGGAAAGCCGAAGACCCTGGAAGACGTCGGCAAGGATTTCGGCGTGACGCGGGAGCGCATCCGCCAATTACAAAGCATTGCGCTGGCCAAGCTGCGCCGCGCGCTGAGCAAAAAAGAGGATGCTCTGGACTTCGCACAGCCAGTCGCCGCTTAACGAAAAAGATAACTCATGAAAACACATGGTCCCTTGGTCACTAGCATAGTTCTTTGGTTCACCATGCTTAGCCCGTTAATCGGCCTGATCGTCGGACTGCTTGGCGCGTGGGCTCTTGAGTGACCTGCCGGCTTAGACAGGCAGCGAAACGAATATGAAAACTAAACCGAAGCTCTTCGGCATTATGCTTGCAGCTGTGTGCAGCTTTGCTGCAGACACACCAACTCGGGCGCAAGAGGCCAAATCGGACTTTGCGTCACCTAGTTCTAGCGATAACGCCCGTTTGATTGTGCATAGGGCAGTTAATTTTGGAATTCTCGAATCCGTCAACGTGTTCGTTGACGGTGTTCAAGTGGCGGAACTGGAGCTCAGTCGGAGTTACGACGCGGTATTGCCTCCCGGGCCACACGTGGTGTCGATAAGCGTAAATCCAGAGACTTATGGACAAAAGCCGACTCAACGACGCGTCGACGCGAAGCCCGGCCAGACTTACGCGTTTACGGCGGTTTGGAGAAGCGCCGAGTACGCTTCGCTTGAGCAATAAAACATGGCGCCGCGGCTGAAATCGCGATCAAGCCTCATGACCCGGCAACGATTGCGCTTTACTGTGCGGGAGAAAACGCTAACAGTGAAGTTGGCTGCTTAAGCGAGGAATAAACCCCATGCCGTCGCTTACTGCATTGCTCTCGAAATGGCCGCTCATTCGCCAAATTCACGAGGGGCGAGGGAGATGAGGTAAGGAAAATGTAGATTTCTGTGATGCACGCCTCAAATGCGCTGAATCCGCAGTCGCCGCAGGCACGCGCGATTTACGATTTGGGGATTGTTTCAACGATCGTCTTCGTCCTTATTTTCGTCGCCGTGACGGGAGCGATCGTTTACGCGATCTTTCGTTTTCGCGGGCGTGAGGGCGAGTCCGACCCAAAACAGTTCGCGGGAAGCGAGAAAGTGGAAATCATTTGGACGGCGATTCCGTTCCTGATCGTCGTCTTTCTTTTTGTGCTGACCCTGCGCGGAATGAATCAGGCTGATCCGCCGCCGGCGCCTTCGCCCGATTTAGTTGTAACCGGACATCAATTCTGGTGGCAAGTCGATTACCCGAACTCTGGAGTTATCTCGGCTAACGAAATCCACATTCCGGCCGGCAAACCTTTGTCGGTGCGGCTGGAGTCAAAGGATGTTTTACACGAATTCTGGGTGCCGGAGTTGACCCGCAAAATGAGCAATGTGCCGGGCCAACCTAACCACATTTGGTTGCAAGCGGACAAGCCCGGTATCTACATCGGCCAGTGCTCGGAATTTTGCGGGACGCAACACGCCTGGATGCGCATCCTCGTCGTCGCGGAAGAACCTTCGAAGTTCGAAGAATGGCAACGGGCCCAATTGCAACCAAGCCAAAGGCCGACAAGTGATGCCGCCGCCAAGGGGCTGGCGTTGTTTCAGACATCGACCTGCATAAACTGCCACGCGATCCGCGGCGTGCGGGGCGCCGATGCGCGCGTGGCGCCTGACCTCACGCATGTCGCCAGCCGCAAACAACTGGCTGCCGGTATTCTGGAGAATACGCCCGCGAACATGCGCCTTTGGCTGAAGAGTCCGCAGCACATCAAACCGGGCGCGCTCATGCCTGACTTTAACCTCACCGACGAACAACTCGACCAACTTGGCGAGTATCTCTCGACGTTACGATGAACGGCACGACAGCTACCATTGCGGAGTTCCGGAACGCAATCTTGGATCCGGCCAAGCGCGCGCACTATCGACTGGCGTGGTTGTCCACCGTCGATCACAAACGCATCGCCGTTCTCTACATGTTGACCGCTTTGGTCTTCTTCGTCATCGGCGGAGTCGAAGCGCTTTTCATCCGCCTGCAGCTTGCAGTGCCTAACAATAACCTTCTTCATCCGGACACCTTCAACAAGCTATTCACCCTACACGGCACGACGATGATATTCCTCGTCGCTATGCCGGCGCTGTTCGGCTTCGTCAATTATGTCCTGCCGTTGCAGATCGGCGCGCGTGACATGGCGTTCCCGCGCCTGAACGCTTTCGGCTATTGGTGCCAGCCGATGGGCGGAATTCTTTTGCACTTTAGTATTCTCGCCGGTGGCGCTCCGGCGATCGGCTGGTTCTCCTATGCGCCCTTGAGTGAGACGCCCTATTCTTCAACTCCCGGCATCGACTATTGGGCGGTAGCACTCTTCGTCCTGGGTCTGGGCACGATTAGTTTCGCGGTTAACACCATCGCGACCGTGATCTCCTGTCGCGGGCCGGGCATGACGATGCGACGCCTGCCTCTTTTTACCTGGATGAATTTCATCAACTCTTTCCTCATCCTGATAGCGCTGCCGGTATTGAACGCCGGGCTGGCCATGCTCCTGATCGATCGCCAGCTCGAGGGGCATTTTTTCCTGCCGTTCCGCGGTGGTTCAGCCGTTCTCTGGCAACACATCTTTTGGGCCTTTGGCCATCCGGAAGTGTACATCGTGGTTCTTCCTGCATTCGGTATGGTTTCGGAAATCATTCCGGTTTTTTCACGTAAACCGATCTTCGGTTACGAGTTCGTCGCTGCTTCCACTGTTGCCATCGTGGTGCTGAGCTCGCTGGTGTGGGGCCATCATATGTTCACCGTCGGCATGGGCCGGCCGATGGACCTGTTCTTCATTATCACGTCCATGCTGATCGCAATCCCGACAGGGGTGAAAGTCTTGAACTGGAGCGCCACTATGTTCGGCGGGCGCATCCGGTTTGACGTGCCGATGCTCTTTTGCATCGCCTTTCTTGTTCAGTTCACACTCGCCGGCCTAACCGGAGTCAGCCACGCGAGCGCGGCGCTCGATTGGCAGACTAAGAACAGCTACTTCCTCGTCGCGCATTTTCACTTTGTCTTC
>Ga0207684_10005680_pt1 | contig 11457 bp, 20 predicted proteins | sample KBSK5501metaG_FD_184342 | JGI IMG/M metagenome (GOLD analysis project Ga0207684, IMG submission 184342) | Corn, switchgrass and miscanthus rhizosphere microbial communities from Kellogg Biological Station, Michigan, USA - KBS K5-50-1 metaG... | ecosystem: Host-associated > Plants > Roots >... | reverse complement strand
ATTCCCCAAGGCCGCTCCCGCCAAACCTCCCCGGCCCACCCGGCCGGATTATCCAAACCAAGCCCGCCCCGCCCCCGCGTTATGCAGCACACGCGGTTGTTATGCGGGTCTAGATACTTCTAGTTAGCCAGACGTGGTGAAAGTGCGCCTTTCAAGTCTGTTGGTGTCCTTGCTCCCCATCGTTGTATGCCAAGGGCAGGAGAGCGTGCAGGCCCAAGGACTCTGTACGCAGGAGTCGACGGCGATCCTCGCGGCGTCAGAGCTCCTGGCAAGGGAGCGGTTGTCGAACAAGTATGTAGCCGCTAGAGCGCAGGCCCAGGGCTCCGGAGGGATGTGGAACGTCTGGCTGCCACGGATGGTAGCTGCCGGGGAGCCGATGGTAGCGCCGTCGGAAGGACTGGTTGCGGTGAGGAAGTCAGACTGTGCGGCTCGGTGGGTTCCACAGAGATAGGGTGGAGGCCATATGAGCTCGGACGATGAACGTGTGGATGGGACCGGGCGGTCGGCTAGCGAGAGGCGCTGTCTAACTCCAGCATGCAGCCGACGGCCTTTGGCCGCGGCTGATCCTGGGCGTTCGCCACACAAACAATGACAGGGAAGCTTGCCTCAGTGACCCTCTATCCGAAGCGGTCGTCGGCCATCTGGCTACTTATTGGATGTTCGGCCTTTGTTGCCGGAGGGATCTGGCTGGGAGCCTCGGAAGGGTTGGTAGGATACCTATGCGCTGCCCTCTTCGCCCTCGGGATTCCCGTTGCCGTGATTCAGCTACTTCCCGGCAGTGCTTGTCTTCACATCGATCACGAAGGTTTCACCATCCGTAGTCTCTTCCAAGCCGTCTCGGTGCCCTGGTCTGTTGTGGATAGATTCTTTGTGGTGACTCTCCGAAGCACCGGAGTGAAGGTTCGGGAGAGGGTCGCCTGGAATTTCGTTGCATCCTACGATCGGGCGCGATTTGGAAGCAAAGTAGCTATGATCATCGGCCAGTGCGAAGCTGCACTCCCCGACACCTACGGGAAGAGAGCGGAAGACCTCGCGGCCTTGATGAACGCCTACCTGGACGCTACGAGGGCGGAAGGTGGCGAACCAGCCAGTGCAGCGGACGGCTAGTCGCCGCCGCTGACCGGCACGTTAGACCACATCGGCCATGCCGTCTATTGAGGAGCTCGCGAGGCAGACTGAGGTGCTGTTCGCCTCACTGGGCGGACGCCGATTCCGTGTGGAGTCGCGTGAGCTGCTGGGCCGGCCGGACCAGTACCGAGCCGGCTTTGCTCTGCGGTTGGCAGACGGCAGGACTATCTGCGAGGTCGTCTATTCAGATCTGGAGGTCACGGTGCGGGTGGCTGGCACGGAGGTGTTTGGTGCTTCATCCCACCCAGGGTTTGCTGGCAACATGTTCTCGCCCGAGCACCTGGCTGAGCACTTGCCGAAGCTCGCGTTGCAGATTGAACCTCTTCTTGGCAACCCGTCGCGCGATGTGGTCTAACCTCACGCTGCAGTGGACCGGCCGCTCGCGTTGCTCGCGCCCGGCCACTGAGCGCGACCGTTAGGCAGATATGCGTGAACACCATTCCGTCACTGGGCAATGGGGCCGCCTCCGCACGGCTCTAAGGTGGATGGGGCGCGGCTATCTTGTGTATCACCCGCTAGTGGCGAGTGTCCTTGTGGTTCTCTTCTTCCTCGACACGCGTCCGGGGTATTGGGGAGAGCCCGGGGTGGTCGCTGGACTGGCCTTGACGGTGCTGCTGTACCCGCTCGCCATTCCGGCGCTTGTTGTGTGTGGCGGTCCACATAATTTCGGGGGAAGCGCATTGACGGTCGTTGCGCTGCCGGTCTTGCTGCTTACGCTGATTGCGGCGGGCAGTGGAGTCTGGCTGGCAGTCAATCTGTTCCGAGGGCCGCGGCGCGCATGAATGCGCTCTGGAACTGCCTAACCACAGCATGCAGCCGACGCGCTTCGCGCGCGGCTGATGCTGAGCGTTATGCGGCCCGTAGCGAAGAGCCGATGATTTCATGAGCCTCCGGCAGGCACCACGGTTTCAGGCGTACTTCAGCCACCTCGAGGGACGAGAGGTGATGGTCATGTCGCGCCGTGACTGGGCGCAGGTGAACCAGCTTCGCGAAGGTGACATGGCCAAGATTGACCTGAGCACGACGCCAATCGCGGACGTGGCGCGAGACAGTCGCATCGAAGCGACAGTCGTCGTGCGGAAGTCCCTTGTCGAGGTCGTGGTGGAGGTCTACCGTTACGATCCCGTCGATATGCCGCTACCGATCAATCTGGACCGGTACCGAGTGTGGGAATGCCTGCCGCCGCACCGGAATTTCGCCGCGATGGTCAACGCCGCGTCGACTGAAGACAACGCTAACATGCGGGGCTTCTTGGACGATCACGTGTTCTTCGTCCAGGACGTTGTACGCGACGGCCACCACCTGTCCGACCTCCCGGAACAGGTCAAGGCAATCGTGCGCGGCGATGCGGCCTCATAACTTCGCAGTAGAGCGGACGCGCTTCGCGCGCCGCTCACCGCAGCGTTAGGCGCACTGAGTGATGAAGTCCACGGGAAGAGTCAGCTGGGCGGCCGTACGAGCGTTGCCACCGGCAATGGTGGTCGGCCCTGGCACCCTACTGTTTGGCGCGATCGATATGGTACGTCGCGAGACCCGTCCGGCAGTATGGGGCGTCATCGGTCTTGGGTTAGCGGCCATCGCATTTGGCACATACTTCATCCTGGGCCTTGCCGGCTACCGGGTGAGCAGAGATGGCAGCGTTCGGATCCCGTGGCCTTACGCCTGGCTCGTGGTCTTTGTCGTGGTCCTAGCTGTGGGCGTGGTGGCCTACATTGTGCTGCGCAGTCTACCCGAAGCGTGGCGGTAAACGTGGCGCCTAACCGCACGCTGGAGCGGACCGCTGGCTCGCATTCGCTCGCCGCGGCCGCTCAGCGTGGCCGTTAGGCGGACTGAGGTTAGCCGAGAACATGGGTCCAGAGGGGTATGTTGGTACGAGTGCCAAGAACTGGGCGTTCGGGCTCCTTTTCCCGAGCTTCGTACCTGCGCTTGCCGTATTCATGACCGTCCTACTCGTCGTCTCAGTGGTGCGCCGGAAGTCTCCCACATCGAGCGCTGCCACGATTTCGCGCATCCTGATCGCCGGCGCATTTTTCGTGATCTTGTGGCTCGGTGGAATCTACATGTTCCGTTGGATGCTCGACAGTCACGCCTATGCGCGGATCGCTCTTTCCGGGGCGTTCGTGGTGGCTCTACTGGTGTGGTTTTTCTGGCCGGACCGAAGCAACGTCAAATGACGCAACTGAAACCGGGAGCTAGGGGTGGGAGGGCCCGCGTGCCGCCTAACAGACCGCTAGAGCGGACCGGCTCCGCCGGCCGCTCAGCGCCTTCCCGTTAGACGGAGCCCGCACAGCACGATGGAGATCAAGAACCCGACATGGAGACTCGCCGGCCGTTGCCCGGCCTGCGACCAGGGGACGTTGGTTTTTCGGGTGTGCCCCGTCTGCAGCCTGTTGCTGGTGATCTGTGAGGATGAGGATGCTGTCTTTCCGGATCCGCGGAACCTGCGGGAGGTCTTTGACTACCCTCGTGGTGATCTCTGTCCGTCGTGCGGCGGGGTGTCACTGGAGCGCTTCGCTGCTGCGACGGATACCCAGATCCAGAACTGGGGTTTGCATGCGGGCGAGTATGTGTAGCCCGTCTAACAAGCCGCTAGAGCGGACGGGCGGGGCCCGCCGCTCAGCGCCGATCCGTTAGCCAGCCACGATGTCCATGAGCAATCTCGTTCGAGAGCCTGAGATCTGGGTGTCGATGTGCCGCAGGTTCCCTTGGGTCGTGGAGGAGCGCGGTGAGTTCGGAGACGGGCTTGGCCATCTCGACTTCGCGGCTCTTCGGCGCGGCGTGGAGAAGGCCGCGGACTCAGGAGATGTCTCGACAGCGAACGATATCCTCGCGTTCGTTGAGGATCTCGTCGAAAAGGTCGACACGCTTCATCCCGAGGTAGTAAACGCGTTGGATATCTCGTTCTTGGAAGACCTGTACCTCGCGGAACCGCATCAACGTGACTTTGCTGTTCCCCTGCTGCAACCGAAGAGTAAGGCGCGCTGGAAGGACGTCTCCGAAGCTTATGACCGGCTTTCTGGCTAACGCGGGGCTGTCTAACTTGCGCTTGCAGCGGGCGGCGCCACGCGCCGCCGCTGAACCGCGGCGTTAGCCAGACGTGGTGAAAGTGCGCCTTTCAAGTCTGTTGGTGTCCTTGCTCCCCATCGTTGTATGCCAAGGGCAGGAGAGCGTGCAGGCCCAAGGACTCTGTACGCAGGAGTCGACGGCGATCCTCGCGGCGTCAGAGCTCCTGGCAAGGGAGCGGTTGTCGAACAAGTATGTAGCCGCTAGAGCGCAGGCCCAGGGCTCCGGAGGGATGTGGAACGTCTGGCTGCCACGGATGGTAGCTGCCGGGGAGCCGATGGTAGCGCCGTCGGAAGGACTGGTTGCGGTGAGGAAGTCAGACTGTGCGGCTCGGTGGGTTCCACAGAGATAGGGTGGAGGCCATATGAGCTCGGACGATGAACGTGTGGATGGGACCGGGCGGTCGGCTAGCGAGAGGCGCTGTCTAACTCCAGCATGCAGCCGACGGCCTTTGGCCGCGGCTGATCCTGGGCGTTAGCTCGACGGGAAGGGGCGATGTCGCTGAGCCTGGATCACGTATTCATTTGTCCTGAGGATGTGTCGGAGGCCGAGAGCGCTCTCACACGGTTCGGGCTGCAGTTTGGAAGGCGCGGGTTCCATCGGGGCCAGGGGACGGCTAACGCGTGCGTATTTTTCGACAACGCCTATCTCGAACTCTTGTGGGGCCATGACGACAATGAGTTGCGGTCGGAGGCGGTTCGGCAAATCGCGCTTTGGGAGCGCGTTCGGTGGCGGGAGACCGGAGCCTCTCCGCTTGGCATTGCCCTTCGCGCTGAGTGCAATCCATTGCCCGTGGAGACATCGTGACGCCCCGGGGTAAGCCGCAAGAGCCCCTGGTCTTCATTTCCTTGGTGTCGCAAGAGCCTGTAAGGCTGCCATTGGAACAGCGCCCCCCGCTCGAGCAGCGGGGGGCCCACCGACGGCTCACCCGGGCTACAGTGAGCGGACCAGAGATAGCGAATTTATCGCAGGGTGTCAGAATGCTTTGCGAACTGGACGCGTTCGGCGCCCGGGAAGGTGCCGAGCCGCTCCTCGAGCTGGAATGGGATGGCGCGAGCTGTGGCGAATGTCATGATTTTCGTCCCACGCTGCCGCTGGTACTGCGATGGTAGGTGACGCGACGCGAGCTAACAAGCCGCTAGAGCGGACGGGCAGAGCCCGCCGCTCAGCGCCGATCCGTTGTACGGATTGATGTCGGTATCGAGTGACGTGTGCGCACGATTGGCAGACGGCCTTCGGAGGAACGAGGCCCTGTGGGAGTGTCTACACCGGTTCCCGGCGCTGAATCTCTCTGCCTGGTACCTGGGGGCGGGCTGTGTGGCGCAGACGATCTGGAATCTCGCCCATGGCAAGCCGCCGAGTGCCGACATCCTCGACTATGACCTCGTTTACTACGATCGCGACCTATCGGAGGAGGGCGAAGACCGCGTGACCCGCGAGGCCCGGGAACTAGTCGCAGACCTCCCGATTGAGGTGGATGTCACGAACGAGGCGCGTGTTCATATCTGGTACTCGGAGCGGTTCGGCTACGGCATCCGGCCGTATCAATCGACCGAAGACGCGATTGGAACGTGGCCGACGACCGCGACGGCCATCGGAGTTCGCCCGAACGGTCGTCAGCTCGAAGTGTGGGCGCCGTTTGGCGTGGACGATCTGTTCAATCGGGTAGTGCGCCCGAACCGCGTCCAGATCACGTCGGCGATCTATGACGCGAAGGTTACTCGTTGGGTCGCCCGATGGCCCTCCCTGGTCGCGCTTCCGTGGGAGGAGGGGGTGGGCAGTTGTGGGCTACGTCGCCTGGACGCTACCGTCAGGTGATGTTGCAACCATGACACCACCCGCCAATGTCGCACGGTATAACATCCGGGTGAACCCGACGGGCGGGGCTCGTACGCGTGGTGCGTATCCCTGCCGCGTATCTGCCCCGCCGGCGGGTTACCCGGACCGTTAGCCGGAAGCCGAGGAATGGCCAACGCGATCCCAACGTTCGTCACGCACTACCATCTGGCGGGCAAGCGGCCCTTTCTGAACTTGTCGGATCTGCCTGAATCGGAGCTCGCTCATGTCATGCGGGACCTCGAGCGGCAGCGAGCCACATCGGGGCTCAAGCGCGTTTTCGGCCCCCGTTACATGCACCTTCGCCGGCTTACCGAGGCTAGACTCTATGAGCTGTTTCTCCAAGCTGGCGGAATGCCGGAGCGCAAGGTGCCGCACTACTTCGTACTTGGCTCATCCGAGTGGTACCGAGGTCTAGCCCCTGACACCCGGGAAGTTGTTCTTCCGCTGATGGATCTACCGACTGAGGTCACGAGCTTCACATACCCGGACAGCTTCACTGCGATGGCCTTCGGTCCCCAGTTCGGCCTTCCCCTCCAGCCTAGGCCGTACCACAATCAGGTCTTCCGGCTGCCGCAACTCGAGGAGGTGGTCGCCCAGCATGGGCTGCCAGGCGACGGCGCTGTAGACGGCTACGAGGGCTACGCGCATCGACCGTTCGAGAAGTATATCGAGGTGCAGGTATGGTCCGACCAGCCGATCAGATCGCTTCTAGACGCGCGGGACCACCGCTCCGCCTAACATCAGCTTGCACCGGGCGGCCTGCGGCCGCCGGTGAAGCTGGCCGTTAGGCGGATATGGCGCCATCCTTGGCGTGTCCGACGAGTCAACGATGAAGTGGATCGCCGAAACCCCGTTTACAGGTGTCCGTGAGAACAGCACGCCACGAGGCGTACTGGTCCGCGTTGGAGTGCCTCGGCGCTCTGGCAGGACGGCTTGGGCCTGTCCCGTTCAGATTATCGGCGTCATGAAACAAAGGCTCGTCTACGGAGAGGATGCGCTGCAGGTGCTATGCCTGGCGATCGAGTTCGTCGGCAACACCCTGTACTCGCAACGGCGTCAGGGTCTGCAGTTGCAACTTCCGACGGGACACAGCGTTCCCTTGTACGCGTATTTCCGGTTGCGCGAGATGAGGCGCCGACTCGAGCGGTTCGCGCAAGCTCAGGGACGTCGCCGATCCAAGCGACCGCCTAACAAGCCGCTGGAGCGGACGGGCAAGGCCCCCCGCTCGGCGCCGATTCGTTAGGCGGATCCTAAGAGACTCGGGGATGGTTGCCAAGGAACCGAAGAACGACGAGCAGATCTGCAAGGCGGTGATGAGCCTGATTGCTCACCGGCGTAGCGAGGGCATCATCAGTGCGCAGCCCGTTGATGCCGTCGTGCGTGATAGGCCCGCGGTGGAATGGGTGTTCGATACGGCAACTGCCAAGTTCGGGGTTGAGCACACGCGTATCGAGAGTTTCTCGAATCAGATCACCGAGGGGAAGCTGTTCGCGCAGCTGCTCGAGCCCCTTGAGGCTGAGCTTGCCGGCAAGGTACCTGGGACGTTCTTTCTTAGTGTTGACGTAGGCGCCGTGAAGGCTCCCAGCACAGAGCACGCCGAGATCCGGAAAGCCCTAGCGGCGTGGATTCTTGCAAATGGCGCCGGCCACGAGGCTGAGGAAGAGAGTGGGCCAGACGCAAGGTGTGAAATCACCGAGAAGCCAACCGGCGTGCCGTTTGAAGTTACCCTGCATCGCGATGCAGATTACGACAGTCGGTTGTTCATCATGCAGAGCCTGTCCGGCGACCGAGAGAGCCTTCAGCGTGACCGAATTCGCACGGCTCTGGCTCGGAAGTGTCCCAAGCTCTTGGGGACGCAGAGAGACGGTCGCGTCTCTGTGCTCGTCCTGGAGTCTGACGACATTGCGCTGGCTAACCGACGCGCTATCACCAGCGCCACTATCACGGAGCTCGCGACAAGAAAGGACGCGCCCGACATCGTGATCTGGGCGCGGACAAGCACCATTCCCTGGAAGGCTTGGTTTCTCAAGGACGGCGACAAGACATACCCAAATTTGTCTATGGCGGGCCCACATGTCCTGGATCTCGGCGCGTGACCGCCTAACGAAGCGCTCCAGCGGACCGGGGCTCGCGTTGCTCGCCCCGGCCGCTGAGCGCTGGCGTTAGGGTTTCCAGGAGGGCAATGCCAGTGGTGTCTCAGACATTCGACGCTCTCCTGTTCGACCTCGGTGGGGTTGTGCTCAGCATCGACTTCAATAGAATGTTTGCCCGCTGGGCCTACTACGCTGGTGAGGAACTAGACGCGATCCGTGCGCGGTTCTCCTTCGATGCGTTCTATGCACGTCACGAGCGTGGGGAGATTGAGGCAAGCAAATACTTCGCGTCTCTGCGATCGTCCCTGCGGATCAACCTGACCGACGCCCAATTCACCGATGGCTGGACGGCGATTTACATCGGGGAGATTCCGGGAGTGCCTCAGCTGCTACGCTCTCTCAAGGATCAGATCCCTCTCTACGCATTCACGAACTCGAACCCGACGCACATGAGCGTATGGGCGAACCTCTACGCCGAGACGCTGAAGAACTTTCGCCGCGTCTTTGTGTCATCGGACATGGGCGTGAGAAAACCAGAGCCTGAGGCCTTCGTGAAAATCGCGACGGCGATCGGCGTACCGCTCAGTCGGATCCTCTTCTTCGACGACACCCAAGAGAACGTCGAGGGTGCGATGGCCGTTGGCATGCAGGCTGTCCACGTCAACTCTGCCCATGGTATTGGTGAAGGCATCGCGAAAAGTGTCGGCGATCTTCAGCGTGAACCCTAACTTCCGCATGCGGCTGACGGCGCTCCGTACCGCAACTGATACGGCGCGTTCGGCGAAGAGTCGCGGTGGTGTCGTGCTAGTTCTTGCCCGGCTGCCTGGGCAATGACGGGAGCATTCATCTGTCGGGGATCAAATCACTGCAATCGAGTCGTTCCGGGTCGCGATATCGCAAGCCGCACTCAATGTCGAGAGGAGACGAGGCATGCCCTTTAGTATTTCGACCTTGCTGATCCGCAATCTTCGCGACGTTTTCGGTGAGAACGACCCCGCGCGCCGACGCGCGGCCATCGACGAGATCTGGACCGAAGAAGGCGTGTTCTACGACCCCAAATCGGGCGTCCACCGTGGCCGCGACGAGATCGATCGCGTCGCGGGTGCCATCAAGGCGACTCACCCTGACTTTCAGTATCAGCCGATTGCCGAACCCGAGGAGTTGGGCAATGGCGGTCGGGTCCAATGGGTATCGGGCCGCCCGGGAGAGCCGCCGGCGTACGCCGGGACTGATTTCATCATCGTCCGGGACGGCCGGATTGCGGCCCTGTATCTCTTTTTCGACAAGCTACCCTGAGCTGCCGCCGATGCCGAAGTGGATGGCCCGGCGGCTCCAGTCGCAGCGGGCATCCGCCGGGAGCAAGCCCGGCAGCTCCGGGGCGCGGGAGCCCGCCGTGACCAAGAAGGCGTGGGGACGGTTCTGGTATCGAGGCACGCCGAACCAGGCGCTGCAGCAGACGGCGAGGGCATGTAGGCTTTCTGGGACCATAGCTCGCCGGTGCCCCGCCGCTGCTGAGCTTAGTCGTTAGGCCGCCAATGGGACTGGACGCTGCCACCCGAGACCGCGTTGCAACATTCATGGCAGCGAGTCCCGTCGACCGCGTTGTCAGTGCACTGCAAACGATCTATGGCCTAGTACTCCTGCTGGGCGTAGGGGTGATCGTCCTCGCAACCAAAGGGTCACTCCACTACCCACCCGAGGCGTGGGGCTGTTTTGGGCTTACGCTCGAAGGATACGTTCTAACGTACCTAGGGCTGCGCCTTCGGAAACCGCGGGTCGTACCCTTGACTGTGGGGGAGTCGGTCTACTTGATGATGCCTTGTCTATCAAAGCCGCCGGAAGGGCTGATGGCGGTTGTCGTTGTCCGAGCGGTCTCAGCACTCGCGCTCTATCAACTATGGTTCTTCTCACGTCCATCGACGCGGCGATGTTTTGGAGCCGAAGGAACAGTGGTGCTGTGACGGGTTTTCCGGGGGCGCGGCTTGACTGTCCGCAAACGCGCCGAACGGCCTGCAGAGTGGTCACCCCGGTCGTGAAAGCCAGGAGGACCAGAGGATGATCTCCACCCGTCTTACACGGATGTTGGATATCCGCCACCCGGTGATCCAGGCCGGCATGGGGGGCGTTGCGCGTGCCGAGTTGGTTGCAGCCGTCTCAAATGCGGGGGCCTTCGGAATGCTTGGGATGATCCGACAGACCCCTGATTTCATCCGTGAGCAGATTCACAAGACTCGGGCCCTGACGGATCGTCCCTTCGGCGTCAATTTGGTCCCGCCCGTGGCGCCTCCAGCAGGGTTCGAGAATCAACTCGCCGTATGCCTCGAGGAAAGGATATCGGTCGTCTCGCTCTTCTGGTGTGATCCGGCACCCTTTGTAGAGCGTTGCCGGGCCGCTGGAGTACGTGTGATGCTCCAGGCCGGGAGTGTCGAGGAGGCTCGACGTGCTGCTGCAGCCGGTGTGGATGTCATCGTGATCCAGGGGGTCGAGGCTGGCGGCCATGTTCGTGGTCAGGTCGCTCTTCTGCCACTCCTGCCCACCGTGGCCGATGCAGTGTCACCGCTCCCCGTTGTGGCGGCAGGCGGCATCGTTGATGGACGAGGATTGGTCGCGGCCCTCGCATTAGGGGCCGAGGGCGTATGGGTCGGAACCCGCTTCGTCGCCAGTGACGAATCCGAAGCTCATCCAGAGTACAAGAAGCGCTTACTCGGCTCGTGCGAGACCGACGCTATCTACACGGAGACTTTCCATGTCGGCTGGCCTCCGCATTCTCCTCATCGCGCACTGCGAAATTCGCTCACCGACGGCGGCCCGCCGCCACCAGGGCCAGTTGCCCACGTGCGCCTCAGTGGCCAGACAGTAGAGGTGCCGCCTTTCGGGAGCGCGACCCCCACGGTCCATACGGAAGGTCGTACGGAGCTCATGGCCAACTATGCGGGACAGGGGGTTGGCCTGATCCACAATATCCTGCCCGCGGCGGAAATCGTGGAGCAGATGATCTCCGAAGCCCAAGCCATTATGCGGCGGCTACCGACGATGCTCGCGTGAGAGGTACGGTGTTGACGTGCCGCGGGGGGCCTAACTAGGGCATCCAGCCGACGCGCTAGGGCGTGCGGCTGATGCCGACCGTTAGCGAGCAGAGTAGACGAGGTGCCTATGACGATGAGCCGCGCAGAGATTGAGAACGTGGTTGGCCGAGAGCTGGGCACCGGCGAACGCCTGCTTTGGACCGGCACCCCGCGCCAGGGCCTTCTCCTTCGACCATCTGACGCATTCATGGTGCCTTTTAGCCTTCTGTGGGGCGGCTTCGCGATGTTCTGGTAGACCTCGGTGCTGA
>Ga0207684_10005678_pt1 | contig 11458 bp, 5 predicted proteins | sample KBSK5501metaG_FD_184342 | JGI IMG/M metagenome (GOLD analysis project Ga0207684, IMG submission 184342) | Corn, switchgrass and miscanthus rhizosphere microbial communities from Kellogg Biological Station, Michigan, USA - KBS K5-50-1 metaG... | ecosystem: Host-associated > Plants > Roots >... | reverse complement strand
GGCGAGGACGGCCCCGTTGCCGTAGACGGTGTACCCGGTGACGCCGACGTTGTCGGTCGAGGCGTTCCAGCTCAGGGTCACGCTGCCAGCAGCGTTGGTGGCGGTCAGACCGGTTGGCGTACTCGGTGGCGTAGCGTCGGGCTGCGTCGGCGTGGTGACGGTGGCGGGCGCGGACTGCGCCGAGTGGTTGCCGGCGGCGTCGAAGGCGTCGACCGTGTAGCTGTAGCTGGTGCCGGCGGCGACGGTGTTGTCGCTGTAAGTCACCGTCGTGCCGGAGACGGTTGTCAGCTGAATGCCGTCGCGATAGACGGTGTAGCCGTTGACGCCGACGTTATCCGTCGAGGCGTTCCAGGCCAGGTTGACCTGTGTTGGGCCCGGCGCCTGCGCCGTGAGGCCGCTCGGGATGCTGGGCGGTGTGGTGTCGGGCTGGGGTGGTGTGGTCACGCTGGCCGGCGCCGACTGCGCCGAGTGATTGCCGGCGGCGTCGAAGGCGTCGACCGTGTATGTGTAGCTGGTGGCGGCGGCGACGGTGTTGTCGCTGTAGGTGAGGGTCGCGCCCGAGACGGTGGCCAGCTGGCTGCCGTTGCGGTAGACGGTGTAGCCGCTGACCCCGACGTTGTCAGTGGATGCCGACCAGCCGAGATTGACCTGGGTCGCGCTGGTCGCGGTTGCGGTTAGGTTTGCTGGGACGGTCGGTGCGATCCAGTCCAGTGTGGTGTCGTTGACCACTGCCGACTGGGCGGAGTGGTTGCCGGCGGCGTCGAAGGCGTCGACCGAGTAGCCGTAGCTGGTGGCGGAGGCCACGCTGCCGTCGGTGTAGGACAGGACCGAGCCGCCGACTGTGGCGAGGACGGCCCCGTTGCGGTAGACGATGTACCCGGTGACGCCGACGTTGTCGGTCGAGGCGTTCCAGCTCAGGGTCACGCTGCCAGCAGCGTTGGTGGCGGTCAGACCGGTTGGCGTACTCGGCGGCGTAGTGTCGGAGACGACTATTGGCCTGAAAACCGCCGCCACCGCGTACCAGGTCAACGAGTTGCCGATCGTGAAACGGGCATCCTGGGTGCCCGAGTTGCCGGCCAATATGTCGGCGTCTGCGTTGGGGCCGGAAACCGAGCGCACCTTAAACGTGAGCCCCTCACTTGTACCGCCCGTTACGGAGCCCAGGTTGGTGTTGGCGCTTACTGCCCCGAACACCAGCTCACCGGCGGCGACCGGGGCAGTTGGGCCCGAGTCGACAGACTTTCCGGATCCGGAGCCAACGACAACCTGATCCAGGGGCGAGCTTGTAGCGACGCCCGAGTACTCGCCCGCTACGCCCCTCAGGATGGTGGACGCACTTGCGCTGATGGTGATCGTAAGGCCTTTGGCCGACGCCTTGGAGTTGGCCATGTAGTAGAGGGCAATGTCCCCCTTCCCCGTCGCATATGTCATGCCGCTCGCGCGGGTCCATGGACCATTCACGCTGTCGGAGACCTGGACCTGGCCGGCCGCATCCCACTGGCCGAAGAGGCCGGTAAGGAGGTCGCCTGCTCCCACCGATCCCTTGAGGGCAATCGTCGTTGTCGTCACGCGGCTGCCAGTGGAGACGGTCCCGCCCTGCACGTAAGCAATACGCTGCGCCAGCGTCGTCACTGTGATGGCGGCTGATTGGGCGGAGTGGTTGCCCGCGGCGTCGAATGCATCGACCGTATAGGCGTAACCGGTCGATGGGGTTAGGCCCGTATCGCTGAATGACGTCTTAGCAGAGGTCCCGACCGCAACTCCATTTCGGTAGATGGTGTAGCCCGTGACGCCGACGTTGTCGGTCGACGCATTCCAGGAGAGGCTGACAGAAGTTGTGCCGACGGCTGTTGCTTTCAGCCCGGTCGGCACAGTCGGCGGCTGAGTGTCGGGCGCCGGAGTGGTCACCGACACCGGCGAGCTTTGCGCCGAGTGATTGCCGGCTGCGTCGAAGGCGTCGACCGTGTAGCTGTAGGTCGTCGACGGCGACACCGACCCGTCGGTGTAGCCAGGACTCGTGACCAGGGCGAGCTCAGCGCCATTGCGGTAGACGGTGTAGCCAGCCACGCCCACGTTGTCTGTCGAAGGGTTCCACGTCAAGTTGACCTGGTTCTGCGCGGGCGCGCTCCCGGCCAGCCCCGTTGGAACACTTGGCGGCTGGGTGTCGGTCGACACGAACTCGTAGGCACCGCGGTCGTCAAACGGGGAATTGCCGTCGAAATCGGCCGGTGGCTCGGATGGCGCAGCCAGGTTGGCGGAATCGATTGCCGGCGAACCCTGCTGAAGGTGGAAGTTGCCGTTGGATGCGCTGACCCACTTGGGGTCGCCCTGAAGGCCATGTGCCTCCTGGCCGGTCGCTGCGTCGAGCGCGGTCAGGGTCGAGTACGTCGTGTTGGCCCAAACATAGAGATCACCGCTGGTGGTCAGGTTGACCAAGTTGTAGTCGGCTTTCGTGGTCGCCGGGGCAGAGTCGTAAACGCCGATGTTGCCGGTCCGCCGATCGCACGAGATGCCGTTGTAGGCCGGGTAAACCGCATTGTCGACCGCGATGTTGTTCTCGACTGTGTAGTTACCGGACGTACCCTCGATGTTTATGCCCGACGTGCAGTTGTGGTAGACGACATTGGCCGTGAGCACGCCGCCAGTGACATTGAGATTGTCGATACCGTGGTCGCCGTTGTTGTAGGTGACGTTGCCGAAGGCAATGCCGTTGTTGCCACCCGGATAGAACTGGATGCCGCTGTCCTCGTTGTCGTGCGTGACGTTGTAGTCGACCGTCGCCGACGCGCTCTGAATGTCGATGCCCTGGGCGTTTCGCTGCCACTGCTCGGCGTTGTTGAAGGCGACGTTGTGCCGGATCTCATCGTTGGTGCTCGAGTTGTACAGTCCGATGCCCGGATCGGTGTTGTGGTCGACGGTGTTGTTCTCGATCAGTGAGTTGGTGGTGCCGGTGAGGTAGATGCCACCGGCCGTCTGCCCAGAGACCGGCAGTCCTGAGTAGGAGACGTGATTGCCGTCCAGGATGATGTGAGCGGAGTTGCTGAGCTGGATTCCGAAGCTGCTGGTTCCACTGACGCTGAATCCTGAGATCGTGATCCAGCTCTGGCCTGAGACAATGAATCCGTGCTGCTGCCCGCTGACCGTGACGCTCGCCCCCGTTGCTGGCGCGAAGGTTATGGGGGCGCCTGATGTGCCGGAATTCGCGACGCTCACGTTTTCCGGATAGGTGCCCGAGTTTACGATCACCGACATCCCGGCCGTAGCCACCTTCGCTGCTGCCCCGATGGTGCAGTAAGGCTGGCTTGGAGAGCCCGACCCGGCGTCGGTGCAGCTCGACGAGCTGCCATCGACGTAAAGCGTGCCGGATGCTCCGACCACCAACGACCGGCTGGGTGCAGCAGCAACCAGAACCGCGAATGCCGAACCCAAAGCCAGGGCGACGCGAAGCGACCGTCGCGTGCGAACCACGCGTGCGGTCTTCACGCTGACTTTACCCACACATCTCGCGAACAAGGCGGCGGCCGACAGGTCTTGTTCCAAGCGAGTGCGGAAGCCTCGCCCGTGTGCAAAAATCCTCCGCTTTAAAAAAACAGTCAGATGCGGGCAGCGTTCACATTAGGTCGTGGTCGGTCGCCATCACAATCGGACAACTGGCCTATAGGTTCGGGAAGCGCCCAGGCGATATGGTGCACCTAATGGCGCGAGCGGCAGGAGTCCCATTTCGAACCGGGACTTGCATCAGAAGCTGTTTTGGTTTAAACATGCGGGGACTTTCGGCTTATCCCTGGGCCTGCAAACGTTGACGAGCTGGGGCGCGCGGCAAGCTCAGGGATGCGCCGTCGTTCTAAGTGTTGGAGTCCAGCACGCGACCGACCAACCGACCTCACGCTGATCGTTTCTGCGTTCGGAGGTAATGGAGGTAAGCGCGGAGGTCTTGTGGACCCTAGGGTAGCGGCCAAGCGGTGATCGTCGCTGCACGGTCGAAGGGCAAGTTTGGCAGCGGGCTGTTATTCAGGATCATGGCGATCCTGGCGGCGATGCTGGTCATCCCATATGGCTATTTCGTCACGGCGGCGAGCACGCCTCCACACGTGCTGATCGTGCTGATGGAAAACCACAGCTACGAAGCGATTGTCGGGAACTCGAACATGCCGTATGTCAACGGGCTGGTCGCCACCAACGGATCGGTGAGCACCACAGACCTGAGCCATCCCAGCGAGCCCAACTATCTGGGTTTGGTTTCCGGCTCGATTTGGGACAATCCGCAGGATCTCACGCCGCAAGACGAAACCTACCCCGGCCCTCAGTTCACCGACGAGCTGGCCGCCGCGGGCATCGCCTGGAAGGCTTACATGCAGGACATGCCGACAGCCTGCGACCTCACCGACCAGTACAGCCCGGGCAACTACGACGTCAATCACAACCCGTTCATGTATTTCAACTCAGTCCGCACCAACATGAGTCAGTGCAACCGCGTCGTGCCCTATCCGCAGCTGACGACCGACCTCAACTCTGGCAACGCTCCACCCTTCTTATGGGTCACTCCAAACACCCTCAACGACGGGCACGACGGTACCGACCAGGTGGCCGACGATTTCCTCAAGGGCCTGGTCACACAGGTCCAGGCCTCTAGCTGGTACACGCCAGGGAGCCGCATCGTCATCACGTGGGACGAGGGCACGCAGTCGGAGCAGGTGCTGACGCTGGTGGTCGGATCGGCGCACACAACGCAGGCTGATGGAGGCAATGAATACGGTACCCTCCGCGGGCTTGAGGAGGCCTACGGGGTCGGTCTGCTCGGTCATTCGGCGGACGCTAACGTCGGAGACGTCTTGCCCTTGCTCTCAGGCGGTGCCACTCCACCGCCGTCTCCCTCCCCGACCCCTTCGGCGTCTCCGTCACCGTCCGCCTCACCGTCACCGAGCCCATCGCCGTCGCCCACTCCTAGCCCATCGGCATCACCCTCCCCGCCGCCAGGACCGTCCACGGCAGCTCGCGGCATCTACCGCTTCACATCAACCGACTTCGCCGCCATGCACGCGGCAGGTTTCAACGCTGTCACCGACGGCGGAGTGCAGGCCCACGGCGATGCCGAGGCATCCGCAGGCATGACCGGCATGGTTTGGGTCCCCGCCTATGACAACACCACATGCGTCCAGACCATGACCGACTCCGCTATCGCCCAACTGGTTCAAGCCAATGTCGACGCTGGGCATACGGGATTGCGGTATCAGATCGGGGACGAGCCCACTGCAAACGGTTGCGTTGCGGCTCCGACCTACACGCACATCACCCAAGTCGTTCACGGCGTGGACGTAAGCGCAAGAACATGGGTAGCTGACGATCAGTTCCAGATCGGAAACCCTGTCGTCCAGGGCGTACCTATGAAGGGCTCCGTCGACATTCTTGCCTTCGACGTCTATCCCTGCGAAAGCGGGCCCTGCGACTACAGCACTATCGACAGCGCCGTGCAGCAGATACATGCCGCAAACGTGACCAACTGGGAATTCATCATCCAGGACTTCAGCAGCAGTCCCTGGCGCTGGCCGACCCCGACCGAGCTGCAAACCCAGTTCGAGCACTGGCAAGGCCAGGGCGCATCCGGTTACTGGGTCTTCGCCTGGGACTACCAAGGCCAGCTGGTGACTGCGCAGACAGGCAATGTCGCAGCGCTGCAGGCAATCAATGCTCTCGACATCAATCCTCCGTCGCCCTCTCCCTCGCCGTCACCATCGCCGTCCCCTTCACCGTTGGGAGCTGGTGCCTCCGCGAGCCCGGGCGCAGGAGACGCCCCGCTGGCGGTGGCCTTCAGCGGGACGGGCACTGGGGGCACCCCTCCCTACACATACAGCTGGGCCTTCGGCGACGAGACCAGCTCGGCAAGCCAGGATCCCAGCCACACGTACAGTGCTGCCGGCACCTACACCGCGACCCTGACCGTCACCGACGGCAGCGCGCACACGGCGACGGCGACGGTGACCGTCGTGGTCTCGCCGAGCCTGGGAGCCAGCGCATCGGCGACGCCGGGCAGTGGAGGCGCCCCGCTCACGGTCGCTTTTACCGGAGCCGCCAGCGGTGGTTTGGCGCCCTACAGCTATACCTGGACTTTCGGTGATGGGGGCAACTCCAACCTCCAGAATCCCGGCCACACCTACACCACCGCCGGCACCTATACGGCCGATCTCAAGGTGACCGACGCCAACCATGTGACGGTCAGCGCGACCAGCCTCACGATCATCGTCAATCCCAAGCTGAGCATCTCGGCTGCCGTCACACCGGATCCGGGAGATGCCCCACTTGTGGCCAATTTCATTGGTGGGCCCTCGGGTGGGACCCCGCCTTACAGCTATGCCTGGAGCTTTGGCGACGGTGACAGCTCGACCCTGCAGAGCCCCACCCACACTTACGCCGCGGTCGGTACATACACAGCCCAGCTGACGATCACCGATGCCGTGGGTGCAAAGGCGAGCGCCAGCCTCACGGTCACCGTCAACCCGCCACCGACGGCGAGCGCCTCCGCCAGCCCGCGAGCCGGTGACGCCTCCCTCACCGTCAACTTCACCGGCACGGCCTCGGCCGGCACAACTCCCTACGGCTATGCCTGGAGCTTCGGCGACGGTGGCAGCTCGGCGCTCCAGAATCCCAGCCACACCTATAGCGCCGCCGGCACCTACAGCGTCAACCTGACCGTCACCGACGCGGCCGGCCAGAGCGCCGCGGCGAGCGCGCTGACGATCACCGTCAGCCCGGCGCTCAGCGTCAGCGACGGCGTGAGCGCGAATGCCGGCAACGCGCCCCTGGCGGTCAGCTTCACGAGCACGCCCAGTGGCGGACTGGCGCCCTACCGCTATGCCTGGAGGTTTGGTGACGGATCCACCTCGAATGCGGCCAGCCCGGACCACACCTATGCCCTCGCGGGGACCTACAGCGCCAGCCTCACGGTCACTGATGCCAACGGGGCGACCGCCAGCGCGAGCCCGCTCACCGTCACAGCAATCGGCCCGCTCTCAGCCGCCGCGAGCGCGGCTCCCGTCACCGGGGACGCGCCGCTGACGACGACGCTGATCGGGTCGGCCACTGGCGGGACGGCCCCCTACTCATACTCGTGGGACATGGGCGACGGCAGCTCGTCGACTGCGAAGAGCCCGACGCACGATTACAACACCGCAGGCACCTACACGGCCGCGGTCACGGTCACCGATGCCGGCGGACGAGTTTCGTACGCATCGGTGCAAATCAATGTCCATTCGGCTCTGAACGTATCCGTCTCGACGACCCCGCTCTCAGGCGTGGCGCCGCTTGAGGTGACGTTTACCGCCAGTGCGACAGGCGGTCTGGCGCCGTATGCCTTCGCATGGGCCTACGCCGACGGGGCGACCGGGTTGGGCGCGACCGTCAACCATGCTTACACCGCGGGCACGTTCCACCCGACGCTCATAGTGCACGATGCGGCAGGTGGCACCTGGAGTGGATCGGCCGGCACCATCACGACGACTCTACCTCCGGGGCACGTCGATACCTCGCCGTCGCCTTCGAGTTCACCGGCAGCATCACCTTCGGCGGCTCCGGCGTCGCCACCGGGATCCAGTGATCAGGGCTCCTCGCCGGGCGGGGCCGGGGGCGGCGACGACAACAACATTGGCTTCGTGCTGATGCTGATCGGCTCGCTGTTCGCTACGGGAGTAGGCGGTGCGGTCTTCCTGAGCTGGCTGCGGCATCGAGCCTGACGCCGGCTCCGAGGTCGTCCGGGCGAGCAACTGGCGTGGCCGATGGCCCCTTTTCCAGCGCTGCCACGCAGCCAGGCGCCGCGATTTCTGGACGGTGATCTCCGCGTATAGCACGACCCAGAATAGATAGATGCCGGCGCCGGCCAGCAGCGTCCAGGCCGGCCAACCGCCTAGCTGGAATCCGACACCGAGGCCACCGAGGACCAAGCAGGATCCCATCTCCAGGGTGCGCCGCTGGGCTGGTTCGAGGGTCGGCGCCGGGGGCTGGCGATTGCCTCGCCTCGATTCCGCTGTGTTGGGCGTGATACGAGCGCCGGCAACGGTCAGACCGGCTCGCCTCGGGGCCTGGCTGCTGTGCTGGACTGCAACGGAACCTCGGATCGCGTGCACCGGACGGGGGTCAGGCCCGACGCGCAAATGACTGCCAGCGGCGACGCCGTGCAATCCGCGCGTACTTGTCCCTCCGGACAGGTCTAACAGGGCGTCGACGCCCCTCCACAACAACGGTAGGGCGCCGGCCATTTGAAGCAATCGGCATGACACCTTGAAAACGCACTGTGGTGGCGGGAACGGCAGGTCTCTCGCGCGCGCCCACACGCACAGGGCCTGGCCAGGGCTGCAACTGCCCTCTTCAGCCTGCCGCTCCCTCAGGAGTCCGATCCTGCACCCAGTGTGGTGGGGTGCCAATGGGCGGGCGAGGACTGATTGGGCGCTCGTCCCAAATCAGGACGGATTTGGACTGGGGTGCGTCGGGCGACAGAAGAACATCTCGTCCGCTGGTTTGCCCCCGCGGCATTAGGCCATGCAGCCTGGGGTAGCTCGATGAGCTCGGCTCGCGGACGCCGTCTGAGGTCCGGTGGCTGTTCCAGGGCCTCTCAGCGGACGGGATTCCAGTCCTGTAAAGCCGGTCAAAGCCAATGAGCGGCTGCACAACGGCATGACGCTTGGGATTTCCCCAGACTGCACGTTCAGCGCTGCCCTAAAACGCTAAAAAGCCTATGCCACGGTGTATGCTCGCTCGGGGTTTTCGGACGCGTAACCGTGTCGCGAGCCTGAGCGGTTTGTATTTACAAGGGAGGGGATCACTTGGCTTTGCCGTTGCGTATTGGCGAGTTGACGCATCGCGGCAACACGAATAGCTCTGACGACATCCGGCGCGCGCTCGCTCGCGAGCTCCATGATCGCGTCGCCCAGACGCTGACTACGATGCTCATTGACCTCGAGAACTTCAAGATGGAGCAGCTCGAGCTCAGCGATCAGCAAGGCGCCCTCCGGCAGATCGCCGAGCTGCAAGAGTCGACACGCGAGGCCTTGAAGAATCTTCGCGGTGTCCTCTACGATCTGCGCGGCCAAACCGGTATCGAAGAGGACTTCACAAGGGCTGTCCGAAGATTGCTGGGTAGCTTCCAGGACAAGACCCACTTCAACGTGATGTTCTCGGTGTCGCAGTCCTGGCCGTCGGAGCTCCGCTCCGAAGTCGCAATCGATCTCTTCCGCATCATCGAAGAAGCGCTCACAAACGTTCGGCGCCACAGCGGGGCACGCGCGGTCGAAGTCGCCCTCGGGACCGCATTTGACGGCCAGCTTGCGGTTGAAGTCAAGGATGACGGTCGCGGATTTGAGAGCGAAGCCGGCCCCTGTGAACCCGGCCTGGGACTTGTGGGGATGCGTGAGAGGGCTTTTATTCTGGGCGGCCGCCTCGAAGTTGAGAGCGTTAGGGGGCGAGGCACTACTGTTCGCGCGATCGTTCCGATGGAGCAGCTGGTTTGACAATTGCCGCGAACAGTAGGTGATGACACCCATCACGGGGGACGACCTGGTCCGGTTGTGAAGGTTCGCCCGGAGGTACACGGAAGGATGTTCTTGCTGTGGCGGAGATTGCGGCACCTTGTGCGAAACGAGTCGATGTGGTGCTGTGAGCGCTGCCGAGAAGCTGCGTCCAGACAGGTAACGTCGGTCTAAACCGCATACCTGCTGTCAGACCCCGCTGTATTACCGCTTCTTGCGGTTGGCTCTTGGCCAGCGTGGCGAACATACGTAACCGACGATCCCGCCAGTGCCGCTTGCTCTTGTGGAAAAAGGCGACGACCTGCTTTCTGAAGAGTTCACCTCAACTGGGAGCCTGCATGTGGCTTCGAAAAGATCCGTAGTAAATACGGAGGACGCTACGCGCGACGCCAATTAGGGTTTCAAAAAGCCCGCCGTGACGCCGTCTCTATGCGAGGAGACGATGCTCGGGCTTGAGCCAACCTCGCCTGATTCGAATGAGGAGGCCTATGAGGCTAGCAAAGCTGTTGCGGATTCTGGGACCGAGTCTTTGCCTGGTGACCCTTGGCTTGGGAGCGGGAACGTCGGGGGCTGCGGCATATGGCAGCGCGGACCAGCCGCTCGCGCAGGTTGAAGTATCGGCGAACTGCAATAACCCGAACTTCCCGCTGTGCGCCCCGCCTCCAACTGGCGTAGGCACAGGCGGGATCTGGCTCTGGATCGAGATCGATTCAGACAACACCGCCGACTTTTCGGGAGCCGGTTGTGGACACACGATAGGCGGCATCGGCGGGCCGGGCGGAGCCGGCGCCGGTGCGATCCGGGGGACGACGACGTGGAGCTACGCGACGTTTGCACAGGCCGCGGCGGCAGGAGCTTTCTTCTTCGGAATCGATCCGAACGACTCGTATTACCTGGTCAACTTTGGACCCGACGGGTCTTTCGCGTTCCCCACGACGCAGGGGCACTATTCATTCCAGCCGGTTGCGGGAGTGGTTATCGAGTTGCAAATCGCGCCCTGACACGAGGTCGCTGTTCTTGCGGAGAATCATGCGGGTAGCGGCGACACCTGACCGCCGCGCCCGCATGACGCGCCCCGCGGGACACGATCCGCTGACCGCGTTTGAGCGCCGATTGCTGGAGCTGATGGCTTCCGGACTCAACCGGACAGAGATTGCCCGGGCCGTCCATCGATCTCCTCAGACGATCAGCAATTGCTTGACTGTGGCGAAGGAGAAGCTGGGCGCGCGTTCCCTCACGCAAGCGGCAGTTCTCATCGCGCAGCGTCGGGGCATGCTCGTGGACCGTCGACGTCGATTCTCAACATCAAGGTAATCCTTACCTGGGTTCATCCTGACAGGCGGATTCATCCTCTTTGTCATGCCACTCGACAGGCAACGTCGAGCTCGACCGCCGCCGCCACGATGGATGTACCTGGTCCATCGTTCGGCTGTTAAAGGAGAGCAACAACAATGCGAAAACTCTTGCCGTTGGCTGCAGCTTTGGCCGTTGCCGCATCGCTGGCAGTCTCTTCAACCTCGGCTTCGGCAACTTCCGGGGCGCACTTCTTCAAGGACACGGGTGCGAGTGTCAATGACAGTGGCGCGTTGGTAGTCACGATCGATGAGGCCGGCGTGGGGCAGCAGCAAGTCGACTACACCCTTACTGCAGACGCCAGCGCAACATGGGCCTGCATCAACGGTGGCGGCAACCATCCCCAGGCGGCCAACAAGGAGACGGTTATCGGGCAGGTGTCCGAGGCCGCATCCTTCTCGCCGATCAACGGCCGCGTGATGGCCACGATGCCGCCCACAGGGCCTCTGAGCCCGGGTAGCTTCACCTGCCCGTCCGGCCAGACCCTGGTCCTGGCCGCGGCGTCCTACACCAACATCGTGTTGACCGACACGACCAATGGCGTCACCGACGATCTCGGATCGGTGAGCCGAACCTTCTTCAACCTGTAG
>Ga0207684_10005677_pt1 | contig 11459 bp, 5 predicted proteins | sample KBSK5501metaG_FD_184342 | JGI IMG/M metagenome (GOLD analysis project Ga0207684, IMG submission 184342) | Corn, switchgrass and miscanthus rhizosphere microbial communities from Kellogg Biological Station, Michigan, USA - KBS K5-50-1 metaG... | ecosystem: Host-associated > Plants > Roots >... | reverse complement strand
GAGCGGGTGCGGAGAATTATCGTCCTTGCTCCAGCCCGTAGCGCAGGGAGCCCCTTTGGATACCAACGCAACAGTAGAGGCGAGAACGCGGACCTTCATTTCGACATCCACGGCTAAGGTTGTGGCGTCACCTATACACCTGGCTATTCCTGCAATTGGTGTCAACGCGCCTATTGAGCAGGTTAGTATCCTCTCTAGTGGTGACCTGGCGACGCCAACGCAGAATCCGTGGGATGGTGTAGGCTGGTATGACGTAGGTCCCAGTCCTGGCCAGCGTGGGAGTGCGGTAATTGATGGGCACCTTGATCGCCCAGGAGGGTATCCAGCAATTTTCTGGCGGTTGCGCGACATGCATACCGGCGACGAGGTGCTGGTGAGCGATAGCGATGGCAAAACGCTGCATTTCCGCGTCACGCGCGTTACCTACTACGCGCCACAAGACGCGCCGCTGCAGGATATTTTTGGGAATCGTTCAGGAAACTATCTGAATTTAGTCACTTGCGCTGGGGATTGGATCCCCAGCCAGCACCAGACGACTTTGCGCCTGGTGGTGTATACGTCTCTCGCATAAGAAGTTGTGCGCAAAGATAATCATGATGCAAACTGAAAATCCGTCGAAGCCTGGTCGCTATTATCATCCTGCTTCTGCGGTATCAGGAGTAGGGTAAATGATTGAATATTCTGCGGCCCGAGAAAGCTAACCGTGCCCGTTTTGCCCATTACACCTCTATCAAAAGAAACTGGAAAAGTCGTATTCGTTGGTGAAGCCCTGGTATTGCCAAATCCCAAACGCATGTAGTCGTAGGGCGAACCAGTTATAGCGATTTGCGAGAGTGTGTTATCGACTTTGAGGGTCAGTGTGAGATAGCGCATATTCCTGGTGGCCTGCTGGCCAGCGAGACTCAGGCTCGATGTAGCACTGGTAAGCGTCCAGTTCAGTCCAAAATAGAACATCTGCCCACTCAGGTTGATGGCCTTTGGTTGATACTTGCTCAGATCAGCCTTCCCTGTCAAGGGAATAAGCATTTGCGCCTCATTTTGAGCACCTAGCCGCAAGGTGAGCTGGCTGGTAGTGTCGCTTGTAGGGACAACAAAGTCAACAAGGCTGGCCTGGGATGTTCCAGGGGCAATACCAACCCTCGCCTTGACGTACGCCGGGCTGATAATAGATTTATCGGGTAGAATCAGCCGGGCAATAGCATCATAACTCCAACTGACCTGGATACCCGTAGTATTCTGTTCACGCAGGTTCAGGCGGACCATACCATCACCGCTAGAGTTCGGATCATCTAAAAAGATCTGCGATTGTTGCACATTCAATATAGTTATGTCAACACCAGCATAAGGCACCGTCGCATTGATGGTCTTCGTTGTCACCGCCGTCTGACCTCCACGAAAACCGGGTAGATGGCCTCCCAGTGAACCGGCAATGATGTAACCTACTGCTCCCAGCAAGACAATCAACGCAAGCACAAGGGGTATCCACCTCTTTCTGCCTGACTTCTTGCTCTTTGGAGCAGGTGAGTACGACTGATCGTACTGATCTCTTTCCTGAAACGGTTGTGATATATACTGTCTAGCTTGCTGATCTGTCTGTGGTGATTGCATTGTAGCCGGTTGGTAGCCCGGCTGCGCACGCACATTTTGTTGTACAGTCTGTTGATCTGCCAGCGACTGTTGATCTTGGTCGTATTGAGGACTTTGTACTGGTTGCGCCTGCTCTCTTCTGGACAGCATAGCTTCTACTGGCAGGCCACAATTGGCACAGGAGCGCGAATTCGTGACGATGGGCGCACCACATCGCGGACAATACCGGGGGAAGGTCTGTGCCATAGTGATCTACGATTCCTTTCATCAGTGTCACATATGAACGAATACATCTACTTAGTTTTTATTGTAGCATGATTAGGCGAAGTCTTACAGCATAATTCATAATCCCAGCAGGGCTTCGCAAAAGTCGCCCTGATTGGCAGCAAGCCCCCCACCCAGATGAATCAAGAGCGTGGTGCCGCTTTGGCGCTCCCGCGCCAAAGCGGCACCACGCTCTTTTACTCTTTTTTGGGGCGGGGAGGGGAAGAGGAAAAAGACGTTTGAGAAGCCCAGTCCTTGCCTAGAAATTGCTCGCCATAAGTTTGTTGCAGAGCACCATGTAGAAATCCCACAGATTTGGGGTGCCAAGGCCGGTGGCGTAGTCCCAGCCGGGAGTGGCAGGATAGTACAGGTTATTTCCCTGCGTCACATCGTAGTAGGGCCGGTAACTACCTGTGCCTTGCGCGACCACGTAGAACAATTGAGGGGAAGCAGTAAACTTGCCTATCTGGCGCATCAACCCTTGATTGACGAGCGCTAAACCTGCTGCCCATATAGGTGCTGCGGCGCTCGTCCCACCCACAGCTCCCCATTGGCCCTGGAAGTATACTGCCAGGGCATAAGCCACCGCTGATACATCTGGAAGCTCGCGGTGATTACCAGCGGAGAACTGGTTATATACGCCAGCTGCATTCTCCCAAGCTGAATGTGAAAACACACGGCTGTTCCCACCACCGCTGCCCCAACGATTTTTACATCTGAACAGGTTCGATCCATCGGACCACACAACTTCATTTTCCCGCTCTTGCTGGCCATTCATACTGAGAATTGTCCCGCCTACCGCGGTTGCCCACGGGTCACTTGCAGGGAAAGAAACGGAGAGATCGTGGTAGACACCACTGCTAAACGCTCCACAATCACCGCTGGCGATAAAGATTCTCATATGTTCTGCTTTAGTCAGGAGTTGCAGGCTCTGATCGATGGCCTTGATGTCTCCCGAAGTGAGGTCACCTTCTGTCGCACCCAGGCTGATACTGACAACGCTGCCCGCATTGGCATTATGTGTATTGTCGTTGAGAATCTGTTGGAGCTCATCGTTGACCTGGCCCCAGATATCACCATCGGAATTACCATCGGTCTGATAATCAACAATGTTTATCGAGCGCGCCAGGCCGGCCACCATCTCAATATCGAGCGCCGTCTCTCCTTGAGCCGTCGATGGTTCGCTGTCAACCGTCACAGTTTGCAATTTGCCTTGAAAATTAATGCAGTCAAAGTAGTTCTGGATATCGTCTTGATAGAAACCGTCTATCTCGACCAGGTTCACCGTCATATTTTCCCCATGCCAGCCATGATTCCAAAGGTTATCGTAGCCATAGGCATGCGCCAGTTGTTTTGGAAGCAATGTCCCATCGAGGGGGGAACAATCTTGCGCAGGGTGTTGTGTTGTGCGCGGCAAACCGAAATGCTGCGCTGCAAATGCATGTTGTGGGGCGGAACTGTAGTTATCAAGCCCGGTGATGGCAACTATGGAGTCGGCCATGAATTTAGGCAACTTAGGAGGCGTCGCGGGCGCGAAAAAGGTGCGGCCCCGGTATTTATGCATAACAAAATGCGTCTGGAACAATTTAGCGAAGGTACTGGCCCTGGCCTCGATGCTCAGGTGGGTGCGTAATTTACTCAAGTTGAGCGTAATCCCCTTGAGATTGAAGAAATCTTTGATTTTCTGATAGGTGGCGTCATCGATACCAATTTGGTTCGCCAGGTCTTCCAGGTGTGAATCCTGCCCTGGATGCACCTGCTGACTTCCCAGTTTATTGATTATTTGCTGGCTGACTTTGAATGTAATACGAACATGCAACTTTGTAGAATCCGGTAAAGGGCTGACTACCGGTGAGTTGAGAGCCGGCGCAGGTATGCCCAGGTCAATTGGAACGAACTGTAGCGGAGCCGGAGTTCCGCAACTAGCCAGTAGGGGAACCAATATGAGCAATAACAACCCACACGCATTCGCCCATGCGCCACGAAACACCTTGCGGGATACTCTATGCTTAAGTGTCTCAAAATCCATGAACACAGCCTCCAGGACAAAAGCAGTAGTAATGCTGATTAGTACGCAAATCCCTGAAAAGAAAATTTGGATTGCGCCTTCTTATATATTATTACGTATATTATTACGATTTGTCGACGACGATTAGTTGCTAACGCCCCCAGGGTGGGCAACAGCACTGCCAGGATCAGTTCGACAGAAGGATAGTGTAAATACACTATCCCTCCTGAGCGAACAACAGCGGGTTCCGAAAATGAAAACAGTGTATTTAAAGGATGTATTCTCACGCTTCACACCCCATACTAGAGAGGGGCGATCGTTTTACGCCTGGTAGCAATAGGACTCTCCAAGAAGCAGATCGCCGAGCAACTTGTTGTGAGCCCGAATACCGTCAATGTGCATATCCAATCGATCTATGGGAAGTTGGGGATCAATTCACGCAGTGCTGCCACGCGCTATGCTATCGAACATCACCTGGCGTGAGTAGCGACTAGTGCAAACACACTAGATGGTACGATCAACTCATCTCCTTTCTGATCGTCGTTGAACGCGAAAATAGTGTGTTCATATGATGTGTTTTCGTTCTTAACGCCAGTATACTTAAGTCTGAGGATAAAGGAGAACCTACCATGACCAAACCATTTAAGGGCATCGTCAACCTGGATATCCGCGACTCGACGCCTGACTGGGAGCCGTACGAGCAGCCCAGGGCGCCAGAAGGCGCACCCAACATCCTCTACATTGTGTGGGATGATGTGGGCTTTGCCGCGATGGAGCCGTTTGGGGGACTCATCGAGACCCCCACCTTGAACCGATTGGCGCAGGGAGGCTTGACCTACACCAACTGGCACACCACGGCGCTCTGTTCCCCGACGCGCGCCTGCTTGATGACGGGGCGCAACCATACCACCAACGGCATGGCCTGTATCTCAGAGGCAGCGATCGGCTTTCCCAATGCCAACGGCCATATCCCGTTCGAGTGTGCAACCGTCGCCGAGGTGCTCAGTGAGCACGGCTTCAACACCTATATGCTCGGCAAGTGGCATCTGTGCGCCGAGGATGAGATGAACATGGCCTCGACCAAGCGTAACTGGCCCCTGGGACGCGGCTTCGAGCGCTTCTACGGCTTCCTGGGCGCCGAGACCAACCAGTGGTATCCAGACCTGGTTCATGATAACCACCCGGTCGAGCAGCCCACGAGTCCCGAAGAGGGCTACCACTTCTCGGCTGACATTACGGACAAGGCCCTGGAGTTCATCCGCGATGCCAAAGCCATCGCTCCCGAGAGGCCCTTTTTCATGTATTTCTGTCCAGGCGCTTGCCACGCGCCTCATCACGCGCCCAAGGAGTGGGCTGACAAGTACAAGGGCAAGTTTGACATGGGCTACGAGCGCTACCGCGAGATCGTGCTCGAGCGCCAGAAGAAAATGGGCCTGGTCCCGGAGAACACCGCGCTATCTCCGATCAACCCCATTGGCACGCCGACCGAGACGAAAAGCCCCGATGGCAAGCCTTTCCCAGCCCTGGATTACGTCAAGCCGTGGGACGAGTTGCCTGAGGAGGAAAAGCAGTTGTACCGGCGCATGGCCGAGGTCTACGCGGGTTTCCTCAGCTACACCGACTACCAGATTGGCAGGATCATCGACTTCCTGGAGCAGTCAGGCCAGCTCGACAATACGCTCGTCATCGTGGTCTCCGACAACGGCGCCAGCGGTGAGGGTGGTCCCACCGGTTCGGTCAACGAAGGCAAGTTTCTCAATGGCATTCCTGATAGCCTGGAGGAGAACCTCAAGTACCTGGATGTGCTGGGTAGCCCGTTGACATACAACCATTACCCCACTGGCTGGGCGATGGCGTTCAACACGCCGTTCAAGATGTGGAAGCGCTATAGCTATAACGGAGGCATCTGTGACCCACTGATTATGTCCTGGCCCAACGGGATCAAGAACCGTGGTGAGGTGCGCCACCAGTACCACCATGCCATCGATATCGTGCCGACGATCCTCGATGTCGTGGGCATCGAAGCGCCGGAAGTGGTCAAAGGGTTTACACAGCACCCCATCGAAGGCGTGAGCATGCGCTATAGCTTTGACGAGGCACAGGCATCCTCGAACAGGGAGACCCAGTACTATTCAATGTTAGGAACCCGCGGCATCTGGCACCAGGGTTGGAAGGCAGTTACGACGCACCCTGCGATTTCTGGCTGGAGCAATTACACGAAGGACACCTGGGAGCTCTACCATACGGCCGAGGATCGCTCAGAGAGCCACAATCTCGCCCAGCAGTACCCAGACAAGCTCCAGGAGCTGATTGGTCTGTGGTTCTTCGAGGCGGGTAAATACCAGGGCTTTCCCCTGGATGACCGCTCGGCCGTCGAAATTTTATTAACCCCGCGCCCTCAGATGACCAAACCGCGCGACCGGTACGTCTATTACCCGAACACGGCCGAGGTTCCTGAGTCACAGGCGGTCAATATCCGCAACCGCGCTTACGCGATCCGAGCCGAGGTCGAGATCCCGGCGAGTGGTGCCGAGGGAGTGATCTTCGCACACGGGAGCCGCTTTGGCGGGCATGCCCTCTACGTGAAGGACGGCACCTTACACTACGTCTACAACTTTGTCGGCATCGCCGAGCAGAAGATCAGTTCCAGCAAGCCGGTACCGAGCGGAGCCTCGACCCTCTCGGCCATCTTCACGAAGGAGGGAGAGAACCCACCGCACGTCGCCAACGGGACCCTGGCTCTCTACATCAATGACGAGAAGGTCGGTGAGAGCAAGATCAAGACTCAGCCAAGTAGGTTCGCGATTGGTGGCGAGGGGCTGAACGTAGGGCGAGACGGTGGTGAGCCTGTCACGCCGGACTATCCAGGACAGCAGCCCTGGGCGTTCACCGGCACGGTCAAGCGGGTGGTCGTGGATGTCAGTGGGGAGGTGAACATCCATCACGAAGTCGAAGCGCACGCGATGCTCATGCGTGAGTAACGGTGCAGCGAGCTGACTTTTCGTGATCGCGCACATGGGCAGGAGTTGACCTCTCATCAAAGGGTCACTATCCTGCCCGTTTCAAAAGAGCAAGAAGACCAGCTCCGCGAGGCCTTTGGGGAGTAGAGCATGGCGCATCATTCGCTGCTCTTGTAGCAAGTAGGAAGGCCAGATGCAGCCTGGCCTTCCCCTGCGTTTCTCCGCATCGATGTGCCTTTCGATCACCATTGCTTATTTGAGAGGCTACAGTTAGGCCGATTTGATGCTGTTCCACTGCGTCCCGCATTCAAAACAGTAGCGCGCCCCTTCAACTTGCACAAGCAGGGTACCACAATTGGAGCACACCTGCGCCAACGACGCACCACAATAGATACAGTATTTCCAGTTGGACAGGGCCTCATTGTTGCACGAGAGGCATTGTTTGGTTTGTGCCGCTGGCTGCGCTATGAAACCACTACTTATCGCTATCTGACGATCCAAACGTCCTGGATTTAATAGTGCTGGGTCGAGAACGTCAATACGGCTGGTGGTAGCAATGACCGCCACCGGTGGAGGGTTACCAAGTCCATCCATCTTTACCACCAATTGGTTCAACCATTGTTTACGCTCTTGTTCTGTAGCCAGTCGCTCTACAGCATCGAGATCGTCGATTAATAAAATACACGGGGAGGTCTTTCGCGCCTGGCCGAAGACATGACTTATCATCTTTCGACCTCTTTGGGATGGTTCGTTATGTTTGAGCACATTATATTCATCCTCCGGAAGTTCAAGGTCTTCTATAGACACGGCGCCTGAATCAATACCCGCAAGCATTTCAACGAGTGCCGAGATAGACAGGGAGATAAGGGGTACAACGGCCTCACCAGCCGTGGCCTGCACAAGAAGCGTTCTATCAGTGCAAGGGGGACCAACAAGCAACAACCCACAAAAATATGATCTCTCTGAGGATTGAACAACTTGTGACTTATTCAGAAAATCAACGACTTCTTGTAAATCGTGCTTTGCGGCATCAAATCCTCGGATATCGGCAAAAGTGATGACAGGACGCTCAGACCTCCTGAGAATTCGCCTTGGAAAACTTTTTTGGAAACTCACAGTGCTTTGTTCTCGCACGCGAGACTGTATTAGCTGGTCTATGTAAATGGTATAAGCTGGGCCTATGGCAAACCAGAAAGATGGAGGTAATACATTCTCTAAGGGCGATAACAGGACAAGCAGAGGCTGTATACTCGGATGGCGCAAGACACCCAATAACAGGTGCTCGGGCAAAATCAACGAAGAGTGCATTTGTAACGCGAAGGCGAGGGCCCATTCGATACATAGCAGCGATTCCCTGGACAAAGGAAGATCGCTATCTCCTACTTCCATGCTACTCTGAAGGCCAAAGACTTCTGCTGCTTGTGCGCGCATCGCCCGTATATCAAAATCCATCAGGTCCATGACTTTAGCTACTCTATCATCGGCTTGCACAAGAACTCCAAGAAGAAGATATTCTGGATATACCTCGGGCGCTTTCATACGAGCTGCTTCTTGTTGTGCAAGGCGGATTTCTGCTTGTGTCGATGATGCTAATCTATCAAATGCACGGATGTACATCTCAGTAATGACGGTGCTCATTTTATGCTCCTTCTCGAGGACTACTACTGTCATATCTTTGCTAGGCACACTTCTACTAGGTTACTCGTCCGCATAAAGCTCCACTGCCAATACGTTGGAAATTCACTTTCTGTAAGAATTTTACGCCATGCACCTTCACATGCAAAACACAGCCGTTCTTACACGAACTGCTGGCCGAGGACCTGCGGGTCTTCTTCCGTCCCTTGCGTGCATCCATCTGAGCACGTAGTGTTCGAAAAACCCTGTCGTCCTCCGCAAGGGGGCGAGTATGGGAGAATCGAATGTGGTATAATGAAGAAGCAATTGGAAAGAATATTCTATAATCCACATAGTAGCTTATTGAGGAAGACAGGTTATGCCAGAATTCAAGGTAGAAGCGCCGTTTCAGCCTACGGGCGATCAGCCGGAAGCAATTACAAAACTGGTTGAGGGCATAAGGAATGACTACAGGTATCAAACGCTGCTGGGGGTAACCGGCAGCGGCAAGACATATACGGTAGCGAAAATTATAGAGCAGGTACAAAAGCCTACACTGGTGCTTGCGCCCAACAAAACCCTGGCAGCGCAACTCTACAGTGAGTATAAAGAGTTCTTTCCAAACAACGCCGTCGAGTATTTTGTCTCCTACTACGACTACTACCAACCAGAGGCCTACATCCCACGTACCGACACCTACGTCGAAAAAGAGAGCATGCTCAACGAAGAGATCGAGAAGCTGCGCCTCTCCGCGACACGCAGTTTGTTTGAGCGGCGCGATGTGCTGATTGTCGCCTCGGTTTCCTGCATCTTTGGCCTGGGCAGCCCGGAAGAATACGGAGAGGTCGTACTGACCCTGAAGGTGGGAGAAGAGCGACGGCGGGAGAAGATCCTGCGCCACCTGACGGAAATCCAGTATGAGCGCAATGATACTAACTTCATTCGCGGGCGCTTCCGCGTGCGCGGGGATGTGCTGGAGATATTCCCGGCCTACGAGGACGTGGCTGTACGTATCGAATTCTTCGGCGACGAGATCGAGCGCATGACTGAGATCGATCCGCTTACGGGCGAAGTGCTGGGGAAGCGGCAGCGCCTGGATATCTACCCGGCCAAGCACTGGGTTACGACACAGCAGCGCCTGAACCACGCCATCGAGCTGATCGAAGCCGAATTGGAAGAACGGCTGGCAGAACTGGAAGCTGATGGTAAGCTGCTCGAAGCAGCGCGTTTGAAGCAGCGCACCAACTTCGATGTCGAAATGCTGCGCGAGACAGGCTTCTGCTCCGGCATCGAAAACTATTCGCGCCATTTATCGGGTCGCGGCCCAGGTGATCGGCCCTGGACTTTAATGGACTATCTGCCAGCAGATTACCTGCTGGTTGTTGACGAGTCACATGTGGCGCTGCCGCAGACACGCGGCATGTACGCGGGCGACCGCTCGCGCAAGCAGGTGCTGGTCGATTATGGTTTCCGCCTGCCCTCGGCTCTGGATAACCGCCCACTCACGTTTGCAGAGTTCGAGCGGGAATTTAAACAGGCGCTTTTTGTCTCCGCTACACCTGGACCATACGAATATGAGCATAGCCAGGCTATCGTCGAGCAGGTCATTCGCCCCACAGGCGTGCTCGACCCAGAGATCAGCGTGCGGCCCACCAGGGGACAAATCGATGATCTACTCGTAGAGATCCGCAAGCGTGTCGAAAAGGGCCAGCGCGTGTTGGTCACCACCCTGACCAAGAAGATGGCTGAAGACCTGGCCGACTACTTGCAAGAACTGAATGTAAAGGTTCATTACCTGCATTCAGAAATCGATACTATCGAGCGCGTTGAGATCCTGCGCGACTTACGCCTGGGTGTCTATGACGTGGTCGTTGGTATCAACCTGCTGCGCGAGGGACTGGACCTGCCGGAGGTATCGCTGGTCGCTATTCTCGATGCGGATAAAGAGGGCTACTTACGCTCAGAGAATTCTTTGATCCAGACTATTGGGCGTGCCGCGCGCCATATAGAAGGCAGCGTCATCATGTACGCCGATACAGTTACAAAGTCGATGCAGCGTGCCATCGATGAGACGAACCGCCGTCGCAGGCTGCAAGCGACATATAACGAGCGCAACAACATCACCGCGCAAGGCATCAAAAAAGATGTGAAGACCCTCTCGGAGCGCATCAAGGCTATGAGCGGTGCAAATGCCGAGGCGGATGGCAAAGCAGTCTCTGTAGCCCTGGCAGGTATTCCCAAAGAGGAGGCGCTGCGCTTGATTAAGGACCTGGAGTCACAAATGCGGGCCGCTGCCAAGCAGCTAGAGTTTGAGAAAGCAGCCCAATTGCGCGACCAGATTATCGAAATCAGGCGTGCAATGATCGAATAGGACCGCTAGAGGTCATTCGGTAACCACATTGACCAGTCGCTCAGGCACATAAATAATCCTGCTCACCGCGTGTCCGGCCACAAAGCGCTGCACCTTCTCGCTAGCCAGTGCCAGTCGCTTTATCTCCTCTTCGGGTGTATCACGCTCAATCTCGATGCGGTCACGCAGACGCCCGTTGACCTGGACAGGCAGCGTTATGATGTCCGAGCGCAGCGCCTCTGGATCGTACGCGGGCCAGGGGAAAGTATGAATCGAGCCCCGGTTTCCCATGCGCTCCCATAATTCTTCCGTCAGGTACGGAGCAAACGGTGCAAGCAGCACCAGCAGTGTTTGCAATTCTTCATGTGTGACATCTCTCCGGGCTTCCAGGGCGTTGAGATACTCCATTAAAGCCGCAATGGCAGTATTATATTTGAGAGCGGCGATATCCTCTGTGACACGTTTGATCGTCACATGCAGCACACGCTTCGCTTCTCCTTGAGGAGCTGCCGGTTCGGCATTTGATCCGCGCTGTACTATGATCTGCCAGGCACGGTCCAGGAAGCGCACAATACCACCTATACCGCGGTCGCTGAAATCGCCGCCGGCTTCATACGGCCCCATAAACATCAGGTACAGCCGGAGCACGTCCGCGCCAAAGTGTGCGATGTAGTCG
>Ga0207684_10005675_pt1 | contig 11465 bp, 9 predicted proteins | sample KBSK5501metaG_FD_184342 | JGI IMG/M metagenome (GOLD analysis project Ga0207684, IMG submission 184342) | Corn, switchgrass and miscanthus rhizosphere microbial communities from Kellogg Biological Station, Michigan, USA - KBS K5-50-1 metaG... | ecosystem: Host-associated > Plants > Roots >... | reverse complement strand
CTCGCCCTCTCCTACCAGCTCGCGGCGTGCCCTCGCCTGGGACCAGCGTACGGGGCGCGTCCCGGCGATGTGCTCATCGGAGCGTCCTTTCAGTGATCGATGTCCTGGTAATCCGGACGTCGCCCCCGGCGGTGCGCATGTCGGCGCTAGCGGGCGGCGAGTTCCGCGGCGACTAGCTCCGCGACCTGGGCCGTGTTGAGCGCAGCGCCCTTGCGCAGGTTGTCGCCGCACACGAACAGGTCGAGGGCGTGGGGGTCGTCGAGCGAAGCGCGCACCCGGCCGACCCAGGTGGGGTCGGTGCCCACGACGTCCGCGGGGGTCGGGAACTCGGCCCGCTCCGGGTCGTCGCAGAGGACCAGCCCCGGCGCGGCGGACAGCACGCGCTGCGCGCCCTCCCTGGTCACTTCCGTATCGAACACAGCGTGGACGGCCACGGAGTGGGCCGTAACCACCGGCACCCGGACGCAGGTCGCGTGCACCTTCAGGTGGGGCAGCCCGAGTATCTTGCGCGACTCGTTGCGGACTTTAAGCTCCTCCGACGACCAGCCGTCATCCTTGACCGAGCCGGCCCACGGCACCACGTTGAGCGCGAGCGGCGCCGGGAACGGGCCGAGATCCCCTACCGCGGCCCGCAGGTCACCGGCGCGCTGGCCGAGCACACGGGAGCCCGCGACTTTGTCGAGCTGGGCGTAGAGGGTATCGATGCCGGCCTGGCCCGCGCCGGAGGCCGCCTGGTAGGAGGCGACCACCATCTCCTGCAGGCCGAGCGCCCGGTGCAGCGCCGCCATGGCCACGATCAGCGAGAGCGTGGTGCAGTTCGGGTTGGCGATGATGCCCTTGGGCCGCTGCCGCGCCTGGTCCGCGTTGACCTCGGGCACCACGAGCGGCACGCCCGGATCCATGCGGAAGGCGCCCGAGTTGTCCACGACGACCGCGCCGCGCCGCGCCGCGATGGGAGCCCACCGCGCGGAGACCTCGTCCGGAACGTCGAACATGGCCACGTCCACGCCGTCGAACACGTCCTCGGCCAGCGCGATGACCTCGGTCTCCCGGCCGCGCACCAGGAGCCGGCGGCCGGCCGAGCGGGGCGAGGCGACGAGCCGGACGTCGCCCCAGACGTCGTCCCTGGTGGAGAGCAGGTCAAGCATCACGGTCCCGACCGCGCCGGTGGCGCCCACCACGGCCAGGGTTGGCCGCGCGGTCACCGGCCTGTCCCCCCGTACACCACGGCCTCGACCTCGCTGGTGTCCAGGTTGAAGGCGCGGTGCGCGGCGGTCACCGCCGCGTCCACGTCGTTCTCGTCCACGACGATCGAGATCCTGATCTCCGATGTGGAGATCATCTCGATGTTCACACCGGCCCCGGCGAGCGCGGTGAAGAAGGTGGCCGTCACGCCGGGGTGCGACCGCATCCCGGCCCCGACGAGGGAGACCTTGCCGATCCGGTCGTCGTAGAGCAGGCTCTCGAAACCGATCTCCGGCTGCACCCCGCGCAGCGCCGCCATCGCCGCCTCTCCGTCGGCGCGTGGGAGGGTGAACGAGATGTCGGTGCGCCCGGTGGTGGCCGCGGAGATGTTCTGCACGATCATGTCGATGTTGATGCCCGCGTCCGCGATCGCCCGGAAGATCTTCGCGGCCTGGCCCACGACGTCGGGGACACCCGCGACGGTGACCTTGGCCTCGCTCCGGTCGTGCGCGACGCCGGAGATGATCGCCTGCTCCATTCCGGCCTCCTCCTTCGCCCCGGGGGGTGGATCATCGCTCACCCAGGTCCCGGTTCGGTTGCTGAACGAGGATCTGACGTGGATCGGCATGTTGTAGCGCCGGGCGTATTCCACGCAGCGCAACTGGAGCACCTTGGCCCCTGACGCCGCCATCTCGAGCATCTCCTCGTAGGTGATCGCCGGGATCCGCCGGGCGGTCGGCACGATCCGCGGGTCGGCGGTGAACACGCCGTCCACGTCGGTGTAGATCTCGCACACGTCCGCGTTCAGCGCTGTGGCCAGGGCGACCGCCGTGGTGTCCGAGCCGCCCCGGCCGAGCGTGGTGATGTCCTTGCCGTTGGCGGAGACCCCCTGGAACCCGGCCACGATGGGGATCGCGCCGTCGGCCAGGGCGCCTGAGATGCGGCCCGGGGTCACGTCGATGATCCTGGCCTTGCCGTGCGCGTCGTCGGTGATCACGCCCGCCTGGGAACCGGTGAACGAGCGCGCCGACAGGCCCAGGTTGGCGATCGCCATCGCCAGCAGCGCCATCGAGATCCGCTCGCCCGAGGTCAGCAGCATGTCGAGTTCGCGGGCTGGCGGCAGCGGGCTGACCTGCTTGGCGAGGTCGTGCAGTTCGTCGGTGGTGTCGCCCATCGCGGAGACCACGACGACCACGGAATTGCCGGCCTTGCGGGTGACCACGATGCGCTGCGCCACCCGCTTGATGCCGTCGGCGTCGGCGACCGACGATCCACCGTACTTCTGCACGATGAGCGCCACGTGCGGGCCGCTCCTCCCGTTGGGGTCCTCGGCGGCTTGAGTGTACCCATCCGTCCGGGGCGCGCCTTCCGAATATCGCGGCCGGTCAGCCCGGCATGACCTCCTCGGCCACGTCGAGCAGGGCGTGCGCGACGATCGCGTGCAGCGCGCGCAGCGCGGCGCCCCCGTGCGTGCCCCAGTGGTTGACGTAGGAGTACTGCCACCACCACAGCGCTTCCAGGGACCGTCCGGCCTCGTAGTGCTGGAGCCCGTGGATCAGGTCGGCGGCCACCGCCGCGAGGTCGTCCGACAGCCGGAACGCGGTCGGCCGCGTGTCCGCGTAGGGGTCGAACAACTCGCCGTACTCGTCGCAGTCGCTCAGCCGGGCGGCCAGGCCCGCGCGAAGCTGGTCGAGGTCGGGGTCGGCGCCCACGTCGGGTTCCCAGTTTCCCGGCGGGATCACGTCCTTGCTGGCGCCAAGCTGGGCACCGGCGAGCAGGATCTGGGATACCTCGAGCAGCAGCAACGGCACGGTCTCGTCGCCGCCCTGCCCGTTGGCGAGCGCCCCCACGCCGTCGAGGAAGTCCCGCGCCTGGGCGGCGACCCGCTCGGCGAGAGGGTGCCAGCCGTCCCCCGGTCCCTCTTCGCGCAGCCTGCGGGCCGGTGCCCTAGACATCAAGCAGCCTCCGTCCTTCGAACGCGCGGCCGAGGGTGACCTCATCCGCGTACTCCAGGTCCCCCCCGACCGGGAGCCCGCTAGCTGGCCTGGTGACCCGCAGCCCCAGCGGCTTCACCAGGCGGGCCAGGTAGGTGGCGGTGGCTTCGCCCTCAAGGTTGGGATCGGTGGCGAGGATCACCTCTGTGATGCCGCCGTCCGCAAGCCGGGCCATGAGTTCCCTGGTCCTTAGATCTTCTGGGCCGATCCCGTCGATCGGGCTGATCGCGCCGCCCAGGACATGGTAGCGACCGCGGTACTCCCTGATCTTCTCGATGGCAGCCACGTCTTTCGGCTCCTCAACCACACAGATCACCGAGGGGTCCCGCCGCGGGTCCCGGCAGATCCGGCACTGGTCTTCCTCGGCCACGTTCCCGCAGATCTGGCAGAACCGCACCTTGTCGGTCACCTCCACCAGCACGGCGGCGAGGCGGCGCAAGTCGGCGGGGTCGGCGCCGAGCAGGTAAAACGCTATTCGCTGGGCACCCTTCGGACCGACGCCCGGCAGCCGCCCAAGCTCGTCAATGAGGCTCTGCACCACTCCCTCGTACACGTCAGTCCTCATCCTCCTGGGCTTGAGCCGCCCGCCACCCGTCTTCCGAGCGCCGAGGGCGCCTGCCGCCGGTCACGGTCCTGGCTCTCCACCGGGATCGTCGGGTGCGCCGCCGAACAGCCCCGACAGGCCGGGAATCTCCGGCAGCCCGGCCGGGCCCAGCCCGGGCTGGCCCAGTCCGGGCTGGCCCAGTCCGGCCGCCAGCGGTCCCATCTTCTCCTGCTGGAGGTCAGCGACGATGCTGCTGGCGTTGCGGATCGCCGCAAGGACCAGGTCGGCAATGGTTTGGGCCGTTTCGGCCGGATCTGCCGGGTCGATCGCCTCCGGGCTGATGATGAGATCGACCAGCTCGCCCTGGCCGTTGACCCGGGCCTTGACCAGCCCGCCGCCCGAGGTGCCCTCCACCACGGCGTCGGCCAGTTCCTGCTGTGCGCTCATGAGATGGCTCTGCATCTGCTGCGCGGCAGCGAGCAGCTGCTGCAGGTCCATCCCGCCCTCTGGGTTCACAATGCCTCACTCGATCGGGTTGGCCGACGGTGCGCCTGTGCGCCGTCGGCGCAGGGCAAGATCACGCCAGCCCGGCCTGCTTGCTGGCGTGGCCGCCTGCTGTTTTGAGCCTACGGCCTTCCCGTCCCCGCGGGCACCACCACGCCGCGGCCGTCGCCGCTGACCAGGGGCGCCGGCGAGCAGCGGATTCCGGTGTTCAGGGATCGTCGATTTCCTCGATGACCCGGCCGCCCAACTGGCGCTCGATGAGCTCCATCCCGGTCGGGACGGCTTCCGCGCCGGGCTCGCCGGCGTCGTCGGGCCACTCCTCGCCGTCGGGGTCCGCGCCCTGCGCGGCCGGGCCCGCGCCCTGCATGGCGGGCGGCGTTCGGCGGGACCCAGCGCGCCCCGAACTCGCTCCTCCGGAGCCTGCAGCCCCGGCCCGGCCCCGGGCCTGCTTGCCATCGGGCGCGGGTGCGCGCGGTGCGTCCGCCCCTCTTGGATCAGGAACCCCGTTGCTCTCAAGGCTGTCCGCATCGGGCTGGGTGCGCCTCGCCCGCGGCGTGGCCGCCGGCTTGCCCGGCCGGCCTCCCGCCGCCGGCGGGCTTTCGGGCTCGGCTGGGCCGTCCGCGTCGTCCGGGCTGCCGGGCGCGGTGCCGGCATCGCCGGTGGTCCCACTGCCGGAGTGAGCCGTCCCCTGCGGCGTGGCGGGCCGGGCCGGGCCGCCAGGTCCCGGCGCGCTGCCCACGACCCCACGGACCCGGACGTTCAGGCCGAGCAGGGTGTGGAGCACCGCCGTCAGCACCTGATCGTGGCCGCTGGTGGCGAATCCCTTGGCCTCGCCCTCCCGGGGGAACGCGACGGTCAGCACGCCACCCTCCAGCGACTCGACCGAGGCCGGGCTCAGCAGCAGCCAGGCCACCCTGCGCTCCCGCTTGACCGCCTCCAGGAGCTCCGGCCAGCGCTGGCGCAGCGTGTCCGCGTCGATGCCACCGGCCCGGGCCGGCCCGTCCGGCCGGGCCGGGGCCCGGGCCTCGGCTGCAGGACTTTCCGGGGCGGAGGCCGGGCGGGCTGGATCCACGCGGGCCGCGGCTTGGCGTTCTGCCGGGTCTATGGCGCGCCCACCGGCGGCGGGGCGCTCTCGCACGGGAGCAGGCTGGGACGCCCCCGCTCCTTCCGCTGGTACCGGCGCGTCAAGCCGGCGCTCCAGCCGTTCCAGCCGCGTCAGCAGTGCCTTCTCGCCCGTGCTGGCACCGGGCAGGAGCACCTGGGCGCACATCAACTCCAGCAGCAGCCGCGGCGAGGTGGTCCCGCGCATCTGGATGAGCCCGTCGCTGATGATCTCGGCCGAGCGGGCCAGTTCGGCCTGGCCGAAGCGCCCTGCCTGGCCGGCCATCGTCTCCAGCCGGTCGGCGGGCGCATCAAGGAGGCCGGTCTGCCCGGCGCCGGGGACCGCCGCGAGAATGATGAGGTCGCGCAGCCGGTCGAGTAGGTCGGCGGCGAAGCGGCGCGGATCATGCCCGCCTTGGACCACCCGGTCCACGGTGCCGAACGCGGCCGCCCCGTCCCCGGCCGCGAGCGCGTCCACCATCTCGTCCAGGAGCCTGTCGTCGGTGTAGCCGAGCAGGGCCACGGTGCGCTCGTAGGTGAGCCCTTCCTCGCCCGCGCCGGCGAGCAGCTGGTCCAGCACGGACAGCGAGTCGCGCACCGAGCCGGCACCCGCCCGGACCACCAGCGGCAGCATCGGCGGCTGGTAGCTGACGCCCTCGGCGGCAAGGATCTCCTCGAGCAGCGTGCGCAGCACGGCCGGGGGAACGAGCCGGAACGGGTAGTGATGTGTGCGCGACCTGATGGTCGGGATGACCTTCTCCGGCTCGGTCGTCGCGAAGACGAACTTCAGGTGCGGCGGCGGTTCCTCGACCAGCTTGAGCAGGGCGTTGAACCCCTCCCTGGTAACCATGTGGGCCTCGTCGATGATGTAGACCTTGAACCGCCCGGAGACCGGGGCGTAGAAGGCCCGCTCCCGCAGGTCCCTGGCGTCATCCACGCCGCCGTGCGACGCCGCGTCGATCTCAATCACGTCGATGCTGCCCGGGCCGGACGGCGCCAGTGCCACGCAGGACTCGCACACCCCGCAGGGGTCCGGCGTCGGGCCCTGCACGCAGTTCAGCGAACGGGCCAGGATCCTGGCGCTCGATGTCTTTCCACAGCCCCGGGGCCCGCTGAACAAGTAGGCATGGTGAATGCGGTCGTTGCGTAGCGCCTGCCGAAGAGGTTCAGTGACGTGCTCCTGGCCTCTGACCTCAGCGAAAGTGGCCGGGCGGTACCGGCGGTAGAGGGCCAGCCGGGCGGCGGGTGGACCGCCGGGGCGGGCCGGCTTCTCGGGAGCGGTACCGGGCGCGTCGCCTGCCATGATGTGATCCTTGCCAGGACGGGAAGGGACCCCCCGCACACCCACCAGAGCTCGCGTACCCTTGCTGCCTTCCGGCCCTGGGGGACTTGGCGAGATAAGCGCCGTGCGAGGGGTCTGGGGGCCAGTCTATCGGCGAGCACTGTCAGCCGGAGCCAGGTCTTCCGGCCACGCCCGCACCGGTAAGCTGACCGGCGGAGGATTCGCCTAGTGGCCTAGGGCGCACGCTTGGAAAGCGTGTTGGGGGCAACCCCTCAGGAGTTCGAATCTCCTATCCTCCGCCGTCCATGACCAGGCAATACGCCGAGCCGGTCATGTTCTCCTGCCTGGCCCGGCAGACCGCACAGTCTCATTCCTAGTCTCATTCATTGCACATATCATCACAAATCGTTCAAACCCCCGCCGCCTGGCCAGCCCAACGTCAGGGCCATCGGGCGCTGACAGAGTCGAGGGCCTGCCCCGATGCCAGGACGCCCGCCGCGTGCGACGATCTGCTGGTGAGGCCGACCGTGGTGATCGTGGACGACGATTCTGGCTTCCGGTCTTTGGCCAGGGCGTTGCTGGAGGCTGAAGGATTCGAAGTCGTGGGCGAGGCTGGAGATGGGGTGTCGGCGCTGGCCGCGGTGGGCCGGCTTCATCCGCGCGTCGTGCTGCTCGATATCCAGTTGCCCGGCATCGATGGCTTTGAGGTTGCTGAGCGGTTGGCTGGGGCGGGCGATCCGCCAGCTGTGGTGCTCGTGTCGGCCCGGGGCGTGTCCGCCTACCGGCGGCGGCTGGCCCGAAGCCCTGTCCGCGGGTTCATCTTGAAGAGCGAGCTGTCGGGGAATGCGCTGGCTGCGCTCATCTGGTGACGGCATGACTGCCCCTGGTCCGCGCCTCCGGGCGGCCGCGTGGCTGGGCGGGCTCGTGGTCGGCCTCGGAGCGGAATGGCTGGCCCGTTCGAGCCAGTCCCTGCCCGAGGCGGGGGCCGACCTGGCCGTGGGGTGGACGCTGATCGCGTGCGGGGTCCTCGCCTGGTCCCGCCGTCCGCAAAGCCGCGTTGGTCTCCTTGTCGCGCTGACGGGATTTGCCTGGTTTCTCGGCACGCTGGCCGGCTCGCGGATCGGGGATGTTGCGACGCTCGGCGCAGCGCTGCTTTTCGTTCACCGTGGCCCGCTATGCCACGCGATCATCGGCTACCCGGGCGGGCAGGCCCTGGACCGGTTGAGCATGGTCGTGGTGGGTGCGGTTTACGTGTACGCTGCGGCCACCCCGCTCGCCCGGAACGACGTGGCGACGATAGTCGTCGCTTTCCTTGTCCTGGCAGCAACGATCCGGGGTCATGCGCTGGCAGCAGGCCCCGGCCGCAGTGCCCGGGTGACGGCGATCGCCTCGGCAGCCGCCCTGGCCGTTCCGCTTGCGGGGGGGAGCGCGGCGCGCCTGATCGGGGCGGGACCTGGTGTGGAACAAGCCGTGCCGTGGGGATACGAGGCGGTGCTCGTCCTGATCGCGGCTGGCTTCCTGGCGGACATCGTGCGCGGCCGGTGGGTCCAGGCGGTTGTCACGAGGCTGGTCGTCGATCTCGGCGAGGGTACCGGGACCGGCACGCTGCAGGCCCGGCTGGCGCATACCTTGGGCGACCGGTCGCTGGCGATTGCGTACTGGCTCCCAGAGACCAGCGGATATGTCGACCAGAGCGGGAACCCGGTGGCGCTCCCCGGCGCGGGGTCGGGGAAGGCGGTCACCGTGATCGAGCAGCGGGGCGAGCGGATCGCTGCGCTGGTCCACGACGCCGCGGTCCTGGACGATCCCGGCCTCATGGACGCGGTGGCCTCGGCGGCCAGGATTGCGCTTTCGAACGTGCGGCTGCGGGCGAAGGTGCGGCGCCAGGTCACGGAGCTGGACGCCTCGCGGCGCCGGGTCCTCGAGGCCCGTGATGCTCAACGCCGCCGTCTCCAGCAAGACCTGCGGGCTGGCGCCGGGCAGCGCTTGACGGAGCTCGGGGAACTCGTGGACCTCGGCCTCCAGGGCGCTCGCGCTGCTCCGGATGGAGCGGTGGTCGCGCGGCTGGAAGATGCCCGGCGAGAGCTCGATGCGGCGCACGACGAGCTGCAGGAGCTGGCCGCAGGGATCCATCCGGCGGTGCTGACCGAGCGCGGTTTTGGTGCCGCGTTGTCCTGCCTTGCCGAGCGAGCGCCCGTGCCGGTCCGGCTCGCCGTTCCCCCGCAACGCCTGCCCGCTGTCATCGAGACGGCGGTCTATTTCATCTGCTCCGAGGCTCTGACCAACGTCGGGAAATATGCGCACGCGTCACGCGCCGACGTTGCGGTCCGGGCGGACGGGGATCTGGTGACCGTCCTCATCGCCGACGATGGTGTCGGGGGCGCCGACCCGTCAGCCGGATCCGGGCTCAACGGACTAGCAGACCGGGTCGAGGCGCTCGGCGGCCGGTTCCGCGTGGAGAGCCCGGCGGGCGGCGGTACGCGGCTGCTGGCCGAGATCCCAGCCGCGCTCCGGGCATGAAGAAGGCCCCGGCCTCCCGCCGGGGCCTTCTGCTGCCCGCGAGCTCCGTCACGCGGAGACCCGCCGCCAGGGCTTCACCACGTAGGCGGTTGGCTCGCATTGCCCCAGCGACACGCTCAGGGAGCAGCCGGGCTCCTGGCCTCCCAGCTTCTTGAACGTGAGCGTCTGCCGGTACACGCTCCACCGGTATCTCCAGATCGCCTGCCCCTGGTAGAAGGTGATCGTGTCGCCGCGCACCACGTAGGTGGCGGTCGTTTGCGGACTAGGCCGTGCACCTGGCCGCGTGGTCGCGGAGTTCCCCCGGTGGAGCGTCAACGTGAAGCTGCCGTAGTTGGCGGGGACTACCTCGCTCGGGTCGGGGTGGGCAGCGACGAACTCGGCCCTGGTGTAGCTGACCTCCCACACCCCGTCCAGCGGTGTGACCTGAGTGGTCTTGGTCCCCCCTCCCGGGGAGCCGTTGCCTGGAGCCGAGCCGGGCGCAGGCCCGGTGCAGCCGCCGGGGATCACCAGCGCGGGCCCGGGCCGGGTGTGTTGCTTGAGGCGGCTGATCTCGGCGATGAATTGCTTGGTCTGCGGATCGCGCTCCACCTGCGCATAGACCGGAGCGAAGGCGTTCCACAGGGCCGCGAGGTCAGCGTGGGAGGCGTCCGCGAAGCGGGTGCCGCCCGCGCACAGGCCAGGCAGCAGGCCAGCATCACCGTCGATGAGCCCGGTGGAGCGGACCGCAGCGTCTCGGACCGCCTGGGTGAGCCAGGCGCGCTGCTGGGAAGTGAGCTTGGCGAGCCGGCCGGGGTTGCCGATGACGGCAAGCGTCTGGGGCCACAGGTTGACGTTGGCCGTCACGTATCGAGCCCGTTTCCACAAGTCGGTCTTCTTCCAGTAGACGAGGAGGTTCTTTTCGAAGCCCCCGACCGAGCCGCTGGCCAGTCCCTGGTCCAGCGGGGTTCCCCACGCATCGCTCGGTCTGGCCCCGAGCGCGCGGATCGCCTCGGATGCCTCCCTCGACCGGAAGGCCGCAAAGGTGACGCCGCGCCAGTCCGCCGGGCCCAGCAGGGGCCTGCGGACAGAGATCGGCTTGCGCAGCCCGTCGGCGAGAACCCCCAGGCCCGTCACGTGCAGCGTGTCGAGCGATCGCATCATCTGGGCGGGGATGCCGCTGCTGAGGACGGCCCGCTCCAGCGGGTAGCTGTCGATCAGCATGGGGGCGGTCAGCGCCTGGAAGCTGTTAACGCCCAGGGCGTCGAAGACCCGCGTGCCGACGACACCGAGGTCATACTTACCTGTGGCGACGCCGCGGACGACCTGCTGTTCGCCGCCCGGCAGGTTTTCGCCGACGTGGTAGACCATGTCGATCTGGACGTTTCCTGCGGATAGCTTCGCCACCTGGCTGACGAGATACGGGTCGATTTGGGGCATGACCCCGGGCTCCCCGTTGATAGTGGCCATCCGCAGCACAATCGGCGTGCCGGGGCCTCCGGCCTTGCTGCCTGCCAGCGCACCGCACCCGGCAATGGCCAGGGCTACCAAGACCACGGCACCGGCTCGGCGGGCGCGACGTCTTTTTCTCATGACGGCCTCCTTCCCGGCCGGCTGTAGCTTCGCCGGTTCCCGCCTGCCACCGCATCGGGGCATGCCCCTCATTGTGCATCCGGGGGTCAGGGACAGCCCTCGGCTGGGAATCGGGGCCGCCCGGTGCCAGGATTCGGCCATGGGCCCGGCAGTGCCTCGTTTCAGCCAACTCCCCCGCATGGTTGTGCTCGCAATCTGGCCTGCCGCGTTTGGCCTCGGGTTGCTGTCCCTCCTCATCGCCCAGTCGCACCCCGGGGCGACGTTCGGCGGGACGTCATGGACGGCAGGTCTTACCGAACTGGGCGCGGGATGGGCGGTGATCGGCGCAGGTTTCTATCTCTGGCGGCGGCGAGGGAAGCTGTCCGGGCTGCTTTTGGCCGCCGCCGGGGTGGCCTGGTTTTTCCCCGAATGGGACAACCCGGGGCTCGGGGCTGCGGCGTTCACGTTCGGCCTGGTCACCTACGCCCTGGCGCCTGCCGTGGTGGCCCATGCGGTCCTGGCCTACCCGCCCGGCCGACTGTCGTCCCCGCTCGAGCGCCTGGCCGTCACCGTCGCGTATGCGGACGCGGCGCTGATCCTGGGACTGCTCCCGGCATTGTTCTTCAACCCACCGGAGCAAGGGTGCAGCCTGTGCCCGCCGAACCTGCTGCTCGCCGATAGCCAGCCGGGCCTGTTCGACTCCCTGAACCGGTGGGGCGTCCGGCTGGGCCTGGTGTGGGCGATCGCGATCGCCGCGCTGTGCGTGTGGCGGCTCGCGCCCCGGTCC
>Ga0207684_10005674_pt1 | contig 11466 bp, 7 predicted proteins | sample KBSK5501metaG_FD_184342 | JGI IMG/M metagenome (GOLD analysis project Ga0207684, IMG submission 184342) | Corn, switchgrass and miscanthus rhizosphere microbial communities from Kellogg Biological Station, Michigan, USA - KBS K5-50-1 metaG... | ecosystem: Host-associated > Plants > Roots >... | reverse complement strand
GCAGGAGGCATATACGCTCTTTAGCTCCGGACAGTCTGCAGTGGCTGTGATGAATAGAGATAGCTTAGAGGGGATTGTAACGAAAAGTGATCTGCTGGAGTTCTGGGCACACACACGAACTATATAGGAATGGTAGGGTGAACGACTGTTGACCAATTGACATATATCTAGTAATCTATCCTTGTTCTGCGAACAGAGAAAACTAGATTACTGCGCTCCGGAGAAGTCACCGAAGTGGAGCGACTTCGGGAGAGCTGCGTGCTGGGATCATCGTCCTCTCTGGTCGGGTCAGTGGTCACGAGCAAAAAGAGGACTTACAGCGGCAAGTGCAACAACTTGAACAGTGGGCGATGGTGGCACGGACCGGACAGAAGACGATGACCTTGACCGATAGTGGCTCCGGTCTCAACACCGATCGCAAAGGCTTGCAGAGATTGCTTGCGCTCGCGCAAACACAAAGCGCTCGTAGACTGCGCCAAGCAGGTCTTTGTAGAACAGGAGCAGTAAAGTGGCCAAGACGCAAACGCTCTCCTTTCCCATACGCTTGCCCGATGCCGTGCAAGCCGAGGCGCTGCGGCTGTTGGATGCAAGCACCATCGCCATCAATCAGATCATCACCGACCTCTGGCCTCAGCTTGATCTCTTTGCCGCAGATCGACCTGGCCCTGCTTGGAAGCAGGTGGAAAAACATCTGCAGCGTCGGACGGGGCATGGGAGTCGGCAGGAACGCTGCGAGATGGAACAGGCGGGCAGAATCCTGCGGGCGCAGGCGAGCCGCAAGCAGGTCTTCCAAACCATTGTGCCTCTGCTCGCAGAAGGACTGATCCGACCAGCGGAAGGGAAACGTCCAGCCAGCAAAGATCATCGGCAGATCAAAGAGCAGGTCCGTGCTCTGCGTGCCCAGATGCACGAGACAGGGGAAGATGCCGACGCCTTCATGGCGATGACCAATCTCCTTGAACAAGCGTGCAATCAGTACCTGCAAACGGAGATCTTTCCCACCTCCTATGAAGACTTGCAGCCGGTTCCCGTCCTTTCCTTGGGGCAGCTCACGTTTGCTGGAGATGATGGGATGAAGGCTGGGCAGACCTATCGGGCGCGGATCGAGGTGGCGAAGTTTTGTGACGTGGCGAGCCATCAGGAGCACGAGCAAGCAACCCTGTGGCTCAAGCTCCGTGCGCCAACCGCCCAAGGGAAATGGGCCTGGGGGGAATGGAGCCAAGCCATCCCTCTGCCCAAAACGGTGTGCTCATATCTGTGGCAGGGAGCCGGAGCGCAGGCTCCCACCTTGCGGGAAATCCGAAGTGACAATGGCAGCCGCCTCGCCGTTCTTGATCTGATGCTGGAAGTGCCGGCGCAGTATGTGTCTGCCCTCGAACAGGAAACCCGCGTGCTCGGATGGGACTGGGGCGTCAGATCGCTGATCACCGTCTCCGTGCTCGAAAAACCGGAAGGGGATGAGCCGTACCGCCAGGTGAGCCGCCCGGTTTTTCTCAACACCGGGGGCCTCGATGGCAGACAAGCCCGTCTGCGCCGCGAGGTCGATCGCCTCAAAGGATGTCGGGAGCGCTATGTGAAGCTCGTGCAAGCAGCCAGGAAGGCTTACGAAGAGCAGCAAACACCACTGCCCGCCCATTTCCCCGGCTGGCGAGAGCAGGTGAGAGCGTACGAAACTCGCATCAAACAGTACTGGAAAAAGTATGAACGGCGGAATCGAGAACTGGCGCACTTGGCGTCGAATCTGCTGATCTTGCTGGCGCTGCTGTACGACTGCCGACTGATCTGTGGAGAAAATCTGACCACGCTCAAAACGGAAGGGCCAGGCCGTGGCGTGCGCGGGCGGTGGCGGAACTGGCGCAATAACACGACAGTCCGAGGCGAGCTCTGGCGCGTGCTCAAGTACAAATGCCATCTCTTGGGTATGCGAGCGCGCCAGGTGGAGGCACGCGGCACCACGCACACCTGCCCGCATTGTCACCAGCCGGCCAAAACGTATTTGTCGCCAGCACCAGAACACCGGAAGAAGGCCATGGATTGGGCTCCCTGGTTGTGTTGTCGCAATCCCGCGTGCCTGTGGAATGGAGCGCGCGATTATGCCGCCAGTCTCAATATTGCTGCTCTTGGTATGGCCTTTTTGCTCACCTATCACGACACGAAGCGGTACCAGGCATACCGCATGACTGATTCGTCAGTCAAGCCGGCTTTGTACATCAGGGCCGGCGCGACGCTGCTGTTGCCGTCGCAGGGGATCACACCCCGCCCTTTTGAGGGCAAATACGTGTGCTATGCCGGGTGGTCCTTTTCCCTCTCGTTACGCACTTCTCAGAAGCACCATCTGCTGTCTTTGCTTTCTACTTCTCGACTCAGAAAGCGCGTGCTCAGCAGTGCGTAATGTTCGCATAGTTACGTGTTGTTGCAACGGTGGAATGAGTAGATGTGCTGGTGTTTCGCATAGCCTAGTTCTCCAGCACGCTGCTAAATGTGAGCATTCTGTTTAGTGAACAGTTGCTGAATAGACAAAATAGCTTATAATATAAGAAAGGTGTCATGTCATACCAATGCATGGAAGTACAAGGAGAGTCAGCATGCCAGGCACAGTAACCAGCGTTCATGTTACGAATATTCTAGGCTTGGTTGGTTTTTTGATACTGTGGTTAGTTCTGTTCGAGTGTGCCAGGATGCTGATGATGGTGATGAGGAATGACTCGTTGATTGGCTGGGCTATTGGTCCCCTGGGTGTGTCAACGTTGTTTCTGTCTGAACCCTCCATAGCGTTTATTTTATTCAATGCCCTTTTTCCTGCAGTAATCTCAGGTAGTGTGCTCTACCTTGGACTGTTTACTGCTTTGCCCAGGCCAATTGTGTTACCACATTATCCATTGGTCGAAACGCTTGTGATCGCAGTGGGGGTATTGCTTACAAGCACTGGAGATTTTTTAGATGCCCTGCGCGACCTGCGTCACCCATTGTGGGGCGAGGCACGCATCTTACGTAGCCTGCAATATTTGCGGGCAAGCTGGGCCACCATCCACTTTACTCCCTTTGGTCGCTCTTACTTGCGTGACCATTTCGACTCTAGCCCAACAGAACTGTTACAGGCATTTTAACCGCACAGGATTGTTCAAAGTTGAAGGACGTTTGTGTGTGGTACACAGGGCAAAGTAAAGTAGAACGTGCTGCCTCTACCCTGATTGCTGGAGAACCCGATGGTCCCTCCATGAGCCTCGACAATTGCCCTGGCCACAAATAATCCCATACCAATGCCCGAGTATTGGCGACTGGCGATATTGCGCACCCGGTAGAAGCGCTCAAAAATGTGATCGAGATATTCCGGGCTGACACCGATGCCCTGGTCGATGACGCTGATTAAGTACTCGTTATCTTGCTCCTGCAGTCTAACTGTTACCTGCCTGCCTGGCGGAGAGAACTTGATTGCATTATCCAGAATATTACCGATCACTTGCCCAACGCGCAGTTGATCTGCGACGATCCTGCTGTCTTGCGCCTGGATATCAAGCAAGATCGTATGTTGCTCTGCGCTTACCTGGGCTAAGCTTACGCGCTCGGCCAGCACATCGGCGAGGTAAAAACTGGTGTATTGGAGATCCAACTCTCCCCACTGGACACGCGAAAGGTCGAGCAAGTCACTGACCAATCGCTCAAGATGTTCGGTCTCACTTTGCACAATATTCAGACTGCGCAGATCATAGCTCTCGGGAGGTTCGACCAGAGACCCTGTATTGTGTTGTCTTTGACGTGCTTCGCGCAGGCGACGATCGTTGCGCCGTATCAAGTGTTGCGTGTAGCCCTTAATTGCTGTCAGCGGCGTGCGCAGTTCATGTGAGACAACCGAGACAAACTCATCTTTCAATTTTTCTATTTGCTTGCTGGAGGTGATATCATTGAGCACTGCCACTACACCAATTGGTCGCACGACCAATTGGCTCGCATCGTGAAGCGGTGCTGCACTGATACTCAGTGTTAAGGGGACGGATTCGCCGCTGACCCCGGCGATCAATTCCCGGTTCATGACAATTTTTCCGGCCAGAGCCTGGTCAACAATGCCGGCCAGGTCCAAAAGCCAGTTCACATTAGCACTGGCCGCCAATTTGCGCAATGATGTGGGAGTCTCCTGCTCCAAATCGACTTCTGCCTGGGCGAACAAACGCTGTGCTGAACTATTGAGCGAGGTAATAGCACCTTGAGCGTTGGTGATGAGCAATCCCTCTGCCATGCTGCTGAGAATCAGTTCCAGGCGCTGGCGTTCCTGTTCGGCCTCTCGCCACAGTGCTATCTCGCGTTCGCGCAGGCGCACATTTTCTAGTGCGACGGCAGCATAATCGGCAATCATGGTGGTCAGTTGCAATAATTCAGTATCAAATGTACCCTCATGTTCATCGAAAAGGCTCAACATGCCAATGATGCGACTCTCAACGGTGAGGGGAATATTGAGAAAGTCCCCAACCCGCGTTGCTTCTGATGAAGTACTGATAAACGATGGAGCTAAATCGTCAGGAGCATCCAGGTCCGCAACCACGGCCAACTCTTCTGCTGTCACATCTGGAAAACCGATGACGCTCGCGGCGCGTGCTATTCTCTGGATCATTGCCTGTATGAACGGCCCGGTGAGAGGATAACGCGGGATAATAGAAAGTTCAAAGGGGTCACCTTTTAATAGGATGGAGCAGGCGGAAAAGCTGTAGAGCTCTTGGAGTGTGGCAAGGAGCGCACGATGTACCTGGAAACGATCAATGGCTGCAACAAAGCGTTTGCCGATGGTATTAAGTTGTTCCATCTGATGACGAAGAGCCGATAAGTGATCCCCATCCCCACCTTGTCCAATGATGGAGCGGTACGCGCTTTCCGTTGCATTTGACTGTGTTTGCACGCTGCTCTCCATGTCCCTTAACTATGGCATCTGTTCCAGTTGGCGCGTCACTTCGTCGAGCAGTGGCGGCCCAATCAGATCTCCAGTCAACTCTTTCAAACCTGCAAAGCATTCCTGCAACAATGCATGTAGTCCCTGGGCAAGCTCCTGCGGTGTGACATAACTCCATTGCTCTTTTATGACCGCTGGAACAACATCGGTGTATGGCATCTTCTCCAGGAAATGTAGAAAAGGATATGCGTTCGATACTCGCCTGGCGGCCCCTTGAATCAGAACACGAGTTGTGGCTTTTCCTAAAAAGGGTGTAACACGGTCATCTATGAGCCGTATGGCTTTCAGGTAAGGCTCTACAATCTTTTCCTGGTTTGCGGAAGAGGAGTTGTCAGACATACTTGACATATGCAGGATTGCCACTCCCTTCGCTATTTCAATTAACTCGTTCCAGGCATATTATACCATAGGTTAATTGTGTATTGTAAGTGGGTAGCCAATCAGTAACTACAAGATATACGAATGTAAGAGCTTAGCGATTTAATAATGTGAGAGAAATGTGCTGATATGTATGTACTTTGTGATAACATATGATTACTGCCCAGGTGTAATGTAAGCAGTTGTGCCGGTGTGGGTAAAAATTTCCTCTTTGGAGGACCCAAAGTGCATGCTTATGGAACGAGTCTGAAGAGACGTGCTAGCCAGAGGCGAAAACCGCGCAGGCGAGGTTTCCCATCACCGGTCAAATCTGCCGCCATCTCAATTAAGCGTTGACGTCCAGCTTCTTTGCGTGCCTGGGTCTCATCTGCATCCTTCTGTGTGGTATAGCGTTCGTTTTGCTCGTCGATAGCTCGTAGGAAGTGTTCAAGGTGGATCTCGAATTGCGAGAGTGGAAGCTGGTTCACGCTAGCCTGTGATCGCCCTGTCATGTCGCTGGAAGGCGTGACCAGGTCTCCGCTGGACGTAATGAATTGGGATTCTGCATTAGAAGGTGATGGGGAATTATCTTCAGTGGCCTCAGTGACCTCCACGCGACGCATATTCAATCTTGGAGCGATCCATTGGTGCATAGCGAGCAGGGAGGCTCGGCGGCAGATAGCCTCAATATCTGCACCGTTACGTCCCTCTGTCAGGCGAGCCAATTCCTCTAGAGAGATGTCAGGACCAAGAGGCCTGCCGAGTGTATGAATGCCAAAAATTGTGCAGCGTTCGCTTTCATTGGGATAGCCTAACTCGACTACGAGATCAAAGCGGCCTGGGCGCAATAGCGCTGTATCAATCAAGTCTGCTCGATTGGTGGCAGCCACTACGATTACCCCTGCGCGACCTTCAATGCCGTCCATCTCAGTCAATAACTGCGCAATCACACGATCTACCACGTGCCCATCGACTTCTACGCCACGCCGGGATGCAATGGCATCGATTTCGTCGAAAAAGACGATGCACGGTGCCGCTTGTTTCGCCCGCCGAAAAACCTCGCGTATGCCTTTCTCGGATTCTCCGACCCACTTTGAAAGCAACTCTGGCCCTTTGATCGAGATAAAGCTCGCTTCGCATTGATTGGCAATCGCCCGTGCCAGCAGCGTTTTGCCTGATCCCGGGGGGCCAGACAAAAGCACGCCGCGCGGCGGCTCGATCTTCGCATTTGCATAGAGTTCAGGGAAGCGCAAGGGCCATTCCACTCCCTCCGTGAGGATAGCTTTGGCCTTCTCCAATCCCCCGATATCATCCCAGGAGGTGTCGCTGACCTCGACATAGACCTCGCGTGTGATCGATGGTTCGATTTCTCGTAAGGCTGCTTGAAAATCGGCCATGGTTATACTCAGGTTTACCAATGTCTCGTATGGGATATAGCCGCGCTCGTAATCAATGTGGGGCAATACCCGGCGCAGGGCTATCATGGCTGCTTCGCGGCACAACGCTTCCAGGTCAGCTCCAACGAACCCAGGTGTAAGTTGAGCCAGGCGTGCAAAATCAATGTCGGGTGCCAGCGCTGCATCTCTACAGTGAATGCGTAAAATCTCCATGCGCCCGTATAAATCAGGTACACGCAGGGCAATCTCACGGTCAAAGCGACCCGGGCGGCGCAGTGCGGGATCGAGGGAATTTGGCTGGTTTGTGGCGCCAATCAGCACGACCTGTCCGCGCGAAGCAATGCCATCCATCAGCGCCAGCAGTTGTCCAACGATGCGTCGTTCAAGCTCGCCATCGGTCTCGGAACGCTTGGGTGCCAGCGCATCCAGTTCGTCGATGAAGACGATACTGGGGGCTCGCCGCTGTGCCTCCTGGAACACCGAGCGCAGGCGCGACTCGCTTTCGCCGTACAGCTTGTTCATGATCTCAGGGCCATTAATCACGAAAAATGCTGCGTTTGTCTCTGATGCTACAACGCGAGCTATGAGCGTTTTGCCCGTACCAGGAGGACCATAGAGGAGTACTCCTTTGGGCGGTTCGACGCCCAGGCGGTCAAAGACCGCAGGGTATTTCAACGGCAGCTCGATCATTTCGCGGATACGCTGGAGTTCCTTGCCCAGTCCACCGATATCTTCGTAGCTTACTCGTCCCAGCCCACCGGGTTTTGTGGCACCTCGTGCCTGTGCGCGCACGATTGTACCCGGCTGCACCAGCACTGCTTCGGTATCCGTCACGGGTTGTGGCTGGACCGGTGGCACTAACTCATCCAGCGGGCTGGAGGTTCGCTTGTTCACGGTATAGCTGGGAGTAACAGGGGTAGTGCTGATAATCAAGAATTCACGCGGCGCTGCTCCTGGCGTGCCCACACGTAGCAGATCACCAATCACAACGGGCAAGCCAACCAGATAACGAGCAATATATTGCAGGTCGCTTTCCTGAATTGGCGCTCCACCGGTTAGTGGCAGCAGTGTTACCTTTTCGGCATTCTTGACCTTTGCCTTATGCACGGTCACGTGCTCTCCCAGGCCCGATGCACTATTCTGTCTCACCTGGCTATCCATCTGGATGGTTTGCTGGCCTCGCTCCATGATCGCACTTGGCACAACTTTGGCAGCGGTCGAGCGAGCCCCGGTAATCATTACAATGTCCCCAGGCTGGCATCCTAGATGTGCCATGTCGCTTGGATCTATGCGTGCCACACCTCGCCCGACCTGAAAACCTTCTATGACGACGAGTTGCAGGCTGTCGTAGGGCATGGCGGTCTGGTTCTGATCGCTATTATTGCTGGTGGTAGATGTTGTATTATTGGCGGTATTTTCCAGTGGAAGCTTGCCAGTTGTTCTATTAGCAGCAGTTGCGTCGCTGCTGCTTGTCGAAGTCGACTCCTCCATGTGTGTTCCTCTTCCCAGGTGAGAAATGATGACTATGAATGATCTATCACATGTACGTGAGGGGAAGAAAAAAGTTGAACGTAGGTATGAAAGGTCATAAAGTATGCAGGCCGGGTGCGTCCGGCCTGCATACTTTATGACCTTTGATCTCATCAATTACTACCATAGTCGATCCACCAATCTTCGTGCGACGTGCAGCCATTCTTCTGGCGTGTCATCAGGCACAGAGCAGCCGTTTGCCAGGATCAGATGCAATCCTTTGGTCTGGCTGATAGCGGACATGATTTCGTTGTCAAGCTCGGCCTCGCTGCCATTGGTAAGAGGGCCGCGCTCCCAAAGACCGCCCATAAGGCATTTATCCGTGAGGGTCAGGGCCTCGCTGAGGCTGGGGCCGGTGATGCGATCACTCCAACTGATCACAGAAACGGGGTAGTCCGTGAAAGCCTCGAAGTAAGTCTGATCGCCGCTCTGGTCAGGATCGGCGTGAACATGGACAATGTTGAGCCAGCCCTTTTGAGCGCCTTCGAGAGCATGCAGATCATATGGCAGCCCAAAACGATCGTATTCCATGCGGGTAAAATCGGCACTGGTGGCCCCCATACAGGAGAAGAAGATGCCGCTTGCCCCTGCCTCGATAGCGGCTTCTATCAACTTACGCAAGTTGGCTGCGATGGTACCTAATCCTTCCTCGAAGGGGGCGGGATCTTTACGCGCTTCGGCTATTGCTTGTTGTTTGCCCATGAAGCGTAATGCATAGGTGAGTGGGCTAAATAAGGTCAGGATGAGAGGATAGTCGCTACCCAATTGGGAGCGGAGTGTGCGAATACACACGAGTTGCTGTGCAAACATCGGCGTATCCAGGTCCAGCCGGGGCAGGAAACGCATTTGTTCAGCCTCAACAAAAGGTTGATCTGGCATAGGGTAGGGCAAATCAGGCATTATTTTTACGATATCTAATTGAAACTTCTGAATGAAGAACTCCATTGTGAGTTCTGCCATGCGTTCTCCCGATCCTTCGGGCTTGAAATGATGCCAGAAACAGAAAGGTACACGATCCACAGGTTCTCCCGCAACCGCAGCCCGCACGCGCTCACCCGGTGTCAGATGCTGTGTTGTCATTATGCTTTCTCCTCGGTGATTCTGGTGTTTGGCTGAATTGGAGCTAGCCCTTCAGCATAGCGTGTTCTATCGCGTTCGGACTGCTCTTGGGCGCGCTCTGTGACTACGTTATCGAACCAGCGGGCTAAAAGGGTACCGAGTACCGCTCCACCTGCCAGTGCTATCAATTTTGCCAGTAATGATGCAAGGTTGCTCATGGGTTTTCCTTTCTGTATTCTTTGGAAGAATGATGTTTTTAGGATGCCTGCTACAAAGTATACGTTACAAGGGATTACCGAGGGAAGGTCACCGTTGCTTTTTGCAATGTGAAGTTTTTTAGACCGTTCTACTGAACGGAAAAGCGTTCCGGGTTATTCCCAACAAAGAGTATACTTAACAAAACGTCATCATTTAGGTAATTAGCCTCATAAACCCTCGACGAGTTGCCGGGTTTCTGTTAGGATGTCCACAATTAGCATCGAGCGTTAACAAGAGACGTATGTTAGATATGGAGGAAGTTGCTTCATGGACGGACTTCAACGGCGTATCAGAATTGCGCGCGGTGAGATACCTGCGGACCTGGTGCTGCGTAATGCAAGGCTCGTTAACGTGTGCAGCGGCGAATGTTATCCTGCTGATATCGCGATTGCTGATAGTCGCGTCGTCGGCGTGAGCGCACCTGGGGAAGATTACTGGGGACATGAGGAACGCGACCTGGAAGGACGCTGGTTGGCCCCTGGACTCATCGATGGTCATATGCATATTGAAAGCACTATGCTCCTCCTCTCCGAATTTGCGCGTATTGTCACGCCGCTTGGCGTGACCGTCGTGATGCTCGATCCGCATGAGTTTGCCAACGTCATGGGTATAGCAGGCATACGCTATGTTCTCGAATCCGGGCGCGATCTTCCACTGTCTGTCTATGTGATGCTTTCATCCTGTGTCCCTGCTTCGGCTTTTGAAAGCCCTTATCGTGTGCTCATGGCTGATGACCTGCTGCCTCTCTTGGAAGAAGAGCGTGTTCTGGGACTGGCCGAAATGATGAATATGCCCGGCGTACTGCACGCAGATGAGCAGGTACTGGCAAAGATAGTAGCCACACAGAAGCATGGCCTTGTTGTCGATGGACATGCACCGGGTCTCGATGGGCGTGATCTATGCGCTTATGTTACAGCCGGTATTATGTCGGATCATGAATGTACAACGCTCGAAGAGGCTCGCCAGCGCATTCGTCTTGGCATGTGGCTCATGATTCGCGAAGGCTCGGCAGCGCGCAACCTCGATACGCTGATGCCGCTGGTCAAAGAGTTGCACCCGCCGCGCGTCTTCTTTGTCACAGATGATCGCGACCCGCAAGATTTAACCACGCGCGGGCATATCGACTCGATGGTACGTCGCGCTATCGAGTTGGGGCTTGATCCTGTGGAGGCGATACGGCTCGCCAGCTATAATACTGCGCAGTATTTTCGCCTGTATGACCGTGGCGCAGTCGCGCCTAATTTCATTGCTGATCTCGTCGTACTGGATGACCTCGACACATTCAAGGTCGAGTCAGTTTACAAGGATGGTAAGTTGGTTGCCCAGGATGGACGTTTGCTAGTCGATGCACCTGCTGTAAGTTTTACAGGTATTACTGGTACTATACACATCGGAAACATCGATGAAAATGATCTGTGCATGCCAGGAAAACCCGGATTGATCGAGGTAGTTGGTATCGAGCCGGGGCAGATAACGACAAAGCACCTGCGAGAGGAAGCTCCTGTAAGAGATGGAGAGATTGTGGCGGATCCTGGCCGTGACCTGCTCAAGCTGGTTGTGATCGAACGACACCATGCCAGTGGCAGTGTGGGCCTGGGCATGGTCAAGGGGTTTGGTTTGCGTAAAGGTGCTTTGGCTTCCAGTGTTGCTCATGATGCTCATAACCTGGTAATCGTGGGCGTAAATGATAGCGATATACTGCAAGCAGCGCGTGTGCTGGAAAAAATGGGTGGGGGATTTGCCTGCGTTGTGGATGGAGAAGTGCGTGCCAGCATACCACTGCCGTTTGGTGGCCTCGTCTCGCCACTACCTGCCGCTGAGTTGGTGCAGCAACTCCGTGTGCTCGATGCTGCCGCCGCCGAACTGGGTTGCACGCTGGATCATCCCTGCATGACTCTCAGCTTCCTTTCGCTCTCGGTTATTCCG
>Ga0207684_10005671_pt1 | contig 11469 bp, 10 predicted proteins | sample KBSK5501metaG_FD_184342 | JGI IMG/M metagenome (GOLD analysis project Ga0207684, IMG submission 184342) | Corn, switchgrass and miscanthus rhizosphere microbial communities from Kellogg Biological Station, Michigan, USA - KBS K5-50-1 metaG... | ecosystem: Host-associated > Plants > Roots >... | reverse complement strand
CGAACGCGAACGTGCCGGCGAAGAGCACGCCCACCGAGGTGTCGAACCGGAGCCGGCCGCGGCGCGAGACCAGGCCGATCGCGAGGGCCGTCCCGACCGCGGCGACGGCGCCGCCGAGGTACAGGGGCAGCCCGAGGATGTAGGCGATCACCAGCCCCGGGAAGGCCGCGTGGCTGACCGCGTCGCCGATGAAGGCGAGGCCCTTCAGGACGACGAAGGTGCCCATGACGGCGCAGACGACGCCGATGAGCAGGGTCGCGACCAGGCCCCGCTGCATGAACCCGTAGCTGAACGGGTCGACGAGGAACCCGACGGGGTTCATCCGCGGCTTTCGTCGTGGTAGTGGCGCTCGCCGCCCGACGCCTCGTCATGGTGGTGGGCGTCGTCGAGGACCAGTCGACCGCCGTCGCCCGGGAGGACGAGGACATGGCCGCCGTAGGTCTCGGACAGAAGGGCCTGGTCGAGGACGATCTCGGCCGGTCCGGTCGCGATCACGCGGCCGTTGATGAACGCCGCCTGGTGGAAGCGCTGTGCGGCGCAGATCAGGTCGTGGGTCGAGGCGATGACCGTCTTGCCGGATCGCGCCTCGGCCTCCAGGACGTCCATCAGCTCTTCCTGCGTGCGGGCGTCGACGCCGGTCACGGGCTCGTCGAGCAGGTAGAGCTCGGGCTCCGCGGCGATCGCCCGGGCCAGGAACACGCGCCGGCGCTGGCCGCCGGAGAGCGCCCCGATCTGGCGGTCGATCGCGCCGGCCATGCCCACCGTTTCGAGGGCGGCGGCGACGCGCTCGCGGTCGACGGGACCCGGTCGGCGGCCGAACCCGAGGCGGGCGTAGCGGCCCATCATCGCGACCTCGCCGACCGTTACCGGGAAGTCCCAGTCGACGGCCTCCGCCTGCGGCAGGTAGGCGATCGAGCGGGCCTCGACGCCGGGCGCCGCTCCGAGCACGGAGATCGAACCGGTCTCCGGCTGCAGCAGGTTGGCGATCAGCTTCAGGAGCGTGCTCTTGCCGGCGCCGTTCGGCCCGATCACCGCGAGCAGCGAACCCGGCCGGACCGCCAGGCTCACGTCGCTGAGGGCGATCCGCGGGCCATAGCCCGCGGTGACGTGGTCGATGACGACCGTCGGCCGCCCATCGCGGACGACACCCGGCCGCTGGGGCGCGGCGACGGCGGTCTGGGTCAGCGGAGCGCCTCCACGATCTGGTCCACGTTCCAGCGCATCATGCCCGGATACGAGTCGGCCGGTGCGGGGCCCAGGGCGTCGTTGTAGAGCGTCGTCACGACGCGCTGGATGCCGGCCTCGTCGGCGAGCGTCTGGGCGAGCTTCGGGTTGAACTGGGCCTCGGAGAAGACGGCCTTGACGCCGGCGGCCTTCACCTTCTGGACGAGTGCGGCGAGATCGGCCGCGGTCGGCTCCTGGCCGACATTCGCGAGGACGACACCGATCAGCTCGAAGCCGTAGTGACGGGCGAAGTACGGGAACGCGTCGTGGAACGTCACGAGCTTCCGGTTGGCCGCCGGAATCGCGTCGATCTTCGCCTTCAGCTCCGTATCGAGGGCGTCGAGCTGGGCCCCGTAGGCGGCGGCGTTCGCCTGGAACGTCGCCGCGTCGGCGGGCGCGATCGCCGACAGGGCCGTGACGATCTTCGGCAGGTAGCCGCTCTTGACGAGGCTCGGATCGAGCCAGAAGTGGGGGTTGGGCTCGCCGTCGACGACGATCGGCGGGATCCCCTCCCCGAGGACGAGCCGCGGCGTGTTGCCGCCGGTACCGGACGACAGGAGGCGATCGAGGAAGTCGTCGAGGCCGACGCCGTTCTGGACGATGAGCTGGGCATCGGTGAGGCGCCTGGCATCGTCGGGCTTCGGCTCGTAGTCCTCCGGTCCGACGCCCGGCGGGATGATCGAGCGGACGTCGGTCCGCGATCCCCCGACGGCCTTGACGATGTCGGCGAAGACCGTGGTCGTCGTGACGACGCGCACGGCCCCGGGGCCTGCGGTCGGCTCCGCGCCTGAGCTCGGTCCGGCCGAGTCGCCAGCGGCTCGACCACAGCCGACCGCGATCGTGACGATGACCACGAGCGCGGCGAGACGCCGGAATGTCCTGTGGTTCATTGCGACTCCGTCTCAACTAGCGGGGTCAGGATCGTACCCGGTCACCGCCCGCTTGTCGAGAGCGAGTCTCAATCAGGGGTCGTGGAGCCCGTGTCCGGCCGAGTTCGGCCTCCGCGCTTCTTCGGCCCGCTCGAGACGGGCGCGGGAGTGGGCGGCGGCGCCAGCGGGGCCGGCTGAACATGCGCCGGCGCCGGCGGGACGTCCGCCGCAACGTGCGGCGGCGGGGTTCGGGTCGGGTGGGCCTGCGCCCGGCGGCGTCCCCCGGTCGGCACCGCCAGCCACGCGGCGATCGCCGTCGTCGCCGGGACGGCGAGCAGGATCCCGATGCTGCCGACGAGCGTCCGGACGACCTCGACGGCGATGATCTCCTCGTTCATCGTCAGGCTGAACGATTCGACCTGGATCGCCAGGACGACGAGGAGCGGGAGGGCGGCCCCGAGGTACGCGAAGACGAGGGTGTTGACGGTCGCCGCGATGTGGGCGATCCCGACGTTCATCGTCCGCGTGTAGAGCTCGCGCCGGGGCATCGTCGGGCTGACCGCTCGGAGCTCGTCGACGGTCGCGGCCTGGCTGATCGCGACGTCGTTCAGGACGCCCAGCCCACCGAAGATCACGGCGGCGAGGAGCAGCCCGCTCAGGTCGATGCTGCCCTGGGTCAGCTGCTGCAGGAAGGTGACCTGCTCGGATCCCTGGGAGATCGTGAACTGGGCGGCCTGGGTCACCACCACGGCCAGGACGCCGGTCGCCAGGAGACCGAGCACAGTGCCGAGGACCGCGGCGATCACCTGCCGGTTGAGACCCTGGGTGAGCACGAGGGTCGCGATCGTGATCAGCGTCCCGAGGGTGATCGCGAGCGCGACCGGGTTCCAGCCGGCCAGCAGCGCGGGGATCAGGATCTTGAACGCGAGGACGAGGGTCAGGGCCAATGACACCAGGGCCCGGATGCCGCGCCAGCCCGCGACGAGGATCGTCACGATCGCGAAGGCGCCGACGAGGTTGCGCAGCAACGGCAGCCGCCAGCGATCGACGATCGCCACGTTCTGGGTCCCGTCCGGGTTCGTGTCGACCGCGACGATGACGTCGTCACCGGGGCGGTAGTCGGGCAGCTGGAGCTGGCCGCTCGGCCCCTCGACCTGGGCCTGCTCCTGCTGGCCGGCCTTCGGTCCGTCGACGAACTCGACGGTCGCGATCGGCGGCGCCTCGTCGGTTGCCGGGAGGACGCTCACGACGCGCGCGTGGGCCCGGTCGGAGATCAGGCCGTGCGCGGCCGTCGGGGTGATGTCGGGCAGCCACGCCAGGAGTGCGAGGACGAGGAGGATCCCGCCGCCGACGATGACGAACTGACGGTCGAACGACCGTGTCGCGGGATCCGGTATTGCTGGATCGGTCGCGCCGGCCATCGGCCCTCCCGTGGTCGCCCATTCCGGTCACCGCCGGTCGTCTGGCAAGGCCGTCTGCGGTCAGCGGGTCAGGGTCACCTTCTGGAGACCGGGCGGCGCGTCCGGATCGTAGCCGCGACGGCGGGCGACCGCTTCGGCGAGGAGCTGCCCGGGCAGGACGAACGCGAGCGCCGCGAGCCCGTCCGGCACGTCGAGCGGCAGCCGGATCGTGTGCGGGCCCACCACCGCGTCGCCGCCACCGACGATCCATGGCTGGGCACCTGACCGTGCCGCGGCGGCGACGGCGACGTCGACCTCGGGTCCCATCCGGCCGTCCGGCCGGATCGCGAGGACGGGGATTCCCGGCCCGCTGAGGACGATCGGGCCGTGGCTCAGATCGGCCGTGGAGTAGCCCTCGGCGAACAGCCGGCCGGTCTCCTTGAGCTTCAGCGCGATCTCGAGCGCCGTCGCATGGTCGTAGCCCCGGGAGACGACGATCGACCGCTCCGATGCCGCGAACGCGGCAACGATCGCCGCCTCGTCGTCGATCGCCTCGGCGGCGACCGCGAGACTCCGACGGAGCGTCCCCGGCACGCGCCCCAGGGCTCCCGCAAGCCGCCCGTCCGGGGCGAGGGCCGCGACGAGCGCCGCACCCGCGGCGAGCTGGGCGACGTACGACTTCGTCGCCGCGACGGCCCGCTCGGTGCCGGCCCGGCAGTCGATCAGGTGACCCGCCGCGGCGACGAGCGGCGACGCCGTGTCGTTGGCGATCGCCACCGTGATCGCGCCACCGGCCTGGGCGGCTTCGACGACCGCCACGAGATCCGGGCTCCGGCCGGATTGCGAGACGGCGACGACGAGACCGCCGCGCCAATGGATCTCGGCGCCGTAGATCGTCGTCACCGACGGCGCGGCGAGCCCGCACGGGATGCCGAGCTCGGTCTCGATCAGGTAGCGGAGGTGGATCGCCGCGTTGTCGGAGGTGCCGCGCGCGACGAGCATCGCCCAGGGCGGGTTCGCGGCGCGGATCGCGGCGGCCGCGGCGGCGATGTCCGCGCGGCCCTCGTCGAGCAGCCGCTCGACCACGTCCGGGGTCTCCGCGATCTCACGACGCATCCAGGTCGGACCGGCCCGCGTCGCCTCGCCGTCCGTCATCGGGCGGTCATCCGTCTCATCGGGCGCTCATCCGTCGGGGAAGAAGCGGGGCAGCCACTGCCGGTTCGCTGCGAGGATCGCTTCGAGCAGCTCGGCCGCGAGCGCGGGTCCGCCGGCGAGCGGATTGGCCGCGAGCGCCCGCCGGGCGACCTCGCGGTCACCGGTCCGCGCGGCTTCGATCGTCAGCCGCTCGAACGTCTTTACGCGATGGACCAGGTCTGCCTGCGATGCCGACAGCGGCGCCTGCCGGATCGGGTGGGCGCCACCGCGATCGATCCGCGCGGGCACCTCGACGATGTCGTCGTCGGCGAGCCCCGGCAGCGTGCCGTCGTTCCGCACGTCGACGACCTGGACGTCGCCGCGACCGTCCTGGAGCGAGGCGATGAGCTGGGCCGCCGCCTCGCTGTAGAAGGCACCGCCGCGGTGCTCGAGGAGCTCGGGCTTCACGTCGAGCGTGGGGTCTTTGTACATCTCGAGGAGGTCGCGCTCGATCGCCATGACCTCCTCGGCCCGCGTCGGATGGGCCTTCGCCTCCGCGACCACGCGGGCCTCGTCGTTGTAGTAGCGCAGGTAGTAGGACGGGATCACGCCTTCGTCCGTCAGCCGCTCGAGCGGCAGGTTCACGTCCTCGGCGAGCTCCGGACCGTCCTCGACGAGGATCTCGGGCAGGCGGTCGACGCCGTCGACCCGGACCGCCCGGATCCAGGTCAGGTGGTTGAGGCCGACCTGCTCCAGCTCGACCCGCTCCGGCTCGACGCCGAACCGGGCGGCGAACCGGCGCTGGAACCCGATCGCGACGTTGCACAGGCCGAGGCTCCGGTGTCCCGCGTCGCTCAGTGCCTGGCTGACGATCCCCACGGGGTTCGTGAAGTCGACGATCCAGGCGCCCGGCGCGGACCGGCGGCCCACGGCATCGGCCAGCTCCAGGACGACAGGGACCGTCCGGAGGGCCTTGGCGAAGCCGCCGGCACCCACCGTCTCCTGGCCCACGAGCCCGTACCGGGGTGGCAGCGTCTCGTCGCCGAGCCGGGCCTGCTGACCACCGACGCGGAGCTGGATCAGGACGACGTCGGCCGCATCGATGGCGGTGTCGCGGTCGGTGGTCTGGACGACCCGGCCCGGCCAGCCCTGGCGCGCGAGCATCCGCTCGGCGAGGCCGCCGACGATGGCGAGACGCTCGGGATCGATGTCGAGGAGGGCGATCTCGTCGATCCGGACGCGGTCGGCCCGCCGGGCAAAGCCGTCGACGAGCTCCGGGGTATAGGTGCTGCCGCCCCCGACGACCGCCAGCTTCAGCCCCATCTCACCTCGCCGGTGCCTGCCCGCATCCGACCCGATGCGGTCGGAGACTTGACAGATTGCTTATAACGTTATCAGCATTCATCGACAGCGCAAGAGGCCGTCAACGTCCGACAAGGCCCGTTCAGGATCGTCACCCCACGAGGTCGCACCCCGCGCGATGGCCCGGTTCCGGTTCGAGCTCGGTCCCGTTCCGCTGCACCACCAGGTGTATCTCGACCTGCGCTCCGCCATTGATACCGGTGAGTGGCGCCCCGGCGATCTCCTCCCGCCGGAGCGCCAGCTCGCCGGACGGTACGGCTGCAGCCTGATCACCGTCCGGCGCGCTCTCGGCGAGCTCGCCCGTGAGGGACGCCTCGAGCGGACGCGCGGCCGCGGGACGACCGTCCTCCCGCCCCGGATCGAGCGCGACTTCGGCGGCACGATGAGCTTCACCGAGGAGATGCAGGACCGCGGCCTCGACCCCGAGACGCGGCTGATCGCGGCCCGGCCGGAGTCGGCCGGCGAGGTCGTGGCGGCCGCCCTCCGGATCGAGCCCGGCTCGCCGACCCTCTACCTGGAACGGCTGCGGGCCGCCGGCGGCGAGCCGCTCCTTCTCGAGCAGGTCCACTTGCCCGCCGAACGGTTCCCGGGGCTGCTCGCCTCGGACCTCGAGCACGGCTCCCTCTACGACCTGCTGACGGCCCGCTACGGGACGCGGATCGTCCGGGCCCGCGAGTCCCTGGAGCCGGTCCTGCTGCGAGCGCGCGAGGCGCGCCTCCTGGGCCAGCGGCCGCGAACGCCGGCCCTCCAGATCGAGGGCATTGCCTTCGGCGCCGACGGCATCCCGGTCGAGTTCGCCCGGAGCTACGTTCGCGGCGATCGCACGCGCTACTACATCGAGCGGGTCGTGGTCCGCTCGAGCTGGCAGGCCGATCCCGGCAGGATCGGCGACGACCGTCCATCGGCCGGCCGAGCCCGTGGCTCGCCGGCCCCCACGCCATCGGCGGGCGCGCCGACCACGATCTCCGGCGGCTGACGGCAGCCGCGGCGCAAGCACAGGAGGAGGAGCCATGCACCAGCGTCTGTCCCGTCCCGGCGTCCTGTTGACGGCGTTCGCCCTGCTCGCGAGCGCCTGCGGCGGGACCACGGCCACGCCGAGCCCGGCCGCCCCGAGCCAGCCCGCGGAGTCGGCGTCGGTCGCCCCGTCCCCGTCGGGGCCTCCGACCGTTCCGCCCGGTGGGCCGGTCGACATCCGGTGGTACTGCTGCCTCGGCGGCGGTGAGGCCCCGGAGCAGAAGACCGTCGAGGACAAAGTCGTCGCGGACTTCAACGCGTCCCATCCGAACATCCACCTGACCTTCGAGGTCGTCACCTACGACCAGGCGAATGGCCAGCTGACCACCGAGATCCAGTCGGGCAACGGCCCCGACATCGTCGGTCCCGTCGGGATCGGCGGGGCAAATGCCTTCCACGGCCAGTGGCTCGACCTGAAGCCGTACATCGACAAGACCGGCTACGACCTGTCGGGCTTCCCGTCGAACGTCGTCGACATCTACAAGCTGGACGAGGGCCAGGTCGGCATCCCGTTCGCGATCTACCCGTCGGCGCTCTTCTACCGGAAGAGCCTGTTCGAGGAGGCCGGGCTCGCCGAGCCGCCGCACAAGTACGGCGACATGTACACCCTCGACGGCCAGCAGGTGGAGTGGAACTACGACACGGCGCGGACGGTCGCCAAGCGACTCACCGTCGACAAGAACAACAAGGACGCGAGCCAGGCTGGCTTCGATCCGAAGAAGATCCAGCAGTGGGGCTTCGAGATGCAGCGCGACGACTTGCGCGGCATGGGCGCCTACTTCGGCCCGGGGGCCCTGGCCTCGGGTGACGGCAAGACCGTCGCGATCCCCGACGCCTGGAAGGCCGCCTGGAAGTATTACTACACCGGGATCTGGACCGACCACGTGAGCATGACGGGGCCCCAGTTCGAGAGCAAGGACATCAACCCGAGCGACTATCCATTCTTCAACGGCAACGTCGCGATGAGCGAGAACTTCCTCTGGTCGACGTACGGCGTCGGCAAGGTCGACGATTGGGACCTCGCGGCGATCCCGTCCTACAACGGCCAGGTGACCGCCGCGTTCAACGCCGACACGTTCCGGATCCTGAAGGGCTCCAAGCACCCCGATGAGGCCTTCCAGGTCCTCACGTACCTGCTCGGCGACGCGTCGGGCGACCTGCTCAAGGCCTACGGCGGCTTCCCCGCCCGGACGGCCGACCAGGCGGCCGGCATCACGGCCCTCCAGTCCCAGTTCAAGAACACCGTCGACTGGCAGGTCGCCGTGGACGGGATCGGCAAGGCGGACAACCCCAACTTCGAGTCGTACATGCCCGCCTACAACGAGAGCCTCGGCCTCGTCGGGTCGGGCGGCAAGTACCTCACGAAGTGGGGCAACACCGCGGGGCTCGACATGGATGCCCAGATCCAGGCCCTGCAAACCGAGATGCAGGGCATCTGGGACAAGGCCCCGTAGCGGTCCCGCCCACGCTGTTCACGACTCTCCGCCCGCCGCGAAGGCGGGCGGAGAGGGATCCGAGGAGAAGGCTTGGCTGCGGTTCCCATCCAGCCCGTGATCCCGCGCGAAGGGCGGCGTCGTTTCGGCCGCCCCTCGCTCGGCAAGTCGCCCCTCGCCAGGAATGAGGCCCGCTGGGGCCTCATCTTCCTATCCCCGTGGCTGTTCGGCTTCGTGGCCTTCACGTTCCTGCCGATCATCGCCTCGCTGATCTTCAGCCTCACGAACATCAACCTCGCCCAGGACCAGCCGCTGCGGTTCGTCGGCCTCGAGAACTTTCAGCGGATGCTCGCCGACCCCCAGACGTGGGAGTCGCTGGCCGTGACGTTCCGGTTCGCGGCGTTCAACCTGCCGATCGCGATCGTCGTCCCGTTCGTCGTCGCGCTCGTGCTGAACAGCCGCTACCTGCGCGGGGTCGGGATCTTCCGGACGCTGTTCTTCCTGCCCTACGTGATCCCGTTCGTCGCGGGCATCCTCGCGTGGCAGGGGATGCTGAATCTCGAGACGGGCTGGGTCAATGAGTTCCTTCGGCTCCTCGGCGTGCAGAACCCGCCGAACTGGCTCCAGGACACGACGCTCATCTACCCGAGCCTGGCGTTCATCGGTCTGTGGGGGATCGGGGCCGGCGTCATCGTCAACCTCGCCGGCCTGAAAGGGATCCCGAGCGAGCTCTACGACGCGGCCCGGATCGACGGCGCGGGCTGGTGGGCCGTCCTCCGGAACGTGACCCTGCCGATGATGTCGCCGGTCATCTTCTACTCGCTGATCCTCGGCATCGTCGACGTCCTCCAGTACTTCCTCGTCCCGCTCGTCCTCTACAACGGGACCGGCGAGCCCGGCGGATCGACCCTCTTCTTCAACCTCGTCATCTACAAGCAGGCCTTCAACTTCCAGAACTTCTCGTACGGCGCGACCCTCGCCTGGCTCCTGTTCGGGATCACCCTCGCGATCACGCTCCTCGTGTTCCGGACCTCGCGGCGCTGGGTCTACTACGCGGGCGAGCGGTAGTGGCGGCGATCTTCCGACAGGACACCCACGACGAGCTCGGGACGCTCGCGAGCTCCGTCTCGGCCCCGCGCGGACGGCTCCCGCGTCGCCGGATCAAGCCGAAGGAGGCGGGCAAGTCCTTCCTCTTCACGTTCATCGTCGTGGTCGTGCTGGCGGCGTTCCTGTCCCCGCTGGTGCGGGCGGTCTTCGTCTCGCTCAAGACGCCCGAGCAGGTCGGACAGCTCGATGCGCCGGCCTACCCGGCGGTCCATGCAACGTTCGCCTACGAGGGCAAGACCTACGACGTCTACGACGTCCCGATCGACGGCACGACGAAATCGCTCGCCCTCGTCACGAAAGGCCGTGAGTCGAGCAAGTTCGTCGATCCCGCGAACGCGGCCGCCGGCCTGATCACCTGGCAGGGCTCGTGGCGGAACCTGAGCCGATCGTGGTCGTTCTCGCCGGAGTGGGACAACTACTCCACGGTCTGGGACCAGATCGACTTCCCGAGGCTCCTCTTCAACACGGTGGCGATCGCCCTGATCGGGATGGTCGGCACGTTGCTCTCGTGCACCCTGGTTGCCTATGGGTTCGCCCGGTTCCGGTTCCCCGGCCGGGGCCTGCTCTTCACGATCCTCATCGCGACGATCTTCCTGCCCTACGCGGTCACGATCATCCCGACGTACACCGTGTTCCTGAAGCTCGGCTGGGTCGGGACGTGGCTGCCCCTCCTCGTGCCCACGTTCTTCGCGAACGCCTACGACGTGTTCCTGCTCCGCCAGTACCTGCTGACGATCCCGCGGGAGATGGACGAGGCGGCGGCGATCGACGGGGCCGGCCCCTTCCGGACGCTCATCTCGGTGATCGTGCCGCAGGCCTGGCCGGCGATCATCGCGGTGGCGATCTTCCACGTCGTCTATGCCTGGAACGACTTCTTCGCCCCGCTGATCTACCTCTCGACCAAGCCCGACCTGCAGCCCCTCGCGCTCGGGCTGGCCCACTTCAACACGCTCCACTACCGCAACCAGGCGTTCATCCAGGCAGGAACGCTGATGACGATGATCATCCCGATCCTCATCTTCCTGGTCTTCCAGCGGTTCTTCACCCGGGGCATCGTGATCAGCGGAGTCGAGAAGTAGGCGCGGCGGCGGCCCTCGGCGCCGTGACCGCGTCGGGCGGTGGGCTCCGGGTGGCCCTGACGTTCGATGCCGAGCATCCGGACCGCCCGCATCGGCCGGGCGTGACCGAGGCGATCCTCGACGTCCTCGCCGACCGACAGGTCTCGTCGACGTGGTTCCTGCAGGGCCGCTGGGTCGAGGCCCATCCGGGGACGGCCCGACGGGTCGCCGGGGACGGCCACCTCGTCGCCAACCACAGCTTCTACCACGCTCGACTGCCGCTCCTCACCGACGAGGGGATCGCCAACGACGTGCGCGCGGCCGAGCGGGTGATCGGCGACGTCGTGGGCGTGGATCCGAAGCCCTGGTTCCGGTGCCCGTTCTCGGCCGGGGCCGACGACGCTCGGGTCCTCGGGGTGCTCGACGATCTCGGCTATCGCGACGTCGGACAGGACGTCGTCCTCGAGGACTGGGAGCCGGAGCGAACCGGACCCTTGCTCATCGCGGACGCGCTGCGGGAAACGCCGGCCGCGGGTGATCCCGCCGTCGTCCTCTTCCACGCCTGGCCGTCCGGGACGCTCGACGCGTTGCCGGGCCTGATCGACGGCCTGCGCGGGCTCGGCGCCCGGTTCGTCCGGATCGACGAGCTCGTCGGCGACCGCTCCCCGGCGGCGATCCGATGAGCCCCGAGCGGCCGCCCGGTTCGGGCCCGATCCTGGCGGTGGACGGCGGCAACTCGAAGGTCGACGTGGCCCTCGTGGCGACCGACGGCACGCTCCTCGGCGCGATCCGGGGCGGCACGATCTCCCATCAGGCCGGGCCGCTGAGCGCTGGCGTCGAGCGACTGAGCGGTCTCGTCGGCGCGGTC
>Ga0207684_10005670_pt1 | contig 11469 bp, 10 predicted proteins | sample KBSK5501metaG_FD_184342 | JGI IMG/M metagenome (GOLD analysis project Ga0207684, IMG submission 184342) | Corn, switchgrass and miscanthus rhizosphere microbial communities from Kellogg Biological Station, Michigan, USA - KBS K5-50-1 metaG... | ecosystem: Host-associated > Plants > Roots >... | reverse complement strand
AAACATTCCGTCGCCTTGGTGTGGAGGTAACGATCGTCCAGCGTGGCGATCAGCTTTTGCCAAGAGAAGATCGAGATGTAGCGGAATTTCTTGAGCGTCGCTTGATTAACGAAGGTGTCCGGATCCTCAAAAACGCGCATGCGCGTTCAGTGGCAACGAGCGAGGTCGGCAAAATCGCGCTTCAATTGTTAGATCGACACTCGGGCCGACTGACCGAACCGACTTTCTTTGCCGACGCGCTCCTTGTCGCCATCGGGCGAACACCAAACTTTCGGAGTCTGGATCTGAAATCCGCGAGGATTGACGTCACTGAAAGGAATGTACGCGTTAACGATTACTTACAAACATCTCAACGGCACATTTATGCCGCAGGCGATGTCATTGGGCCATTTCTGTTCACACACATGGCTGACGCACAGGCGCGTGTGATCGTGCGGAACATCGTCGTTCCATTTCAATTTCTGCGACAAAAAATGGATTATTCGGTTGTGCCGTGGTGCACATACACGGATCCGGAGGTCGCGCATGTCGGTTTTGGCGAAGAGCAAGCGAGACAGAAAAACGTCCAATACGATCTGTTCGTCGTGCCGCTGGAAGATGTCGATCGTGCCGTGGTGGAAAGTGAAGAGGTAGGCTTCGCCAAAATCTTGACGGCGAAAGGCTCCGACAAAATCCTCGGCGCGACGATTGTCGCTCCCCATGCGGGCGATCTTCTGCACGAATTCGTGCTGGCGATGAAAGCCGGCATCGGTCTTGGCACAATTGCATCGACAATTCATGCTTATCCGACATTCGCGGAACTCGCGCGCAAGGCCGGCGACAAGTATAACAAGACGCGTCTCACCCCGCGGGCGAAAAAAGTTTTTGCCTGGCTCTACGAGCGTGCACGTAAATGACCAACGAGCAACATGGCGCGGCAAGGAACGCGATTGGGCGGCTCGTCATGCTAATCGCGGTTGTTATCGCGCTGGCTCTCGCCACGAAATTCCTGCCAGTCAGAGACTGGCTGAGAAACTTCAACGACTGGGTCGGTCAAACGGGCGTAGCCGGCATTTTCATTTTCATTGGCGTTTATGCAGCGGCCACGGTGCTGCTCGCGCCTGGGGCAATTCTCACAATTGGCGCGGGATTCGCGTTCGGGTTATGGAAAGGCTTTCTCGCTGTCTCTGCTGGCGCGACGCTCGGCGCGTCTTTAGCCTTTCTCGTCGCCCGTTTTATTGCGCGCGGCAAAGTCGAAGCGATCGCGAAAGGAAATGAAAGGTTTCGTAAGATCGACCATGCCGTCGGCAAACAAGGCGCCAAGCTGGTTTTCCTGCTTCGACTCAGTCCGGTGATCCCATTTAATCTGAGCAATTATTTTTACGGTCTGACCGGCGTGAAGTTTTGGCCCTACGTGCTCGCGAGCTGGATCGGCATGATACCCGGCACGTTTCTCTACGTTTACATCGGAACCGCTGGGAAAGCTGCTGTCTCCGCAGCGGCAGGCGGCGAAGCCGTGAAACATGGTTGGCAATATTGGACGTTTATAAGCATCGGTCTCGCGGCCACAATTATCGTGACAATCTGGGTAACGAAGATCGCACGCGATGCGTTGAAGGCAGAGACAGAAGTGCGATAGCATCGAGCAATCCTCAAATTCGACCATTCGACAGGCTCAGGGCACGCTCTGCGGACGGCCCATGCAGGCTTTTCAGGAATAGAACGATCTGTTAAACCTTTGCATCAAAATATGATTAAGTCTCAGGGTACTGAAACCATCGTCAGGCAACGATATGCCATTGGCGCCAAAGAACGCGCGGATAAACTTTGTTGTCCGGTTGATTATGAACCGGCATATCTCAGCGTCATTCCGCGGGAAGTAATCGAGCGCGATTACGGTTGCGGCGATCCATCGCGTTATCTGCGCGAGGGCGAAACGATTGTCGATCTAGGCAGCGGCACGGGAAAAATCTGCTTCATCGCCGCACAAATTGTCGGCCCAAAGGGGAAAGTGATCGGGGTCGATATGACCGACGAAATGCTCGAGGTCGCACGCCGTAACGCGCCGATTGTCGCCGAACGCATCGGTTACGCCAACGTGGAATTCCGCAAAGGCCGCATCCAGGACTTGGCGGTCGATCTCGAACTGCTGGATCAGCAATTGAAACAGAATCCGATTACGGACGCAGCTTCGTTTCTTGCCGCGGACGAACTGACCGAAGAACTGCGAGTAAAGCATCCGCTCATCGCCAGCGACTCAATCGACGTCGTAATTTCAAGCTGTGTGCTCAATCTGGTCGAGCCGAAATCGAAACGGCAACTCTTCGAAGAAATATTTCGTGTCCTGAAAAAAGGCGGCCGCGCGGTAATTTGCGACATAGTGAGCGATGAAGAAGTTCCGGAAGAAATGCAAAACGATCCCGAATTGTGGAGCGGCTGCATTTCCGGCGCCCTGACTGAAGAAGGTTTTCTGGCCGCCTTCGAAAACGCCGGCTTTTACGGAATTCAAATTCTCAAACGCGACTCGGAGCCGTGGCGCACCGTGCAAGGGATTGAGTTTCGTTCCATCACAATCCAGGCGTTCAAAGGAAAACAAGGCGATTGTTTCGAGCGGAATCAGGCCGTGATTTATCGCGGGCCGTTCAAGGAAGTGGTCGATGACGACAATCACCGGCTGGAGCGCGGCAAACGCTACGCGGTTTGCGACAAAACCTACAATCTTTACAAGAAAGCGCCGTATCGTGAGTTTTTCGAATTCGTCGATCCGCTGGTCGATGTACCGTTGGCCGACGCGAAGCCATTCGATTGCTCGCGCACTGCTCTGCGACATCCGAAAGAAACCAAAGGCCAGGACTACGACGTGACGACGGAAGCAAAAAGCAAGTGCCGCGATGGCGGCAGTTGCTGTTGATTTCGCATAGGATGAATAGGTTTGCGCAAAAACTTACCGAGCATTCGATCTTGCTCCGTCGCGCTAGTCCAGAAATTCTTCAGGTCAACCTGGGTAAGCTCTGCAATCTCACCTGCACACATTGCCATGTGAACGCTGGACCAAAGCGCAGGGAAATCATGACACGCCAGACCGTCGATCGGATTATCGATTGGCTGACAAAGACCGAGATACCGATTGCCGATCTTACCGGTGGCGCGCCGGAAATGATTCCCGATTTTCGCTATTTCATCAAACGGGTGAAAGCGCTCACGCCACCGCGGCATGTGATCGATCGTTGCAATCTCACGATTTTGCTCGAGCCCGGATACGAGGATCTGCCGGAATTTCTCGCCGCGCACAAAGTCGAGATCATCGCCTCGATGCCATGCTACTCGGCGGAAAACGTAAACGCGCAACGCGGCGAAGGCGTGTTCGACGGGAGTATCAAGGCATTGCAACTTTTGAATTCGCTAGGGTATGGCAAGGTTGCCGAGCTTCCGCTGCATCTGGTGTACAACCCCGTCGGAGCGTTCTTGCCCGGGCCCCAAGCCGAGGTGGAGACCGATTTCAAGCGCGAGCTCTTTTCGCACTTCGGCATAGTGTTCAATAAGCTTTACGCCATTACCAATCTCCCCATCGGGCGCTTCGCCGCTTATCTGCGGCACAGCAACAAGCTTGAAGAATACATGCAGCTCCTGACCGACAATTTTAATCCGGCCACGATCGATGGGCTGATGTGCCGCAACACGATCAGCGTTGGATGGCGCGGCCAGGTTTACGACTGTGATTTCAATCAGCAGCTCGACATGCAATGGGAAAACGGCAAACCGTTCTTTTTGTGGGACGTTGATCCGGCTGAAATCGATAATCGCGAGATCATGACCGGCGATCATTGTTTTGGTTGCACGGCGGGGGCGGGCTCAAGCTGCGGCGGCGCAATCGTGTAACTCACCCATCCTGCTTGAGGGAACATGCTAGAAGCCTGTGTTACAGGCGTTTCGATGCGACGATAACGTGCGCGGCCATCGGAATGGCAAATCCATCGCCTTTCGCGTAGCGTCGCACGCCATCTTCAATGGCTCGTCTGATCGCGTCGAGCCTGTCGGATGACTGGCGCGCAAGGAGGCCGGCCGTGCGAACTCCGGCGTCGCGCTCGGCTTCAAACAGGTAGTGTGGCGTCGGAACATTCCATTCCACTAAATCCGTTTCGAAGACCACTGACTCGCCGTCGAAGCCGTCGCGTTCCAGGATTTTTCGGCATTCTTCCTTATCGGCATATAAAAACTTTGATGGACCCTCCGGCATTTCGACATTCAGATCTGCATGCGCTTCGATGGCGTCATTCACAATTTTGCCGCCGGGATTTTCGTGTGGTTCCGCCCAGATAGTGAATCCAAACTTTCCTCCCGAGCGCAAAACGCGAAATGCTTCCGCGCATGCTCTTTCTGGCTGCGAGAGATGGAGCAGGCCAAAATTCATCAGGACCCGATCATAGCTTGCATCACGGACTGGCAGTACTTGTGCATCGCCTTCGCGAAACGTAATTTCGGGAAACATTTTCGTGGCGATCTCAACCATTTTCTTCGAGAAATCGACACCTGTTGGGTTCGCTCCCAGCTTCTTGACGGCGGCAGAGACGTATCCGGGTCCGCACGCAACATCCAACACCGGCATTCCGGCCAAAACGCCAGCAGCATCAATCAGATAAGGAATGAATTGCCGCGTCACCCCTGACCAGACGGAGTCGTACTTATCTGCTACGCGCTGCCAGCCATCGTGTTCGAAGCGGGTAAATTCGCTTGGAATTGTTTTCATGCGGATGCTGGAGCTATCGCACTGTTCGGCAAAGTTAGCTGTACGCTTCGCATAGCGAAGCGGCTACAACTACTCCAGTGGAAACTCGATTGGCTCTTCCTCTTCCCGTGGGACGAGCTTGTTTCGCTCAATCATTCGAGCGCAAGTGTTCCAACGAAGCAAGGCGTCATCATTGCCCGATGGGCGAATTGATTCCGCTTTTTCAAACCAATTCATCGCCTCGCGTAAAAGATCGTAGGCTTGAAATCGGCATCCTGGTGTATTTTGAGTCAGTTTTGTTTTGGCGCGCCGCTCGGCAAAGATTCCGGAATAGTAAGCGCGCTCGTAGTCGCTGCGAATCCGACCGAGCAGCTGCTTGATCTGCGTGTCACTCACCCCGTAGCCCTTCGTGAAGCGATCAGTTAACGCGAGCAGCAGCGTGATGATTGCCTCCTGATTGTCTGGATCGGCTTTCAACACATCGAGGCAAATGCTCTCCGCCTCGGCAGGCTCATTCAGCAGTCGATATCGCGTCGCCTTCTCAAGGGCGGCGGGAATGGCTTCTTTGTGGAGCGCCTTTAGTTCAGACATTCAGTTGTCAATCTTATCACGGCTCTTCACCGCGCTGGATGTTTATCAATCGAATTTCTTCTTTAGCCACTTCCAAACTGATCCAAGCGGATCATAAAACTCATCCACCACCCGCTCCTTTAACGGAATAATTCCATTATCGGTGATCCGAATACTCTCGGGGCAAACTTTAGTACAGCATTTGGTGATGTTGCAGTAACCAATGCCCTGCGTGTTTCGCAACTCATCAATGCGATTTTCGGTATCGAGCGGATGCATTTCGAGCGCGGCGACATAGATCAAATATCGCGGCCCAATGAATTGTTCATGCATGCGATGATCGCGCAACACGTGACAAACATCCTGGCAAAGAAAACACTCGATGCACTTTCGAAATTCCTGAACGCGATCGATATCGTGTTGCTGCATTCGCCAGGTTCCATCTGGCGCATCCGGTGGTCGCGGCTTGAATTCCCTGATCTTTTTCTTTACCCGGAAATTCCACGATACGTCCGTGATCAAATCCTTGATCACCGGAAAAGCCTTCATCGGTTGGACGGTGACTGGTTTATCGATCGGCAAATCGCTCAACCGCGTCATGCACATCAATTTGGGCATTCCGTTAATTTCCGCCGAACAGGAGCCGCACTTGCCCGCTTTACAATTCCATCGACAGGCGAGGTCGTTGGCCTGCGTCGCCTGAATGTGATTGACCGCATCGAGCACGACCATCCCCTCGGAAACGCCGGTCGTGTAATCACGGAATTCGCCTCCCCGCGCATCGCCGCGCCAGATTTTGAAAACTGCGGTTTTCATTCGTTGAAGAGTTAAAGCGATGAAGGGTTGAAGCGGCCAAAGTGCAAGTCTTCGAAATCGTCCTCGTCGAGATCGTAATCGGAAGAACCTTCCCGGAAGCGCGAAGAATCTCCGGTGGTACGGCTGCGCAAGAATCGAATGTAACCGTTAATCAACTTGTGGAGTCGCCAACCTTCGTGCTTAAGGGTCTCGCTTTCCTGAGCCGCCAAGTACGCCTCGTCCTCGCAAACATTCAAATCGTCCAGCAGTTCCTCGAGCGATCCGCGCGCTTGCAGCATGAATTTGATTTGCTCGAGAAAATGAAATCTACCATGGCCCTCGGCGATATTATTCGTCAGTGAGACCGCCGCGCGACGGATCTGGCTCGCTAACCCAAACTTTTCTTCTTCAGGCAGTCGCTTCGCCACCCGATACACCACTTTTCGAAATTCGCGGGCGACTTGATAGACCTCCAAATCCTCGAACGTCTGATAATGCTTTGCTTCCGCTTCCGTCCGCTTCATCGCTTTAACTCTTCATCGCTTTAACGATTCTCCTCAATCACTTGCTTCAAATAATCTGGCATTTCCGGGAGTGGTTCCAGCCGAACCTCCATCAAACCATCCTCCGCTTTTCGAATGACCGTATTCACTTTGGAGAAGCGTTCGTCTTTTTCCGGATAATCCTCGCGGAATTGGGCGCCGCGACTTTCTTTGCGCTCCAGCGCCGCGCGCGCAATCGCTTCAGAAACCGTCAGGAGATTCTTCAAATCGAGCGCGGTGTGCCAGCCGGGATTGAAATCCCGATTACCGGTGACACCAACCCGGGCGGCGCGTTCCCAAAATGTCTTCAGATGATCGAGCGCCGATCGCATCTCGCCTTCGTCACGCACAATACCAACATTATGCTGCATCACTTCCTGCAAATCGCGCTGCACCGAGTACGGATTTTCCCCGGCGCTGTTCTCGAACGGCTTTAACGCTTCCAGCGCGTGCGTGTCGATCTTATCGTTGTCGATCCTGCCAAGTGAATTCTCCTTTGCGAATTTTGCCGCGAATTCGCCGGCGCGTTTTCCGAATACGATAAGATCGGATAGCGAATTGCCGCCGAGCCGGTTTGCGCCATTGATTCCGGCCGCGCATTCACCGGCCGCAAATAATCCCGGTACGTCCGACATTTGCGTATCGGCATTCACATGCACGCCGCCCATGATGTAGTGCGTGGTCGGACCGACCTCCATCGGCTCCTTCGTAATGTCGACATCGCCGAGCGCTTTGAATTGATGATGCATACTCGGCAACTTGCGTTTGATATGTTCCTCCGCGTTCGACATTCTTTTCTTGATCCAGGAAATATCGAGATAGACACCGCCATGCGGAGTCCCCCGCCCTTCTTTGATCTCGCGCACGATGCAGCGCGCGACGTGATCACGCGTCAACAACTCCGGCGGCCGGCGCGCGTTCTTGTCGCCCTGAGTGTAACGCCAGCCCTCTTCTTCATTATCAGCCGTCTGCGCTTTGTAGTTCTCGGGGATGAAATCGAACATGAAACGTTTCCCATCGGCGTTTGTGAGGATACCGCCTTCGCCGCGCACACCTTCGGTCACGAGCATTCCGGCGACGCTCGGAGGCCAAACCATACCCGTGGGGTGAAACTGCACGTATTCCATATCGATCAACGTCGCCCCGGCGTGGTAGGCAAGTGAGTGTCCATCACCGGTGCAATCCCAACTGTTGCTTGTGATCTTGTACGCCTTGCCAATTCCGCCGGTGGCGAGCACGACCGCTTTCGCTCGGAAAATTTTGAACCGGCCGCGCTCGCGATCATAGCCGAATGCGCCAACGACCCGTTCCCCGTCCTTCAGCAACGCGATGATGCAAATCTCCATGTGCACATCGATTCCTTGGTGCACGCCGTGGTCTTGCAGCGTCCGAATCATTTCGAGCCCGGTGCGATCCCCCACGTGCGCGAGTCGCGGATATTTGTGACCGCCGAAATTCCTTTGTAGAATCCGACCATCTCCCGTGCGGTCGAAGACCGCACCCCAGGCTTCGAGTTCTCGAACGCGATCGGGCGCTTCCTTCGCATGCAACTCAGCCATTCGCCAATTATTCACGTACTGACCGCCGCGCATTGTGTCGGCGAAATGCACTTTCCAATTATCCCGATCATCGACATTGGCGAGCGCCGCCGCGATGCCGCCCTCCGCCATCACCGTATGCGCCTTGCCAAGCAGGCATTTGCAAACCATGCCAACGGAAACGCCAGCAGCGGAAGCTTCAATTGCCGCGCGCAATCCGGCGCCGCCGCTGCCAATAACGAGAACGTCGTGCTGAAAAGTTTCGTAGTCGGGCATCGGCTACACAATTCGCCAATCGTGCCAAATGCCCATGGAGCACAGACGCACGTAAAGATCGGTGAAACCGACCCAGAACAAGCTCATCCATGCCCAAAGCATGTGGCGGCGATTTAAACAGCTCACACACGCGTAGGCGCGGTAACAACCTGGCGATTTTGAAAATTGATCGAGAAATCCGCCCGCCAAGTGTCGCAGTGAATGGCACCCAAAAGTATAGCCGCTCAGCAGAATCACATTGATCGCAAGAACGATCGTGCCAACGCCGATCCCAAATGAATTCTTGTCGGTTGCGGGATCGACAAACCAAAGCGCTTTCCACACGTCAATGGTGAGGATGACGATGAAGATCAGCGCAAGATAAAGAAAATAGCGATGCACGTTCTGCATGATGAGCGGAAACGACCGTTCGCCGAGATAAGTTTTGCGCGGCTCTCCGACTGTGCAGGCCGGCGGGTCCGCCCAAAACGCTTTGTAGTACGCGCCGCGATAGTAGTAACAAGTGAGCCGAAACCCGCCAGGCGCCCAAAGCACCAGCAACGCTGGGGAAAATAGAAGCCAGGTTGGCCACCACGCCGGCTTGGCGCCGAACCAACTGTGCGGCGAATCACCGAACAACTCGGGGGAGTAAAACGGTGAAATGTAATTACCAAAAAAATAATGCGTTCCCTGAAATGCACCCCATGTCGAATAAACGATAAAGATCGACAATCCGATAAAGACCAGGAGCGGCTGCGTCCACCAAACATCGGCGCGCATTGTCTCGCCGAATGAATTTTTTCTCGGGAGCGCTGCCGTTCCGTTCATAGCCCGTCGGCTCCTTCCACGGGCAGCTTCGCTTTTTTCCACGCCTCCCAACTGCCAGGAACGTTCCAGAGTTCGTCGAAACCTTCCTCTTTCAAAATGCTTGCAGCGATGCTGGCGCGATAGCCGCTCGCGCAATAAACCGCAGTCGGCTTTGCGCGGTCGAGTTCACCCACCCGCTTTCGCAGTTCGGGCAGAAAAATGTGACGCGCACCGGGCACATGCCCATTCTTCCATTCGCGCGGAGAACGTACATCGACAATCTGCAAACTGGCGGCCCGTTTATTCAATTCATGCACACCCATCTGCCTAATCTCTGCCTGTTCAAAGCCGGCAGCCTCCCACGCTTTCATTCCACCGACCAGATATCCCGCGAACTTAGAGTACCCGGTGCGAATAAAGAGGCGGACAATCTCTTCGAGGCCGTTTTCATCTTCGAGCACTAGCAGGATCGGCTCGTTGGAAGCGAGCATCCAACCGGCCCAGATCGAAAGAACTGGCGACCCGCCGATGTTCATCGCACCCGGGATATGGCCGCCGCCAAACGCGAGCATTGTTCGCGTATCAACGAGCGCGCCCGCCTTTTTTTCGATCGCATCCTTAAATGCTTTCGGCGGGAGTCCTGGAACGTGCGGAAGATTGCCCAGGATTTCCGGTCCTTTCGCATTCAGCTTTTTCATCACCGGATAATAGTGCGGCACCGGCGGCGCGGTTTTGACCGCGTAATCGGTAAAACTTTTAACGTCGGGGAACTGCAGAAACTTATTGAACTTTCGCTCGTAGCCGATGGTGCTGCTCAACCGCGCGCCGATGTCTGCGCCGCAGGGCGAGCCTGCGGCGTGATTTGGATAAATCATCACGTGGTCCGGCATTTTGAGATAAAAATCGCGCAGCGTTCGGAATTGTTGCGCAGCCAACTCCTCGGTGTGACCGGCCCCTAGCAAATCGGGGCGGCCAGCCGACGAAACAAAAAGCGAATCACCGGTGAGAATTCCCCACGGCTCGTCCGCATGATCGACATCGGCCAACAAATACGACAGGTGCTCGGGGGTATGTCCCGGAGTATGCCTCGCAGTCACGAGCACTTCACCGAAGGTGAATTGGTCGCCATCTTTTACTTTCTCGTGTTCGAATCCGTATGATGCGCCGCCTTCGTGGCTTACATAAATCTTCGCCGATTTCACTCGCGCACAAAGCTCACGCGAGCCGCTAACAAGGTCTGCGTGAATATGCGTTTCAAAAATATGCGTAATCGCAACGCCAGCGTTGCGCGCCATTTCGATGTAAACATCGACATCCGGTCGCGGATCGAATACTGCGGCGATTGCCTCGTCATCATCGCCCACGACGTAAGAAAGTTCCGCGATCCCTTCAGTCTGGACGGTCTTGAAAACGAGCGACATTGAAATGACTTAAAGCGAAGCACGCCCGAAGTTCAACAAGATCGACATCGTAGTTCTGGGTAGCGCACGCGTCTCGCGTGTCTGGTTTTGGCGTCTTGCCAAAACGAACTTCCTCCCGGCTTTGCAGCCATCAAGCAATCGGAGCCATTAGGAAAGTTCGCGATTGCGAGGACCCGCTCACCAGCGTGCGGGACGCATGCGTTGCCCGGAATCAACTCACCGCACCTCCACAGTGATGGGCAACAAATGATTGATCATATAAGTCCCACGATCGGGATCGCGCTCGATCGGTTGGGTGCGGCCTTTCGAATCGATTGCGCGCGCGATCAGCGTTGGTTTTCCCGGTTGAGAGGGTGTGTGCCAATCGAATTCCCAACGACACCACGCGTTTGGGATCGGTTTGTCGATGAAGGTGACCTCATTCCAATTCCGGCCGCCGTCCGTGCTCAGCTCGACTTTGGCGATTTCGCCATCGCTAGTCCAGGCAGCACCGCACGCCCGAAAAGTCGAATTTGCTGGAACGATTTCGCCTTGAGTCGGCTTCGCGATTTCCGCCTTGATTTGCATCTCGGAAAGCGGAGCAAGTTCGGCAATATCCCCTCGCTTTCTCCAGTATGCGTAATCCATGGTCTGATAGTAACCGGTGAACGGCCGATCCGTGACGATGATGCGTTGGAGCCACTTGATCGAAGCCATTGCGTACCAGCCCGGAACGATGGCTCGCAACGGGAAACCATGCTGCGGCGGAAGATCGACATCGTTCATTTTGTAAGCGAGCAGCACATCCCCATGCGCTTTCACCAGCGGAACGCTCCTCGCAAATTTCAGATCGCCCG
>Ga0207684_10005667_pt1 | contig 11472 bp, 7 predicted proteins | sample KBSK5501metaG_FD_184342 | JGI IMG/M metagenome (GOLD analysis project Ga0207684, IMG submission 184342) | Corn, switchgrass and miscanthus rhizosphere microbial communities from Kellogg Biological Station, Michigan, USA - KBS K5-50-1 metaG... | ecosystem: Host-associated > Plants > Roots >... | reverse complement strand
TGATCGTATAATGCGGAATGTACGACGCCTGGTTAACGCTAACCAGGCGACAGAAGATTAAACGGTATACTCGACAACGGTGCCAAGTCAAGCGGTTGTTTTGTCGAGACGACTGCTGCTGTAAGGAATTTCTGCATGCGTAACCTTCCGATGGGGACAATCACGCTGCTCTTTACTGATATCGAGGGGTCCACGCAGTTGCTCCAGCGGTTGGGTGATGAATACGCCGATGTGCTGACGAAGTGCCGGCATCTGCTGCGTACTGCTTTTTACCAGTGGAATGGCCGCGAGGTCGATACACAGGGTGATGCCTTTTTCATCGTCTTTACCCGTGCCGCTGATGCCATCTCGGCGGCGCTGATTGCCCAGCGCGCACTCGCTGACCATCCATGGCCGCAGGGTGTAACAGTTCGTATACGTATGGGGTTGCACACTGGCGAGCCTGAACTCTCTTCGGATGGCTATATTGGGCTTGATGTACATCTTGCTGCACGGATCATGAACGCCGGATATGGTGGGCAGGTACTTCTTTCCCAGACGACCCGTGAACTCGTGGAACACGAGCTGCCGGACGGTGTAGGCCTACGGGACCTGGGAGAACACCGTCTCAAGGATATCGCGTACCCAAGCCATCTCTTCCAGTTAGTCATTCCGGACTTGCCTAACGATTTTCCCCCGCTCAAGACGCTCGATATGCGCTTTCACAACTTGCCTGTCCAGCCCACATCTTTCATTGGTCGTGAGCGGGAGATGGCGGCGGTCCGTGAGCTTTCGCAACGGGCGGACGTCCGCTTGCTCACCCTCACTGGTACAGTGGGTGTTGGCAAAACTCGCCTGGCCTTGCAAGTGGCAGCGAGCCTCAGCGATTTTTTCCCTGATGGTGTGTTTTTCGTGGCCTTGTATCTTGTCAGCAATGTGGCATCGGTTGTGCCTGCCCTGGCCAGGGCTTTGGGTGTGGATGAAGATGGAGATCGACCCCTGCTCGAACGCCTGAAAGCCTTTCTACAAGAGAAACAATCACTGCTGATACTGGACAATTTTGAGCAGGTAGTTGAGGCGGCCCTCATCGTGGCGGATCTGCTCACGGCCTGTCCAAAGCTCAAAGTGCTGGTGACCAGCCGGGTCATGCTGCATGTGCAGGCCGAGCACGTATATATCATCTCTCCCCTGGCCCTACCCGATCTTGCACATCTGCCAGGTCCGGCAGAGCTCTCGCAGAATGAAGCGGTGGCGCTTTTCATCCAACGTGCTCAGGCATCCAAGCCTGACTTCCAGTTGACCAGTGACAATGCTCCGGCCGTGGCAGCCATCTGTACGCACCTGGATGGGTTGCCGCTGGCAATCGAGTTGGCGGCAGCGCGCAGCAAGTATTTCTCGCCGCAGACGCTGCTCACACAACTTGAGCAGAGATTAGTTGTTTTGACGAGGGGAGCGCGTGATCTTCCGGCAAGACAGCAGACACTGCGTGGGGCAATTGCCTGGAGCTACGAGCTCCTGGGGCCCGAGGAGCAGAAGCTGTTCAGACGGCTGGCTGTCTTCTCTGGTGGCTGCACACTCGAGGCAGCCAGGCAGGTGAGCAGAGCGGCGAGTGAACTTGAGACTGACGCCTTGGAAGCGCTGGTGGACAAGAGCTTGCTGCGGCAGGAGGAACAGGCCGAAGGCGAACTGCGTTACTGGATGTTGCAGACGGTACAGGAGTTTGGGCTGGAGTGCCTGGCTCGCGCAGGAGAAACGGAAGCAACCCGAGATGCGCATGCAGTATATTACCTGGCCCTGGCGGAAGAGGCCGCGCCGTACCTGGCAGGTGCCGGGCAGGCGAAATGGCACGATTCCCTCGAACGGGAGCATGAGAACCTGCATGCGGCGCTCGAGTGGATACTGAAGCGGGCAGAGATAGGAAAGGGACAGGTAGAGCGTGCCCTGCAGTTATGCGTGTCTCTGGTAGGGTTCTGGGAAATACGCGGTCACTTTAGAGAGGGGCGAGTCTTGCTGGAACAATCTCTTGCGCTAAGCGGGCGAGTCATATCCCCCATACGAGGAGAAGCGCTCTACGGCGAAGGATATATGGCTCTCCTCCAGGGCGACTATGATCAAGCAGAGGTGTTACAGCAAGAGAGCCTGGCGCTGTTCAGGGAACTGGGAGACAAACCTGGCATGACAAAGTCTCTTCGTATTCTGGGAAGTCTCGCCAGGGCGAGGAATACCTACCGGCTGGCAAGGTCACTGCTGGAGGAGGCTTTGGTTCTATCCAGGGAACTGGGAGACAAAAAAGGTATTGCCTCCACACGCGAAGTCTTGGCCCAGGTGTACACCGCTCAAGGCGACTATGCCAAAGCGCGGATGCTACTCGAGGAGAATCTCGCTCTCTATAGCGCCCTGGGCGAGTTCTATCGCACCGACTACGTGCTCTTTAACCTGGCCAATGTACTCTTTCTTTCCAAAGGCGATCAAGAGAAAGCCTATGCCCTGGCAGAGAAGAGCCTGGCGCTCTTCAGGGAGGTGGGACACAAACGGTTCATAGCCTACGCACTTGGCCTCCTGGGACAGGTGCTTCTGCAGCGTGGAGAGAGTGACAGGGCACGCATGCTTTCAGAGGAGAGCGTGACGACCTTCAAGGAATTGGAGTACCGTGTCGGCTTAGCTGAGTCGCTCATTAACTTAGCGCGAGTGAAGGCTTACCAGGGCAATGTGGTGGCGGCACGAGCTCACTACGAAGAAAGCTGGGCGCTGCTGAAAGAGGGCGACGATAAGGAGCTAAACGCAGCATGCCTGGAAGGATTGGGGGAGGTCGTGGTAGTACAGGGAGCGCCGAGATGGGCAACACAGCTTTGGGGGAAAGCGGCGACACTTCGTGCTGCGATAGGCGCACCTATGCCGCCTGCTTACCGTGCTCCCTATGAAAAGGCGGTAGCTTCCGCTCGCGCCCAAATGGGACAGGATTCCTTTGCGGCGGCGTGGGCGAAAGGACGAACCGTGTCGCTAGAGCAAGCACTCACAGCACAATGATACTAGAGCCACCCGACTCGTACATAACTTTATCAAACCGGCATGGAAGACCCACCCCGTTCTAGGGGGCGGGATGAGAATGCCGTTCCTTGTTTCGGGGCTTGGGTCGGGGGATATATAGTCGCTTGGCATAGTTGCAACTTGATGCTACAATAGTTGCATGAAAGATGACGTAAAAACTCTCACCGTTCGGCTCCCCGCTCATCTATTGCAACAGATGAAAGAGGTTGCCAAACAGAACAATCGCTCTCTCAATGGCGAAGTGCTGACTGCTATGGAAGAGCACATCAAAAAGCAGCGAAAGGGCAAATAGGCCGTGAGCAAGAAGACGAAGCGCGCCTACAAATTCCGGTTCTATCCGACCGATGAACAGAAAAGCATGCTGGCTCAGACGTTCGGATGTATCCGCTTTGTCTACAATTGGGGACTCTCGACCCGTAAGACCGCCTATAAAGAGCATGGAAAGAGCCTCTACTATAACGATCTTGCGGCTCTGTTGCCTGCTCTCAAGAAACACTCCCCCTGGCTTGCAGGTGTCTCTTCTGTCCCCATCCAGCAAGCCTTGAGGCATTTGGATAGCGCATTCGTCAATTTCTTTGAGGGACGAACCGAATACCCGACGTTCAAGAAAAAGCAGCATGAGCAGTCGGCCACCTATGCTTCCAACGCCTTCAAGTGGGATGGACAGGCCCTCACGCTGGCTAAGATGAATGAGCCTCTGGATATTGTCTGGCATAGACCTCTGCCCAAAGGCAGTAAGCCCAGTTCGGTTACGGTCTCCAAAGATTGTGCCAACCGCTATTTTGTTTCGATCCTGGTTGAGGAGGACCTCGGGCCATTGCCAGTGGTGAACAAAATGGTTGGGCTCGATCTTGGTATCAAATCCATGGTGGCACTCTCGACCGGAGAAAGCGTAGGCAACCCGCGCTATTTTGCCAAGGATGAGAAGAGGCTGGCAAAAGCCCAACGTCGGCATGCCAGGAAAAAGAAGGGATCCAAGAACCGAAACAAAGCCCGTCTCAAAGTTGCCAAAATTCACGCTCGTATCTCTGACCGAAGAAGAGATTACCAGCACAAGCTCTCTACCCGCATTGTCCACGAAAACCAAGTGATTTGCGTAGAGAGCTTAGTTGTCAAGAATATGGTCAAAAACCCCAAGCTGGCTAAGGCTATCAGTGATGTGGGATGGGGCGAATTCATCCGTCAACTGGAGTACAAAGCCAAATGGTACGGACGAACCATGGTCAAGATCGATCAATGGTACCCATCTTCTAAGACCTGCCATGCCTGCAAGCATGTACTCGACTCCTTAACACTGGACATACGTGAATGGGTATGCCCTGAATGTGGTGTGGTTCACGATCGTGACACCAATGCCGCTCTGAACATTCTGGCCGAGGGGCTCTCGGCTGCTGCCTGTGGAGGCAATGTAAGACCTGTTCGAGCGAGGGCTCGCCAGGCGGTTGCCGTGGAAGCAGGAACCTCCCCTTCGTGAGGAGGAGAAGCCCGTCCCATCGAATGGGACGGGAGGATGTCACGGATCGATATAGAACCTGGATGCTCTATCGTACGATAGAAGAGGGCGATGAGGGAGCGATACTCCAGCCCATTACGAAGTTACAGGGCACTTGCGCTTTCAGGCTCTTCCTGGACGGGAGTTTCTTCTCTGACCTCACTCTTCTTGAAGAGCGAACGCAGAGTTCCGGGATCTTTACTTATCAACCACCAAATTGCTCCCCCTGTTAACAATACGAGGAGTGGTTCGATAGGCGAACGAAAACGCATACTGCCGTAGAAGACAACGTTCTCCGCAATAGTCATCAAGATCACGAGATAGACCAGCAGGAGCTGTTTCCATCGTCTCAAGGTAGCCACAAGTCCTAATCCAGCCAGGATGAAGATAGGAATGGGCATTATGTGCATCAAGGCATAGACTAACTGCGCCGCCCACCGATCAGGAAACTCCAGCATAGGGAGACCGTGCACGAAAGTGGTCGGTTCCCACATGTTTTTAAGGTGAAGACTGAGTAGATAGGGCATAATACTTATATGCGTGCGCATCCAAGTGAATGCATGCTCAATATCAAGTGTCTCATTTGCCGGCGTATAAAGGGGATTATCATGGCCAATCGTGTGCCATGGCGGCCTCCACAGGCCGTATGCGTTTGGATCATTCTCAAAAACACGATCATTATACGCGCCTACAAGGACTTCGCCTATCCCTGTTGATATGAAGACGAATGCATGGCTCACCGTGTAATTCCGGTACGTCCAGGGCGCAATGATAACCAGGGCTATCAATGCGATAACCAGGGCAGCGCTGACAGCCTTTCGCCAGGGCATGATTTTGGCGACGATAACGATGAGAGCCCATAGGCACAGCAGGCCAAATAAACCGGGGCCATTTGGGCGCGTAAGTGCTGCCAGTGCAAGAAATATACCGCTCAGGATGATCCATCGATGTCGTGTTACCTGTCGCCACAAATGCTGCGACGAGTTCAGGGACTTATTACTTACGCTCAGGTCAGCTGGCGCTGCTGGGATGGCATGTTGTAGCCGGTAGAGCGTGTAGGTGAATGCTGTCAGGCAAAAGGTATACAAGGATTCGGCGAATAACCAGCCATCCCAAATGAAGAGACCAGTGTAAATGGCTGCTATCACACCGCTAATCAGAGCTATACGTTTGCCAAAGAGATCTTTCGCGAGGAGATAGACGAGCACGCACGTTCCTGAACCAAGGAGACAAAAAAATAGGCGCGCATAAGCGTTATGCTCTCCGAAAAAGAAGTAAATAATGGCAATGATGAACGGCCACAGTGGAGCACGACTAACTGTTGAATGGGAAACGTAGATACAATAGCAGTGCTTCTCAACAAGATTAATTGCTATGCTGTTATAGATGCTAGCGTCATATATTGGGACGTAGCCATGCACGGCTGTCTCGTTGTAAACGATGCGTACGAGCAGAGCAAGGAAGAAAACGATAATTAGAGGAAGGTATTCTTTTATATTTTTCATCTATATTCTTCATCCGCTTATGAAGTCAGTCCAATTAGTATAACATGTTGCTGGGTTTTGTGACAGCTTGTCGGGCTGGATAGTTCTCAGTTGTGGGCTGATGCTTTTAGCGCAATAACTCATCCAACGTTCGTAGTTGAGATGTGGTATCCTGAATTTCTGTACTGTTCATTTGGCTGGTAGTAGATCTCTCAGTAGTTCCCCCCAGGATCCACGAAATGAGGCACATCCGTCGCCTCTGATAGAAAGAGGTTAGTTGCATCATGGCAAGCTGGCAGAGCCATGTTATCAAGTTCGCACTACGGGTCATGCAAAACAGAAGATACTCTAGCTCGATCCAGCAGGAGCGTGCAAAGATGGAAGCAAGAGTAGCACACCTCCCCAAGAAGAGGGGTGTCAAATATGAATCTGTCAATGTAGATGGGCTGACTGCCGAGTGGGTCATGGCACCTGGCGCGTCAGCGGAGCGTGTGATGCTGTATCTCCACGGCGGTGCCTACATCGTTGGATCTGTTAACACGCACCGCACCCTGGCCGTCGATCTCTCGCGTGTGACGGGAGCCCGCATTCTGGTTGTCGAGTACCGCCTGGCTCCTGAACATACCTTTCCCGCGGCGGTCGATGATGTGTTGATCGCGTATCGCTGGCTGCTCTCCCAGGGAGTTTCTCCAAAGCGCCTGGTAGTCTGCGGGGATTCATCGGGGGGAGGATTGACCCTCGCGCTGCTTGTAGCTGTACGGGATGCGGGTGAGCCTATGCCCGCGGCTGCTGTCTGCCTCTCACCATTTGTTGACCTGGCTGCGACCGGGGCGTCGATGAAGACAAAGGTCAAGGCAGATGTGATGCTGCGAGCAGATCTGTTCGAACCTGTGATAAGAGCGTATCTTGGCGAAGCTGACCCGTGCTCCCCCCTGGCTTCTCCGCTCTACGCCGACTTGCACACTCTGCCCCCGCTGCTTATCCAGGTGGGAACAGATGAATTGCTGCTTGATGATGCCACACGGATTGCGGCTCGAGCTCGTGCAGCGGGGGTAGAGGTGAAGTTGGAGGTGTGGGATGGGATGTTCCACACCTGGCAGGCCTGGGGTAATATTTTCCCAGAGGCGTCACGGGCGAGGGCGCATATCGGTGAGTTTGTGCACGCGCACCTGGAATAGTGCCTGGAAGTGTAGATATCTGGACTGGGTCGCACTTGTAACACTTGCAACACTTGTAACACTTGTAACGCTTGTAATTTATTAGAGAAAAGGCATGAGACCTTATCGGTCATCTCCTGCCGATATCAGGACGATTAGTAGGTCTGAGAAATCGAGTTAGCTGTCGTATAATATATGTATGTTGACTGAGCTGTAGATTTTCGCTTCACTGGGAAGCGCTGATGTAAGCGGGGAGGAGTAGAAAATATGGTCGCTTCTGCTCATCTTTACTGTGCAAAATGTGGCACAGACAACCCGACGCAAGCAGCGTTTTGCTTCGCCTGTGGGCACCCTTTGCAGGCTGCCGCGGGTGGGCTTGCCATCAGCTCTTTCACTGGATTGCTTGCTCAGCATCACCTGCTCAAGGAGCGTTATCATATTCTTGGCCAGGTCGGTAAGGGCGGCTTCGGAGCCGTCTACAAGGCCGCGGATACGCTGTTTGGCTACCGGCTCGTGGCTGTCAAGGAGATGAGTCAGAGCCACCTGAGCCCGCAGGAGATAGCCGAGGCCATCGAGGCCTTCAAATGCGAAGCGCATATGCTAGCGGGCCTTCAACATCCTAATATTCCCAGCATTTATGACTATTTTGGCGAGGCCGGGCACTGGTATCTCGTGATGGATTTCATCGAAGGCGAAACGCTCGAGGAACACCTGCGTAAATCCAAGGGGAGATATCTACCGGTTGAGAAGGTTCTCGAAATCGGTATTCAACTCTGTACGGTGCTTGGTTACTTGCATACGCGCCAACCATCCATCATCTTCCGCGATCTCAAACCTGCTAATATTTTGCTGACACCACATGGGCAAATCTACTTGATTGACTTTGGCATAGCCCGCCACTTTAAGCCAGGACAGTCCAGGGATACCATTGCTTTCGGCTCGCCAGGCTATGCTCCCCCGGAACAATATGGCAAAACACAGACAACTCCTCGTGCAGATATCTACGCCCTGGGTGCCACGCTGCATCAATTGCTGACAGGGGATGATCCCGCGCAAACACCTTTTCGCTTTGCGCCTCTCCAGTTACGCAGTCAGACAACTCCCGTTGGGCTCGATACCCTGATCATGCGCATGCTTGAGATTGATGAGCATAGAAGGCCTGCCAGTATGCATGCCATCAAACTAGAACTACAGCGCTTTGCTGCTCAGCGGACTACCAGGCAGGTGGGCATCTTACAACCGGGAACCATGTATGTGTATCCATCTCCAGTTGTTCCCAGGCAATCTTTTTCAACTTCACAATCAGCGGCAGGTGGTGCGACGCTGGGAAGCAGATTGTGTATCTATCATAGTCATTCTGATAAAGTGCGGTCTGTGGCGTGGTCGCCAAATGGTGCACATATCGTCTCTGGGAGCGACGATAAGACCGTTCAGGTGTGGGAAGCCATCACGGGAGATCATCTCTTCACCTATATGGAACACTCCGATGCAGTGAGCGCCGTGTCCTGGTCACCCGATGGTGCACATATCGTCTCCGCAGGAAATGATGCAACCGTACAAGTGTGGGAGGCTGATACCGGAAACCACATCTTCACCTGCCGAGGTCATACCGATAGAGTGAATAGCGTGTCCTGGTCGCCCGATAGCAAGCTGATTGCCTCGGCAAGCGATGATAAAACCGTAAGAGTATGGGATGCCACTACCGGTCAGCAACTTTATATCTATCGCGGTCACTCCGATTGGGTTCGTGCGCTGGCATGGTCACCGGACGGCAAACGCATCGCCTCGGCAGGCGATGATTTCACGGTGCAAATCTGGGATGCTACAACCTGGCGCAGTAACTTTTTCGGCAAAAATATTTATCGAGGTCATTCCCAATGGATACGTGCGGTCGCCTGGTCGCCCGATGGCAAGTACATCGCCTCAGCTAGCGATGACAGGACGGTACATGTCTGGAACGTCGCTACCAGGAAACCTGCCTTAATCTACCGGGGACATACAGATGGACTGCGTACAGTCGTGTGGTCACCCGATGGCAAGTACGTTGCTTCAGGGTCGGGAAGCAGCAATCATTACATGGCAGATAATTCAGTGCACGTATGGGATGCTGCCAGTGGAGATACTCTCTATATCTATCACGGTCATTTTGACCCTGTGCTTGCCCTGGCGTGGTCGCCTGATGGGCAACAAATCGCTTCAGCTTCCTGGGATGGCTCGGTATCGGTGTGGCATGCAAGGTGAATTTAACCAGGGCTCTGCCTGCCTTGGATCGTCACACCTTCCACGACTGCCATCGCCATATCCAATCCAAAGCGGACTCCACGCCCATTGACATCCGCTGCAGGATTGTAAACTGCAAGCGAGGCCACCTTCACGGACACAGTCTGAACTGCTGCCCTGGCAGCTTCTATAATATGCTGGCGCGGAGGCCAGTATGGAGCAGGCGTCAACCCACCGGGAGATTCTTCAGGGCCTGCTACATCCAGGTCCATATGCAAGTACCACGACTGTGCCTCCCGTGCTCGTGGCGATAGCGCTGCTTGAACCCGCTCTGCCACGCCGGGCTGCATCAACTCCACGGCATCCATACGCAAAATCGGGAGATGTTGCAACGCCTCGACTTCTGCAAGATCAAGATCGCTAGCCCCGATCAAAGCAGCCGCCTCCGGTCGCACGGGCTGCTCCAATCCAGCAGCCAACCGCCAATCCCCCAGATCCCAGCCCAGCGCCACGGCATAGGGCATGCCGCCCCAGAATCCGCTGGTCGTTGTTTCCATCGTGTTTAAGTCCCCGTGTGCATCAAACCAGGCCACTCCTGGCGATCCTTGCACCTGCGCAAGTCCCCCGATCGCGCCTACAGCATGGGTACAATCACCCTCAAGCACCAGCACCAAATCAGTACTTTGTTGAAGAGCCGCGCTTACAGCGGCAGAGGTTCGTTCAGCAATATACCCTAAGTTCGTCACTGAATCGCGTGTACGCTCTGACTTCGGTAGTTCAATCCACACAGGGTGCGAGACAATGTGCCCTTTTGCCTCTAGCTGTTGCAATAAGCCATGGTCGAGGAAGGCTTGCGGGCCAAGAGCACAGCCCCAGTGGGCAACGTCGATTTGATAGGGAACGCAGATGGTGGCGATGTGCATAGCGGAGGCTCCTCTCGAGAACATGCTCATTAGTTCAAAGGTAAACCTTACTCGGCCAACTGGTGAGCGAAGCGGCACAGCACTGCTGGCATCTCTCGCTGCTCAACTATAGCACAAGTGGAGAAATATGGGCAAGTGTTTTGATTGTGCATACAAGAATCATAGAGTTGTTACCTGTATCTTCTTGAGGTAAGCTATTACTGAGAGATAAAAGATGAGAGAAAAGTCTTGTGAGGATAGCAGAATGGAAGAAACACAGCAGATAACAACAACCACTAATAATATTAATACCCAGAGCACACCAAAAAGCCTTGAGTCTATACCTGGTAATGTCCCTGCTGTAATGCCGCGCGTGGTAATCGTCGGAGCCGGTTTCGGCGGTTTACAGGCTGCACGAGCTTTGAGCAACGCTCCTGTTCATGTAACTGTCATCGACCGCCAGAATCACCACCTGTTCCAACCACTGTTGTACTGGGTTGCCACCGCAGGGTTATCACCGGCGGACATCAGTTCCCCGATTCGCGGCATACTCAGGAAACAGAAAAATGCCGAAGTGCTGCTGGCTGAAGTGACGGGTGTGGACCTGCAGCAGCAGCGCGTACTCATGGGTGATCGTGCGTTGCCCTATGATTACCTGGTGCTGGCAACCGGCGCTCACGATAACTACTTTGGGCATCCCGAGTGGGAACGATACGCTCCTGGATTGAAATCAGTGGTGGATGCGACATCCATCCGGCGCAAAATATTGCTTGCCTTTGAAGCTGCCGAGCTGGAGAACGACCCGGAGAAAGTCAAGAAATTATTAACCTTCGTGCTGGTTGGTGCCGGGCCAACGGGCGTCGAAATGGCGGGTGCGATTGCAGAACTCGCACACAAAGCCCTCGCGCCGGATTTCCGGCATATCGATACGACTTTGACACGCATCGTCCTACTCGAGGCCGCTCCAAGGATACTGGGAGCATTTCCAGAGTCGCTGGCGCGCAAAACGCAAAAGAAACTGGCCCGTATGGGTGTAGAAGTTCGCACAAATGCACCAGTTTCAGAGATAGACGAGCATGGCGTTGTGGTCGCGGGAGAGCGTATCCCGACAAAAACGATCATCTGGACCGCAGGAGTTTCAGCTTCTTCCGCCGGCAAATGGCTTGACGTCGAGGTGGATCGCGCAGGTC
>Ga0207684_10005666_pt1 | contig 11472 bp, 6 predicted proteins | sample KBSK5501metaG_FD_184342 | JGI IMG/M metagenome (GOLD analysis project Ga0207684, IMG submission 184342) | Corn, switchgrass and miscanthus rhizosphere microbial communities from Kellogg Biological Station, Michigan, USA - KBS K5-50-1 metaG... | ecosystem: Host-associated > Plants > Roots >... | reverse complement strand
GCGGCCGACCGGATTCCCGAGGTCCTGGGCCACCAGCCGATCGGCCTGGAAGGATTCGACGACAAGCTGGTCTCCGATGAGCAGGCGGTCGGCCTCTACCCGGCCGGCTCGAAGATCCTGCCCGAAGGAGGTGGGTGGCTCTTAGTCGAGCTCGGCGGCGACTCGAAGGCCCACTCCGATGCAAAGGGGCGCGCGCTCATCGAAGCGATGAAGGCACGAGGCGCCGTGGACGCGCGGCTCTACGAAGACCCGAAGGAAGAGCTTCAGGTCTGGAAGGTGCGCGAGTCGGGCCTCGGCGCGACGGCGCACGTTCCCGGCAAGCCGTTGACCTGGGAGGGATGGGAGGACTCGGCCGTCCCGCCGGAGAAGCTCGGGAAATATCTGCGGGACTTGCGCCGGCTGCTCGACCGGCACGGCTACCGCGGCGACTTCTACGGACACTTCGGCCAGGGATGCGTGCACACGCGGATCGACTTCGATCTGGAGAGCCGCGCGGGCACGGATCGCTTCCGCGCGTTCCTGTATGAGGCGGCGGACCTCGTCGTTTCCTATGGCGGCTCGCTCTCCGGCGAGCATGGAGACGGCCAGGCGCGCGCGGAGCTCCTTCCCCGGATGTTCGGCGAAGAGCTCGTCGGCGCGTTTCGGGAGTTCAAGCGGATCTGGGACCCGCAGAGGCGGATGAATCCCGGCAAGGTCGTCGACGCCTATTCCGCCACAGAGAACCTTCGCCAGCAAGGAGGCTCCGATCCGCCGGCGGAGACGACGCGCTTTCGGTTTCCGCAGGACGGCGGGAGCTTCCCGCGCGCGCTGCAACGCTGCGTCGGTGTGGGCAAGTGCCGGCGCCTCTCGGGCGGAACGATGTGCCCGAGCTTCCGCGTCACGCGCGAGGAGGAACATTCGACGCGGGGCCGCGCGCACCTGCTCTTCGAGATGATGCTCGGAGAAGTCATCACCGACGGCTGGAAGAGCCGCGAGGTGCGCGACGCTCTGGATCTCTGTCTCTCATGCAAGGGCTGCAAGAAAGACTGTCCCGTCGGCGTGGACGTGGCCACCTACAAGGCGGAGTTTCTCTCCCACTACTACGCGGGGCGATTGCGGCCGCGGTCGGCCTATGCCTTCGGTCTGATCCCCTGGTGGACGCGCCTGGCGTCCCTCTCGCCCGGCCTCGCCAACTTCTTCATGCAGACCCCGGGTCTCGCCGCGCTCGCCCGCGCCGCCGCAGGCGCCGCACCGGATCGCTCTTTCCCTCCTTTCGCCGCGCAATCCTTTCGATCCTGGTTTCGCAGGCGCGAGTCCCGAGTCCCGAGTCCCGAGTCCCGCAGCAGAATCCTGCTGTTCCCCGACACCTTCAACAATCACTTCCATCCCGGCACGGCCCGCGCGGCGGTCGAGGTCCTCGAGGCGGCCGGCTTTTCGGTCTCGATCCCGCGCCGTCGACTTTGCTGCGGCCGGCCGCTCTACGACTACGGAATGCTCGGCCTCGCCCGAGCCTTCCTGCGGGAGACGCTGGACGAGCTTGCCGGTGATCTGGCGGCAGGAACTCCCATCGTCGTGCTCGAGCCCTCCTGTGCGGCCGTTTTTCGCGACGAGCTGGCGGAGCTTTTTCCCGGCGACGAGGATGCCGGCAGGCTCCGCCGTCAGACCGTGCTGCTCTCGGAGATCCTCGCCCGCAATACCGTCAGTTGGGTGCCGGGTCACCTCTCGGGTCGAGCCATCGTCCAGACGCACTGTCACCAGAAGTCGGTCCTGGGTGTTCAAGAGAGTAACGACCTCCTTTCGAGTCTCGAGCTTCAGATCTCGGAGCCGGAAGAAGGATGCTGCGGCATGGCCGGAGCGTTCGGCTTCGAGGCGGAGCACCGCGACGTCTCGCTCGCGATCGGCGAGCAGAGTCTGCTTCCCGCGATTCGCGGCGCGGAAGCCGATACGCTGATCGTCGCCGACGGATTCTCCTGCCGCGAGCAGATCCGGCAGGCCACGGGACGCGGGGCCCTGCACCTGGCGCAGGTGCTCCAACTGGTCTCGCGCCGGTCCTCTGAGCCGCTCGGGCCATTCCCGGAAGCGGCGTTTCGAGAACGCCCGGCGCGAGTACGGCCCGGGGAAGTCGCCGGTGCCGTCCTCGCCGGCACGGGCACGGCGGCCGCCGTCTGGCTCGCGGCGCGCCGCCGGTCGCGCTGATCGAAGATGGCATCCAAGGCATGGATCTCGCACGAGCAGCAAAGAGTGTCCTGCGATCGCACGAAAATAGCGGCGGTCAGGTGAAGTTACCGCGAATTCCCGCCGAGCCCTCGGAAGGCGGCAAGATCCCGGAAGGCGATCTCGAGATGATCGATCGCCTCCAGCGCGAGACATTCCAGTACTTCGTCGGGGAAGCAAATCCCGCCAATGGGCTGATCCGCGATGCCACCCGTGCCGATTCGCCCTCGAGCATCGCGGTCGTCGGTCTCGGGATGACCGCTCTGGCGGTCGGTGCGGAGCGGGGCTTTCTTCCACGCGAAGAGGCCGCCCAGCGAGTCGCCGCAGCGCTCTCCTTTTTCTACGCGAGCCCGCAGGGGCGCGAGGCGGACTCCACGGGTTATCGCGGCTTCTACTACCACTTCCTGGACATGAAGACCGGCCGCCGCACGTGGGAGAGCGAGCTCTCGACCATGGACACGGCGTTGCTCGTCGCGGGAGCGCTTTCGGCCGCGCAATACTTCGATCGAGACGACCCGACGGAAGCGAAGATCCGAAAGACGGCCGACGCGCTCTATCGCCGCGTGGACTGGAACTGGGCGCTGAATCGGCGCGCCACGCTTTCGCAGGGATGGAGACCCGAGACGGGATTCCTTTCCTACCGCTATCAGGGATACAGCGAGGCCCTGCTTCTCTACCTGCTGGCCCTGGGCTCCCCGACCCACCCGATCCCGCTGGAGAGCTATGCCGCCTGGGCCTCGACCTATTCGTGGAAGAAGGTGTACGGAATCGAGTACCTGTACGCGGGGCCGCTCTTCATTCACCAGCTTCCCCAGGCCTGGATCGACTTGCGCGAGGTCCAGGACGACTTCATGCGCAAATATCAGCTCGACTATTTTCAGAATACCCGGCGCGCGACGCTCATCCACCAGGAGTACGCGGTCCACAACCCGAAGGGGTTTGCCCACTACAGCCGCGCCTGCTGGGGCATCACGGCGAGCGATGGTCCCGGGCCGGCCACCCTGATGATTGACGGCGTCGAGCGCGACTTCTTCGGGTACTGCGGGCGGGGAGCCCCGTTCGGGCCGGACGACGGCACGATCTCTCCCTGGGCCGTGGTGACCTCTCTCCCCTTCGCGCCGGAAAGGGTCTCCGACACGCTCCGACATTTCATCCACGAGATCAAGCTCAAGGATCGCCAGATCTACGGCCTGGAGGCGAGCTTCAACCCGACCTTTCCCGACAAGACGAAGCACGAAGAGGGATGGGTCTCGCCCTGGATCCTGGGCCTGAACGAGGGCCCGATAGTTCTGATGATCGAGAACGCCCGAAACGACTTCGTCTGGAGTCTGATGCGCGGCTGCCGCTACATCGCCGACGGTCTGCGGAAGGCCGGGTTCCGCGGAGGCTGGCTGTAGCCGTCGCTCTGCAAGAACAGACCCTGTCATCCCGAGCGAAGCGAGGGATCTGCTCCGCGCAACCTTTCAGCGGCCGGAGCAGATTCCTCGTCGCTGCGCTCCTCGGAATGACAGTTGTTGCTGCAAACGCGCGGCGATCTAGGATTGGGCCATGGCCCTGCCTTTTGCTCCGCCCCTCGCGCCGATGTTGTCCAGCGCGGCGGACGCCTTGCCTGGAGGCGAGGGCTGGCAGTTCGAACCGAAGTGGGACGGCTTTCGGACGCTGGTTTTTCGCGACGGCGAGGAGATCCTGCTGCAGAGCCGCGACGAGAAGCCGATGAACCGATACTTTCCCGAGCTCGTCGCACCGCTCGCCGCGGCGCTGCCCGCACGCTGCGTTCTCGACGGCGAAATCGTCATCGTCGGGGCCGGCGGGCTCGACTTCGAGGCGCTGCTCCTTCGCATCCATCCGGCCGCGTCGCGCGTCAAGCTCCTGGCCGAGCAGACGCCGGCTTCGTACGTCGCCTGGGACCTCCTCGCGTTGGGAGACGAGGACTTGCGCGAAGTGCCGCTCGCGGCGCGGCGGGAACGGCTCGAGAAGTTACTCGCGCGCGCGGCGCCGCCCGTACACCTCTCCCCTGCCACGCGCGACCGCGCGCTCGCGCAGGACTGGTTCCGGCGTTTCGAAGGTGCCGGCCTCGACGGCGTGATGGCCAAGCGTCTCGATCAACCGTATCGCGCCGGCGAGCGCACCATGATCAAGGTCAAGCACACGCGCACGGCCGACTGCGTGGTCGCCGGCTTTCGCTGGCACAAGAAGGGCGCTGGCACGATGGTCGGCTCGCTCCTGCTCGGCCTCTACGACGGCGAGGGCACACTGCACCATGTCGGCGTCGCCGCGGCGTTCACCAATGAAATGCGCAAGAAGCTCGTCGAAGAACTCGCGCCCTTACGAGAGAACGCGCTCGAAGGCCATCCCTGGCGATCTTGGGCGGCGGCTCAGCAAGAAGCAGATGCGAAAGGGCAGCGCCTGCCCGGCGCAACCAGCCGCTGGAATCGCGGCAAGGACCTGAGCTGGGAGCCGCTCTCCCCCGAGCGCGTCTGCGAGGTCGCGTACGACCACATGCAGGGAACGCGCTTCCGGCACGCCGCGCAGTTCGTGCGCTGGCGTCCCGACAAACCACCAGAAGATTGCCGCTACGACCAGCTGGAGGTCACGCCCGCCTACGAGCTCGAGCGCGTCTTCGGTGCGCGCGGCGGGGCTGGGCGGAAACCGCGCCAGGGATCGTAGTCGGGATCCGGCGGCTCCTCGGCAGGGCGTTGGGCCTCCGGAACGCGGCGCAGGTTGAGCCGGATGCGCGTCCAGGTGCTGGACCGGCCGCGCATCGAATCGACGAGGACGTCGTCTTCTTGCAAGAGCGCCGCAGCCTCGGGATGCCGAGCCTTCCAGCGTTCGAGGCCGGCGAGGGCTTCTTCCTTGTGCCTCGCGTTCGCGACGGTGATGAGCGGTTGAGTCGACTGACGCCGGCCGCTGCCTTTCTCGGCTCGGCTGGCACTTTTCCGCCGGGAGGGCGCGACGCGGGGTGGCTCATCGCCTTGCTTCTTGTAGTGCGGTGGCCAGGGCGCGTCCCCCTGGCCAGAAGCTTCCTGCGCGGCGGAGAGCTCCAGCAGCTTGTCGAGCGATCCCGCGGCGGCGTCGATCCCGGCCGACGCGTCGCCGTGCTCGGCCATCCGCGTCGGCGCCGTCGTCAGCGTGAACGCCGCCGGATCGCAGCCGGCGACTTCGCCCCACTCGAGAGGCATCGACACGCGAGCGTCGGGCGTGGGCCGCACCGACCAGGCCGACGCGACCGTGCGGTCCTTCGCGTTCTGGTTGTAGTCGAGGAAGACGCCGTGGCGTTCCTCTTTCCACCACTTGCTGGTCGCCTTCTCGGGGGCGCGCCGCTCCACCTCGCGCGCGAGAGCCAGCGCGGCGCGCCGCACCTGGTCGAAGCTCCAGCGCCGCTCGACTCGCACGTTGACGTGCATGCCGCGGGATCCCGACGTCTTGGGCCACCCGACGAGGCCGTTCTCCTCGAGCACGTCGCGGACGATCAACGTCACGCGCCGCACGTCGTCCCAGCCCACGCCCGGTCCCGGGTCCAGATCGACGCGGAGCTCATCGGGATGCTCGAGGTCGTCGGCGCGCACGGGATGCGGGTTCAGATCGATGCACCCGAGGTTGACGATCCACAAGAGCTGCGCCGCGTCGCGCACGACGATCTCGCGCGCCGTCCGGCCCGACGGAAAGCGAAGCTCGACCGTCTCGACCCAGTCGGGGTGCTGCTCGGGCGCACGCTTCTGGAAGAACGGCTCATTCTCCGCGCCGTTGACGTATCGCTTCAAGACGATCGGCCGCCCAGCGATCCCGCGCAGAGCCCCGTCGGCGACGGCCGCGTAGTACCTCGCCAGATCCAGCTTCGTGTAGCCGGTCCGAGGAAAGAACACCTTCTCCGGGTTGGTGATCACCACCTCGCGGCCCGCGATCTCGAGAGCTGTCGCCGGGTCCTTTCCCACGCGGACATCCTTGCCGGTTTCGCTCTCGACGCGCAAGGCGGCGCGACTGCGATTGCCGCCTCGCTCCCCCGACACGTCGATTCGCCGCACACCTTTTCGAGGCTCCGGAAAGCATCACCCGCTCGAGAAACATCGCGCGGGAACGCCGTACGAACGATTCGCGGCCATCGGTCGGCGGAAGGACGCGGCAGTAGGATGGCCATCGATCATGCGGGCACACGGGGGCGCGCTGCTGGCTGTGGTGGTCATCCTGGCGGCCGCCGCGCCCGCCGCCGGACTTGATTCTCAGAAAACGATCAGCCAGTTCACTCACACGTCCTGGTCCGCCAAGGACGGTATCCCCGGACCGGTCCGTGCAATCGCGCAGACACCCGACGGGTATCTGTGGCTTGGAACCGAAGCAGGTCTGTATCGGTTCGACGGTCTGCGCTTCGCGCCGATCGAGCCCGGCGCCGTTGCCGGACATCAGCACAGTCAAGCCGTCTGGTCGCTCTGCGCCGCGAGGGATGGCAGTCTCTGGATCGGTTTTGGGTCGGGCGGCGTTGGAAGGCTGCAGAACGGCCGAGTCATTCGCTACTCCTCTGAGGAGGGAGCCCCTGAGGGCGGAATCCTTTCGATCGTGGAGGACTCCACGGGCGTGATCTGGGCCGGCGGGCAGTACGCATTCGGCCGGTTCGAAAACGGCGCGTGGCGACCTGTCGGCAAAGAGATGGGGTATCTGGCGCCTGGGGCGCAGGTTCTTCTCGTCGACAGCCAGGGAGCGCTCTGGGCCGCTACGGATGGCCGGAGGCTCGGGATCACCTCAGATCCGGTCCGGAGCAACACAATTCTCACGCTAGCTCCTCACGCCAGGTCGTTTGCCACAACTGATGAAGCCATCGGCATGGTCTGGACCATGGCCGAAGCGCCCGACGGTCATGTGTGGCTCGCGGACACGAGCGGTCGCAAGATCCGGCAGGTGGGCACTCCGTCGAGCTCCGATCTCGACGCCGGTGGCGAGCCGATAACGCTCGGGTTCGACAGGGAAAGCGTTTGGATCGGTCTGATCGAGGGCGGCATACGCCGTTCGATCGACGACCGGGAATCCCGACAGAGAGCTCTGGACTCGTTCTATCCCGCCGACGGCCTTTCCGGGGGCTTGATCTATTCGAGCCTCAAGGACCGCGAAGGCAATCTCTGGTTCGGAACCGGTGGCGGCCTCGATCGGTTTCGCGAGAACAAGGTGACCTCGTTCTCCGCCAGAGAGGGTCTGGATCCCGACCAGCAGATTGCGCTGACCTCGACGAGTGATGGAAGCGTATGGATCGTCAGCTACACGCGTGACGCCGTTCGCAGATACCGCGACGGCCGGTTCGACACGTTGAAGCTACAGCCGTATTCGCAGACGGATTCGACGCGAATCCTGGCGATTCAAACCGATCGCAGCAATCACATCTGGGTGGGGGGAAGCTTCGGGATCGCCCGAGAGGACGAAGGGAGATTTTCCTATCGGCCGAACAAGGCGCTGACAGGGTTGGAAGTCGAGGCGATCGGCGACGATTCGAGCGGCAGCCTGTGGGTCACGGCCAAGGTCGGTCGGGTCCTGCGAATCCGCGGAAGCGAGGTCACGGAAGTCACCGAGACCGCGCGCCTGCCAAAGTATCGATGCCGCGTCGTCCACCTCGATCCCCGGGGGCGCATGTGGTTCGGCTTCGAGGACGGCGAAGTCGCGGTCGAAGAGAACGCCGCGTTTCGCGTCTATTCCTCGAAGGACGGTTTGCCGGAGGGGAGAGTCCTCACGGTCGGCGACGACCGGACTGGTCGGATCTGGGTGGGCGGCGACGGCGGCTTGAGCGCGCTTGACGGCGACCACTTCGTCAGGCTGACGCACGACAATGGGCTTCCCGGCGACTCGGTGTCCGCAATTCTGGAGGATGAGGCCGGCAATTTCTGGCTCGCGGGCCCGCTCGGAATTCTCGAAGTCAATCCGCAAGAACTCGAGAAGGCGCTTGCTTCGTCGTCCTACCGTATGCAGGGAGTGCTGTTCGATGGGAGCGACGGATTGCGCGGCCTTCCGAGACAGAAAGAGCCGTTTCCGACGGCTGCCCGAGCGGCCGATGGCCGGCTGTGGTTCGCGACGACCGCCGGGGTTGCCGTCATCGACCCGCGAGGGTGGCATAAGAACACGATCCCGCCTCCGGTCACGATCGAGGGTGTTCACATCGACGATCGCCTCGAGTCTGCGGCCGACGGTCTTCGCATCGGCCCCCATCCGAGGAACCTGGAGTTTCAATACGCCGCGCTCAGCCTCTCGGCGCCCGAGCGCGTCCGGTTCCGCCACAGACTCGACGGATATGACACAGATTGGAGAGGACCTTCCAATGCGCGATCGGCCGCTTACACGAACCTCCCGCCGGGCGACTACACTTTTCGCGTCATCGCCTGCAACAACGACGGCTTGTGGAATCAGACCGGAGCCGCGGTGCGGTTCACGATCGTCCCTGCGTTTCCTCAGACCAGATCCTTTCTTCTGCTGTGCATCGCAGCGGCCGGGAGCCTCGCCTGGGCGGGATTGACCTGGCGAATGAGGCGAATGAGATCCATTCTGCGCCTCCAGTTCGAAGAGCGGCTGGCTGAGCGAACGCGGATCGCACAGCAATTGCACGACACGCTGCTTCAGGACTTCGTGTCCGCCTCGATGCACCTCCACGTCGCCGTCGGCCACATGCCTGAAGATTCACCCGACAAGGCCGGCCTGAATCGAGCGCTCGAGCTCGTGAGGACGGTCACGGAGGAGGGTCGAAGGGCGGTGATCGGACTGCGGTCCTCGACGCGCGGCCCCGATGACCTCGAGCAGGCGTTCTCTCGAGTTCGAGAAGAGCTGGACGTCCGAAAAGGCATCGAGTTTCGTATCATCGGCGAGGGCCAGACGCGGCCGCTGCAAGCCATCACTCGCGATGAAATCTACTGGATTGGCCGTGAAGCCTTGGTCAACGCGTTTCGGCATTCGGATGCGAAGCATGTCGAAGTCGAAGTCGAGTTCGCGATGAACGGTTTGCGGGTCGCCGTCCGGGACGACGGGCGGGGTATGGATCCTCAGACCCTTCGGACTGGACGCGAAGGGCACTGGGGGATCCTCGGCATGCGAGAGAGGGCGGATCGAATCGGCGCAAGGCTCAAGATCTGGAGCCGCGCTGGCGGGGGAACGGAAGTGGAGCTGTTCGTTCCAGCTGCCATCGCCTTTGAAATGAGACCGCGGCGGCTGCGGGGAGTCCGACGCTGGCTCGGCTTGCTCTCGACGAGGCCAGGGCCGGCGCCCGATCCGGGGAGCAAGGAGCGGAAGCGCTGAATGGCGAACAAAGTTGTGGTCCGAATCCTCTGCGTGGACGACCATCCTTTGCTCCGGCAGGGAATCGCGGCGCTCGTCGGAAGCCAGGGGGACATGAAGCTGGTCGCGGAGGCGAGCAACGGAAGAGAGGCCCTCCGGCAATTCCGCGAGCTTCGTCCCGACGTGACGCTGATGGACCTGCGGCTTCCCGACATGAGCGGGATCGACGCCTTGATCGCAATCCGATCGGAGTTTCCCGAGGCTCGAGTCCTCGTCCTCACGACATTCGAAGGCGACGCCGAGATTCAACGCGCTCTCGAAGCCGGCGCGCGCGGGTATCTGCTGAAGACGATGCCGCCCGCCGATCTCATCGACGCCATCCGCGAGGTGCATGCCGGCAAGAAGCGCATTCCGCCGGAGATCGCCGCCCAACTGGCCGAGCACGCGAGCGATGAAGACCTGACCGGCCGCGAGCTCGAGGTGCTGCGCGAGGTCGCGGGCGGAAGCCGGAACCACGAAATCGCCTCACGGCTTTTCATCTCCGAGGAGACCGTGAAGGTTCACGTCAAACACATCATGGAGAAGCTGGGGGCGAACGACCGCACGCAGGCCGTTGCCGTCGCCATTCGGCGGGGGATCATTCAGCTCTAGGGGATTTCTTCTCTCGAAATACCACGATCGGGGGATTCCGACGACTCCGCAATCCACTAGCGTCGGTTGCGGCTCTCCGAGGCGGGCCGGTAAGGAGGCTGCCTGCAACGAAGCTTTTCCACCTTTCCCGGCGGCCGTCCCGGCGCGGGGTTGCTTCTCCTGCGTGCGGCCGTCGGCGGGACCCTCATGGTCCTCGGTGTTGCCACTCTCACCGCGGGCGGCCCGCTCTCCCGATGGTTCTGGGCGGCGGGGCTCCTCGCGGCAGCCTGCGGGGCATCTCTGGTGATCGGGTTCCTGACACCAGTCGCTGGCGCCGCGGCAGCCCTCGCGGGAATCGGCATCGTGCTGTGGTGGCCTCTCCCGACACGGCCGTTTCTCCTCGATGCAAGGATCGCCGCGGCGCTGGTCGTCGTCATGGCCGGGGCCGTCGTTCTGATGGGTCCCGGCGCGCTCTCGCTGGACGCCAGGCTTTTCGGGCGCCGCGAGATAACGATTCCGGATGGGTCAACGCCGGTCTCCGAGGACTGATCTCCCGTCGCCACGCGCTACCACGATAGGAGTAGCCGGACTTACGCGTCCGGAGTTACAAATAAAGCCTTCGTTCTCGTGATGCGCGTCGGCGGAGGCACGGCCTACTCTGCCCGCGTGATGGTTGGAAGCCATCCGACAGAAAGGAGCACTCCATGAAGAAGATCTTCGGGGCTGTAACACTCGCTGCAACGCTGGTGGGGGCAACTCTGCTGCTGGCGAAAACTCCGAAAGGTGGCGGGGCGGCGCCGCCAACCGGCATCAAGAACGTCGTCCTGGTGCACGGTGCATTCGCTGACGGCTCCGGCTGGGAAGCTGTCGCCAAGATCCTCGAGAAGGATGGATACACGGTGTCGGTGGCGCAGCCCCCCGAGACCTCCTACGCCGAGGACGTCAAGAACGCGAGATCGGCCGTCGACGCCATGGACGGGCCGGTGGTCCTCGTCGGCCACAGTTATGGCGGGTCCATCATCACCGAGGCCGGCAACGATCCGAAGGTTTCGGCGCTGGTCTACATTGCCGCTTTTGCGCTCGATGACGGTGACAGCTGTGCGTCGATCGAACAGGCCCTGCCGCAAGCCTCCAAGGCATTCAAGGCGGACAGCAACGGCAACTGGTGGATAGAACAGGAGCATTTCGCGGCCGACTTCGCGGCGGACGTTCCGCCGGCCGTGTCCCACTTCATGGCCCAGTCGCAGGTGCCGATCTCCACTGACTCGTTCACCCACAAGGTCACGAATCCCGCCTGGAAGACCAAGCCCAGCTGGTACATGGTGGCCACCGCAGACCGGTCGATCAATCCGGACCAGGAGCGCATGATGGCGAAGCGCGCCAAGGCCAAGACGGTCGAAGTGAATGCCA
>Ga0207684_10005665_pt1 | contig 11474 bp, 14 predicted proteins | sample KBSK5501metaG_FD_184342 | JGI IMG/M metagenome (GOLD analysis project Ga0207684, IMG submission 184342) | Corn, switchgrass and miscanthus rhizosphere microbial communities from Kellogg Biological Station, Michigan, USA - KBS K5-50-1 metaG... | ecosystem: Host-associated > Plants > Roots >... | reverse complement strand
GACGTCGCGGACCCCGCCTGGCGGGGCTCGGCGCTCGGGGTCTACCGGATGTGGCGTGACTTGGGCTTCGCCGCGGGGGCCATCATCGTCGGGGTCGTGGCCGACCGGGCGGGCATGAGCGGCGCGATCGCGGCCGTGGCGGCGGTCACGGTCGCCTCGGGGCTCGTGGTGGCGCGGCGGATGGCCGAGACCCATCCCCGCCGGCGGTAGGATGCCGACGTGGGTGATGCGGGCCGTGTGATCGCCGGGTCGGCCCGTGGCGTGCGGTTGCGGGCCCCGGGCCCCGGGACGCGGCCGCTCGCCGACCGGGTCAAGCAGACCCTCTTCGCGATCCTCGAGCCGGATCTGCCGGGCGCCGACGTCCTCGACCTGTTCGCCGGGAGCGGCGCGGCCGGCATCGAGGCCCTGTCGCGCGGCGCGGCCACGGCGATCTTCGTCGAGAAGGACCAGCAGGCGGCCGCGGTCATCGACGCGAACCTGCGGGGGACGGGGCTGGCGGGACCGGACGTCGCGGTCATCCGCTGGGACGTCCTGCGCTGGCTGGCAGAGCCCAACGTCGACACCGCGTTCGACGTCGTCTTCGTCGATCCGCCCTACGCCGAGACGGAGCTGCTCGTTCGCGTCCTGACTGCCCTGGCCGCACCGGGCGCCCCGCTGGCGCCCGCGGCGCGGGTCGTCGCCAAGCACTTCTGGCGCGATCGGCCGCCCGAACGGATCGGTATGCTGGCGGCCGAGCGCGAGCGACGCTTCGGCGAGACGGCGCTGACCTTCTACCGACGCGAGGAGAGCGGATGACGACCGCGGTGTACCCGGGCTCCTTCGATCCGATCACGAACGGCCACCTCGACGTCATCGGCCGGGCGAGCCAGGTCTTCGACCGCGTGGTCGTCGGCGTTCTCGCCAATCCCCGGAAGCAGCAGCTACTCGCGGCCGATGAGCGCGTCGCCGTCATCCGCGAGGCGCTGGTGGAAGCGGGGGTCAGCACCGACCGGGTCCAGGTCGAGACCTTCGACGGGTTGACCGTCGAGTTCTGCCATCGGATCGCGGCCACGATCATCGTCCGTGGGCTGCGCACGATCAGCGACTTCGAGACCGAGATGCAGCTGGCCCACAACAACCGTCGGCTCGCGCCGGATGTCGATACGGTGTTCTTCGTCACGGCAGTCGAGCACGGCTATGTCTCGTCGTCGCTGGTCAAGGAGATCGCCACGTTCGGCGGCGATGTCTCGGAGATGATCCCGCCGCGAGCCGTGGCCGCCCTTGCGAGGTCCGTCGGCCGGTTTCGCTGACGCCGCAGGCGACCGGCGCTTGCCGGAGGCACTCGCCGATCCGTGCCGGACGTGATCCATTTGGATGACGGGCTGGGCGCCGAACGCCTTCGCCGCCCGCGACACGTCTCATAGGCGACGCCGTCGTTCGGGCGCATCTTGCTGATACGCGCGGCCTCAGGGCGCTGCTGCGGACACCTTCCTGGCGATCGGAATCGGGCGCCGCGGGGGAGCTGACGAGCCCACCCCAATCGCGGACCACGAAGGTGTCTCATGACTCGGATCTCGACCCGACGTCGGCTTGCATTCGGACTCGGCGCGGCAATGCTGCTCGTCTCGGCCGTCGCCGGGCCGGCCCTCGCCGCGAACATCGTCGTGCTCGCGATCACGGGCAGCGGCCTCACTGCGAGCGTGGCCGATCTGACCCTCGCGAGTGTCGCGTACCAGAACGCCGCCCACGATGTGACCGGCACGATGCTCCTGACCGCCGACGACAGCACGGGCTCAGGGGCCGGCTGGAACGTGACGATCGTCTCGTCCGCGTTCGTCTGGGTCGGCACCGCGAACGGGGGAGCCGACATCCCCGCCGCAAATCTCGCGCTCACCTCGGCGGCGGCCCCGGTCCTGGTCGCTGGGCAGGCCGTCAGCGCGACCGCCGCGACCGGCCCCCAGGTCCCGCCCGCGTCGCCCCTTGGCGCGCTCAACACGGCCCGAAAGACGCTGTCGGCGACCGCTGCGTACGGCGCGGGCACGTACACCCAGGATCTCGGCATCACCCTGACGATCCCGGCCCAGAGCCGGGTCGGCGTCTATACCGGAACCCTCACGACGACCATCTCCTCGGCCCCATAGAGCGTTGGCCTTGACCATCGTGCCAGCCGATCGCCGGCGCGGGCGCGGGCGCGGACCGCGTTTCGCGATCCTCAGTCTCGCGTGGATCCTCCTCGCCCTCGTCGGGCCCGTCGCAATCCTCGCTGACGGGATCCAGGTCAAGCTCTCGCTCCGTGCGATTGGCCAGCCCGGGTCATTCTTCGATCTGACGATGCAGCCGGGCGAGACGCGGAGCCTCGCGGTCGAGATCGCGAATCCCGGAACGGTCGCGACGGCGGCGAGGACGTACGGATCCGACGTCTATACGATCGTCAATGGGGGATTTGGCGCGCGCTTGCGCGATGAGCCGCAGACCGGCGCGACCCGCTGGCTCGACTACCCGACCGCCGTGCTTGCCTTGTCCGTTGGGGAGAGCGTGCGCCGGACGTTCGAGGTCGCGGTTCCGGCGGACGCCCGACCCGGCGAGTACATCACGTCCCTCGTCCTCGAGAACGACGTCCCGATCCGTGACGGCGGCAGCATCGGCTTCGACCAGATCGTTCGCCAGGCAGTCGGGGTCGTCGTCAATGTGCCGGGCACCAGGTCGCCGTCCCTCGCGATCGGCGAAGCGAGCCATTCGGTCGTCGCCGGACGGTCCGTCATCTCGGTGGCCGTCGAGAACCCGGGCAACATCCGGCTCGGACCGGTCGCGTCGTTCACCCTGCGGGACGCCGGCGGCGCCCAGCTCAGCGAGGCCGTGGTGCCGATGGACACCTTCTATGCCGGCACGGGCTCATCGGTCGAGGTACCGCTCGATGGCCTCCTGCGGCCGGGAACGTACACGGTCCGGCTTTCCCTCGTGGACGATCGCCATGACGTCCACGTCGAGCGGACGATGATCCTGGTCGTCGAGCCACCCCCGGGCCTCGCGGCGAACGACACGAGTGGTGCCCGTCGGATCGCGCTCGGCGACGGTGGCGATCGCGGCATGCCGATCGCGATCGAGATCGGCGCTGCGGGAGGCGTCGGCCTCGTCGTCCTCCTCGGGCTGGTCTCCGTCGTTCGCCGTCGCCGACGGATCTCGTCCCCGAATCGGTGACCACGCGTCCGATATGATCCTGACGTCGTCGGCGGGACGTCGACCACCGGGCGCTCCAGCATGACCCGGCCACGCGGAGGCGGGAACTTGTTGGATGGGGCCGCGCCACCGGTGATCGAGACCCGGGGTCTCCGGAAGCGCTTCGCGGGCGTCGAGGCCGTCGCCGGGATCGACCTCGCGGTGCCGCCCGGCGGCGTGTACGGGTTCCTCGGGCCGAACGGCGCCGGCAAGACGACGACGATCCGGCTCCTCCTCGGGCTGCTCCGTCCCAGCGGCGGGGTGAGCCGGGTCTTCGGGGAGGTCGTCGAGCCCGGCGCGCCCGTCCTGTCCCGGATCGGTGCGCTGATCGAGCGTCCCGCGTTCTACCCCTACCTCTCGGCGCTGGAGAACCTCGCCGTCTTCGGGACGGCGCGCGGGATCCCGGCGGACGTGCTGACCGGCCGGACGCGGGAGGTACTGGACCAGGTCGGGCTGGCGGCCGTCGCCCGGCGCAAGGCGGGCGGGTTCTCGACGGGCATGCTCCAGCGCCTGGCGCTCGCCCTCGTGCTGCTCGACCGCCCCCGGCTCGTGATCCTCGACGAGCCGACAAACGGCCTCGACCCGAACGGGGTGGTCGACGTCCGGCGGCTGATCGCGGGGATGGCGGCGAGCGGGGCGACGGTGTTCCTCTCGACCCACGTCCTGCCCGAGGTCGAGCAGCTGTGCAACCGTGTCGCGATCCTGCGCGACGGGGTCGTCGTCGCCGAGGGCGCGCCCGGATCGCTGCTGCGCGAGAACGATCACCTGTTCGTCCGGTTCGACACGCCGTCCGAGGCGCGAGCGGCCCGGGCGCTCCTCGGCGTCGCGGCCACGGAGACGGCTGCCGGTCCGAACGGCGGCGCAGCGCTTCTCGTCGACATGCCGGCGTCACGCGCGTCGAGCGTCAACCGGACCCTCGCCGAGGCATCGCTCCATCCCGCCGAGCTCACGATCCGTCGCCAGTCGCTCGAGGCGATCTTCCGCGAGCTGACCGCCGAGCCGGAGGCATCGGCGACGGCGGACGATCGCCGCACTCCGACGGCGCCGCCGGCCGCCCCTCCAGACCCCCTCGCGATCCCCCCGGACGCGCCGCCCGCTCCGGCGGCAGGCTCGCCGACATGATGGCCCTGCTGCGCGCCGACTGGCTGCGCCTCCGGCGGCGTCGCGATCTCTGGGTGATCTTCGTTCTGGTCTTGCTCATTGGGGGGATCGGGTTCATCGCGGGTTACCGCACTGACGTCCAGGACCCCCCGCCGTTCGACCGTGCCCAGGCCGAGCAGGACCTCGAGCAGAGCGGCTATTTCGAGGGCATGAGCCAGGAAGAGATCGATGCGGCCCGGCCGCAGCTCCTCGCCGACCAGCAGGCCCAGGCCGAGGCGGACCTGGCGGCCCGCAACGACGAGCAGCTGATCTCCTTGCAGAAGTACGAGTTCCCCCAGAGCATCCTCGCGATGATCGGGCTCGGGATCGCGCCGATCGTCGCCCTGGTCCTGATCGCGACGCTCGTGATCGGTGACGAATTCCGATTCGGCACCGTGCGGACCTCGCTCCTCGCGGCGGGCAACCGCCGCCGCTTCCTCGTGAGCCGTCTGATCAGCCTCGTCGCGATGACGGTCGGGCTGTACGTCGCCCTCGCCCTGCTCGCGGTGGTCCTGTCCTTCGTGCTCGTCGTCATCGGCGCGGAGCTGCCGCCGGCGACGATGCCGCTCCATCCCGGCCCGGCGCTCGCCCTCGTCGGCACGGAGATCCTGTCCGCGACCGTCTTGATCGCCCTGGCCGCCGCCCTCACCGTGCTGCTCCGCTCGGGTGCACTGCCCCTGCTGATCGTCGTTCTCGGCCTCCTTCTCGAGACGTTCATCGCGGCGCTGCCGGTGTTCTGGCCAGGGAAGCTGCTGTCGGGGGTTCCCCAGTTCTTCCTCACGAACGCCGGCCGGACCCTGTTGGCGCGGATCGGCAACGCCACGGGCGCGATCGGCATGACCGGCCAGGAGGTGCCGCCCGCCCCGATCGATCTCGCCCTGCCGTTCGTCGTCGCGATCGTCGTGGCCTGGGGGCTGCTCTTCCTCGTCATTGCCGATCGACGGATCCGGACGATGGATGTCACCGAGTGATTGCGCCGTGCGATAATCCGCCGCGACGATCATCGAGTTCGGCTTCGGACCCACTCACCCGCCACAAGAGGGCATCCCGATCGACATCATCTTCCTCGTCGAGCGGCTCGAGTCGATCATCGCCAACGGCAAGCACCTGCCCCTGACGAACAACGTCGTCGTCGATCAGCAGGCCGCCCTCGGCCTGATCGACGAGCTTCGGGTCGCCGTTCCCGAGGAGGTCCGGGCCGCCAAGCGGATCAACTCCGAGGGCGAGCGGATCATCGAGAAGGCGCAGGAGGAGGCCGAGCGGATCGTCGCCAAGGCCCAGGAGCAGGCGGCCTTCCTGATCGACGAGCGCGGGCTGACCCAGCAGGCCGAGGCCGACAGCCGGCGGATCATCGGCGAGGCCCAGGCGGACGCCGAGGATGTCCGCCGCGGCGCGGACGAGTACGCGGTCAACGTCCTCGTCGGGCTCGAAGGCGACGTCGTGAAGACGCTCCAGAGCATCAAGAAGGGCATCGACCTGCTCGACTCGCGCCGGACGGACCTGCGTGCGGACGAGGTCAACGGTGTCGGCCCAGACGAGCTCGACGAGACCGAGGACGCGGTCGACGACGAGGTGGGCGCGACCCAGCCCGTCCGGCGATGACCGGCGGAGGACCGAGGGCGCGCTCGGCACCTCCAGACTCGCCCCTGGTCTGGAACGTCGCGGGGCTTCTTGGCGAGGGCACGGGAGCCGTTCGCGACTACGTGTTCGATGGCGTGACGATCGACCTAGGCGATGACCTCCAGCTCGCCGGCCCGATCGAGGGCCGCGTCCACCTCGCCCGGACGAACCGGGGCCTGCTCGTCAGCGCCGACATCACCACGAGCCTGGCGATGGAATGCGTCCGCTGCCTCCGCGAGATCGAAGTCCCGATCGAGGCGGAGATCGAGGAGGAGGCGCTGCCGACGATCGACGTCCACACCGGGCAGCCCGTGGAGATCTCGGCCGGCGAGGACGAGGAGCCAATTCGGCTGACCGACCATCACGAGCTCGACCTCGAGCAGACCGTCCGCGAGGCGATCCTGCTCGCCGAGCCGATCGCCCCGCTCGACCGCGAGGACTGCCCGGGCCTGTGCATCGTCTGCGGCCTGCCGCTCGACGAGGGACTGCACGACCACCCGGAGGACGACGTCGACCCGCGGCTCGAGGCGCTCCGGGCGTTCAAGCCGGAATAGGGCAACCGGCTTCGAATCGCGAATCGTGCGCCCGACGCGCGAACCAGCGAACGAACCTCGCTTCTCCCGACGAATCATGCGCCGGACGCCCGGAGCGGCGTCCGCAGCCCCCGTTCGGCCAGGTTGGCACCCCTTCCGACGTCAGTTACGGCACCCGGTGCACGTTCCGCGGATGGGCGCGCGCGAGCTCCTCGGTCGCAGGTTGGCTCGCCATCGGCTACACTCCGCCATCGGCCCTGCCACCGCGGTGGGGCGTCTCGGCGCGTCCCACGTCCCGGCCGCCCGACCCACCGACATCGAAGGAGACCACCGACCGTGGGTGTTCCCAAGCGACGCGTCTCGCACGCCCGGCAGGGTGAGCGTCGCGCCCACCTGGCGCTGAGCGTGCCGAAGCTCGAGGAGTGCGATCACTGCCACGAGCCCAAGTTGCCGCATCACGTCTGCCCGAACTGTGGCTGGTACAACGGCCGCCAGGCGATCGAGCTCAAGCAGACCGCGACCGACAACGCCTCCTGAGGTGGTCGCCGCGCTCGACCGCCCCATCACCGCCGCCGCAGGCGCCGTCGACGACAACCGCGGCGTGACGATCGCGGTCGACGCGATGGGCGGCGATCACGGCCCCACCGAGGTCGTCCCGGGCGCCATCGACCACGCGCTGAGCCATCCCCAGGACCGGGTGATCCTCGTCGGCGACGAGGCGACCGTGCGCCGCATTGCCGGCTCCTACCCGACGAACGTCTCGATCGTCCATGCCTCGCAGGTCGTCGACATGGACGACCACGAGCCGGCGGTCGCTGTCCGCGAGAAGAAGGACGCCTCGATCGTCGTCGCTACCGACCTGGTCAAGCGCGGCGAGGCCGATGCTGTCGTGACCGCGGGCCACTCGGGCGCCGGCATGGCGGCGGCGGTCCTCCGGCTCGGACGGCTCCGGGGCGTCGATCGGCCGGCCCTCGCCGTCCCGCTGACGACGGACGCCGGGACCCTCGTTCTCCTCGACATCGGGGCGAACCCCGACTCGAGCGCGGAGAACCTCGCCCAGTACGCGCGGATGGGCGCGATCTTCAGCGAGCGGGTGCTCGGCGTGGCCCGACCGCGGGTCGCCCTCCTCTCGATCGGCGAGGAGAAGGGCAAGGGCGACCTCCGGATCCAGCAGGCGACCGAGCTCCTCGACGACACCGATCTCCGGTTCATCGGCAACGTCGAGGGCAAGGACCTGACGAAGCACCTCGCGGACGTCGTCGTCTGCGACGCGGTCCTCGGGAACGTCGTCATCAAGTTCTTCGAGGGCCTCTCGACGTACATCTTCGACCTGTTCCGGACGGAGTTCCGCGGATCGCTCCGCGGCCGGCTCGCCGCGCTCCTGCTGCGCCCCGGGATCGCCCGGATCCGCACCGTCTTCGACTGGGAGCGCGTCGGCGGCTCGCCGCTCCTCGGGGTCAAGGGCAACGTGATCATCACCCACGGCCGGGCGAGGCGTCGGATGGTCGGCTACGGCGTGGGCGTGGCGGCGACGATGGCCCGGGCCCGGGTCCCGGAGCTGATCGCGGACGCGCTCCGGCGCGACGCGGTGGGCGCCGCCGACGAGGATTCGGTCGCGCGGGACGACGACGGGGTCGCGCTGCCCGCGGACGGCACGCCCATCGAGACGGCGTCATGAGCGGCCCCGAGCTCAGCGTCGGTCATGGCGTCATCGACGAGATGGTCCGGCTGGCCGCGCTCGAGATTCCCGGGGTTGCCCGCGTCTCGCGGGGAGGCCCCGGCTGGCGCACGCTCTTCGTCGGGCCGGCGATCGTGACCCGTCTCTCGGAGCGCGGCGTCCGGGTCCGCGTCTGGATCGTGGCTCGGCCGGGCCAATCGCTCGTGCCGCTCGCCGGGCAGGTCCGCGAAGCGGTCGGCGCCGCGGTCGAGCGCCTGCTCGATCTGCAGCTGGAGTCGGTGACGGTCACGGTCGATGGCGTCGGAGGCTAGAGCCGGCGCCGCAGAGTCGTCGGGGCAATGGCTCGCGAGGCCGCGCGGTAGCGCGGCCAGACGAGGTCAGCCTTGACCCTCGGAGATCTCCTTGACAGATGAACAAACGGCCTCCCGGTCAGATCGGGTCCGGTCGCTGCGGGCCGGACGGCGGCTGGCCCTCGCGGCGATCTTCGAAGCCGAGTTCGGCCAGCGGACGGCCGAATCGATCCTCGAACGGCATCTGGCCGAGACCGAAGGCGACCCCCGGGCGGCCGATCTGGCTCGCAGTCTCGTGCGCGCCGTCGTGGCCCATCGGGACACGATCGACGCTCAGATCGTCGAGGCGGCGCCCCAATATCCGGTCGGACAGCTCGCCCGGATGGACCGCGCGCTGCTCCGTTGCGCCATCAGTGAGGTGCTACACTCGCCGACGCCGACCCGGGTGGCGATCGCCGAGTGGGTCGAGCTCGCGCGAAGCTACAGTGGAGACCCGATGCGGCGCCTCATGAATGGCGTTCTCGGGCGGATCGCCAGGTCGGCCGGCCGCTAGTCTCGACGTCCAAACTCCGAGGAGGGAGTCTCAGTGTCCACCACCTACGAGCGACTGAAGAAGATCGTCGTCGAGCAGCTCGGCGTCGAGGAGGACGAGGTCAAGCCGGAGGCTTCGTTCGTCGACGATCTGAACGCCGACTCGCTCGATCTCGTGGAGCTCATCATGAGCCTCGAGGAGGAGTTCGGGACCGAGATCTCGGACGAGGACGCGGAGAAGATCCGGACCGTCCAGGACGCCGTCGACTACATCGACGAGCGGTCCACCTAGCCGCAGCTCCGACCGCGCCGAACGCGGCGATCCGCGACTCCCGCCCCGGCGACCCAGGAGCCGTGCGACCCGCTGCTGCTCTCGCCGAGCGACTGGGCCTCGCGGTCCGCGACAGCGATCTCCTCGAGCAGGCGCTCGTCCACAGCAGCTGGCTGCACGAGCATCCGGACGCCGCGCCCGGCCATAACGAGCGCCTGGAGTTCCTCGGCGACGCCGTCGTCAACCTCGCGATCTCCGATGCGCTGTTCGCGGCCTACCCGACCGACGACGAAGGCCTGCTGAGCGCCCGCCGGGCCGCGATTGTCTCGACCGTCGGGCTCGCCCGCCTGGCCCATCGGATCGACCTGGGCGGGTCCCTCTTCCTCGGTGAGGGTGAGGCCCAGCGCGGCGGTCGCCGCCGGCCGTCCCTCCTCGCGTCGGCGTTCGAGGCCCTCGCCGGCGCCCTCTACCTCGACCTGGGCTGGGGCCCGACGCGCGACTGGCTCGTCGAGCTGGCCGGTCCGGAGATCGCGATGGACCCCGGCGGCGCCGCGCTGAAGAGCCCGAAGAGCCGCCTCCAGGAGTTCACCCAGCGGCGCACCGGCTCGCGGCCGGACTACCACGTGATCGACGCGACCGGCCCGGACCACGAGAAGCTGTTCCGGGTCGAGGTCGTCGTCGAGGGCCGGGTGCTCGGGGCGGGGGAGGGCCCGTCGCGGCGGGTCGCCGAGACCGCGGCGGCGGTCCATGCGCTCGAGCAGCTCCGGAGCGAGACGGCCGATCGGAAGGCCTCTGGCTCGGGCGGCGGCCGGGCGGCGGCGGCCGAGACGCCTGCGGCCGACGATCACCCGTCACAATGGAGCGGATGAGCGCGCCCGCCCGTCTGCTCGCCCTCCGTCTGCAGGGCTTCAAATCGTTCGCCGAACGGACGCTGATCGAGTTCGGGCCCGGCATCAGCGCCGTCGTCGGGCCCAACGGGTCGGGCAAGAGCAACCTCGCGGACGCGCTCCGGTGGTCGCTGGGCGAGCAGGGCCGAGCCCTCCGCAGTCGGAAGTCCGAGGACGTGATCTTCGCCGGCTCGGACCGGCGTTCGGCCCTCGGGATGGCCGACGTCACCATCGTCCTCGACAACGGTGACGGTCTCCTGCCGGTTGACTACGCGGTCCTCGAGCTCGGGCGGCGGCTCTACCGCTCCGGCGAGAACGACTACCTCCTGAACAAGCAACGGATCCGACTGCGCGACCTCGTCGACCTGCTCGACGGCGCGCACCTCGCGGACAACGCGTTCCTGTTCATCGGCCAGGGCATGGTCGACCAGGCGCTGGCCCTCCGCCCGGAGGAACGGCGGCCGCTGTTCGAGGAGGTGGCCGGCGTCCGGCGCCATGAGCGGCGGCGCCGCAAGGCCGAGGACCAGCTGACCGAATCCGAGGCGAACCTGGCCCGCGTCGAGGACATCCTGGCCGAGCTGCGGCCGCAGGCCCGCCGGCTGGCTGCCCAGGCGGAACAGCAGGCGACGCGGCTCACGGCCGGCGAGGAGCTTGCCGATGCGCTCATCGCTGCCGCCCACGTCCGCTGGCACGAGGCCGCGACGGCCGCGGCGGCGGCCACGGCCCGCGTCGAGCGCGAACGGCGGGACGCCGACCAGGCGATGGTCGAGCTGCAGACGGCCGAGGACGCCGCAGGCGCGATCGCGGCCGAGATGGCGTCGCGCGCGGCCACGGAACGGGAGCGCGAGTCCGGCCATGAGACCGCGCGCGGCCGGGTGACCGAGCTCCGCCTCCGCGAGACGCGTCTGGTCGGTGAGCTCGAGTCCATCGCCCGCGACCGGGCCCGCCTCGACACGGAGCGCGAGACAGCCGAGGCCTCGCTGGCCGTCCAGCGGCGCGGGCTCTCCCTGCCGATCCCGCCCCGCGATCACGATCTCGATGGGGCGCTCGCCGAGGCGGAGCGGCTCGTCGCCGAGGCCTCGGGCGAGCTCCTCTCGCTTCGTGCGGCCAGCCGCGCCCGGGGCGAGGAGGCCGCCGCGATCCGGCGCGCCGAGGCCGCCCGGCAGGCCGAATCGGAGACGGCCCGGCGACGCCTCGCGGATGCGAGCCGGAGACTCGACGCCGAGGCAGCGGCCGCGGCCGAGGTCCAGGCGCGCCGGGCCGAGCTGACCGGCCGTCAGGGCGCGGCCCGGACCGACCTGGAGGCGGCGAGCCGCGCGGCCGACGAGT
>Ga0207684_10005663_pt1 | contig 11477 bp, 15 predicted proteins | sample KBSK5501metaG_FD_184342 | JGI IMG/M metagenome (GOLD analysis project Ga0207684, IMG submission 184342) | Corn, switchgrass and miscanthus rhizosphere microbial communities from Kellogg Biological Station, Michigan, USA - KBS K5-50-1 metaG... | ecosystem: Host-associated > Plants > Roots >... | reverse complement strand
TGGGCGGAACCTCTGGTTTTTGCTTTCCTAGACGCGCATCTGCGAAACTGATCGCGACCACCTCGCTGACTCAATGGGGCGTATCCACGTACTTTCCGAGCAAGTTGCCAACAAGATCGCCGCCGGCGAAGTGGTGGAACGTCCGGCTTCGGTAGTAAAGGAACTGCTGGAAAATTCGCTGGATGCAGGTTCCACCCGAATTCGAATTCAAATCGAAGCCGGCGGCAAAAAACTCATCCAAATCACCGACAACGGTTGTGGCATGGTACGCGACGACGCTCTGCTGGCCTTCGAGCGTCACGCAACTTCAAAAATCAAAAATGCCGAAGACCTGTTGAGTGTCGCTACTCTCGGATTTCGTGGGGAAGCACTGCCCTCAATCGCCTCGGTCTCGCGCCTTCGCTTGGAGACGAAGGCTGCCGATGAATCGTGCGGAACTGTAGTCGAAATCAACGGCGGCAAAATCTTCAAAGTGGAAGAAGCCGGACTCCCTTTGGGCACGTCCATTACCGTGCGCGACCTTTTCTTCAACACTCCGGCGCGGAAGAAATTTCTGAAGGCTGAGTCCACCGAGCTTTCGCATATTGCATCGCTGGTGACTCATTACGCTCTTGCCCATCCTGACAAGCACTTCGAATTACATTCGGCCACCAATGCGGTGTTGATCGCCGCGCCCGTGGATGGATACAGCGAACGTGTATACCAAGTGTTTGGTAAAGAAGTGCTCGATCAACTGATCGCGGTCGCTGCCGCGCAGCCTCTGGAACGAATCGGATTACCCCAGCCGCCTCCGCGGAGAAGAACGGAAGAAGATCAAGAACACAGTTCGAGAGATCCCGGAGAAATCCGCCTGCACGGATTCGTTTCCAAGCCTGAGATCCAGAAGCTCAATCGCAACTCTATCTATGTTTTCGTGAATGGCCGCCTGATTCGCGATCGCCTGATTCAACACGCCCTCACGGACGCTTACCGCAACATCTTGCCGCCGACGGTGTATCCGGTGGTGCTGCTGTTTCTTGAACTGCCCACGGAAGAAGTGGATGTCAACGTTCATCCTTCGAAAATCGAGGTCCGTTTTCGCCAGCAGACCGTGATGCATGATTTCGTGCGCGATTCCGTCCGCGCTGCCCTGCTGAAAGCTCGACCTGTCCCACAGTTCGCGACTGAAATCCGCGCCCATCCCACGGCAACTCCTTCCCTGATCGCTGGTGGACATACCGTCATGACAGAAGGTTCCGCCGCCTTGGCCCCTTCATTCGACGCCCCGCCGCAAGAGTTCACGTTGCAGGCGCCGGTGCCCCCGGCTATCAACACGCAATTCCACTTCAGTGGGGGAATCGGCGTCGAAGGCAATGCCGCCGTATCGTTGGCTCGCGCGCCGAAAGTAGTAGAAAGCGACGGCTGTGCCCCGCCGCTTCCCGACGAGCCTGAAGACGTGAGTGACATCGCCCCATCGCTGGCCTCGCTCAAACCTTTGGGACAGATCAGGGAATCGTTCATCCTGGCCGTGAATCGCGAAGGCTTATGGATCGTCGATCAGCACGTGGCCCACGAGCGCGTGCTTTTCGAAAAAGTGCTTAAGCAACGCGCCGCGCAGAAAGTCGAGAGCCAGCGCCTGCTCATGCCTCTGGTGATTGAACTGACGCCCGCGCAGCAAGCCGTATTTGCCGAAATTTCCGACGAACTCACCAAAAACGGTTTCGAAGCCGAGCCTTTCGGCAATCGCAGCATCGCGGTAAAAATCGCCCCCGCGGGAGTCGACGCCCCACAAATCGAGCACATGCTGCACGAATTGCTCGATCAGTTGTCGCAGGAAGAACAGGCCCTCAACATGGAAAAAGTTTGCGGCCGCATCGCCGCGTCAATCGCCTGTCACGCCGCCATCAAGATCAATATGCCGCTGGAGCACAACAAAATGGAATGGCTGCTGGCCGAGCTTGCGAAAACGGAGTGCCCCATGACCTGTCCCCATGGACGGCCGGTAGTTTTGCGATACTCTCTAAAAGATATTCAGAAAGCGTTTAAGAGAATTTGAGAAAGACAGCACTCAGCAGTCAGCGCTCAGCAGTCAGCACTCAGCAGTCAGCACTCAGCAGTCAGCCCTTTGAATGCTGAGTGGCGCCCAACGATTGGCTGAATGCTGAGGGCTGATTGCTGAATGCTGTTCTTATGACCGACCAGGAACTCGGCCAACTCCGACGCGATAAATGGCGCCTAAACGGGCATCCCGTGCGCACGCTGGAGGACGCCCGTGCTTTCATCGAATCAGTCGGCTTCTGTCTGCTGTATCCAGTGAAGCAGCCTGTGTTGGTGCCCACCTTTATTGGCGCGTGGGCTGGCTCTGACGAACGTTTACCCACTTGGCAGCACGCCTTCTCTGACCCCCGTTCTCAGGACGCGACTGATCTCATGGTCCGTCTCCTGCGTGAGCACGCTGCTTATGAAGCCAACCTGATCGATCAAAACAATGCTTTTCTGGTTGTCGCTTCCATATTTCCTTATTTTTATGCGCTAGTGGGAGAGCGCAACCCCAAGCAGGCAGCCAAGGCCGGCCCGCGCTCGGAATATTCGCAATTGGCTTGCGACGCCTTCGAGCTTATCCGGCGCGAAGGCCCAATCTCGCAGCAGAAAATGCGGGACGTTCTGGGTGGCAGCATCTCTTTTGCAGCTCTCGATCACGCGCTGAGTGAGCTTTGGTCCAAGCTGCGCATTACCCGTGTCGACTACAATCCCGCCGAAGGCGCTTTTTGGGACGTCCTCTACCGTTGGGCCCCGGATGCGGTCCGCGAGGGGATAAGCCTGTCGGTTGGCGAAGCTCTGTCCGCACTGATTTCAAAATATCTCGATTGCGTGATCGCCGCTGACCAGCAGGAGATCGAAAGTTTCTTCGGAAATTTTGTTCCCCGCTCGCGGGTAAAAGAAGCAGTCAACGCCTTGCTCGTTGCTCGGGAGTTGAGTTTCGTCCACGTAGGAAATCGCTCCCTGGTCCAAATCACGCCGGCCAAGGTCGAGCCCATCGTTCGTCCCCCGGAGCACTTACAAAGATCCAGGCCGCCACGAACTTCCACATCGCGCCGCAGATGACAGTCGCTAAGATCGCCTGCGTCAGGCTCGCCCCCGGAACTGTATGATTCTCCGACGATCTCGTTTTGACGGTCTGCCGGCGGGTAACTGTTCGAACTGCTTCATCGCTTTACGCTCCGCTGCCACCTTCAGGCGCAGTTCCCGGCTCGTGTCGGTCTCGCGATAGAGGGTTTGCGCAACCGAAGCCGGGCCGCGCACCTCGCTGAGAAGCAGGACTTCCACCTGAAACTCGCCGCCTTCGTTTGTGACTCGCAACATGTCTCCAATGTGGACTTCCCGAGCAGGCTTGGCGGGTTGCCCGTTGGATTGAATCCTACCGAGTTCACAGGCTCGTGCCGCCAATGCGCGCGACTTGAAGAATCTGGCAGCCCAAAGCCACTTGTCCATTCGCACGCTGGCCATTGAGCTATTTTGCTATAGGGACCGGATTCTAGCGGTACTTCATTCTCAAACCCGCGGACGGAATTCCGCCCACTTCAGGATGGCCTCCAGGGCGGGACACAGTGCTTGTCCCCACGCCGTGAGGCTGTATTCAACCCTCGGTGGCACCTGAGGATATGCCTTTCTCACCACGATGCCATCGGCTTCCATCTGGCGAAGCTGCTGACCGAGCATCTTCTGCGAGATGTTCGGAATTAGCCGTTCCAGATCGGAATAGCGCAACACTCTGCCGCCAAAGAGGTGGAACAGGATGACCAATTTCCAGCGGCCTTCAAGAAGCTTCAGCGCACCTTCCACGTCACTGGCCGCAGAACTCGGCGTGTACTTTTTCGGCATACCTGCGGGAGTGTAACGCACTTTTTCGTGCGTTCTTGCGGTTAAGTATGCATGCTGCGAAGCTTACTATGCAGCAAGCCAATGCCTCGAGGAAATAATATGAATAAAAACTATCCCTTTTCTTTCGACCCTGATGAGTTTAAGGGCAAGCGGGTTCTCGTCACCGGCGGTACGAAAGGTATGGGAGCGGCCATCGTCTGCAGACTCACGCTAAGTGGCGCTCTTGTGGCGACGGCCGCCCGCTCTCCGCTCTCTGAAGGACAAACTTCCGCACTGTTCGTTCAGGAAGACATCGGCACTGCCGATGGAGTCCGAAAGGTGGGGGACCGCATTCTCCAAGAGTGGGGTGGGCTCGATATCTTAGTGAATAACGTTGGAGGATCTGACGCTCCCAACGGCGGCTTCCAGGTGCTTACAGACGACGACTGGCAGAAGGCACTGAACGTCAACCTGATGGCTTCCGTAAGATTAGACCGGCTTTTTCTGCCCGGCATGCTGGAGCGCCGCTCCGGCGTGATCCTTCATATCGCATCCATCCAGCATCGTCTGCCGCTCTACGACTCGACGCTGGCAAGGTCTGGCGAATGAAGTCGGTCCGAAGGGCGTTCGTGTCAATCTGATCTCGCCTGGTTTCATTGAGACCTCAGGCGCGCACGGAATGATCGTACAGTTGGCCAAGAGCAACGGAATCGACGAGAATGCTGCGCGCCAGAAGATCATGGATCTCCTCGGCGGCATTCCCCTGGGCAGGCCAGGCAAGCCGGAAGAGGTGGCAGAGTTGGTGGCTTTCCTCGCGTCGGAACGCGCCGGGGCGATTCACGGTAGCGATTACGTCCTTGATGGCGGGACCATTCCCACAACCTAAGTCTCGTTATAGAAGGGGCAGGCGGAAGGCCCCGCTTTTACATCCGTCTTGACAATAGTCGTTATGACGAGTATTATTACGTTGTATGAAGGAATCGATTCAGGCGAAGAGCGGCCGGCGGCGGGCGCCATGCCCTGAGGAGGCGGCGCTTCTGGACATGATGCGCACCTGCGATTTGCTGTCCCGAGGCCCGGCCCAGGTACTCAAAACCGAGGAGCTGTCGGCGACCCAGTACAACGTGCTTCGTATCCTGCGCGGCGCGCCCCAAGGGCTCCCCTGCGGCGAGATTGCCAACCGCATGGTCACGCGGGATCCTGACATAACACGGCTACTCGATCGCCTGGAAAAGCGCGAGCTGATCTCGCGCAGCCGGGAAACCAAGGATCGGAGAATGGTAATGGCCCGGATCACGCCTGCGGGACTCAAACTCCTGGCCGGGCTCGACGCGCCGATACAAGAGGTCCATCGCAAGCAATTGGGCCAGCTGGGACAGGAGCGACTCCGGGCGCTCGCCGAGTTGCTGCACGCCTGCCGTACCAAAGTCAGCTGATTTTTCTTGGCAGGTATATTTGTTGAAACGAATATCGTCGGAACGCATCTGAAGCAGGCAGAAAGGATAGCTACCATGAGCACCCTGGCTACGCAAACCGCAACTACCGCCTGGAACATCGACCCGGCTCACTCCGTTGCCGAGTTCAAGGTGAAGCGCATGATGATCTCCAACGTGAAGGGGCAATTCCCCAAAGTCACAGGAGTGCTAACTCTGGACGAAACCGACCTGACAAACTCTCGCGTCGAAGCCGTGATCGAAGCGGCCTCCATTGAAACGCGCGACGCTCAGCGCGATGCGCACCTGAAGAGTCCCGACTTCTTCCACATGGAAAAGTTTCCCACCTTGTCTTTCAAGTCCACGGACATCAGGCTTATCCGGGACGGAGAGCTGGCGGTAGAGGGCGACCTGACCATTCGCGGTGTCACCCGCAAAGTGCTCTTTGCTGTGGACGGGCCAACTCCGCCTACGAAGGATCCCTGGGGCGGTACCCGAGTTGCGGTATCCGCGACCACAAAGATCAACCGCAAAGACTTTGGTTTGACTTGGAACGCAGCGCTCGAGACCGGTGGCATCCTGGTTGGCGACGAGGTGACCATCACGCTCGACGCGGAATTCCTCAGAGCTTGAATTGTCCGCCACGGCACACGTCCAACCCGTGTGCTGTCTGGCATAGAAAGGGAAAATATGTCACTCCGACCAATTAAACAAATTATTCAAACCACACCCACGATCGAAGGCGCGGGCGTGAAGCTGCAGCGTGCCTTCGGCTTCGGCAAGACCAAGGATTTCGATCCGTTTCTCTTACTGGACGATTTCCGCAACGACAATCCTGGGGACTACCTGGCGGGATTTCCCTGGCATCCCCACCGCGGGATCGAGACCATCACCTACGTGCTCGCCGGCTCAGTCGAGCACGGCGACAGTCTTGGCAACAAGGGCAAAATGACCGCCGGCGACGTGCAATGGATGACCGCCGGCAGCGGCATTCTCCACCAGGAGATGCCAAAGGGTGATAAGCAGGGACGCATGCACGGCTTCCAGCTCTGGGCCAACCTGCCTTCATCGCTGAAGATGACCGACCCACGTTATCAGGACATTCCGGCCAGCGCGATCCCCGAGGTCACCGACGATGACGGCACCCGCATCCGCATCATCTGCGGGGAATTCTGGGGTAAGAGGGGGCCGGTGGAAGGGGTGGCCGCTGATCCGAATTACCTCGATGTCTCGGTTGCCCCGGGCCAGCGGAAGCGGCTCAAGATTGAGACCACGCGCAACGCCTTTGCCTACGTGTTCGCGGGCTCTGGCACGTTCCGTGATTCCTCGGAACCTCGTGCGGTTCTTACTGAGCAGACGGTGGACCCCAACGCCGCGTCTGTGTACGACGTTAGCAATCACTCGCTCGTGCTGTTTCACCGCGGTGATGAGATCAGCGTCCAGGCCGGCGACCAGGGTATCCGTTTCCTTCTGGTATCGGGCAAGCCGATCGAGGAACCGGTTGCATGGTACGGACCGATTGTGATGAACACGCAAGAACAGCTACGACAGGCCATGGCCGAACTGCAAACCGGCGCCTTCATCAGACATCGCTGAATCGGCGCTAAAGACGAGTGCCACGGGGCGCAGCTCGGCTGCGCCCTTCATCGTCTGAATATCCATAGATCTTCTGCCACACCCACACACTCCTTCCCTATCTGCCGCGTGTACAATCATTAGCTTTCCGATGACTGAACCACGCAAACTGATCATTGCCATCGATGGCCCGGCTGGTGCCGGCAAAAGCACGATTGCCTCGCGTCTGGCCCGCAAGTTGGGCTATGTCAACCTGGAAAGCGGCGCCATGTACCGCGCCCTGGCCCTCAAAGCGATCGAATGGGACGCATCCTTCGACGAAGAAGCGCCGCTGCTAAACCTGGCCCATAATTCGCGAATCCAGCTTGAACCCGCTATGGGCGGCAACCGCGTATTGCTGGATGGGCGCGATGTTACTCAGCGTGTGCGCGAGACTGACGTCACCGAAGGCGCATCCCGCGTCTCCGTTCATCCCAAAGTGCGTGAATGGATGGTGCTGCGCCAGCGCGAAATGGGCACTGGCGGCGGCGTGGTGATGGAAGGCCGTGACATCGCTACCAAGGTTTTCCCTGACGCGGATGTAAAAGTCTTCCTGGATGCCGACCCTGTAGTCCGCGAACAGCGGCGATTGCAGCAGCAGCATCTGCGCGGAGTGGCGGCCGAATCCCCGGTTGAGCTGCGTGAACGCGACCGCCGTGATCGTACGCGCACAGCCTCTCCCCTCGCACCCGCGCCCGACTCCCTGATCCTCGACTCCACCCGCCTCTCCGAAGACCAAGTCCTCCATCAGATTGAGCAACTAGTACAGCAAAAAATTGCCGACCTGAATAAGCAGCGAGCAACCCTGTAACCTGGCTGCTGAGAACTGAGACAGCGAACTTCGGTACTCGAATCTGAAACCCCGCTTTTCCCAACCCGGAACACATTTCAAAAACAAACCTTGCCCCTCACAGACTTCTCACCCGGCAGGTGCTCTACCAAGAGTGTCCCCCGTCACTGGACTCACCTGACACTTTCAATCTATCGATACCGGGGAGTCCTATGTCGCATTGTTGTGCCCGTCTTCTTTCTTTCTTTCTCCTTCTCACCGCGGCGCTGGCGCAAGACGCCGCCACGGGCGCCATCCGGGGAATCGTCAGCGACCAGGTGGGAGGCCGAATTCCAGGCGCCAGCGTCACGCTGGTCAACAATGCGACCAGACTGCGCTATTCAAATTCAACCGACCTTGAAGGCCGCTTTGCTCTCCAGCTGCTTCCACCTTGCTGAACCGTGCCAACCAGCGTGTCCGATTCTGTGACGACGGCTTCCTGAACACCGCCGGCCAGTTCGTTCAGGTCGATAACCAGACTGGAATCAATCACTTCCCGACAGTACCGGCGGCCAGCAAACTTTTTGCGGGCCACCGACGCGTATGCTCCACGGCAAGTGCAGATCGCTTTGAAACTGATTTTCTGAATCCAAAATTATGCTGTCTCATGCTGCAACCCGCATTTTTCCTGTGTAACATGGTTATAGTTCTTGACTTGTATGCTGAACCTTGCAATAACTATCCCGTCCAAATGGGACGAGTTTGGGGGTGTTAGTCCGTTGGCTGAAGTTAGACTGCAAGAGGGAGAATCCCTCGAGAATGCACTGCGGCGTTTCAAGCGCAAGGTGCAACAGGAAGACATCATCAAGGAGGTCAAGCGTCACTCCTTTTACTTGAAGCCCGGCGAAAAGAAGCGTGTGAAAGAAGCGCTGGCGCGGAAGCGCAGCCGGAAGAAAGCTCGCAAAGAGCAGGACTAATGATTTTTGGGCCGCCCTCCCCAAGGGTGGCCCATTCCTTTTTTAAATCGCCTCCCCGTTTGGATGGGCGTACCGCTTCACTTGCATTCGCTGTCAACGATTTGGCAGTAATCCATACTTTTGCCAGTATGGCCGGCCGAACCCAGGGTCAATCTTTAGCTGCGCAACCAGTAATTGGGAAACTCTGCGCCCTCGCGCGGGTTACGAGTGTCGGCAATCTCTCGTCGCCGCGCGCATCGAGCAGGGATTGGTTGAAGGGGGAAGTCTCCATGGAATTCCAGGACAAAATATTGAAGTGCATCGACTGCGGGGCCGACTTCGTCTTCACGGCCGGGGAACAGCTGTTCTTTCACGACAAGCAGTTCAAAAATGAACCCAAGCGGTGCAAAGCCTGTAAAACCAAACGCGTCTCCGTGCTGGGTGCAACGCCTCACCCACCAGGACAAAGTTTCGCCAAGGTTGAAACTCGAACCGTCTGCTCGCAATGTGGCAAGGAGACTACCGTCCCCTTCAGGCCGACCCAGGGCCGTCCCGTTTTCTGCCGCGAATGTTTTCAGCAGCGGCGGCAGGCGGCTACGGCCTGAATCTGAAGCAAGCTGGCTAGCTCACTCTCTTTCCACGGGCGCGATGAGCTGCGGGTGTTTGTCTGCGCGGGGATTTGTTCTGTCCCCGCTTTTCATCTTCATGCCCAATCAGCAGGGCCTCAATTTGCCGCAATAAGTCTTTCGTCCCCACCGGCTTGACCAGTAAAGTCTGGGCCCCTGCCTGCTTCCAATCTCCATCCATTGGCGGAAACGCGGTGAGTAACGCAGTCGCGGGATTGTATCTCTGCTTGCGTGCAGCACGGAGTACATGAAATCCGGCATCTTCGGTTTCCATGCGCGCGTCCGTAATTACCATCTGGTAGACGCCGGAGCGCATCTTCTCAACTGCTTCCGCGCCCGAGGATGCGGTCTCCACGTCGAACTGATTCATTTCCAGAACCGCTTTTAGCGTGAGTAGAACCGCCACGTCATCATCCACCAGCAGAATTCGGCGCTTCATAGAAAAACCTCGAGGGTAAAAATAAGTAAGTCGCAAGCGCAAGAACGAAGAAATTCAAGACCGCTGCGCTTCTCGTCGAAGAATCGAGAACATCTGGCTGGATCCTCCGGCGAAGAGCACTGCCTCTACGTTACTATAGACCGTGGCCAGTTTCTATGTAGAGAACTTTGGCTGCCGGGCCACCCAGGCCGACGGCGCCGCCATTGAGCATCAGTTTCGTGAGCGCGGCCTCACTCGCGCCAACGTCCCGGCGCAAGCTGAAATTGTGGTGCTCAACACTTGCACTGTGACTGCTGCCGCCGATCAGGACGCACGCGCCGCCATCCGCCGTATCCATCGTCAGAATCCGAAATGTCAGATTGTGGTCACTGGGTGCTACGCGCAACGGGCTCCCGATGAAATCGCCGTCATGCCGGGCGTGAGTCAAGTCATCGGGAACTCGCACAAACACCAGTTGGCTGAGATTGCAGTCCTTTTGGATATTACGCGGTCTCCGACGATTGCAGGGGCTCAGGATATTGAAGCGTTTGAGGGTGTTGCACTGTCTTGGGAAGGGCACGCCTTCAGCCGTGCCGCAAGTGAAGAGAAGACACCGGCTTTAGCCCCTGAGGTCCGCCACTTTGTCCCTATTACCACCCTCACGTCCGAGAACCGAAGCCCGATCTTCGTTTCGGATATCTTCGCCCACACCGAACTGCTGGCCGCTCCCGTATTCGATGCTCCGAATGAACGCACTCGCCCCAACCTCAAAGTGCAGGACGGCTGCGATAACCGATGCTCGTTCTGTGTGATTCCGTACGTCCGCGGGCATAGCCGGTCTCTACCGCTGCCTCAAATCCTTCATGAAACAAATACTCTCGTGGGAGCCGGCTATCGCGAAGTCGTGATCTCCGGAATCAATCTCGGCCGCTGGGGACGCGATCTCTCGCAAGAAGTGTGGGGCGGGCGCCCCCGCCCGCCTCGCTTTGAAGATTTGATTCGTGCCATCCTCGATCAAACCAAACTGGAAAAACTCCGCATTAGCTCGGTCGAACCCATGGATTGGAGCGACGAACTGATACGCCTTCTGGCCCAATCACCGCGCATCGCCAAACATGCGCATGTGCCCATGCAATCCGGTAGCGATACCGTCCTGCGCCGCATGCACCGCAAATATCGTCCCTGGCATTATCGAGAGAAAATCGAGAAGATCCGCGCTGCCATGCCCACCGCAGGCATCGGGGCCGATGTCATGGTCGGCTTCCCCGGCGAGACCGATGCCGAGTTTCACGAAACTGTCCGCATGATTGAATGTCTACCGTTTACTTATCTTCACGTCTTCACTTACTCTCCGCGTCCGGGCACACCAGCAGCCGCAATGCGCGATCAAGTTCCCGTTCACGTAGCGCGGGAGCGGAACCGGATTTTGCGTGAGAGAGCGACCGAGAAAAAGCTGGCATTCATGGAGTCGTTGGTCGGAAAAACGGTTGAGGCCATCACCCTTCATTCCCATAGCGACGCCATGCGGTGGGACGAGGATCCCCGCCTTTCTGAATGCAACTTCACCGAGGCCCTTACGGATAATTATCTAAAACTCCAGGTGGAAGGGCGCCACGACGCCAACCGCTGGGTGAAAGCAGAGGTCGTCGGAATCGAAACCGCCGAGTTGATCGGAGTCGCAGTCTAGGTCCCAGCCTAGCTACTTTGCGGTGCAAAATGGCGCTTCCTAAGGAGGTCATCCACACGCAAAACCATATTTCGCAACTCTGATTCAGTGAGTTGCCGCCCGCTCCCTCCGACGAAGGCGAGCGTCGGTATGGT
>Ga0207684_10005662_pt1 | contig 11477 bp, 9 predicted proteins | sample KBSK5501metaG_FD_184342 | JGI IMG/M metagenome (GOLD analysis project Ga0207684, IMG submission 184342) | Corn, switchgrass and miscanthus rhizosphere microbial communities from Kellogg Biological Station, Michigan, USA - KBS K5-50-1 metaG... | ecosystem: Host-associated > Plants > Roots >... | reverse complement strand
AGGAGAACGACCATGAATCTAAGCAAACTGTGCTTGTTCACCTTAGCCGTAACAGTTGCGGCTTCCCCAGCGGTTGGAACGCTCAACGTACTGATTCAAGAATACGAAGTACCGACGCCGAAGTCGCGGCCACACGATCCGGCACTCGCCCCCGACGGCTCGCTTTGGTATACGGGGCAAGGAGCAAATAAGCTCGGCCGTCTCGATCCGAAGACCGGAGAGTTCAAGGAATATCCGCTGAAGACGCCAAATTCGGGCCCGCATGGGCTCGCCGCCGACAAAGATGGGAACATTTGGTTCACTGCGATTTCGGGCGGTTATGTGGGCAAGCTGGATCCGAAGACGGGCGAGATCGCCGAGTATCGTCCGGACAACGGCGCCGAGATCGATCCGCACACGCCCGTATTCGACCACGATGGCATTCTGTGGTTTACGAACGAAGAGACTAACTATATCGGGCGTCTCGATCCGAAAACCGGAAAGATGACTCTGACCAAGGTGCCTACTTCGCATGCCGTGCCTTACGGCATCGTCATCTTGCAGAACAACACGCCTTTGTTTTGCGAGTTCGGCACAAACAAGCTGGCCAGTATTGACCCACGCACGATGAAGATTCGGGAATACACGCTGCCGGCTGCGGGCGCGCATCCGCGGCGCATCGCGCTCGCGCCTGATGGCACGATTTATTACACCGATTATGCGCGCGGCTATCTGGGGCACTTCGATCCAGCCTCAGGAACGCTGCTAAAGGAATGGATGTCGCCGGGAGGCGCGGAGTCGAACCCTTACGGTATCGCGGTGATGAATAACGGCGAGGTCTGGTATAGCGAATCGGGGATAAAACCCAATACTCTGGTTCAGTTCGATCCTAAGTCGGAGAAGTTCAGTGTGAAGCCAATTCCCTCTGGCGGTGGAGTGGTTCGCAACATGGTAGCGACACCAGATCAGCGGCTGTATTTGGCGTGCAGCGGGGTGAATAAAGTCGCCGTGGTAAGTCTGAACCGATAAATCATCGCCCCATCCAACTCGAGACAAAACGGGCTAGCGATGCGTGGCCGCCAAATCATCGAGAGCGAGGTTCAGTTCCAGGACATTCACGCGCGGCTCACCGAGGAGACCTAAATCTCGCTGGTAAGTATGCTGGTCGACCAGGTCACGTATGGCGGATTCGGGCAGCGCTCGCTCCCGAGCAATTCGCGGGATCTGAAACTCCGCCGCCGCGGGAGAAATTTCGGGATCAAGGCCCGACGCGGAGGTCGTGAGGAGGTCTACTGGAATGGGTTCAGCGGGATTTTCCTGATGCAGAGTGCCGGCATCGACGCGAATGCGATCAATTAGTTTCTGGTTGGTGGGAGCGTAGTTGCTGCCGCCGGAATTGGCGGCATCGTATCCGTTGCCGGCCGCAGAGGGGCGCGAATGGAAATACTTCGCCGAGGTGAACGGCTGGCCGATGATGCGCGAACCAATGGCCTCTCCGTTACGGTAACGGATCTGGCCATTCGCCTTGTCTTTGAATAGAACCTGGGCAACTGCCGTGATCACGAGCGGATAAATCACGCCCAGCAGAATCGTGATGGCGATGGTCATGAGAAATGCGGTGATCAGATGTTTTTTCATTGAAATCCTCAGGCCAGATGCGCGGCGGTAATCAGCATGTCGATGATCTTGATGCCGACGAAGGGCGAGATCAGTCCTCCCACTCCGTAGATAAACAGGTTGCGGCGCAGTAAAGCCTCGGCGTTCATGGCGCGGTATTTTACGCCCCGCAGCGCCAACGGGATGAGTGCGATGATGATCAGCGCGTTGAAGATGACCGCCGACAACACCGCCGACTGCGAAGTTTTGAGATGCATGATATTCAGCGCGTTGAGCACCGGAAAAGTGACGGCAAACATGGCGGGAATGATGGCGAAATACTTGGCCACGTCGTTGGCGATCGAAAAAGTGGTGAGAGCGCCCCGCGTCATCAGCAGTTGCTTGCCGATTTCCACGACCTCGATGAGCTTGGTGGGATTGGAGTCGAGATCGACCATGTTCCCGGCTTCTTTCGCGGCTTGCGTGCCAGTATTCATGGCGACGCCGACATCGGCCTGCGCCAGCGCAGGGGCATCGTTGGTTCCGTCGCCGGTCATAGCAACGAGTTTGCCACCAGCCTGCTCGCTGCGGATGAGCTTCAGTTTATCCTCAGGCGTCGCTTGCGCGAGAAAGTCGTCGACGCCGGCTTCGCGCGCGATGGCAGCGGCGGTGAGCGGATTGTCGCCGGTGATCATTACGGTGCGAATGCCCATGGCGCGCAACTGCGCGAAGCGGTCGCGAATTCCTCCCTTGACGACGTCTTTGAGGTGAATCACGCCCATCGCCCGGCGATTCTCCGAGACCACGAGAGGCGTTCCACCCGAAGAGGCAATCCGTTCGACTGCGGCCCGCACTTCCTGCGGCATGGCGCCATTATTCTGTTCGAGATGGTGCGCGATGGAGTCGGCAGCGCCTTTGCGAATCTGCCGGCCATCCAGATTGACGCCGGACATGCGCGTCTGCGCTGTGAAGGGGATGAATTCTGCTTCGTGGGTGGCGAAGTCGCGGCCGCGAAGTTTGTACTTTTCTTTCGCGAGCACGACGATTGACCGGCCCTCTGGAGTTTCGTCGGCCAGCGAAGAGAGCTGCGCCGCATCGGCCATGTCGGATTCAGTGACTCCAGGAGCTGGCAGAAACTCGGTGGCTTGGCGGTTGCCGAAGGTGATCGTGCCGGTCTTGTCGAGCAGCAGCGTGTTCACATCTCCCGCCGCCTCCACTGCGCGTCCTGACATAGCGAGAACGTTGTGCTGGACCAGTCGATCCATACCAGCGATGCCGATGGCTGACAGCAGGCCGCCAATTGTGGTGGGAATGAGGCACACCAGCAGCGAGACCAGGACAAACACAGTCTGCGGCGACCCCGAGTAGATCGCAAACGGCTGCAGCGTGACTACTGCCAGCAGAAAGATAATGGTCAGCCCAGCCAGCAGAATGTTCAGAGCGATTTCGTTGGGCGTCTTCTGGCGGGATGCCCCTTCCACCAGCGCGATCATGCGATCGAGAAAAGTCTCGCCGGGGTTCGAGGTAATCTTGACCTTGATGTAGTCGCTCAGCACGCGAGTTCCGCCAGTGACCGCCGAGCGATCTCCACCCGCTTCGCGAATTACCGGTGCAGACTCGCCGGTGATGGCCGACTCGTCAACCGACGCTACGCCTTCCACGATCTCTCCGTCACCGGGAATAAGTTCTCCGGCAGAGACGGAAACCAGATCGCCGGCGCGGAGTTTCGCGCTCGGAATTTCTTCGATCTTGCCGTTGGAAATAATGCGCTTCGCAATGGTTTCCGACCGCGCCCGCCGCAGCGTTTCCGCCTGTGCCTTGCCACGTCCTTCCGCCATAGCCTCGGCGAAGTTGGCAAACAAAACAGTGAACCACAACCACAAAGTAATCTGGAGGTTGAAGCTAAAAGCCTCCTGCGGATGGAGAATCAACAATACCGTGGTGATCACGCTGCCGATTTCGACCACGAACATAACGGGATTCCCCATCATATTGCGCGGATTCAGCTTCAGCAGCGAACTCCAGGCGGCGCTGCGAACGAGATTCAAATCCCAAACCGATTTGTGATGACTGGCCATAGGTTTTTAGAAAGTCTTTCCAACCTGCATGAGAAGGTGCTCGAGAATCGGCCCCAGGCTTAGAGCCGGGAAGAACGTGAGTGCGCCCAGGATCAGAATGACGCTGATCAGGAGCACTGAGAACAGTGGCGTCGTAACCGGAAACGTGCCCAGCGACGGTGGTACGTATTTCTTCTGCGCGAGATTGCCGGCGATGGCCAGCATCGGAATGATCATGAAAAAGCGGCCTACCAGCGTCGTAATGCCGGTGGCCGTGTCATACCAGGGCGTGTTGACCGTGAGTCCTGCGAAGGCGGAGCCGTTGTTTCCTGCGGACGATGTAAAGGCATAGAGAATCTGGCTCAGGCCGTGGGGGCCTGGATTCGAAATGCCCGCGGTCCCGAAGCCCTTGACCACCGAGATTCCAGTGAGCGTGAGAATGATCAGCGGGAAAACGAGCGAGACGAGCATGGCCATCTGGACGTCGTAGGCCTCTATCTTCTTCCCCAAATATTCCGGCGTGCGGCCCACCATGAGTCCGGCGATGAACACGGCGAGAACGATGTAGACCAGAATGCCGTACATCCCCGATCCGACTCCGCCGAAGATGACTTCGCTCAACATGATGTTGACGAGCGGCACCATGCCGCCCAGTGGCATGTAGGAATCATGCCAGCTGTTGATGGCGCCGCAACTGGCGTCGGTCGTCACCGTGGCAAACAAGGCTGAATTGGCAATTCCGAAACGCGTCTCTTTGCCCTCCATGTTGCCGCCGGGTTGCGAGGTCGAGGCGTGCTGCGCGATGGTGGAGGGGTAGAGCGGATTGCCTCGCGCTTCCGCCCAGTAGGCGACAGTCACACCCGCGAGAAACAGGATTGCCATTGCCGACCACACGGCCCATCCGTGAGATGGGGAGCCCGTCATACGCCCGAGCGTGTAGGTGAGGCCGGAGCCGATGGCGAAGATGCAAAACAATTCGAAGAGATTTGTCAGCGGCATTGGATTCTCGAACGGGTGGGCGCTATTCGCGTTAAAGAATCCGCCCCCATTCGTACCCCATTCTTTGATAATCTCCTGCGAAGCCACCGGACCCTGCGCGATGGTCTGCGTGGTGACCGTGTCCATCACGAGTTTGCCGGCGGCATCCACGACGGGCTTGCCATCGGCACCCACCCGCTGCACCTGTTGCGGCTCGACCAGTTTCACCGTGTCGTAAGGCTTCAGGTTCTGCACCACTCCTTGCGAAACCAGGAACAACGATCCCACAATGCAAAATGGCAGCAGCACCCACAGGCAGCAGCGCACGAAGTCGACCCAGAAATTTCCCAGCGTATTCATCTGCCGGCGTGCAATCCCGCGAATGAAGGCGATCGCCAGCACGATGCCGGTCGCGGCCGAGGCGAAATTGTGAAAGGCGAGGCCCGCCATTTGCGTGAAGTAGCTCATGGTAGTCTCGCCGGAATAGGCCTGCCAGTTGGTGTTGGTGGTGAACGACGCGGCGGTATTGAAAGCCAGGTGCTCGGGCATTACAGCCCCGAGGTGATGCGGATTGAACGGCAGCACATTCTGTATGCGCTGAATCAGGTAGAGGACGAGCATCGACACCGCGCTGAACACCAGCATGGTGGTCGCGTACTCGGTCCAGCGCATCTCGTGCGATTCGTCCACGCCGGTAACGCGATAAAGCAGGCGCTCGATAGGCCGCAGCACCGGATCGAGGAAGGTGCGCTCGCGGGCGAACACGCGAGTCATGAAGACGCCGAGCGGCTTCGTGACCGCGAAGATCAGCGCGAGGAATACAAAGATTTGCAGCCAGCCATTGATCGTCATTTCAGAATCCTTCAGTCAAAACTTCTCCGGACGCAGCAGCGCGTAGAACAGATACACGGTCACCAGCGCGCTGATGATGAGCATGATGAGAGACTGTACGTCCATGACATCCTCCTCCTACTTCATGCGATCGCAGAAACGCACGTACGCAACCGACACGGCGAAAAATGCGATCGTCACAGCGATCCAAAGAACGTCCTGCATGGTAATCTCCTCGGCCGATTTCCTGACCTCACAAGGCTAGCATCAGAGGGCTATCCGCTCTCTACTTCTTCCTGAGACGATTCGTTTCTGAGGATTAGGGTTCATTTCGATAAGTTCGCCACGTTCTTGGGCTGGTTTAAATCTCGGGAAGTGAACCACTGTCTTCGAAGGCCCGGCCTTTGCCTCCTTGAGCAGAGCGGCCAGCACGCGCAACAGAAACGTTACCGCGCCGATACACAACATTGCGAGTGCAACTCTCATAACCTCACCCGCACCCTCCACCGAAGAATCGCATAGCTCATTTGATAACTCAGCGCATAAGAACGGGGTGAAGAATTCATAAAGAATGCGTAAAGGAAATCCAGCGATTTATTTCGCTGACTACCGAAAGCCACGCTCACCGCTTGGGTTCAGCAGCCCCACTCGGCCTCACCCGGCTCGGCGTAATACTTTCGGCTCGGTCTGGATTCCGCCGGTGCAGTCGCCAATTCGAGGAGCGCCAAACGGGCCGCCGCCACCATCAACTTGCGCTCGTTCTGCGGAGCGCGGTCCCAGGACGAAGATCCTTCGTCATTGCCATGGCAGTCGCCGTTGTGCGAGAGGGCTTCGCGATAGTGATGGAAAACCTTCGCCAGTTGTTCTGCAGAAACATCCTGAATCGTCAACATGAGTTGCTTAGCCTTTCTTAGTTCGGTGAACTGCTTCAGCAGCAGTGAGCTTTCTGATGACCGGAGCTGCGGCGTTCCTTTTGCGCAGTCTGATCAAGAATCCCAATAGCAGTAGAAACATGTTCGTCGCGGCCAGGACTAACTGCGTCCTTTCCGCCCTCGAGAGATTTGATGACGAAGGACGTAAAGATTGAATAAGTAGTTCGTAGAATGTTCGTAAGAAGTTCGAGTCTGTGGAATGGCGGCGTCGATAAAGTCTCATTCCCCAGGCTCAAAGCGATAGCCAACCCAAGGCTCGGTGACGATGTAGCGCGGCGAGGAGGCGTCTGGCTCGAGTTTCTTGCGCAGCTGTCCCACGAAGACGCGGAGATATTCCACCTGCTCGGTGCTTTGCCCGCCCCAGATTGCGCCCAACAGAGTGCGGTGGCTCACGACTTTGCCGGGACGGCGCGCCAGGAAGACCAGCAAGTCGAACTCTTTCGGAGTGAGACGCACCTCGCGTTGGCGGACGGTGACTTTGTGGGCGGCGGTGTCGATGCGAAAATCGCCAATCTCGATGACCGGGTCAGCAGCTTCACTCTCCGTGGGGACGCGCCGAAGATTGGCCCGCACTCGCGCAAGTAGTTCATTCATGCCGAACGGCTTGGTGACATAGTCATCGGCGCCGGCATCGAGCGCTTCCACCTTCTGCTGCTCCTTGTCGCGAACCGACAAAACAAGAATGGGAACCTGAGAAACGGCGCGCACCGTGCGGCAAAGCTGGATACCGTCGATCGATGGCATCGACAAATCCGTGATGATCAGGCTGGGCGACCAGTCCTTCATAATTTCCAGCGCCATTTCACCGCTGTTGGCAACGCGGATGTCATATCCTTGCGCGGAAAGGCTGGTGCGCAACACGCGCGTAATCTGGGCTTCGTCGTCCACCACGAGGATATGCGGCCGGTCCGCCATCAGCGAGCCTCCTGCGTAACAATGTGAACATCGACTGAAGGCGAGTCGCGCAGAAACCGCTGGATAGCGGATAGATATAAATACCGCTGCCAGCCGGTGCGCGCGGATCGGCCAAAGATCACCTGAGTGATGTGATGCTCACGGACCAGTTGGGCCAGGCCCTCGGCAATGCTGCTGCCGGACGCACGCACCACGCGCGCGTCCAAGTTTTCCGCGAAGCGAATGTTTTCCGCTAGAGTCTTCTGATCCTCGGGCCGCGTGTCGCGGCCAACATCAATATAAAAAACGTAGAACTCGCCGCCAATGGCCTGGGCCATGCGCGACCCGCGGGCGATCAGATATTGCGCCGCGGGATTCGAACTGACGCAGACCGCGATGCGCTCCCGTACGGTGTGCGCCGGCTGCGTCCCGTCCTTTTCCAAAAAAGCGTCCAGACTGCGATCGACGACGCCCGTGACCTGCCGCAGCGCCAACTCGCGCAATGCGATCAGGTTGCCGGGCCGAAAGAAATGGGAGAGAGCGCGCTGGGCACGATCTACGGGATAAATGTCGCCGCGCTGCATGCGTTTTTGTAAAGCCTGCGGCGTGAGATCGGCGAGCACGATTTCGTCTACCCGCTGCATCACCCAGTCCGGAACCGTTTCTCGAACCTGCACGCCAGTGATTTGCTGAACGGTCGGACCGACGCTCTCCACGTGCTGCACGTTCATGGTAGAGAGCACATCGATCTTGGCTTCCAGCAGTTCTATGACGTCTTCGTAGCGCTTGGCATGTTTGCTGCCCTCGATGTTGGTGTGGGCCAGTTCATCAACCACCACCACCGCCGGTTTGCGCGCCAGGATAGCGTCAACGTCCATCTCTTCAAATGTAGTGCCCTTGTACTCCAGCTTGCGAGGCGGGATGCGGTCGAGTTTTGCAGCGAGTTCGCCAGTCGCCTTGCGGCCATGACTTTCCACCACGCCCACGACCACGTCTTCTGCGCGGCTGGCGCGGCGGATGGCCTCGCTGAGCATGTTGTAGGTCTTGCCCACTCCAGGGGCGTAGCCGAGAAAAAGTTTGAAAATTCCGCGCGGCTTTTCCGCCGAAACTTCATTCAGCCACTCTTCGGGCGTCTTGGTCATCGCAGTCATTCTCATTCGCCCCGTCAGAATTGTCACGTCCATCGTACAATGCGGAAGTGAAAACCGGGGCCAAGGACGTACGGACACAGGCGCTACGCTACGCGCTTGTGGTCGCCGCAATCGGCGCAATTACGTTCGTCGATTTCAAGCTGAAGGTCAATCACACGACCGTCGCATTGATGTTCCTGGTGATGGCGCTGCTGACTTCGGCCTACTGGGGATTGCGCTACGCGGTGGTGATGGCGGTGGGCGCCACTGCAGCCTTTAATTTTTTCTTCTTGCCTCCGATTGGAACTTTCACCATTGCCGATCCTCAGAATTGGGTTGCGTTATTTGCCTTTCTGGTGACGGCGCTGGTGGCCAGCAACCTTGCGGAGCGCGCGCGTAGCGAGGCTGAAGGAGCAAAACAGCGTCGCCGCGAGGTAGAGCGGCTCTTCAGTCTCAGCCAGCGACTGCTGGCATCAGAGAACGTTCTTGAACTGCTGAATGCTCTTCCGCTCTACGTACAAGAAACGTTTTCCGTGGGCAGCGTCGCCGTGATGGCCGCGGAACATCCGACCATCTACCGCTCGTCGCTCGACGCCAAATTCGACGAAACTGTGCTGCGCTCCACGCTTTTACGCGGCGAGCCCATCACCCAGGGCGGCGTTTCCTACGTGCCTCTGCGCCTGGGAATGCGCACGGTAGGAGCGCTGGCCGTCACCGGAGATGCGCTTTCGCGAGAGACTCTCGATGCTCTGGCAAGCCTGGCAGGGTTAGCCATTGAGCGCGCCCGTGCTCTGGAAGCGCTCAGCAAAAATCGCGCGGAGCAGGAACATGAACGCCTGCGAACTGCCTTGCTCGATTCTGTGACGCATGAATTCCGTACGCCCCTGACCGGCATCAAGGCCAGCGTGACAACTCTATTGTCAGGAGCCAGCCTCGACGAACAGGGCAGACGCGAATTGCTGACCGTCATCGACGAAGAGACAGACCGCCTGAACCGCCTGGTGGGCGAGGCTTCGGAGATGGCGCAACTTGATGCAGGAATGTTCAAACTCGATTTGCAGCCCCACGCGATCAAGGAGGCACTCGAACTCGCTCTGCAGGACGCGAAACCCACGCTTGATAATCATCCCGTAGAAGTTAAGGTGGCTGCCGACTTACCGAAGGCGCGCATGGACTTGGCGCGTATTCGCGAAGTGCTGATGCACCTTCTGGAAAATGCGGGCAAATATTCCGACCCCGGAGTTCCAATCAAAGTAACTAGCGAAGTAAAAGGCGACCGCCTGGTGACCAGTGTTGCCGACCGCGGTCCTGGCATCGATTCTTTCGAGCAATCGCTGATCTTCGAAAAATTTTATCGCGGCCAACACCAGCGTTATTCGGCGCCCGGCACCGGCATGGGGCTCGCCATTGCGAAAGTGATTGTAGAAGCGCACGGCGGCACGATCGGGGTGGTCAGTCAGTTAGGCAGCGGCTCTGTATTCTCGTTTAGTCTGCCGCTAGAGAAGTAGTCTCGTGCGGTGACCCCACAAATTGACCCTCTCCGCGTGTTTTGCGAATTCTTCGCGCACTCTGCGGGTTAAGATCTCTTTACCCAAAGCTCTGCCTGTAATATTGGCAGCCTGTCCCTCCCGCTAGGCTACAATTCAGGTGCATTTCCCGAGAACCCAGGCATATACAAACCTCTATGACTGCTGAGATCGTAACCGGCACTCCTTCCCTGCTCGACGACAAAAAGATCTTCTATAACCGCTTTCTCCTGATTGTGGCTGGTCTCGGTGGCCTGCTCTACGGCGTGGATGTCGGCATCATTGCCGGCGCGCTGCCCTATCTGGAGGCCACGTCAGGCCTGAATGCCGGACAGCTTTCCATCGTGGTTGCCGCAGTATTGCTGGGTAGCGTGATCTCCACGCTGTTCGCGGGATTGCTGGCGGACTGGATGGGCCGCAAGTCCCTGATGACGCTGAGCGGAGTCATGTTTGTGATCAGCATTCCCATGATCGCCTTGTCGCACGGTTATGGACCGTTGGTCTTTGGGCGACTGTTGCAGGGTATCAGTGCGGGGTTAATCGGCGTTGTCGTTCCGCTTTATCTGGCGGAGTGTCTGACGGCATCGAGCCGCGGCAAAGGCACCGGCATCTTTCAGTGGCTGCTGACGGCGGGTATTGTGACCGCAGCGCTGGTTGGCGTTTACTTCAGTTTCCGCGTCGATCAGGTGGCCAAACTGGGCGACGCGGCCAGACTGCTGGCATTTAAAGACACGGCGTGGCGCGGGATTTTCTGGGTCTCGTTGCCGCCAGGAATTTTGTTCGTCATCGGCAGTTTCATGGTCGCGGAATCGCCCCGCTGGCTTTTGCGTCGCGGCAAAAAAGAATCTGCTTATCGCGCGCTTCTTCGCTCGCGCACGACGGAACAGGCGGATCTTGAACTCAGAGAGATGGAGGAAGTCACCGCTGCCGAGAAGAGCAAGAGTTCCGGCGGAACGAAGGCCAAAGAATCGCTCCTGCGGCGCAAATATGTAATCCCGTTCGTGCTGGCTTGCATTATTCTCGCCTGCAATCAGGCCACCGGCATTAACTCGATCATCGCGTACAACACAAACATTCTTTTGCAGAGCGGTCTTTCCGATGTGGCGGCTCACTGGGGATACGTTGTATTCACGATCATTAATTTCGCCGTAACCTTCGGCGGCGTCGTTCTGGTGGATCGTAAGGGGCGTAAATTTCTCCTGGGAATAGGCACTGCGGGAATTATCGTGTCGCTGATTTGTACCGGGGTACTCTTCCTCAGAACCGAAGTCCACCGCGTGGATGCAAAGAGTGCTGTCCAGTCGATGGTCGGTCCAGACGAGCGACTCACCTTGCTCTACAACCAGGAACTGGCTGCAAAACTTTTAGGCGCGACGCCGGCTTCCCTCGGTCCAGGAAGCGAGCGTCCGACGACTCTGGTTGTCATTTATTCCTACGGAGACTTCCGCGCGGCAAGCCAGGTGGTCCGCTCCGACGACCCGGCCGCGAAGCCAATCGAGATTACGCGCGAGAGCTGCGTACCTCCCAACAAAGTGGTGGCCTTTTTCTCCAACC
>Ga0207684_10005660_pt1 | contig 11480 bp, 15 predicted proteins | sample KBSK5501metaG_FD_184342 | JGI IMG/M metagenome (GOLD analysis project Ga0207684, IMG submission 184342) | Corn, switchgrass and miscanthus rhizosphere microbial communities from Kellogg Biological Station, Michigan, USA - KBS K5-50-1 metaG... | ecosystem: Host-associated > Plants > Roots >... | reverse complement strand
GCGAGACACCGGGATGCCGCCACTTAGAGTCCAGACCAAGCCCGTACCGGCCCATGCCATGCACTTCAGGAATCCGCGACGATCAACACCGTCGTTGTTGAGGTCCTGCAATTTCTGATCGATAAGATCTTGCTTCTTGTCCGGCATTTGCCCTCCCAGTTTTGCAGCGTTCTGAGTCAATAACTTGCACAAGTGGCTTTTATTCCCAGCAAAATCGAAGGGCGACCAGAAATTTGCGGATAGGGCATTGCGGATTTCTTTAAGTGGGAAGACTGCATAGCGGAATACAACAGCGTCCTTCGGCTCGAGGCATGCCCTCCGAGAAAGAAGGCCTTCAACGTATTCCTCGAATCAGATTTGGCTCTGTAGCGCCGTCAGGGCGGGTTAGGACCTGCGTTGCGCGAAGCCGACGGGGTGTGCGTCACTCTGAGTTCTTCTCAATTTCAACTCAACTGGTTAGCCAGGTCCGTTTATGCCGCTTAGAAAGCCGCCCAAGTGTGCCGTCAAGGCGACGAGACCGACACCAAGAAATTCTACGGCCAGACGGTAGCTCGGCAAGTATACTGTGCGTCGTCGAGCGCGGAAATGCACCCACCACACCAGCCAGATCATCAGGCTTGAAACGCACGCAAGTATCAAGTGCAGCAAGAGGATTCCCTTCGGCTTCTGTCCCTCGAGTTGGAACTGCCATGCGAGTAGCCCAGTGGCGAGAACCGGGAACGTTGAAATCGCTGCCGCCAGCAGGTTGTAATATGCCGCGTCTGCGAGGCCACGGCGCTTCGTCCAGAGTGCTATGAGATCGAATGCTACCGCCGCAAGAAACAGACCGATTGGAAAATGGATCAGCACCACATGTTGTGCGTGCTTCGCCAAGATTGCGGTCTTGAGATCGAAAGGATTTACCATCGCCTCGCCCCTTCTAAGATTGCGCGGAGGTCACAAGCAACACGGTGCTAAGAACGGCCGAGGCCGCCGAGTTGAATCTGACGAAACCGCGTCTTCCCATAGTGTTCACAATCTGCCTCCTGGCAAACGAGTCTCAGAGTAGATAACGGACCTTCTGATCTTTTATTCCACTTCAATTACGTAAATCGTGGGGTGGTACCGGAAATTGATTTCCACTTTTCACTGGAATATTGACTAGGGAAGCTGGTTTCTCCACATGGACTAGTCCGTATTAAGCTCTTATGGGATTCATGCGGGGCGATCTGAACGATCAAGTCACGCGCAACGGAATCGATAACGCAACCCCTTTGACGGCCCGGCTCGGTGCCGATGATCGGGCCTTGCTGGAAAAGGCAGCTGCGCACTGCAAGGTGCCGATGGCCAGCCTCACGAACTTCCGGCCGTGGCTTGCCGGGGCCACGCTGGAGGACGCCTTCTATCAGGCAATGGGCCTGTCCGGCCTCGCGCCGGATAAAGTGCTCAGCGCCAAGGCGCAGGCGGCGGGCGTTCCACTCTTCAGCGAGTTTGCCGTGAAGAACGATGTTGTGATGTGGTTCGGGACCATGTCGCCCGAGCAGGACCTTCAGTTTCTACGTTATATCCTCGACGAAGTTCTTGCGTCCCCGAGCCCGTTCACCGCTGCCTCCGCTTCGGCCGCTTCCCGGATTTGCTCATAGAGCCGGCGTTGCCATTGGCGGCGGCTGGCAGGGGTTGTTCCTTGAACGTCGCAAGGCTTTTTTTAAAAAATCGAGGTCCATCGTCTGCTGTCCGATCTTGCGTTCCAGCTCGGCAATCCGCTCGGCATCCAGTCTCGGCTGCGGCCGAGCACCCTTGCCAGGAAACGCCAGCTCGCCTTTCGCTCGCCACTCCCCCTTCCAGACCTCTAGCCGTTTGGGACTGAGCTGATACATGCGCGCCACCTCGGCCATGCTCTTTCCCAAGTCGATCTCGCGCATCGCAGTTATCTTCAATTCGCGGGAATATTCTTGTCGGGGCACAAGCATTGTTCTCCTCCATTCAATGTAATTGGCCCCTTAATTTCCTGTCTCATTTTTGGGGTGCACTACACGGGAATCCCTACACACTCCGCTCTGTTTGTCACAGGATCTTTTTACGGCCGCGTCCAAAACACATCGCGGTCCGCCATGTTCTGATGGCAGACGAGACACGACTCTCGCGCCGAAGTCCTGGGAACATCCCTTCGCCTTGGGACTCTCGTTTCGCTGAAGGGATTGCTCATTCACTGAGAGCAACACCCGAAGCCTGGAGCGCGCTCGAGCCAGGCGGGACATCACCGTGCCTGCGGGGCAGTCCAACATGGCGGCAATCTCCTGATAGGAAAGGTCTTCATACTCGCGCAAGATGATGATTTCGCGAAATTCGGCCGGAAGCTGCAGGATGGCGTTGCGTACCTTTTCCTGTTCGATCTTACTTACATATTGTGCGTGAGGATCTTTAGACGTTGCAACCGCTACGTCAGCAATGCCCTCGTACGCCTCCAGTTCTACAATTTGAGGCGCACTGCGCTCATGGCGCAGCTGATTCAGCCAGATGTTTCGTAGGATCGTGAACAGCCAGCTCTTCACGTTACTGTTAGCGTGTAGGCTCTGCTTTGCCTTGAGAGCGCGAACGTAGGTCTCCTGAACGAGATCGGTTGCCTCCGCCGGATTGCGGGTGAGAACCATCGCGTAGCCAAACAGCTCATCGATGTAGCAGGATAAAGTTGTGTCCTGCATGTCCTGCATTTCTTCACAAACCTCGATTGTTGGTTAGTGTTTCAGTTGGGTGATTGCTCTACGTGATCGCAGCGATTGCTTTTTCGCTGACGCAAGCTTGCTTGGGATTGAGCAAAGCGATGAGCTAGTGGCCTGATAGCGAACTGACGGTCGCAGACGGCAGTTGCCCTTCTCGCCAACCAGAACCTTTTCGGTGCTCCCCTGTGGTACTTCTAGTGCTCTTCCCGCGACGTCGGGCGATGAATCCTCTGTGACCTTGAACGTGTCGAACCCAGACAAAATGTGAACCGCCGAAGCCGGGAAAACATCGAATGCTCTAACGTGGGTTTCGACACCACTCAGCATCACGCTATCGGAGAGTCCTCTAGCAATTAACTTCACAAATCTAGGCCGATGAGTTTTGGCTTCGTTTGTGGCCAGTATGCGAACTGAAGACCGTACGCCGTAGCCAATATCAAACTGAGAAGCGGACGTCCTTTTGCGTTCTCGTCCCAAGTTGACTCAGTTGACAGCCGAAATGAGAAAGCTTCGCGCATCGTGTGCCCAGAATATGAAACGGAACGATTTCAGGCGTGAAGTCTCGGTAGGGTTCTTGTTGAATTCTTGTGACGAGCGGGGTCACGCCTGTGACTCCGTGCAATCAACAGATAACAGGAAGCTTGCTGGTTATTGTGAGTGGGGGAGCAGGGCCTTGTCATGAAGTCATTCAAGACGTTCCGTCTGGATACAAAGAACCACCTTCTGTGGCGCAAGGGAGATCGTGTACCCGTCGCGCCTAAGGGCTTTGACGTATTGGCTTACCTGGTCGAACACGCCGGGCGGGTAGTGACGCAGGACGAAATGCTTGAGGCGTTGTGGTCCGAGACTTATGTCAACCCGGAGGTCCTCAGAAAGTACATTCTGGAAATCCGGAAGGCCTTGGGTGATCGGCCCGACAAACCGGAATTCATTGAAACGTTGCCCAAGCGGGGATACCGGTTTATTGCTCCGGTTACAGATGAGAGCGGGATCGAGCTGGCAGACTTGCCCACGTCACTGGCAACGGAAGAACATGCAGCAAAAGAGATGGTTGAAGCCGAAGCTACTCCTTTAGACCTGGAGAGTTCTTCTGGAAAAGGCAGGCTGTGGAAGCTTGCGATCATACTGCTGCTGTCGGTAGTTGCGGCGGCGATGGGCGTGTACTTCCGGCCGGGAAAAGGTGCGGCGAATGCTTCCTCGTTGAACAATACGTCCATAGCCGTGTTGCCCTTTGCGGACATGAGCCTTGCCAAAGACCAGGAATATTTTTCCGACGGACTCGCCGAACAACTGATTAACGACCTCGCCAAAGTATCAGGCCTAAAGGTCGTTGGACGGTCCTCGTCCTTTCAGTTCAAGGGTAAGAATGAGGACCTACGTGATGTGGGACGGAAGCTCGGCGTGGCAAATGTTCTTGAGGGCAGTGTGCGCCGCGAGGGCAATCATGTACGCATCACCGCGGAACTGACCAAGGCGGACGATGGTTTTCAGCTTTGGTCGCAAACCTACGATCGGGAGATTAATCACATCTTCGCAGCGCAGGATGAAATCGCCCGAGCCGTGACCGGAGCTCTGCAAGTGAAGCTCCTAAGCCCTAACAGCCCGGAAGTTTCGTCAGGGTCGCGCAGCATAAGTCCTGAAGCTTATCAGGCGTACCTGCAAGGTCAGTACTTCATTGCTCGGGGGCAAGACAAGAGAAATCTCGATAAGGCGCTGTCCTATTCCGATCAAGCCATCAAACTGGATGCGAACTACGCCCCCGCATGGGCACAACGGTCGCAGGTGCTGCGAACGATGGCGAACCTCGCTCTCATCGAGAACACGGAGGCATTTCACCGCGCACGCGAAAGCGCTCAGAAGGCGATTGCGCTCGATCCCAATCTGGCCGCCGGTTACCTTGCGATGGCAATGGTCCAGATTAACCACGACTGGGATTGGGAAGGGGCAGATGTCTCTCTCAGGAGAGCAGGGCTGTTAGAGCCGGGAAGCGCCGAGGTCTTACGCTGCCGAGCTCACCTAGCCAGGGTGCTAGGCCGCGTGGATGAGGCAATTGAGCTATACAAGCACGCCATCGCGCTCGACCCGCTGAAGGCCAATTTTTATTTGGCGTTGGGATACGAGTTGTACATTGGGGGTCGATATGAAGAAGCCCGGGACGCGCTACAAAGGGCTCAGGACTTGAACCCGCAACTTTCATCTCTCCACCTTACTCGCGGCCAGATTCTCCTTTCGGAAGGGCACCTACAGGAGGCTCGGGCGGAGATGGAAAACGAGACGGGCGAGTGGGAGAAATTGACGGGTGAACCGTTGGCTTACTACGCGCTTGGTCGTCGTGAGGAGTCCGACGGCGCTTTAAAACAACTCATCGCCACCTACCAAAACGACTGCGCATTTCAAATTGCGGAGGTCTACGCATATCGCGGAGAGACTGACATAGCATTCGAATGGCTCGATCGTGCTTATCGACAGCGCGACGCTGGCGCACCCGAATTGAAAACCGATCCGCTGGTGAGAAGCCTTCGCCAAGACCGAAGATACACTGAACTTCTCAAGAAAATGCGGCTGCCGATGTAGCGCAGTATGGCAGGTAGCTGTTTAGGCGCTCAACCTGATCTCTGCACTGATACAGCAATCCCGGATCCCTACGCCGAACAATATGGGGAATCACCGCAAAGACGATTTCGTTGTCCGTCACCTCCGCATTCTTTTGAGAAAACAGATATTTCAAAATCGGAATCTGCGACAGCCCGGGAATACCGGCCAAGGACTGAGTATCGTGCTGCTCCACCATGCCACCGAGCAGACTCATCTCGCCATCTTTCGGCCGAATCTCATGCTCCACCTTCCGCTCACTGATCACATTTCGTTAATTCCACCAATCGGTTGATTGGTGACCACGGACGAGACGTCGAGCACAATCTTGAGGGTGACATCTCCATCGGGATGTATATGCGGCGTAATGTCAACGTTCACCCCCACGTTGATGTACTGAAATTGAGTATTGACCACACCGCTCACAGCGAGGCCGCTGATTCCCGACTGAAAAGAGCCGGCTGCAGTTCGCACCCGCTCGCCGATCTTGATTGATGCCTTTTGCCCGTTCAAAGATCGAACCTGTGGATTCTGAATAATCTTGGTGTTGCTGTGCCCTCACACGATCTCCATTCCGCCACGGGAGGTGGTTCACTGTATCCAGACGGAACGTCTTGAATGACTTGATTGGACGGGTTCGCCCACTCCTCGCAAGCAGTAAGCCCGCTGTTTTCTGCTGATTGTGCGGGGCCACAGGCGTGACCCCCGCTCGTCACAAGAATTCAACAAAAACCCCACAAAGACTTCACCCCTGAAATCCCTCTCTTTCCTATTCTGGCCACACGCAGGTGAACCCGGCCTAGCCGTCGAGATACTACTTAAAGCATAAGGAAATGGAGCGCAGCACATGAATTGGGAATCGGCAATCGAAGTTAACTCAAGCAGCACGGATTCTCTGACAATAGAAGACGAACATAACTCCGAAAAGCAAGGTGTCGCAAACCGACGCTCATTCTTAAAGAAGGGTTTAGTAGCTGGAGCTGTAGCAACGGTGGGGGTTTTCGCCAAGATGCCATCCGCATTCGGTCAGACCTCCCGTGGATCGCTAACAAAAGGCGATGTTGACATCCTGCGGTTCCTAGCCGCGGCCGAGATCATCGAAAGTGATCTCTGGTTACAGTACCAGGAACTCGGAGGAGTGCAGGACGACGAGGTGTCTAAGCTGGCTAGCAAACTGATACCCGGCTATCCTGCACGGCCCACCGGCGGAAACCCGTTGTACATGCAGGACCTCGTACCACTCGACGGCGATATGTCGCAATACATTCATGACAATACCGAAGATGAATTGACGCACGAGGTGTTCATCAACAAATACCTCGCCTCGAAGGGTGCGCCGATGGTCAATCTCGACCAATTCCGGACATTACCCAGCAGCAAAGCGATCGGTGCAAACCAGTTCGGGCGGCTCACGAATTTGATGCAACTCACTGTTGATACTTCTTGGTGGACACGGTACCGCAGCCGCAACAAGAATCCAGATTTCGGCGAGACGTTCCCGCAAGCCATTCCGTCATTAGCCGTTGGGCAACACCCGGCAATTCCACGGACTGACAACGATGCAAACGACGCCAACTTTTTTCAAGCAATCGTAAATACTGCCGGATTTCATTTTGCCTTTATCGAGCAAGGAGGGACCAGCCTCTACCCGCAACTAGCGCAGCGAGTTAGCAATGTGGAAGTTCTGCGCATCCTCCTCAGTATCGGTGGAGTGGAGATTGCCCATTTCCAGACCTGGCAAGACAAGGCCGGCAATGCCCCGCATTTAACAGATATCGTGGATCCGGTGACAGGTGTAAAGGTGACTTTTCCGGACCTGAATTCTCCTCCGTTTGGCGGAGAGAATTTTCAAACCAACCTGATCATGCCTGAGCCGACTACATTTCTCAGTAGACAGCTGCCAGCATGTTCCATCATTCGCCCAACCGAAACGACACGGGCCGCGACGGCAGCTTTAGCGAGTCTGACGGCCGATGGGCTCTTTATCGGGCAGTCTGCGGCGTTCTTCGGGTTCATGCGTGATCTCGCGGAAAATGCGGACGCAGCTCGACGCGAAAAGTGAAATGAAATTGCTCTTCAATTGTTCTCTCAGCGGGTGCCGTACGGCCAACAACCGCTTACAGCGCCCGCCCCTTTTTGCAAGTGTCACCTAAGTTTTCCTAAAGGAGCAAGGATGTTTGAAGGACTGCTACAACCTATGCATTTACTGGTCATTTTCGGAATTGCACTGCTGGTATTCGGACCCAAAAAACTCCCCGAGCTGGGCAAAGGAATCGGAGAGGGTATTCGCGGCCTCAAATCCGCTCTTAGGCCAGAGGAGAAACGCGGTCGATCCCAGGCTGGGGCAGAGTGACCCAAATTGTTCAACGCTGGCGGCTTCGGTCACGCCGGCAACGACTGCACCTTTGAAACACTCATGAAGAGTTTCAGTATTTAGCGATTCCACGTTGAGGCTTGCCGCGGTAGCGATTCACGCCGCGGACTTGGCGGATGAACACTTTGGAATCCCGTAAATAAAGGCGAAATCATGACTAGGAAAATTGGGGTGTTATCGCTGTCTCAACTTTTTGTCCTGAGCTGCGCGGTGCGGCGCAAACGGCCCCGGACGCGAACGATTGGAAAGCAGTCGAACAGGCCTTCGGGCGGTCGGGCCAACTGCAAGGCGATGGAGATTACAAATTCATTTACCGGTACTAATCCGACGGACGATTCCATAACTTCCGGCCTGCCCGTCACTCCGTCGAAAATCACAACTATCTAGCGACCGAAACAGATCGCGCGACAATGGTCGCGAGCGTCCGGCTGGCGATGGGTCTCTTCGCTCAGTCCAATCTGTCGAAGGTGCGGCGCGCGCCCTTCTCGGTTCCGGCATCTGACGCGGAGACCGACATAATGGCTTTCATCGAGCAGCGAACCGGCACGAACTATCATCCGACGAGCACGTGCGCAATCGGCAGCGTCGTCGACCCTGATCTCCGGGTTTTCAATACTGAAGGTCTGCGTGTGGCTGACGCCTCAGTGATGCCGTCGATCGTTCGCGGCAACACGAACGCCGCCGTCATCGCAATCGCGGAGAAGGCAGCGGACATTCTGCTCGCGAACGAGCCTACACAGGTGCGGTGATCAACCCGCGCTTCTAAGTCGCAACAAATCATCTCGGTTGGATGGAACATGGGCGAGACTATTCTGTCCAACCAGATAGCAGAAACGATGAGGAGGGCGGCACGGAGACCGAGGGTGCTCATGCGCTCGGCGTGATGGGCGGCAAGTTTTGTGTTGCTGTGGGTTGAGAGCCGCGGAGCACGGCCATGGGAGAGAGAGAAAATTCACTCTGGAGCGAAGATTGTACCCCATGAAGAAATACAAAGGGTACCTCGTCCAACCGCCGATCTGATGGGTGAGGAGCAGGGTATATGACGGGCGAACAGAGTGCAGTCGTAACTGGAGTTTCAACGGGAATCGGATGGGGCATCACGAAGGTCCTTATCGCGAACGGCTTCACGGTATTTCCACCTACACGCGAGGATATGCAGGCCTGAACAGGCCTTGCACGTCCTTGCTGGGGGAACTTCTAATTGCGAGCCGCCGTTACAATCACCGTCGCGTTGTCCGACGTGGCAGTAAGCGAGGGAACGGCACAAGTGATAGTTACCTTATTAGTTTGCCCTTGCGTAATTGGCGGATGATTGACTAGGGCGCATGACGATGAGCTGGCGGAGGGGAGACCCGTCGCCGAGTTGCTGACAGAAATAAGAAACATCTCGGGCTGCAGTGCCCTGACGGTTCCCCTCACGTACTGTGCGATATTGGGGCCAAACGACAACGCTCCGGCACACCGACCGCCGTTGCAACGGATCGAGAAGCCAAACGGCATTTCTTTAGAGCCCAAACTGGCAGTTGCGCTTCCCTGGAATGCCACGGTGGCGGTTAGTGGTTGGGCTGGCTCCTGGGCGGATGCCTTCTGTACGCCTACGGCAACCGCCAGCAGGAGCAGCACGCAGCGGGTTGAGAAGAAGCACTTAATTTTCATTTCGTTACTCCGTTGGATTAGATTCCTACCAGCGCATTACTTGCTTTCCGGAACGTAGACCGCGTTTAGCGCACCGTTCCGTCGATCCAGGTTTTGCTAGGGCTGCTTGAAGCCGTTGAACACGCGTGGTTTCAAGCGCACCGCGTCGGGCACGGGAAATGGGAACCCCACCACGACCGCTTTGCCCGTCACCTGGTTTTGTGCCGTGCAGTTGGCGGTGCAAAGCTTGGCTGCCGGGGCGATCTCGGTGGCGTCTTCTCCGATTATGTGGCCCATGCGTCCGCCGCTGGCGACATCCCACACAGAGACGCCTCCGCAGTGAACCACGGTACCGGGGTGAAAAGGATTGGGGATGCTGTTCGTACACTCGGGGAACTTGACCAGCGTGGCCACTTGGGGGCTGTCCCGGCCGACAAACTTGTCGGAAGAGTCATTGGCGAAATTGACTCGCGCAGTCACCGTTACCGTACCGTCGGGGTTAGCCCCGTTGCACACAACAGGCGTCCCGCCGGGGAGCACGCCGGAGCAAGGAATCCGTTCGCCCAGCCGGTCGCGTACGTTCGGGTTGTCGAAATAAAAGACATCCGAAGCCAGGACGTGGGTGAAACGGGTGGTCGTCCCGTCGGCGCGTGCCGGTTCTATCTGGAAAACACCGCCGTTGGCGCAGTCCTTGGCCTGAATTTTCATGGACAGGCCCGAGCCGGTGCGCTCGATCACCAGGGCCTCTTTGGAAATTCTCACTGACACATCGCTGCTCAAGAAGAGACCGCGATGATCAGGCATCTTGGCGGTGTAAACGATGGTTCGCCTTCCGCCAGTGATGTCGAGGGGGTTAGGGGCGCCGGTCAGGGTCCAATTACGGACGCCGAAGGTGGAGCCGTCTACGGTGAATTCAACGTACTTTCCCTTGACGAGGAAACTGCTGCCAACGTTGGGGGCGAGCACGATCGTTCTCTGGTCGCCAGAAAGCCCCAAGAGCGAAAATCCGCCGCCATCACACCCGGCCGACGAAGCGGCGAAGCCAGGAACGGCCATCAAAGTAAGCAGGAACGCGCCGATAACGGGCAAAAGCCTGCGACACCAGACTGTGTCGGGACGGGAGACTCTCTTGTGAGTACTACGTTCACTGGGGATACACATCACGCACCTCCTGAAAAATACTTGCTGCGATTGGCCGCATTACAATGGGGTTGGGCCGCGCTGACAAGCGATTGCTGTGTGGAATGTATGCGATCGGGTAAACTACAGATGCCATGCGACTTGCGCCGCTGATCGACTGAATTGACTGGATGTGATCGCTACCGAAATCCCCCTGCGCGGCCTGCTTTACAATCTGTTGACATATGTGGGACCGCTACTGGGTACACTATTAAAGGGCTGCCTCCGGCTTGCGCCCATCCAACATTTCTGTAGTTAAATTGATGCAAATGGAAGACCACCAACTCGGAGAGTCGGTGTCTTCGCAGAACTCGGTGCGTTTTGGGCCCTATCTTTTGGATCGGCGAACCGGGGAACTGCGGAAGCACGGAATCCGGATCAAACTTTCCGGACAGCCGCTCGAGGTCCTGCTTCTCTTGCTGGAAAGGCCGGGGGAGCTTGTGACTCGGGAGGAACTTCGCCGGCGTCTCTGGACCAACGACGTCTTTGTCGATTTTGAGCGAAGCTTGAACAGTGCGGTCAAGAAGTTGCGAAGGGCACTGAATGAAGATCCCCAGCAACCTTGCTACACAGAGACTTACCCGCGCAAGGGTTATCGATTCATCGGCGTCATCGAGCAGGAACCGGCGCCAACCTCGCATCCCGCCGCCTCAGATGCCTCCGGGAATAATCGTTCAAGGGATCATTTGGCTTTGTCGGCCGCGCTGCTGCCCGAAGGTTCCCACGCTGAAAATGGCGAAACCGCAATTCCCGCCCCAAATCGCTGGAAATCGTGGATGGCCATCTCACTCGTTCTGATCGTTGCAGCCATGGTCTTTTTCACAACGACCAAGAGCAGTCGCAACGCTCGCACGTCGGGGACCGGGGCTCAGCCGCAGAAGAATCTGAACCTGCGCTCGTCGATTGCGGTACTTGGGTTCAAGAATCTCTCTTCGCATAAGGATATCGACTGGCTCTCCACGGCTATTACCCAGATGCTCTCGACCGAGCTAGCGGGGGGG
>Ga0207684_10005659_pt1 | contig 11481 bp, 9 predicted proteins | sample KBSK5501metaG_FD_184342 | JGI IMG/M metagenome (GOLD analysis project Ga0207684, IMG submission 184342) | Corn, switchgrass and miscanthus rhizosphere microbial communities from Kellogg Biological Station, Michigan, USA - KBS K5-50-1 metaG... | ecosystem: Host-associated > Plants > Roots >... | reverse complement strand
GCTCTGCTTCCTATGCGCCTCCGGGGCGCTTAGCGCGCCGCCTTCCCTCGTCGCTCGTCGCTCGTTCCTCGCTCCTCGCTCCTCAGTCCAGGCAGCGCCGCGCCCCTTCGGCGCGTCAGTCCAGGCGTCGCCGCGCCCCTGCGGCTCGCTCACTAGGCCTCCTCGCGAGACAGCGATATGACGCTGCGGCGGGACAGCACCAGCAGCGCCACGGCAGCCAGCACGAACGGGGTCATGTCGCGGTAGTTGCTGAGCGCCTGGATGGGAGTCAGCAGGTCGTGGATCAGGCCGATCGCGATCGCGGCCACGAACGTGAGCGCGATCGAGCGCAGCCGGGCGATCAGCGCCGCAGCCAGTGACGAGATCACCAGGAAGGTGAGCGTCGTGGCGTCGAGCGCGACCAGGTCGGCGAGCAGCAACCCGGCCACGCCGCCGAGTACCCCGCAGCCGAGCCAGGCCGCCGCCTCCACCCGCCGTACCGGCACTCCGAGCGTCGCGGTGATGTCGCGGTCGTTGGCCATCGCCCGCATCGCCGTCCCGAGCTTGGTGTAGCGCAGGAACGCTCCGGTCACCACCGTGATCGCGATGCCGGCCCCCAGCCCGATGACCTGCGTCCAGTTCACCTGTAGCTGGCCGACCACGAACCCGCCGTTGTCGGTCGGCAGCGTGATCGCGCGGGATTGGCCGCCCCCGCTGGTCCACAGCAGATCCATCACGCCGAACAGGACGAGCGTCAGCCCTAGGGTGGCCACCGCCTTGACGAGCGGATCTCGCTTGGCCAGCGCCGGGCCGAACACCATCCCGTAGGCCAGGGTCACTGCCCCGGCGAACAGCACGCAGACCAGCCATCCGACCCAGCCGGGCACGCCCGTGTCCTTGATCAGCGACCACGCGATCAGCGCGCCCATCGCGCCGACGGCACCGAACGCCAAGTAAACGACACCGGTGGCCCGGTAGAGGACGACCAGCCCCACCCCGGAGAGGGCGTAAACCCCTCCCAGGGCGAGACCGCTCACCACGAACGGCTGAAAGTACGTCCAGCTCGGCATCGTCAGCCTGACCCGGACGCTCCGGTCGGCTTCCTCCTCAGGCACGTCATGGCGCGGACTGCGCTACGCCCGCGACTTTGCGGTACGCCGCGATCTGCGGGTCAACCGACGAGATCTGCGTGCAGCCCTGGGCCACGACCATCTTGCCGTTATTGGGCGTGACCGTGTAGTCCTCGTTGTTGGGGATATGCATGGGGTAGCTGCCGTATGACCAGAGCTGGCACAGCATCCCGGTGTTGTAGCTCTGCACCGCTTTTATCGCGGCGTTGACGCTCGCCACCGTGTACGGGCCCTGGACCGACTCCAGCGCGTGGACGATGATCTCCGCCTCGGCGAAGCCAAACTCGCTGAAGCTGCCGACACCGCCGGAGACGGACTTGCCGTACTGGCTGAGGATGGCCTTGTAAAGGTTGATCGTCGGCGTGTTGGCCGTCGTCGCCGGGGTCATCTCGGCGTTGACGAACAGCTTGTTGTTCCATTTCGGGCCGAGCGCCTGGGAGAGGAAGTCGGTGTCGCACGGTGTCGAGCATCCCCACAGCTTGACCCGGTTCTCCAGGCCGAGCTTCTGCGCGGCCTGAAGGATCACCAACGCTTCCGGCGGGGTGAAGTTGAGGACCACGGCGCCGTTCGGCCCCGCGTCGTTGACCTCCTTGATCGCCACCGAGTTGGCGTCCGCGATCGGCACATTCTCGGTCAGCTGCACGATCGGCACGTGCGCGTTGGCCGCGAGCGCCGCCGGGCCGGCCGCGATGTACCCGGTGCCCGGGACGTTCGACTGGTCAAACACGATCTTGGAGGCGTGCTGCGCGAGCGCGTACTGCACCGCTCCGTCGGAGCTGTAGCGCGGCCCCATGTTGACCGCCGCGCTGTTCGGGGTCGAATAGCACTCGGGCGCGATCCCGGAGTCGACGATGAAGAAGCCGAGGCTCTCCCAGTAGCTGTGGTTGATCGAGCATTCGATGATGCTCGTGTTCCCGATGATCCCGACCACGTGATCTGTCTGGACGAGCTGCTTGGCGTCCGCCGCAACCTGCGCTGGCTGGGTCTGCTCCGTCGCAAGGTAGTACTTGATCGGGTGGCCGTTGATACCGCCGTTGTCGTTGACGCAGGCGAAATATGCATTTGCCATGTTCCCGATATCGGTGAACGACGTCCCCGGCTGGTTGGTGTCGATCCCGCCCAGCGGGATCGGCGTACCGGTCGCCTTCACGCCCGGCTTGGTGCCGCACTGCGATGTGCTAACCGCCGCGGCGTTTGACGAACTCGACGAGCTCGGCGTGCTGGTGGCGGGGCTGGCCGACTTGCTGCTGCATCCGGCCACGGCGGTCATTCCGATTGCTGCGACGACTGCAACGGTTGCCCGTATCCGCGGCGCGTGCCCGTATATCCTCACCTGTCTCCACCTCCTGGTGGTGACGGATTAAAACCCGCCCGGTTTGGCGAGGTGAGCCGATGTTAGAGGTCAGCCGTTACCGGCACAAGGTCTCGTAAGGCGTTCCCAGCGGCAATTAACTGAAGTTGTGGCGCGCCCCAAAAAATGCGGCATTACGGCTGTGCGATTTCACAAAAGTGTTTCCGCCGGCATTGCCTGAGCTGCCGGTCTGTGCGACTGTCGCCTGTGTGCGCGAAGGTGACCTGCTATGGACGCCCAGCCCGCAGGACGTGTCCGGGGCCAACCTGACGGCGTTCACCGACCGGCTCGGCCGCGAGCGCGGCCTCCGGTTCAGCGACTATGACGCGCTCTGGCGGTGGTCGGTCGAGGATCTGACTGGTTTCTGGCAGGCGGTGTGGGACACCTTTGACGTCATGTCGTCGGCGCCGTACACCAGCGTGCTCGGCAGCCGCGCGATGCCGGGCGCGCGGTGGTTCCCCGGCGCCCGGCTCAACTACGCGGAGCATGTGCTGCGCAGCGAGCGGCCCGGCGAGGACGCCTTGCTATACCGCAGCGAGACCACGCCGCTGGCCGGCGTGCCCTGGGAAACACTGGCCGGCCAGGTGCGCGTTCTCGCCACCCGGCTGCGCGCGATGGGTGTCCGGCCCGGAGACCGGGTCGTGTCCTGCATGCCGAACATCCCGCACACGGTCATCGCGATGCTCGCCACCACCAGCATCGGTGCCATCTGGGCCAACTGTTCCCCGGACTTCGGCTGGCGTGGGGTGATCGACCGGTTCACCCAGCTCGCCCCGAAGGTGCTGTTCTGCGTGGACGGCTACCGCTACGGCGGCAAAGAGTTTCACCGCACGGCGGAGATGCGGCAGATCATCGATGCGCTCGGCAGCCTCGAGCACGTGATCTACCTGCCGTACCTGGACCCTGACCGGGCCCAGCCCCCTACTCCTGGCGCGCTGACCTGGGCGGCTGCTATCGACCACCCACCGGTCCCGGCCGCGGAGTTCGGATTCGAGCAGGTACCGTTCGACCATCCGTTGTGGATCCTGTTCTCGTCCGGTACCACCGGACTGCCCAAGCCGATCATGCACGGGCACGGCGGGATCCTGCTGGAGCAACTGAAGCTGCAGAGCTTGCACATGGACCTGCGGGCCGGGATGAGGATGTTCTTCTTCACCACCACCGGCTGGATGATGTGGAACTTCCTGGTCAGCTCGCTGCTCCTCGGGGTGTGCCCGGTGCTGTTCGACGGCAGCCCGGCGCATCCCCAGCCCGATGTGCTGTGGCAGGTGGCCCAGGAGGCGGGCGTGAGCTTCTTTGGCGCCAGCCCGGCCTACGTCGACCTCATGACGAGAGCAGGCATCGTGCCGGGCGAGCGGTTTGACCTCTCGCGCCTGCGGGCGGTGATGCTCGCCGGCTCGCCGGTGTCCGCCGCCTGCGGCGCCTGGTTCTACCACAACGTCAAGGCCGACCTGTGGCTGTGCAGCGGCAGCGGCGGCACGGACGTCTGCACCGGGTTCGTCGGGGGCGTGCCGACGCTTCCCGTCTATGCCGGCGAGATCCAGGCTCGTCACCTCGGCGTGGCGGCGCACGCGTTTAACGAGCGCGGCGAGAAGGTCATCGACGAGGTGGGCGAGTTCGTCATCACCGAGCCGATGCCGTCGATGCCGGTCGGGTTCTGGGGGGACCCGGATGGCACCCGGTACCGCGAGTCGTATTTCGCGGACTTCCCCGGGATCTGGCGCCAGGGTGACTTCTTCCGCATCAACTCCCGAGGCGGCTGTTTCGTGCTCGGCCGCTCGGACGCCACCCTCAACCGGCACGGCGTGCGGATTGGGACCGCGGAGATCTACGCGGTGCTGGCCTCGGTGGAGGAGGTCACTGACGCCCTCATCGTCAACCTCGACCTGCCCGGGGGCGGGTTCTTCATGCCGTTGTTCGTCACGCTATCGGGTGGCCGGCTGCTCGACGATGCGCTCCGGCGGAAGATCCGCGACCGGCTGCGCCAGGAGTACACGCCGCGCCACGTGCCAGACCAGATCATCCAGGTGCGCGAGATCCCGGCCACCCTCACCGGCAAGAAGATGGAGGTACCGGTGCGCCGGATCCTGCTCGGGACGCCCCCGCAGGACGCGGCCAACGTCAACGCGATGGCGAATCCGGGCTCGCTGGATGAGTTCGTCGGCTACGCCCGGACACAGCAGGACTATCCGCTCAGCCCGCCTTCGGGCGGCTAAGGCCAGCGCGATGTCCCGCCCTTGTGCTCAGAGTCCTCGGGCCACATCTGGACGGGAGCATTCATGCCGCGTGCCCTGACCGAGCTGAAGCTCAATTCGGTCACCAAGCCCGCTGACGAAGGGCCGCACGAGATCCGCGCCGACGTGTGTGTCGTGGGGGCCGGGATCGCGGGCCTGTCCGCCGCCATCGAGTCGGGGACGCGGCCGCGCTGTCCAGCGTGCGCGTCATGGGCCCGTGCGCGGCCATGGGCGCCGGCGCCGCGCACGCCCTCCATATGGCGGGCAGCGGCAGCACCCACGACATCGACACCGACCTGCTGCACCAGCGGCTGGCCGCGAATCTCGACTAGGCGGGCGGGCTTCGGCGGCGTGAAAGGAGCCGGGGATGAGGCTGACCGACGAGGAGAAGAGGATGCTCGACGGCATCGAGGGCCCCGCGGTCGCGGCCGCGATGGATCTGCTCGTGCGGTACGGCGAGGCGCTGGACTGCGAGCACCTGTGTGACGTCCGCAACGTCGCGGGCACGATGACCCAGCCGTCCCCGGTGAAGGCCCGGCTGGTCACCGAGGGCGGGTGGGACAAGGCGTTCGCGGTCATCAACCTGGACTGTGACGACGACCTCGAGATCCCGCCCATGCGGGTGGCGACATGCCAGCTCCAGCACGGCTTCGGCGCCGACGCCGCCGGCGACGTCCCATATCCGGCCCAGCTGATCGAGCTGCAGGGCGACGCGGAGGCGTTCTACGGGCGCCATGGTGTGAACATCCTGGCCACCTGCACTCCTTACCAAGTCGGCAACATTCCCGTGCGCGGCGAGCACTGCGCGTGGATGGAGTCATCCGCGGTGATCTATGCCAACTCCGTACTGGGCGCCAGGACCAACTGTGAGGGAACGGCGTCCACCGGTGCCGCCTCCCTCACCGGCAAGGTGCCGTGCTGGGGAAACCACCTCGACGACCACCGGTATGGCACCCACCTGATCGATGCCGGTGTCCGGGTTGACGATTTTGCCGAATGGGGGATGCTCGGCTACTTCGCCGGCGGACTGGCCGGCGAGGAACGCCCCGTCATCACCGGCGACATCGGCCGGCCCGACCTGGCCGAGCTCAAGCATTTCGGTGCCGCCGCGGCCACGTCCGGCGGCGTAGAGCTGTACCACATACCGGGGATCACCCCGGAGGCCCCGACCGAGGCGGCCGCGTTCGGCCCGGCGCCAGTGCCGGCCGCGGTCCGCTACGGCGCCGACCAGCGCCGCACCGTCTATGAGGATCTCAACTCCCAGGGCACCAGCACCGACGTGGACTTCGTGCTGCTGGGCTGCCCGCACGCCTCGGTGGACCAGATTCGCCAGGCAGCCCGGGCGCTTGACGGTCGCCGTCTCAGCCCGGGCACGGAGTTGTGGCTGATGGTGCCGCGCGCGCTCAAGGTCATCGCCGACCGGAGCGGCTGTACCGAGATCATCGAGCGGGCCGGCGGCAAGGTGCTGGCCGACTCGTGCCCCGCGATGTCCCGGGTGGCGCCTGTGGGCACCAGGGTGTTCGCCACCGATTCGGCGAAGCAGGCGCACTACCTGCCGGCCATTCTCGGCATCGAGGCCTGGTTCGGCACGCTCGGCGAATGCGTCGACGCCGCCGTAACGGGCCGGTGGAGCGGCCATCTCCGGCAGCACGCGGATCTCCGGTGACACGGCGGTCCGCGGTGACATGGCGTTCTCCGGTCGTCATCCTGCGGGGAAGGAAAGTCGTCCCCGGCACTGTCGCCGGGCCGGCCCTCGTCTCGCACGAGGCGATCTCCGGCTGGGGCGGTATCGACCCGGCGAAGGGCCTCATCATCGAGCCGCGGCACGAGCTGTTCGGGCAGTGCTTCACCGGCAAGATCCTTGTCTTTCCCGGCGCCAAAGGCTCATCGGGCTGGTCCGGGTTCTTCCAGGCCGCCCGGCTGATGGGCACCGCCCCCGCCGGGATGATCTTCACTCGGGTGAGTACCAAGGCCGCCCTCGGTGCGGTGGTCACCCGGGTCCCGGCCGTCACCGACCTGGACGCCGACCCTTGCCAGGTGATCAGCACCGGGGACTGGGTACACATCGACGCCGACCGGGGCGTCGTCGTGGTGACCCCCGCCACTGTGGCCTGACCCGGGCCGCCGATCTTCCGGCCGCGAATCCCATCATCCGAACCGCTCCATGACCGCTTCGTGCGGGCTGATAAGTGGACAAGACGGATCTTTACTGACGTATCTTCAGCCGCCCCTTGTTCCCCCGGATACCCCCACCCTGCCCACCTCGGGCCTGTCCCAAGTGCTGACCACCCTGCCCGCCCCGGAAGCTCACCGAGGAGCGGGCCGGCCTGCGGGCCGACGTAACCGGCCCGTGGCCGCCTTACTCGTTTGCGGACCGGCACGAAGTCTGACCGTCCCACGCCTCACGCCCATTGACCAACGCTCGGGCCCGGGGGCTGATGTGACGGAGTGCGGCTCCGGCCCGGTGTCGGCCATCGGGGGTCCGCGCGACTACCGCGTTGCGGCCGGCGTGCGCGCCGGCGTCAGCTGACCCGCCTCCGGGGCTCCGCCCGGTGGGCGGCACGCCGCCTGCGGGAAGCCGACCTGAACGCCGAGCCCACCGCCGGGCAGCGCGTTCGCCCGCAACCACGCGCCATGCGCCTCGGCGATCGCGCCCACGATCGAGAGCCCGAGCCCGAGCCCTTCGTGGCGGCCGGCGCGGCCGTCGCCGTTGCGCTGGAACGGCTGGAAGAGCCGGCCAACCTCATCTGGCTGGATCAGGGGACCGGTGTTGGACACCGACAGCACCGCGTGACCGGTGCAGGTCCCCGTGGTGACCTCGACAACGCCGTGCGCCACGTTGTGGCGCATGGCGTTGTCGACGAGGTTGGCCACTAGCCGCTCGGCGAGCCGGGTGTCGCCCAGGGCGGGCGCTGGCCCGAGCCGGGCCGCCACGGTCAGCCCGCGCAACTCGGCCTCGGGCCGGTGGCCTAGCACCACCTCGTCAGTGATCGCTGCCAAGTCGACCGGCTCGCGCCGGTCCAGGCCCCGCTGGCTGCGGGCCAGCGTGAGCAGCGCCTCGATCAGCCGTTCCTGCTGTTCACCCGCGGCGAGTACCCGCTCGCCTGCCGTCTGGAGCGACGCAACCGAACGCGCCGGGTCGGCCAGTGCCACCTCCATGACCGTCCGCAGTCGCGCCAGTGGGGTGCGAAGCTCATGGGAGGCGTTGGCCACGAACTGCCGCTGCGCCCCGAACGCCGCCTCCAGCCGGGACAGCAGCCGGTCGAATGTGTCGCCGAGTTCCTTGAGCTCGTCGTCGGCGCCGGTCATGGCGAGACGCTCGTGCAGGTTGCTGGCGGAAGCCCGCTTGGCCGCCGTCGTGATCGTCCGCAGTGGGCGCAGCACCCGGCCCGCCACCAGCCAGCCGAGGCCGATCGATGCCACGGTCATGATCGCCAGCGCGACCCCGGATTCGGTCAGCAGCTGCTGCAGCTCGCTGGCTCGCTGCTGATTGGCCAGCTTGGTGTAGTTCGTGCAATTCGAGGGCAGGCCCGCCGTGGGCGGAGGAGGCGGCGCGGCCGAACCTGGCTGCCCGGCAAAGAAGCAGACCTGGGTGCTTCGCTGCGCGGTTCCGGACACGTTGGCGGCGGTGCCGCCGTGGGCCGTCGCGATAACCGGCAACCGGTTCGAGACCAGACCATAGGTGACGGCTAGCAATCCCGCGCCGGAGAGCAGGAACAGCCCGCCGTAGACCAGCGTGAGCCGCAGCCGCACGGTGCGCCGGGGCAGCCGAAGCCAGCGGCGTGGCACCCGGAACCAGTAGTGGGGCGCACGGAGCCAGCGGCGGGGCACGCGAAGCCAGCGGCGGGGCAGCCAGCGCGCCGCTGCCGGATCCGGCCGGGCCATCATGTGCTGATCCGGTAGCCGGCCTGGGTGACGGTCTCGATGACCGGCGGGTCGCCGAGCTTGCGGCGCAGGCGGCTGATCGTGACCTTCACCGAGGTTGTAAAGGGGTCGGCCATCTCGTCCCACACCCTTTCCAGCAATTCCTCCGCCGAGACCACGCGGCCCTGGGCGGCCAGCAGCAGTTCCAGCGAGCCGAACTCCTTGGGGCCCAGGTCGAGCGGCCGGCCTGAGCGGCTGACGGCGCGCCGGGCCGGGTCCAGCCGCAGGTCGCCGCGGTTCAGCACGGGCGGCAGCGCGGGCTGGGCGCGCCGGAGCAGGGCCCGGATCCTGGCCACGAGCTCGGCGAACGCAAATGGTTTCGGCAGGTAGTCGTCGGCGCCTAGGCCAAGGCCCTCGACCCGGTCCTCGATGGTGGCCGCCGCGGTCAGCATGATCACCCGGCTGCGGCACGCCCGTTCCACCAGGTGGGCGCACACCTCGTCGCCGTGCATCCGGGGCAGGTCCCGGTCCAGCACGATCACGTCGTAGCTGTAGACCAGCGCCCGCTCCAGCCCGGCGTCCCCATCGGAGGCAAGGTCCACTGCCATCTGCTCACGCCGCAAGCCGACGCCGATGGCCTCGGCTAGCTCGTGGTCGTCTTCGATTACCAGCACCCGCACGCGGCTGATCCTGCGCCCTTCGGCTGGGGACTCGCTGAGGGCCCACCGAGTCTCCGCTGGACGCGTCGCGTGTCACGGCAAGCCTCCGCCCGGGGGAGACTGGGCCGGGTCCTGGATCGCGGTTGCGGTGGTCTTGCCACCGCTCTGCGTCATCTGGGCCGATACCTGGTCACCCACCTTGACCCCGCCGATGCTGGAAACCTTGCCGGTCACCCGGGTGTCGCCGGTGACCGCGGCGGTTATGGAAGGCCCTGAGCCGCCGATCGTGATCGACGTGCTGGTCACGGCGGTCACCTTCCCGATTATGAACATGCTCGCGGTCCCGCCGGTACCGCCGCCGGGACCGCCGCTGGGAAGCCCGCCGTTCGCGCCGGGCTGGCCATTACCGACATCCTGCCCGGGAGCCAGGTAGGAGGGCTGGTGGCTAGGCGCGGCAGCGGGGGCCGCGGAGCCGGAAAGATAGTCCACGGCCAGCACTATCCCGGCCCCGATCGCGGCGGCGGCGAGCGTGATGATGGCCAGCGTGACCCCCGGCCGTGCCCGCTTCCGCGGCCCGGCCCCCGGCCCGCCTCGGGGCATGGCTGACGCGGCCGGCGGGCCGCCAGGTCCGCCACCACCCGCCGAGTCGCCAGTCCGGCCCGGCGACTCGTCATCGTCAGGCCAGAGGTCGTCCGGCCACTCGCCATCCGGCTCTTCGCCGGGCCGCTCCTCATCGGGCCGCTCCTCATCGGGCCGCTCCTCACCGGGCCGCTCCTCACCGGGCCGCTCGCTTCTCGCAGGCTCCCCCGGCCACCGTGCGCCCTCGGGCCGCTCCTCGCCGGTTCGCTCGCCTCCTCCGGGCTCCCCCGGCCACCGTGCGCCGTCGGACTCGGTCGGGACTGAAGGTCGCTGCGACATGGATGCTTTCCCTGCCTCCCATGGTCACCGTCTTTGGACTGGGCACCGCGGCGCCGGCCCGCGGCGCGGCGAGTCCCGCCCGCCGGTTTCATGACCACGGAATATTCCCGTCACATACGTCCGGGGATATTCCGTGATCATGAAACTGCAACACGGGTCACGGGCCGGGATCACATACCGGCCGACGTCGGGTGCCCAGCGCATCCCAGGCTGCCTCGCCCCGGGTTGCATCACGGTTACACCAGCCGGGCGCTCCGGCCGACCCCGGATGACGACCCGGGACCTCCCGCCCACTAGGACCGCGAGCGATGCTCACGGGCCGGCGGATGCAACCGTGCGGATGTAACCGTGGTGCAACCGTCTGCCGCATACACCTGGCTCCAGCACGCCGGCCAGCCGAGCCGAGCGGATGAACCAGATCGCTGTCAGGAGCGCAGATCATGTTCTTCATCACCTACCTGCGGCGGGAACTGCGCCGCCGCATGCGGCAAGCCATCTTCATCGCGCTGGGCCTCGCCGTTGGGATCGGCCTTGTCGTCACCGTGACCGCCGCATCGGCGGGCGTGAAAAAGGCCCAGTCAGACGTGCTGAGCTCGCTGTACGGGGTGGGCACCGACGTCACGGTTACTGGCAGCCCGCCGAAGCCGCCCTCGCTTGGCAGCGCCCCGCCGAAGGGGGCGCAGACTTTCCAGATAGGTCCCGGCGGGGCAACGGTCTGCCAGAGCGGGAAGTGCAGCAACGCGGCCGGTCGGCAGATCGACCACCTGAGCAGCGCGGGTTACACCTCGATCAGCCAGTCGAAAGTGGCAGCGGTCGCGAAGCTGAAGGACGTCAAGGCCGCTGCCGGAGGGCTTGCCCTCAGCGACACCTCGATCTCGATCCCGAAGAACTTTGGCCAGCCGGGCGGCCCCCTCCCGACGCCGAACTCGTTCAACGTGGACGGAGTGGACACCTCCCATCTCTCGCTGGGCCCGCTCAGCGCCGGATCGGTAGCCTCGGGCCGCTCGCTCAAGCGCTCCGATGCGAACTTGGACGTGGCCGTGCTGGACTCCGGATACGCGACATCAAACAAGCTGAAGGTCGGCTCGACGGTGAGCATCGTCGGCCACAAGTTCAAGGTCATCGGCATCGTCGCCCAGCCGCAGGGCGGCAGCCCGCCGGCGGTGTACATCCCGCTGGCCCGGGCCCAGGCGCTTGGCACCGAGGGGACCAGCAGCCTGCGTGGCAAGGTGAACACGATCTACGTGACCGCGGCCAGCGCCGCCGACATCTCCACCGTGCAGAAGGAGATCAAGAAGCTCCTTCCCGCGGACACGGTCACCACTGCCTCAAGCCTGGCCAGCGAG
>Ga0207684_10005658_pt1 | contig 11482 bp, 11 predicted proteins | sample KBSK5501metaG_FD_184342 | JGI IMG/M metagenome (GOLD analysis project Ga0207684, IMG submission 184342) | Corn, switchgrass and miscanthus rhizosphere microbial communities from Kellogg Biological Station, Michigan, USA - KBS K5-50-1 metaG... | ecosystem: Host-associated > Plants > Roots >... | reverse complement strand
AGCACGTTCAGATGCGTTGGATTGGCCTTCACATCGGCTACCGGGACCTGGTGCGCAACAGAGGTCCCCTCGACGATGCGACCATCGACCACTTTGGGCCCGCTCCATCCTTTGGGTGTACGCAGGACAATGACAGGCCACTCTGGTCGCCTGGTGAAGCCGTGCTGGCGAGCATCTGCTTGATACCAGCGTATTTTCGCATAGCAGGTGTCTAACGTCCTGGCGAAAGCTTCGTGCATCTGCATCGGATCATCACCTGTCACGAAGTGAACATCGTAGCCATGGCCCGAGAGGAGTTGGTGAATCCGGTAATCCTCTGCACGCCCCAGCACGGTGGGACCAGCAATCTTGTACCCATTCAGGTGCAAAATGGGTAGAACTGCCCCATCACGTACCGGGTTCAAAAAATCAATGCCTTTCCAGGAGCCTTCGAGCGGTCCGGTCTCGGCTTCCCCATCCCCAACCACAGCAGCGACGATCAAATCGGGATTGTCGAAAGCTGCGCCAAAGGCATGGGCGAGGACATAGCCTAACTCGCCTCCTTCGTGAATGGAGCCCGGCGTAGGCACACTGACGTGGCTGGGAACGCCGCCAGGGGTCGAGAACTGGCGAAACAGACGACGTATGCCCTCCTTGTCCTGTGTGATCTCTGGATAGATCTCCGTATAGCTCCCTTCGAGGTACACATTCGCCAGGAGCGCAGGGCCACCGTGCCCTGGCCCTGCGAGGTAGATCATATTGACATCCTCATCCTGGATGAGTCGATTTAAGTGGACGTAAATGAAGCTGAGGCCAGGTGATGTGCCCCAGTGCCCGAGTAATCGTGGTTTGATATGCTCGGGGCGTAAAGGCTCTTGCAGCAAAGGGTTGTCCTGTAAGTAGATTTGACCGGCCGTCAGGTAGTTGGCGGCGTTCCAATACTTGTGCATCAGATCAAGTTGCACTTGATTAACGTTTGGCATCAGGTCAAGTTGCGCTTGATCAACGTCTGGCATCAGATCAAGTTGCGCTTGATTAACGTTTGGCATGACATCCTCCATAGCTGGTTCGTTTATCAACGATAAAGGCCTCCATCGTTTCGTTCTTTCTCGGAGGCCTATTCTTACTTGTTTGAGCGAAACGATTAGCTAATCGTTTCGCTAATCGTTTCGCTCAAACAATAACATATTCATCTTGCTCTGTCAAGTCTTATGCTTTTTGAATCAGGATAGTGGAACAGCCAGCGAGGGCCGATGAATCGGCGCTGGGCGCGAATCAATCGGCACCTACGGATGGCCGGATTAGTTTGTTAAATGCCATAAGCCAGGGGGAAGGAAACGCCGTGAATGGTGAAAGGGCTTGACAAGGGGACGATATTTATGATATCTTGCAAGAGCGCGAAACGATTAGCGAAACGATTAGCGGTGCGCTTTTTTCAGCGTACACTATGTTCGCTAGTGAGTACCAATGGCGGTACTCCCTCGTCTTCAACGAACAACACGACTTCACTGCAGGACGTCTTGTGAGAGCTTCTGAAGAGGAGGCGTCATACGGACAAGATCCGTCGCGCTGCATGGAGGAAGCAAAACAAATGAAAGATATGGAACCGTCAGCTGAACGTCCAGCGACGATCAAAGATGTGGCAGCCCACGCCGGTGTGTCGGTGGCCACTGTGTCTGCTGTCATCAACCGCAATAAATATGTGAGTCCGGGCCTGGCACAACGGGTGCAGGAAAGTATCGCTGCTCTTGGCTATGAGCGCAATAGCCTGGCACAAGGCTTAAAGATGCACACCAGCCAGACCATTGGCCTGATCATCTCCGATATCACCAACCCCTTCTTTACCAGTGTCGTGCGCGGCGTGGAGGATGTTGCCAATGCCCGCGGCTACTCCTTGATCCTGGGCAATACGGACGAAGACCTGAAAAAGGAGATGAGCTATATGCACCTCCTGGAAAGCAAACGTGCCGATGGTCTGATCGTCTCATTCACACTGGGGAATCACGAGTATCTACGCTCCTGGCCGGTCCATCGGTTGCCACTGGTGAGCATCGACCGTCTCCCACCCGAGTTGAGCATCGATGCCGTCCTCATCGACAACGTGGCGGGTGCTTGCAAGGCGGTCGAGCATCTGATCGCGCTTGGGCACGAGCGGATCGGCATTGTGACTGGTCTCACCGGGATCACCACCACGGAAGAGCGGCTGATCGGCTATCAGCGAGCGCTCAAAGCCTACGGCATTCCTCTCGATCCTGCATTGATCGCTGAAGGCAATTCGCGTGTAGATGGAGGAGAGCGGGCTGCTCTTCAACTGCTGACCCAGGAAGCCACACGGCCCACGGCGCTCTTCGTGGCGAGTGGCCTGATGGTTATCGGTGCGCTGCAAGCCATCGATCGGGTGGGACTGCGCTGCCCAGAGGACATTGCACTGGTAGGCTTTGATGATTTCGAGTGGGCAGCAGTCATGTATCCGCGCTTGACCACGGTATGCCAGCCGACCTACGAGATCGGGCAGAAAGCCGCTGAGCTCTTGTTTGAACGCCTGGAGAATCGTGACGCGGCACCACAGGCGGTACGTCTTCAGCCACAATTGGTCATTCGCGAATCGACCGGTGCCGCTTTGCAGTCATCCACGACTGTTGATACCACGCCTCAAGAGATGCCGAGCGATGTACATTGATGGCTGGCCCACCATTCTTCCCTATTCTCAGGATGCGGGCGTTTGCCTTAGTGGTTAGGACAAAAAAGCAGGAACCTTTGCACCGCCCTGGTACTTTTCTGCCAAAGATCAGCTATATATGAAGCTAGCGCTTACTACTATGCTACTATCACAAGTGTGCCATTGAAAATTAAGATGGGGGTGTTGGCTCATATTTTAAGGACGCCAGGATGATCGCCGGCATATATATAGAGCAGCAACTTGATACGTATTGTCTTATTCGCCTGCTGGGTGAGAATGCATCATCCGAAATCTACCTGGGCGAACACGTGGGGCTTCATGCGCCCGTTGCCGTTAAGGTATTGCCTGGGAATTTGGCCAGGAGCGACCTGGAAAAATTCCTGGACCAGGCCCATATTCTTAGCCAGTTGAGGCATCCTCACATCGTGCGCGTCTATGATTTCGGCATCCAGGACGGCACACCCTACCTCGTCATGAATTATGCTCCTAATGGTAACTTGCGCCAACGCCATCCCAAGGGTAGTTGTGTACCCCTGGAGATCGTGGTTTCCTATGTCAAACAGGTAGCCAGCGCTTTGCAGTATGTCCACGAACACGAACTCATCCATCGAGATGTCAAGCCGCACAATATGTTATTGGGGCCACGCGATGAGATCTTGCTCAGCGATTTTGGTATCGCTACCGCATCCCATAGCCTCGATCCTGGTCTTTCAGGCATGCCCGATTTCGAAGGCACAGTGCTCTATGCCGCTCCAGAACAGTTAGAGGGGAAACCTCGCAGGAACAGCGACCAGTACGCGCTGGGCGTGGTCGTCTACGAGTGGCTCAGCGGTGGATGGCCTTTCAATGGCCCTTTTTACGAGGTGGCCCGCCAGCATATGTTTGATCCTCCTCCTCCTTTCAGTGAGAAAGGTATTGTAGACATTGCGCCCGCTGTTGAAGAGGTGGTGCTGAAGGCGTTGGCCAAAGATCCACGCGGGCGCTTTGGGACTGTGATGGAATTTGCCGATGCGCTTGAACGCGCTAGCCAGGGGCGACTGGCATTTGGAATCCAGGCGAGACCAGGGCGACAGTTCATGTCGCCTTTCCCCTTTGGGGTCTAGAGAGCCTGGCACCCGCAAGGGGCAATACATTTCAAAGAAGACGATGTGCGCGTCAAACGAAGCCGCTTCAGGAGTGTCATCCTGAGCGCAGCGCAGGATGGTCTCTTCTTTGAAATGTATTGCCCGCAAGGGGTGCCACTACATGGGCGCCTGTTAAATCAAGGTTGACGGCCGATTTTGCAACTCGTCAATGTTCCCTGAGCGTGTTTTCGTGATAGACCAAATATTCTTTTTTAGGAATATGCCTTGACAAGTATATTCCTTTTCGGGTATACTAGAACCATGAAAACACTATGGGCTGCTCTGATGGAGCCAAACCGCTTACACATTGTCGAACTGTTGCGCGATGGCCCTCTGACAGTGGGAGAAATCGTCGAGCGGCTGGGATTACAGCAGCCGCAGGTATCGAAGCACCTCAAGGTTCTGAGCGACACTGACATTGTGGAGGTCCAGCCGCAGGCCAACCGGAGAATTTATAAGCTGAGGCGTGAGCCATTCCAGGAGTTGGAGTCCTGGCTACAATCTTTTCGCCGCCTCTGGGAAGAACGCTTCGATCGTCTGGACGACTATCTACTGGAATTGCAGGCCACCGAGCAACACACTAGCAACCGAATTGAGGACAACAATGTTTGATTACCACTCTCTGGGTCCCTATGTTGGGGAGCAGGAAATTGTCGTGGAACGCCAATTCGCCGCACCCCGCACGCTGATGTTTCAGGTGTTCACTCAGCCGGAACATCTCAAGCGCTGGTGGGCACCACAGCCGTACACCATTCCCATCTGCACCATCGACCTGCGGCCTGGTGGCATCTGGCACTACTGTATGCGTTCGCCAGAGAATCATGATCAGTGGGCGCGCAGTGTGTATCGCGAGATCGTGCCGCCAGAGAAGCTGGTCTATACCTCGACCTTCGCCGACGAGCACGCCAACCCCATCGAGGGGATGCCGGAGCACCTGACTACCGTGATCTTCACGGAAGAAGCCGGCAAAACGCAGGTCTCCGCTCGTGTCCAATTCGCGAGCGCGGCGGCTCTGAAAGTCGCTGTCGATATAGGCATCCTGCAAGGGATGAGCATGACCTGGGATTACCTGGTCGAGTATGTGCAAGAGTTGCACAACTCGTAGGACTTTGTCACACGAAACAGGAAGAAGGAGCAACACCATGAGGAATGCAGGAAAAGTCACGACAGGGTTCTCAATGTCCCTGGACGGTTTTGTCGCCGGGCCCAACGAAGACTTCCAACAGCTCTTTGCCTGGATGACGAGTGGCGATACCGATTATACCCTTACGATAGGCAATAGGGAGCAAAAACTCAAGATCGCCGAGGAAAGCGTCGAGAGGCTCGATGATGCCATCAACACGACCGGAGCATTAGTGGCTGGACGCAGGTTGTACGAGCTCACCAATGGATGGGGAGGCCACCATCCCGTGGGTGCCCCGGTCGTTGTCGTGACCCATCGCCCCCCACCGGAATGGGTCAAGGAGGAATGGCCGGTGAACAAAAACATAGCTCATGGAGGGAAGATATGACACAAACGGACATGCAGGGAAAAATCTGCCTCGTGACAGGCAGTACCTCAGGACTGGGCAAAGCGACGGCTTTGGCGTTGGCACAACAGAACGCGACCGTCATCCTGGGGTGCCGGGACAAGCAGCGTGGTGAAGCCGTCCTGGCCGAGATCAAGGCAGCCAGCCCGACAGCTACCGTTGACCTGCTGCTGCTGGATCTCTCGGTGCAAGACTCGATTCGCAGCGCCGTGACCGAATTTGAGAACAGGTATGACCACCTCGATGTCCTGATCAACAACGCCGCGGTCTTCACACGACAGCGCACGATCACCGCAGATGGCTATGAAACCATGTTTGCCACCAACCACCTGGGGCCGTTTTTACTCACCAACCTCCTGCTGGAGCGTTTGAAGGCCGCGACTTCGGCGCGCATTCTCACCGTCACTGCACCCTCCACCACGAAGATCGCTTTGGAGGATTTGCAAGCCGAGCAAAAGTTCAGCGCCATGCGGGTCTTCGGTGCCTCCAAGGCGTGCAACCTGCTCTTCACGTATGACCTTGCACACCGACTCGCCGGCACTACCGTCACCGTCAATGCCTTCTACCCTGGCATCGTCAAGACCCCTCTCATGAGAGAAGCACCCGCTCCTCTCCGCTGGCTCAACCCCGTGTTCGGACAATCACCTGAGCCAGTCGCCCAAAGCGTGGTCTACTACGCTTCTTCTCCAGAAGTCCAGGGGATGACTGGCCTGTTATTCAACAAGAGCAGGCAGTCTATTAACTCCAGCCCTTACACCAAAGACCGGGCGGTTCAGCAGCGACTCTGGGAGGCAAGCCTGGCACTAGCACCTCTGGAGGAGGTGACACCGAGTGAAAGGATCTATGGCGGGAATGAGTGACTGGCAGCGCAGAGGGCCAGTCCTCTGGAAGATCGCTGCTGTCCGCATGTGGCTCTTGCTTCTCAAGTGAGCAAGGTCGGAGAAGTTTTTTCGTATCTCTCCTGAGCATCCTGTTTTTTTACGAGGCAGTTATCAAGGAGAATAGTATCCACAAAGATTGGAGAAAATACCATGGGAAAAGTCATTGTCGATATCACCATGTCCCTGGACGGTTTTGTGACCGGGCCCAACGACGGCCCTGGCAATGGGCTGGGCGACGGCGGTCGGATACTCCATGAGTGGGTGTTCGCAGGCCGTACCGATGCCGATACGCAGCTGCTCGAAGAACCCATGAAAACCCTGGGGTCGGGCGTCCTGGGAAGACGAACTTTCGACATTGCCGAGGCAGCGTGGGGGGACAACCCGCCCATGTTTGGGCAGGTGTTTGTACTCACCCACCGCCCGCATGAACCGCTGACCAGGGGACCGGCCACCTTCATCTTCGTCACCGACGGTCCGATGAGCGCCCTCTCACAGGCACGGGCCGCCGCCGGTGACAAGAACATCGCTTTGATGGGCGCCAATATCAGTCAGCAGTACTTGAAGGCTGGACTGGTAGACGAGATGGAGATTCACGTCGCCAACGTCCTGCTGGGCGCGGGTCGGCCATTGTTCGCCAACATCGACGACCAGCCGATCAAGCTGGAACGAATGCGGGTCATCGCTACGCCGACGGTGACGCATCTGCGGTATCGCGTCGTCAAGTAACAGCAGAGGCTGATGCGCAAGCGGCCAGGTAAGACCGGCGCGCGTCCCGCCGATACAGGTTCCAGGCGTTTTGATGGAAATGTGTGCGTCATGCTGCCTCTGCCATGCCGCGCACGTTCCCGCCACCGGCGGGTGCGCTCCATCACACGCGAGGCCCAGGGGCATCATAGCAAACCAACGATTCTGATGAACTATCAACAAAAGGAGATTTCTATGAAGAAAGTACAGTCAGCCGATGGCACAACTATTGCATTCGATCAGTTAGGGAAGGGACCGGCGATCATCCTGGTGGGTGGCGCGCTCGAACAACGAGCGATGGACTCAGAGACCGCGCAACTTGCTCCACTGCTGGCGCAGCACTTCACCGTGTTTCACTACGATCGTCGGGGGCGAGGCGAGAGCACGGATACGCTGCCGTATGCCGTTGAACGTGAAATTGAAGACATCGAAGCCCTTATCACCGAAGCGGGTGGTCAGGCAGCCGTGTTCGGGATCTCCTCCGGCGCAGCTCTTGCCATGGAGGCAGCCATCAAGCTCGGTGACAAGGTGAAGAAACTGGCTATGTACGAGGTCCCCTACAACTCGGATGAGGCTGCCCGGCAGGCATGGAGGGATTACAGAAAGCAGCTTGCGGAAGTGCTTGCACAAGGTCGCCGAGGTGATGCGCTCGCGCTCTTCATGCTGTTGACGGGGATGCCCGCCGAGCACCTTGAGAGGGTGCGCCAGCATCCCATGTGGCCGATGTGGGAAGCGGTCGCGCCCACCCTGGCCTACGATGCCGCCGTCCTGGGTGAAGATGCCTCGGTTCCCACCGAGAAAGCAGCCAGCGTCGCTGTTCCTACACTCGTCATGGATGGCTCCGCGAGCTACCCGTTTATGCACATCACAGCAATGGCGCTTGCAAACGCGATCCCTAATGCCGAGCATCGCACCCTGGAAGGTCAGACCCACGAGGTAGCCCCGCAAGTTCTGGCTCCCGTGTTGGTGGAGTTCTTCAATTCCAACGCAGCCTGAAGGCGAGCAGGACGAGAAGTGACCCAGTTGAGGAGGGGCGAGCCACTGTGACGAGGGAAGAAAACATCGCCCGAAGCCCTGGCTTGCCCTTACACCAAAGACCGGGCGGTTCATAGGATACCCGCTTTCATCTTCTTCGCCGCTTGGCTAAAGCTTATGCCTCAAGGGCAACGAGCGGAGAGGTAACTAGCTCGACCTCCTCGTGCTCAAACCAAATTGGCTCCTTGATCTGTGTTCCTTCCAGAGCCACGAGGTAAAAACAAAACAGCTCCTCAAGATCATCAGAAATGGTATCAGCTATTTGGATTGTTCCATTGAGTCCCCGGAAAGGGCTGTAACTGGTCACCTGTACCAGGCTGCCAGGTGGATAGATATTGTGCTCCTCCATGCTGTTTGTCTCCTTTCTTGAGATAGTTGTCTTGCGGTGAATACCGAAGTAGTCAATGTACCACATCGCATTCCATCATGGCAAACACAACCAATTCGGTAATAGCTATGCCTTCCGGTTCGGTATTTTTGGGCAACCCCGCAAAAGGCAAATGGCGCTTAACGCTGAGCGCCACCAAGTATCAGGATGCGAGGAAAACTATTCGAACTCCTTGTCGAATTTCCGTAAGGAACCCTTTTTCACTCTGAACACTTGTCTCTTGCCGCGACCGGGCAAAGTGACACCTTCCAATGCGCCACTCTTGATCCAGCGCCGCACCGTCGCGTCGTCTACCCGGTATCGTCGTGCTATCTCCTGGACAGTCAGCAAATCGTCATCATCTGATCGCTGCATAACCACTCCTTTCTACTATACTACTCACACGTGAGTAGCAATCCACGAGCAGATGAATGTTCGCAGGTTGCTCCCCACGTGAGGAAAGGACAAGTGCATATTACAAATAGTGCCTGGTTGGTGTTCTTGTGGGGTGAGTATACAGGTAGGGGAGAAACATGACAATACCGGTTGTCACTGGTAGCGGGCACGGCAATTATGGGATCATATCAGAAAATGAATGTTGCGGGGAGATGATGCCTCATAGTCAAGTTTTCACGCGGTTACAGGTCTACTGTGTAAGAAATGGGTAGCTTTAGGCTCTGGTGGCCGGGACGCACATTGTATTCGTTTACGACGTTGGTGCAGCGGATTAGAGGAAAGTCGAGGTTGTGGAAGTCAGCCCTATGTTTATTTTATGGTAAGGAAGTTAGCTATGAGACCACCAACAACGCTTAACAGGATACCAACTACCACTGTTCCGATAATAAATCTAGCTACAGATCGCCGATTATTAAATTTGTCGCTATAGTCTCCCCAACAAAAATTGTAAAGAGGAAAGCCATATATGGCTGCAAGACCACCGATTATTAACAAGCCCGATCCGAAGATAAATGCAAGTCTCTCTCCCAAGGGAAGCGTGCGTATGCCGGAGCCAGGAAGAGAAAGTATCAGTATAATTGAGCCGATAATTATGGCATAAAATCCACCATGGGGTATCGGATATTGTTTCATTTTTGCTATCCTATCGTCCAACTGAGAGCTTGTAAGGTATACCCAATCCCGTTCATCTCCTAAGATATAGTAGTTAATTGAGTGCTGGCGCGGTTTGTCCTTGCTTGAAGAGCCTTTTATTTTCCTGAACTCTATTTCTATTCGGATAGCTTCGCCTTGCCTTTTGCTCACTACTCCCAATTTAAACTCTTGGATTTCCCATTTAGCCAACTGGCAGAAACTGCTTTTTGGCAGTCAATACAAGAGCAATGAGCTTGCTATTAGACTGGTGTGAAGTCTGCTTCATCGGAACTAACAAAGCAGCACTAGTCTGTCACTCCAGGTCCGTCAACTGGATCTCCAATTCAGTCTTGGAGATAATGCTTGCCTGAATAAGCAAAACAACGTAAGATAGATGTGGGTGGAACGCTCTTTCTTGTACCTCGTCGCAAGCTCGATACGAAAGGGTGAGCAGATGTGGCAATATGTCTTTCTCATGCTCCGGCGACAGCCTGGTAAAAGTGCGCTTGTAAGCAGTGGATTCCTTCTGGCGGCTTGCGCGCTGATCCTCTTGAGCGCGACGACGCAGACGACTCTTGTACGGGGCAACCAGGTCATCAGCCAGAATTGGCGGCCGACCTATGACCTGGTCGTTTTACCGCCACAGGCAAAGCTTCCCACCGATCAACTGGTTCCCGCTGATCTGATTGCTGGCTATGGGGGTGGAATTAGTGTGCGGCAATACGATCAGGTCAAGAATCTCGCAGGCGTAGAGGTAGCGGCACCTATCGCCTCTGTAGGATATGTGCAGATGCCTGTACCACAAATCTATTTCTCCGATCACAGCTTTCCTACCGGTTACTATCAGCTAGACTGGACGCTCACTTCCTTCAATGGACTACACCATATTGTCGAATTGCAAGAGCGGGATATGATCTACATCGTCTCTGGTAGCGATAGTACCACCCCTGTCAGGGATAGCAGCACAACAAGTTCTCAACCTTCAGATGTGTTAGCGACATTTGGCGGTCAGATCAACGAAGAAATAGATGAAGAGGATAATGTTCCCGCCTCCATGTCACCAAACGGCACGGGAACCTTTCTGCTGGCTGCCATCGACCCAGCAGCAGAAAATCAGCTTGTGCATCTCGATAAGAGCATTACTGCCGGACGCATGCTGACTGAACAGGATACTGTCCACCTCGATTCGCGGATACCTGGCAATCCGTTCGTCTATCCGGGGTTCAACAAACCCATTCCGACGAATGCCATTCCCATGCTTCTTCACCGGCAACTCCCCGGTCAGATCACGCTCAATGCGACGTTGACGCTCCTCTATCATGGTTCGATGACTGCTGCCCAGATACTGGCAAAGGGAGGTATTGCCTACTTGCAACAGCGGCCTGATAGGCAGATCATTTTTACGGGTATGGTACCTCGGGTGCAAAATGATCCCCAGCGCTTCTCCGGTCGCGGTTTGCTTTGGAATGGTCACACCTGGCAGAACTATCTTCCCATATCCAGCACAGGGCCTGAGCCGAACTATGTCCTGGATTTTTCCTCGGCATCCGCTCCAGCAAGCATATCCTATGAGCCTGCAACGGCACCTGATGGCAGTTCAGCCTATGCACTCGTACCAAAGGGGACGCAAGGAGGAGAGGCAACGTTCCGCGCCCTCACTCCCCTGCACATGGTCAAGTCAGATAATGTACTGAAACCAGGGGGTCCAGATGCCTTCTACAATTATGAAGCGGTCGGAGAATTTACCGACAATGGCCTGGCAGCACAGATCAACAATCCCCTCAACTGGTTACCTGAAAACACCTATGCAGCACCGCCTGTCATCTTACGGTACGATGCGCAGGGGCATCCCATCACGCCAACAACGTTTTTACCGACCACGAATCCTGCCGGTTTTATCGTGCAGCCGCCTCTGGCACTGACAACGATTGCCGCCGCCAGAGAGCTTGTCGGCGAGCATTGCATTAGTGCGATTCGCGTGCGGGTTGCGGGTGTTGTTACTCCCAATCAAGAGAGTTGGAAGCATATCCAGCAAGTGGCGCAAGAAATACGTC